>Ga0247727_10002944_pt1 | contig 38331 bp, 32 predicted proteins | sample WisWelCaveWW1625_FD_202498 | JGI IMG/M metagenome (GOLD analysis project Ga0247727, IMG submission 202498) | Biofilm microbial communities from Wishing Well Cave, Virginia, United States - WW16-25 | ecosystem: Environmental > Aquatic > Deep subsurface > Groundwater > Cave microbial mat | place...
GCGGCAGCAACGCGGCGGCGCAGTACCTGTTCAAACAGGATCTGCAGGAATTGGCCGACGACCTGGGGCTGGAAATCCGCGTGGCGCACTACCCCAGCTACTGCTCGAAGTTCAACCCGATCGAGCGTCGCTTGTTCCCGCACGTGGCCCGCGCGTGCCAAGGCCTTCTGTTCGACACGCTGGAGACGGTGGTCCGGCTGATGCGCAAGGCCTCGACCGCAACCGGGCTAACAACGACCGTGAACGTCATCCGTCGCCTCTACGCCACCGGCCGCGCAGTGGCCGATGATTACCGAACCACCATGAGCATCCTTTTCGACGACCTGCTCCCCAAATGGAACTACCGCGCCGTTCCCCACTGATTGCGACAGTTATTTACGCGCCGGTCCTTACCGAGTTCTCGAGGGCCGGAGCCTTTCGCTCGACGGGCGTGGCAGCAGCGACCCTGAGCAATCCGCCGCGTCACTGATTTACCATTGGGACCTCGACGGCGACTCCGTTTTCGGGGAGGCCGGTTCGGGCGCCCTTCGTGGTGATGAGACTGGATCGCGGCCTACGTTCTTCGCCGCCGACCTGCTCGGTCCGGCGACATTTTCAGTCTCGTTAAAGGTTACCGATGACGGTGGTAAGATCGATGTCGATACGATTGATGTTCTTATCGCGAAGAACGAGCCGCCGACAGCTGCACCGGGCGGCCCCTACTCGGTTGTCCAAGGAAGTTTTGTGACGCTCAATGCAGGCGGCAGTAGCGATTTTGATCAAGCCACCGAAACGTTAATTTACAACTGGGACCTCGACGACGACGGTCTATTCGGCGAGGTCGGTTGAGCGGCCACTCGGGGCGACGAACGTGAAATGCGTCCAGCGTTCTCCGCCGCTGCACTTACCAATCGAAGCACAGTGCCGATCAAACTGCGCGTCATTGACGATGGTGGACTTGTCGACGAGGGCTCGACGAACATCAGTGTTTCGCTCTTCAGCGACCCCATGCTATCCAATGGCGAACTCCGCATTGTTGGCACGATCGCTGCAGATATCATCACGATGGGCATTGCGGCATCACCGGCAGTACTCACAGTAGAGGTCAACGGTGAGATCTTTCAATTCGCGGTCGCAGACGTGACGAGTTACTTCATCGATGGCGGATCGGGAGATGACTCGTTACGCATCTCCGAACACGTTGTCGTTCGTGGGGAACTGCGCGGCGGTCCTGAAAACGATACACTGATTGGGGGCGGTGGCAACGAAGGAATCTACGGCGGCGATGGGAACGACTACCTGAGCGGAGGTCCAGGCGACGACGTAGTTTACGGGGAAGCCGGCGATCACACCCTGCTTTCAAGTCGGGGACGCGACGTCCTCCGACCGGGACTGGGCAACAGTTCTTTCCAGCTTGGCGCATTCGCCAGTTCGTTACAATCGCTTTCGATCGAAGCAGCGATCGCACCGAAGCGCAGCCGTAATCGCAACGGCGGAGCTTCCAGCTCTATCCTCTCTGGCCGAATCATTGTGTCAATGGACAGAACATTTTCTGGATCGGTGGACCTCCGGGTGAATGGTACCGGCACCGGGAGCGTCGTAGGCCATCCCTGCACGGCCGAGTACTGGGTGTCAGGGCCGGGCTCTGTAAGGCGACTCAAGTATCGAGTCGACCTAGACGGCAATGTCCTAGTTTCCTGCAGCACCATTGGAAATCCGGGCGGCGGCTCATTCTCGGGGTTTGTGGCAGGGTCCATTTCATTAGAGAAGGGCCTCCTCAGCACGAAAGGCGCGGTGGATGTATCGTTTGGTGGCCGGAGCCATGCTCGCAGCTCAATCGCCGGGACGGCTTCGATTACGGAACTGATTGCGGATGTCTCGTGAATCCGAGGTTCGCTGCATTGCGCGGCCTCGACATGCATGGCGCGGTCAAAATCCCTTTTTGTTCTCGCCGTCGCTGGCACGGTTCGATCGGCGCTACGGCTTTGATCGTGAATGTGATCATAGAAATCTTGTGTGCTCTGTATGTGCAACTACTATCCGGGCCTGATCTCATCCACCGGTCGCATGGGAAGGTCGGTCTTATTCTGGCAATACGTGAATTGACTTGGCTGGATAGATACCTGCTCCGACCGCCCGCGAACTAAGGCGACTTTCCTGTGACTTTGGATTCGCGGGAAATCCACGCCTGCGCCCGATCCTGGGAATAGTCGGTCTGCAAGTACGAGGGGAAGATTCCCGGTGCCGGAATTCCGATCGGCAGCTCGGCCTGGCCGTTTATCCCGTCGAAAGCCTCCGTCAGTTGCCCAGGACGCCGATCTGCTTCATGGCTAGCGCATCCTACTGGCCCTGACCATTGCGACAATGCCCTTCTTGATGGTTTGTGGCAATTCGGGCCACGCTTCAATAAGCTGCGCAAGCTCAGAGGGCACTTGTAGCCGGCTTGAAGTGATTTCGTCGCCAAGTGTGCCGGATTCTGTGCCGCGCACTCGCGATGAACGCGATTTTCCCGTTGGTTCCGCAAAGTGTTCGCGTCCAGTATCGCCCATTTCATGAAGTCGGGGCAAGCCGCGGCTATCTTATCCTTGCTCTGGGTTGCCGAAACATCCAAGTGGAATTGACCGGATCGGCTTGCCCAATATACTGTCGCCTCGCGTCAAGGAAGGCGAGCGGTTGAGCCGGCGGGAGTGCGCTGTTGTTGACGGATTCGGGGCACTCGGCGACCGATGACCCAGGGATGGAATTTCTGTTTGAGTCCCGTGACTTCTCACGGCCCCTTCGCTTGCCTTTCGATTCGTTTTGTTCGCGGCAAGGCCGAATCGAAATGGCCGATCGTGTACACATCCTGGTGTTGAACTACAACGGCTGCGCGCTCTTGCAGGAATGTTTGCCCTCGGTGATCGATTGCGCGCGGGCCGCTGCCGTGCCATGCCGGGTCAGCGTCGTGGATAACGATTCGACTGACGAATCGATTGAGTTTTTGCGACAGGCCTGGCCCCAAGTGACCGTGCTGAGCATGCCGAACCGTGGCCTCGTCTCGTTCAATCGAGCGGTGCGAGAATTGGAAGAACCCGTCGTACTGCTCTTGAACAATGATGTGAAACTGGGACTCGGCTGTGTGGATAGACTGGCGGAAACATTTGACAGGCACGCCGATTGTTTTCTGGCCGGGCCGCTGTGCTGGACTTTTGACGGCCGATTCGAGGGGACGCGGTCAGAATTGCGATTTCGCCGCGGGATTGTGCATACGCAACTAAAGCCGATCGTGGAAACAGAACCCGTTGCGACTGAGTACACGGCTTCGGCGGGTGCGGTATTCGCCGTCCGCCGTGACAAGTTCTTGGCCTTGGGCGGGTTTGATCCACTTTTTCTCCCGGGGCGCTACGAGGATCTCGACCTGGCGTTTCGGGGTTGGCTCGCCGGCTGGAAGGCGTATTTCGTCCCGGAGGCTGTGGCCTACCACAAGGGGCAAACAACATTTGCCGCGAAGTTTGGAAGCCGAGGGATTCGCGAATTGGACATCCGGAACGCGCTCCTGTTCGCGTGGAAAAATTTACACGAGTCGCAGCACATGGCGCGGCACCTGGCATTTCTCGCCGTTCGCCTGGCCGTAGCGCTGGCGATGGGTCAGACAGTGTTCTTGCGCGGCTGGAGCCGTGCCTTGCGCAGATTGTCACAAGTACGCAGTCGACGAATCGTCGCGTGTCCTCGAATTCGATCCGAGCGAGAGCTTTTTGCACTACTTGGATGAGCATCCATGACGCAACGAATCTCCGCAAACCTGATCACGCTCAATGAGGAGCGGAATATCGCGCGCTGCCTGGAATCACTTACTTGGGCCGATGAAATCGTAATCGTTGACGGAGGCAGCCAAGATCGGACGGTCGAGATTGCCCGGCGGTTCACCAACAAAGTCTTTGTGTACCCGTTCGACGGTTTTGCCAGCCAGCGAAACCGATTGCTGGAGCATTCGACCGGCGACTGGATTCTATCGATGGACGCCGACGAGGTTGTACCTGAGGAATTGGCCCACGAAATACTGTGGAGAACCAACGTGGCTCCACCGTCGTGTACTGGGTTTTGGGTGCCGATCGAGAGCCGAATCTTCGGCCGCCGGTTTCGACACTGCGGCACGCAGGCCGAGCGAAAGATGCGGTTGTTTCGCCGCCTCGCCGGCCGGTGGCAGGGACTCGTGCATGAAACCGTGAAACTTCGTGGTGGGACTCGTCAACTATGCAATGCAATAGAGCACCACAGCACGCCGGACCTGGACACGTACCTGCGCAAGCTCATTCGCTACAGCTCGCTTGAGGCCGAGAGAATGATGGCAGCCGGGAAGCGGCCAAACTTCTGGCGGGCATGGCTTCTCCCGGTCTGGACCTTTGCCAAACTCTATTTCGGCAAACTTGGCATGTTGGATGGCCCGGAAGGCCTTTGGTTCTGTCTCCTGTCCGGTTTGGAAAAATGGATTACGTATCAAAAGTTTTTAGAAAACTGTCACGTGGTCGCTCACAAAGTGAACGCGGATGATTTTGGCGCGAATCCAAATGGGGAGGAGCACAGGGATGAACAAATTCCAGTCGCAGCATGAGTCATCTGTCAGCCGATGTCGCGTCGCATCGCGCGGCGTTTGTGAAGGCGCCGATTCACATCCGCTTCACGTGCTCTTCTACACGGCACCCACGGCCATGCAGCGGCCGGGCGGTGGTGAAGTGCAGTTGCTGAAGACGGCCGAATATTTGGACCAGCTCGGCGCTCAGGTACGCCTGTTCGACCCGTGGCACGATCGTCTGAATCGTGCGGACTGGCTGCATCTCTTTGGAACAATGCCCGAATGTCTCACAATGGCGCGAGAGGCCAAGCGGCTTGGCGTGCGAATCGCCCTTTCGCCGATCTCTTGGTACGACCCTTGGGTGAGCTGGAAGTTGGAAACGACGCTGGCTCGCAAGTGCCGCGGGGTCTCCGGCTGGGCTGCCCGTCGATATTTTCCATTCATCCCCTCGTGGCGACGCGAATTGATCCACTTGGCCGACGTGCTGCTGCCCAACTCGCAGGCGGAGGCTCGCCAACTGGAACTCTTGTTCGGCGTCGACCGCTCGCGAATCTGTGTGGTGCCGAACGGCGTCGACGCGCGTTTTGCCGATGGCGACGGCGAGCAGTTTTGCTCTCAGTTTGACATACGCGATTTCGTTCTGCTGCCTGGCCGCATCGAGCCGCGCAAGAACCAACTAGCTGTGCTGCTTGCACTCTGGGGCACCGGCATTCCGGTCGTCGTGCTCGGCGACCCGCACCCAGACCACAAGCAATATTATCTGAAGTGCATTCGTGCGGCGGACCCCGGGGTCATGTTTGTGGGCCAGTTGGAGCACGAATCATCACTTTTGGCCTCGGCCTATGCGGCGTCGCGAGTCGTAGTGCTTGCGAGCTGGTTCGAGACACCGGGCCTCGCCGCGCTCGAAGGTGCTTTGGCGGGGGCACGAGTGGTCGTAACAGAAAGGGGCTGTACGCGGGAGTATTTTGGCGATGCGGTCGGCTACGTGCAACCAAACGACGTGATGGGCATTCGCACGGCCGTACGCGAGGCGTTCACTCGCCGCAAGACGGATGATCTGAGCGAGGCGGTCTTGCAATCGTTTTTGTGGGACACGGTAGCTCGCAAAACGCTTGAAGCCTACCAGAGCGTGCAGACTGGGAAGCAAGGGGTTGCCGCTGAACCGCTGGCTACAGCGGCGTGACTCGCGATGCTCCGGCGGACGAGCCGCGGAATCAGTTTGAGGAGCTGCGTTGAACGTGGAGTGCTCATCGACACCCTCTAGCCCTGTGGATAGCAACAAACAACGGGTAACCTGGCCCAAACCTGTGGCCTGCGTGTCACGATATCGCTACACCAAGCGGCGCTATCGATTTGTTTTCGGTCTACTCGACACAATAGCATCGCCGCTGAGTGCCTTCGTTCGGCGACTCGTTCCAAATCCCCCGCATCATGAGCCGCGTTCGATTTTGATTGTGCAACTCGATCACATCGGCGACGCAGTCTTGACGACACCGATGCTGCGAGCCTTGCACGAGAAATTTCCGCGCGCAGCCATCGACGTGCTTGCGTCGGGAAGCAACCAGGAAATTTTTCGCGGAAGCGCCCACGTGCGAAACGTGTACGTCTCCGAGCGAAACTGGCATGCCCGTGGGGCAGGCAAGCAGTCGTATTTTGTCGAAGTCCTGCGCCTTGGCCGGGCCATGCGGCGAATGCACTATGATCTGGGCATCGATCCCCGCGGTGACTTTTTCGCGATCCTGGTCCTATGGCTCGCCGGCATTGCGCGCCGAGTCGGTTGGGACTGTGGTGGTGGCGGCTTTTTGTTGAGCGATGTTGCGGCTTGGAATCCGTTACGTCATGAGGTGGACGCGCGGCGGGCCTTGCTGGAACCGCTGGGAATCCAAAGCGACTATCGCCAGCCCGAGCTGCACCCGAGTTGGGCCGCTCAATATTCCGTACGCGAAATGCTCGCAACCCGCCCGGAGCCACAGCCGCCGATCGCCGTCATCCATGCAAGCGCTGGAACGTCCGCAAAACGCTGGCCGCTGGAACATCAAGCGGAATTGGTGGAACGATTGCTCAGCAGCGTCGCCTGCTCGGTCATCCTCGTCGGCGATGTTCACGATCGTTACCTAAGCCGCAGAATCTCTCGACGCCATCGCCAAGTGATCGATTGGACTGGCCGCCTCAGCTTGATGCAATTGGCGGCTCTATTGGACGAAGCTGACCTTTTCATCGGCGGCGATTCCGGGCCGGCTCACATCGCAGCCGCAATGGGCACCCCCAGCGTGGTGCTCTTTAGCGGCACGAATCGATCCGAGTGTTGGCAGCCGGTCGGTCCCCGCGTGAAAGTGATTCGACACCTTACGCCGTGTTCGCCCTGCCATCGGAAACACTGCCACGTACCCGGACATCCGTGCATGGCCGAAATTCGGCCGGAAGCGGTGCTGGAGGCGGCGAGAACCGTCATTTGTCATTCACCGCGTTGCGAAAACGATTGGTCGATGAACTCGCCTCAACACGAAATCCAAACGGAACCGGCAGCATGAACCGAAATCAGTCCGCAAGCATTTCTGAGCATTCGCGCCGGGGCCGGGCCTCCAAAATCGGCGGTTGGGTTTTTGTGGTCTGGATGATGTTTGTTTGTCTGAACTATCTCTGGATTATGCTGCGCCCATTTTTTGATCATTGAGCGTTTCCATGAGCGAGCTCTTGATTCTAGTGGCGATAGTTGGCGTCGCTTGGGCGCTGGGACGCTGCGTAATGGACAGCGGCGACTTTGTGTTTGAAACTGGTAGCGGCCGGATCGCAGCGGCCAGTTCGATCGGTTTGGGCCTCATTGCATATCTCATTCTCGCGATCGGCGTTGCCGGCTGTTTGAATATTACTGCCGTGTTGGTTGCTGGAACTGCTCTGCTGGTTTTGTTGCATTCAGTGTGGTTCATCATCAGGCGGCTTCGCTGTTCGGCTCCTTACTTAGCTAATCCGTGCGAACCAAACATCAATTCGTCGAAAAGCGGGTTCGGAATTTTGTCTGCGGCGGCATTCATGCTTGTCGCCTGCCTGGGATCGCTGATCTGCGCCCTGGCACCGCCGACGGCCGGCGATGCGCTCTGTTACCATTTGGAAATCCCAAAACGATTTGTGCAACTCGGCTCCGTGTGCTTCCTCCCGTTGACCGACAACTCACTGTTTCCGTTTCTCATGGAGATGCTCTACACGTTGGGGCTATTGCTCAGCGGGCCGGTGTTGGCGCAATTGATTCACTGGCTGGTCGGAGTGCTGTTCGCAATCTCGGTGGCAGAGTTGGCCTCGCCAATCGTTGGACGATCGGGTGGCTGGTGGGCTGCCGCGGTCGCGTTGCTTGTGCCGGGTGTTACGAACCAGATGACCGCCCCGCTGAACGACCTTGCCGTTGCCCTCTTCAGTACCCAAATGCTGATCGCCTGGACTCGCTGGAACGCCACGCGCCAGAACCGTTGGCTGGTTTTGGCGGGGGTGTTCGGCGGGTTGGGGATGAGCGTCAAGTTAGTGACCGGTGCGATCGTGGTTGTGCTGCTTGTGGCGATGCTCATCCACGAGTGCAAGCGACAAAGCGTGTTAGGCAGTCTTCGCGCGGCCGCAATTTTTGCGTGCTGCGTGATTGGTGCGGGGGGAACTTGGTACGCCCGGTCGTGGTATCACTTGGGAAATCCGATCTATCCGTATTTCAATCAACTTTTCGGTCTCGATCCGCATACGCGATCGATGATGATTACATCGACAAACCCACTGACGTTGCCGTGGGTCGCGACGATGCACCCGGAGGATTTTGGCGGGCGCGGAGTTCAATTCGGGGCGGTGTTCCTAGCCCTCATGCCCGGCCTCAGTCTGTTGCCGCGACGGGCTTCGGAATTCACACGACTTCTGTTGGTCGCGTTGGGCGTTTGCTTTTTGTGGTTCATGATGCGGCAGGAATTGCGGTTTCTGCTGCCCGTCGTCCCAATTTTTTCCGTTGCGGTCATTGCCGTGGTCAAGGGCCTGCGCGAAGTGCATCGTCCAGGTTTCGTGGTAGCAAGCAGCTTGCTACTCGGACTCATGCTGTTTCAGACTCTCATCGTTGCGAAGCGAGCCCGGCCATGTCTGGCAGTCGCGCTGAGTCGAGAATCGCGCGAAGCATACCTGAAGCGCCATGAGCCAAGCTTTCGAGTGGCCGAGTTTGTCAACACGCAACTCCCGCCAGGCAGTCGATTGATCAGCCAAGACTTCCGAGGACTTTACTTCGAACCGGATTTCGTTCGCGAGGCGTGCTTGCGCCGCCGCGTGGCGTATCTCGAGCGTGGCGACGAGCTGGTGAAATACCTTGCTGCCAGCCGCTTCACGCATGTGCTGCTGGTTCAATCGCACAACCCGGCGACAGCGGTGTACGACCAAAGCTTCCCTGAGCGGCTCGGTGAGGCGGCAGAGCGGTTACCAGTCGTGATGGCATGCCGGTTTGAAGGACCGGGCGGAGACCGGCGGGAATACAAGCTGCTGGAATTGCCGAATGCAATCGATCGCGCGCCAGTCAACGCCCGCGAGTTGGAGCACAGGGCAATTAAGGGAACTGCAAATTGAGCATCGAGCAAAACGAGTTGAATACCGGCCGACGCCGCTGGGGTCTAGTTGCACTGGCGGTCTTTGCTATCGCCGTACGCGCGGCCGCCGTGTTCGCCGTGGGAAGCTACAAGCTGGATCATGTAACCTACGAGCACGGCGAAATCGCCCGCAATCTGGTCGAAGGTCGCGGGTTCGTCGTACGCTGGATGGGTGCCGAGGGGCCCACATCGCAGCAGGCTCCGGTGTATCCGACATTCGTCGCCGCTTTTTATTGGCTCTTCGGTGTTCAAACCACTTCGGCGGTTCTGGCAATTCAGTTGGCACAATGCGTCATCGGAGGATTGCTGGCAGCGGGCGTTGTGATGCTGGCGAGTATTCTGATGCCCAATCGACCCGGCGCCGCTTGGCAAAGCGGAATTGGCGTGGCGGTGTATCCAACGTTGGTCTACTCGGCCACGCATGTGCAAGTAGCGTCCCTGGCAACCACATTGCTCGTGTTGGTCCTGTGGACTGCCGCACGGGCTGGCCAATCGAGATCGTTATTCCACGCCACGGTTTGCGGTCTTATCGGCGGATTGCTCGTGCTAACAGATCCGATCCTGGGATTAGTCGTTCTGGTCGCCTTTGGAGTAATCTGGACCGAAAATTCCGTGTCAAAGCAAGAATCAACAAGAAGTTCATCCGATGTGCCGGCGACCAGGTACTCAGAATTCAGAACTCAGTACTCAGTTCGCTTTCGCCGCTTGCCGTTCGCTCGCGTTCAACTGATCGCCGTTGTTCTTGCGGCGTTTACCGCCGTGACCACACCGTGGATCATGCGAAACTACGTCGTACACGGCGAGTTCGTGTTCGTGAAAAGCACGTTTGGATACGCCTTTTGGCAAGGGAACCATCCGCAATCGTTCGGGACAGACAAAATTCCGCTGCCGCCTTCATCCGACCGCGAAGCGACGCCATCCGGCGGCCTGCGTGGGCTGGAACAATCGCTCTGGCGAACGCGGATGATCGACACGCTCTACATCGACGACGCCGTGCTGCCGAACGAGCGTATTGCCGAACTAGGTCGCTTCTCCGAACCGGAACGATCGCGACAGCTCATGGCCGAGGCTATGGATTACATTCGACAGCACCCGTCGCATTACTTGCGACTCTGCCTCCAGCGGCTGCGGTTCTTCCTTTGGTTTGATGAAACTAATCCCAAATCGAGAGTGTTTGTTTATCGCGTCTCGCATCTTTCATTGCAGCTTCTCGCCGTCGCGGGTCTGTGGCTCTCGCGTTGTCATTGGCGCCAACTCTGGCCGACCTACACCGTCATTGCCCTGGCGACTCTGTTTCACACACTCACAATTGTGTCTGCCCGGTTTCACATTCCGTTGGAGCCACTTCAAATCGTTTGGGCCGCGTGCGGCATAAGTTTGCTCGGCGAACATCTCATATCTCATATTTCAAGTTTCAAAACTCAGATTTCAAATCCTGAGCCCCACCATTCAGATTCTCTGGCATCCGCGCCGACCGGTGTATAAAAAGGGGCAATGAAATTGATCATTGCAATCATTCAGCCGAACAAGCTTGAGGCGGTGAAGGAGGCCTTGAGCAAGGTGGAGGTGTTTCGCCTGACCGTGCTCGATTGCCAGGGGTTCGGCCGGCAGAAGGGTCACATGGAGGTGTTTCGCGGGCAGGAATTCACGGTCAATTTGCTGCGTAAGGTGGAACTGCAGATTGCCGTGAATGAAGATTTCGTCGAGCCGACCGTAAACGCGATTGTGGAGGCGGGCCGGAGCGGCTCGGAGGGAAGAATCGGCGACGGCAAGATCTTCATTTTGCCGCTCGATGATTGCATTCGTATTCGCACGGGCGAGCGCGGCCCGGAGGCGATCTGAACTTGATCGTTGAAGTGAGCCTCATGGAAAATGCGATTCAACATCCGGTTGGCGGAGTTCTCGTTTCAGGCGATTTGATCTTCTCGACAAAGATCACTGGGACCGCACGAGCACTGGGCTTGGAGGTCCAAGTCGTCGGATCACCTGACGCGGCGATTGAACGCATTCGCTCACGAACGCCGCGATGTGTGCTCCTGGATTTGGGTTTGAACAGCCTGACGACCGAATCGATCGGGCGAATCATCAGTGTCGCCGCTGGTGCAACGGTGCTCGCATTTGGCTCGCACGTGGATACGGCCCGCCTCGATGTGGCACGAAATGCCGGGTGTACCGAGGTCATGCCGCGCAGCCGTCTGAGTGGCGAGTTGCCGGAATTGCTCCAAAGGTACTTGGCAGTCACGCCAGCCGAATGACTTTGCCCGTGCGAGCGGACTCAAGCACGGCCTGAGTGAACTCGAACACCGGCAAGGCACACTTGGGCGGAGCCTCATTTGTTGCGCCGGTGGTGAGCACATCCAGAAACGCCGCGTCCGGGGAGCTGCCAGGTTCGAGATCGTTGAACTTCTCAAATCGATTGTCGCGGCCGATCCAGAGTGCATTTTCGCGGACGGCCAAGTCGGCCTCAGCGCAATGAATCTGAAAGTCCTCGCGCCAGTGCTGGGCGTTGCCGATGAAATTCATGCTGAGCATCACGCCGCTGTGCAGCCGGCCGGAAACCGTTGTCACAATCTGCACGTTGCTGCCACAGCAATCGCTGTGGGCAAACACTTCCTCCGCCTCCAGTCCCGTAAAGAAGAACAGCATGTCGATCTTGTGGCTGCCCGCGTCGCCCAAGAACCCGCCCGGATTGAGTTGCGGGTCGTCGCGCCAAGTTCCCGCGATCGTCTGTTGCCAGCGTTCCGAGTTGTGAGTCGTCACCGACCGCACCTGCCCCCACCGGCCCGACCGCACCTCTCGCCTCAACGTGCGATAAATGGAATCGTATCTTCGCTGATACGACACCGACAAAACCGGCCCGCCGGCCGCAGCTTGATCGATCAGCCTGACGATACGTTCCCGCGTGTCCGCCAATGGTTTTTCGCAAAGAACATGCAGCCCGCGGTCTCGGCACATCGTTACTTGCTCGAAATGAAAGAGCGTGGGCGTGCAAATCACCACGGCATCCATTCCTGCGGTTCCGATCATCGTTCCCAAGTCGGCAAACACTTCGGCCGTGTTGGCAAGTTCATCGTGCAATCGCTCCGCCGTCGCCCGGTTCGCATCGAACAATCCGACGATCCTTGCCTGCCCGTCCGCCAGCAACCGCTTCACGTGCAGCCGCGCGATCATTCCACACCCAATGATCCCCAGCCGCACCACCTTCGATGTGCTTCCCGACTGTTCTGACATTCCCAGTGCCTCGCGGTCAGTACCAAACCACCAACGATCCGTTCGCCGTCCCAGATGATAACACTCACCACTCACCGCTCACCACTCACCACCCCTTCCTTCCAATGGCCTTGACGCCGATTCGGCCTGGCTCATAATCTGATTTCTCAACTCCGCTCCGTGCAGCGGTGAGTAAATGGTGGGCGTAGCCAAGCGGTCTAAGGCACCAGACTGTGGATCTGGGCATCGCGGGTTCGAATCCCGTCGCTCACCCCTTGGATCAAGAACTGATTGGCATTTCGCTGGTGATATCTCCGGCACATCTCTTCCTACCGGCATCCACGACCCGCCCTTGGTCATTTGCCCCAGGGTTGTTCCTGAGCTAGTAATAAGCGGTGTCTTGGAACATGAACAAATGCTTCCTATATCCAAGGGCGATTGGGAGGCCGTTCATATTATCTCGAGAGGAGGATTGCGATGTCATTCCTGAACCGTTTTCAGAAAGTACTCAGCGGTGGTGAAGCTCTCAGGCCTGTGGATTACCTGATTTTGATGGCCCTCGTGATGATCATCTTCGTCAGGTTCTGGGCATAGTCTCGGCGTTGATTTGCTCGCCTGGAATCGCATTCGAATTCACTCGCCGCCTGCCGTCCAGCCCGATTGAGAACGGGTCGAACTCCACAAAGGCAAACGCGAAGCGAACGGAGAGCACGTGCAACGTCGCACGGAGAATGGTCGACGTGATGCCGGTGCTTACGGCGCCTCCCGAATGCTTGGTGTTCGCCCCGAATTGGTGGTCGATCGTGCCGGGGCCGGCAGCACAAAGGAGGAGCTTGGCGAAAAGCCAGCCAGTGCCGTGACAAAACACATCCCCGTGGCCAAACAGTTCGCGATGGAAGTAGACCTGCCGGAAGAATGGTCCCTATTGAGCGTGCGTCGCCGTGAACACGACCAGGCTCGTGAGGCTTGCCGCAAGCAACCCCATTACCACCCGGAACGGCGTCCCAAACAAAAAAGCGTACAGGATGCCCGGGATTAAGTAGCGTTCCAGGCCAACGCCGAAGGATCGCAAGGCATTCTTCTGCTGGCCGTAGACTTTGCTTCCCGCGTCCGACGGCACCGCTGTCCCCACAGCGCGCCGCGATCAGATTTGTGGCGAGCACTGGAACCAGGATGCGGTAGAGCGAAAGCCGAGCGCGTTCAGCAGGTTCTCGATGAACCCCGTTATTGTTGTCGGCGGCCAAGAGTGACTGGGTAGCTGATCTTGAGTGGGCCGCGTTGCACGACGACTTTGATTATTTCGCCGGGCTTGTGGCGGGTTAGCGCGTCCCGCAAGTCTTGCAACCCGTGAATCTCATGAGTGCCAAGCTGCACGATGAGGTCGCCACCTCGAAGGCCGGCACGGTCCGCTGGACTGTCGGGCGTCACGCCGCTCAGCAGGGTACCATCGACCTGCTCCCCGAAGGCGGGGATCGATCCCAGCCAGGCTCGCTCGCCGCCGGGGCCGTCCGCCTTGGGCGCCTCGGGGACCAGCACGAAGGTCGGGCGCGACTCGGCATTCGCCAGCTCGACGATCAGGTCCTCGACCATGTCGACGACCCGTTCTGCGCCTTCGATGGAAATCTTTTCCCAGTCGTCGCTCGGCTTGTGATAGTCCGGATGGTTGTCGGTAAAGAAGTGCAACACCGGAATCTTCTTGGCGTAGAAACTTGTCTGGTCGCTTGGCCCCATGCCTGTGGCGATGGGCCGGATCGAGAAACGGCGGTCGGCGTTGAGCTTTTCAAGGAGCGGCATGAATTCGCTGGCCGTGCCCGTGCCGTACACGATGAGCTTGTCGTCACGCAGCCGTCCGATCATGTCGAAGTTGATCATGGCGACCGTGTGAGTCAGGGCGATGACGGGGTCTTCGACGTAATGGGCGGAACCAAAGAGTCCGCGTTCTTCGGCGGTGAATGCGGCGAAGACGATGCGTCGGCCGAGTCCCGGCGCGCCGGGATCGCGACGCGCGAGTCGCCGGGCAAGTTCGAGAACGCCCGCGGTGCCGGACGCGTTGTCGTCGGCCCCGTTGTGAATCTCGCGTGAACCGGGTGCCAGCGATCCCTCGCCGCCCCGGCCCCAATGGTCATAATGGGCACCGAGCACGATCGTTTCTTGAGCGTGCGGCCCTCCGGCCTCGAGCATTCCCAGCACGTTCTTGACATTGGCCCGCACGTCTTCGATCGCCACGCGCCCGGTGACGCTCCAGCCTTCCAACAACTTGGAACGCGGCTTCAAGTCGGATTCGATCTCCTTTTCAACCGCCGCCAGGTCTTTACCAAGCCCTGCTTTCAGCAGCGGTTCGATGGCCGTGGAGGTCACCTGAATTTGTGCGACCTTGGCCTGCTGCGATCCGCGGACCGATTCGAGTTCGAGCAGCTTATCCGCCTGGCCTTTCAAGATGTGGGGCGCGGAGACGAACAGGACGGCCTTGGCCCCGTGCTTGGCCGCGTTCAGGGCCTTCTCGTCGAATCGAGCGTGTTTCGTGTCCACGTTTCCGCTGAACGGCGAGTGCGGGTCCGCTTTGTCCCAGGGGCCCGGCTCGTGCAGCATGATCAAGACGACCTTGCCTTTCACATCCGTATCCGCATAGTCGTCGTAGGAAAACTCCGCCGCGGTGATGCCGTAGCCGACGAAGACCAGCGGCCCGTCGAATTCGCCGAGCGAACTCTGGGCGAACGGTGCGAAATCTTTGCCCACGGCCAACTCGACCGTGTTGCCGCTCGGGCCGCGAAGCATGAGCGAGTTTCCTTCCGAGAGTCTTCGGCCGGAAATCATCTCGAACGGTTGAAAGTAACTGCCATTGGGCATCGCGGGCTTGAGGCCTGCCTTTTGAAATTCATCGCGAATGAAATCGGCGGCCAGGTCCAGGCCCTGAGTTCCGATGCCGCGACCTTCCAACTCGTCGGAGGCCAGGAACTGGATGTCCTTGAGAAGTCGATCGCGACTCGTCGCGGCATCCTCAACAGCGAGCAACGCGGCAGCGGCAGTTACGGCACAGACAAAAGAAAGCGCCCAGGAGGAGGTGCGAATGAGTAGGGCAAAGAATCGCCGTTGTTGCATGGCTGTTCCTTCGAGCAGGAGTGGCAGGGCCGTGTTTCCAATCGATGAGGCTGCGCGGTATTCTTTGCTAGCTGCCTTTGGCCGTCAAGTTGGCTTCGTCATACGGGTGAGTGTGGACCGACGTGGCAACGCTGCTAGTCACACATGGTCAGGAACAAGGCCGGCGCTATTCGCTGGACGATACGGTGATGCGCATCGGGCGCGATGCGTCAAATCCCATTCGAGTTCCCGACACGGAAATCTCGCGACAGCACGCCGAAATCCGCTGTGTCGATGGCGAGTATTCGATCGTGGACCTGGTGAGTTCCAACGGTACGTATCTGAACGGCCAGCGTGTGACCGAGGCGAAATTGACGAGCGGCGATCGCATCCAGGTCGGTAAGACCGTGCTATTGTTCGGAACCGGCACGACGGTAACCCGGGCCGACCTGGCCAAGAAGATCACGATGATTACTCAAGTGGCCACCGAGCAATCATCGGCCATCGTACGGTCGATGAGCCACGCCGAGGGGAGCCAGTATCTGAGCCGCATGGAACGGGCGGATCCGGCGTGGCTGACCGGGGCCGTGGCCCACCTGCGAGTGCTCTACGAAACGAGTCAGGCTGTAAGCCACATCGCAGATCTCGACGAGTTGCTCACTCGAATCCTGCAGTTGATCTTCCAATCGATCCGTGCCGAGCGCGGTTGCATTATGCTCAGCAGTTCCGAGAGCAGCGAACTGGAATGTCGGGCGGTCTATTTCAGTCCCGGTGTCAGCTCGGATGAGCAGATCGAGATCAGCCAAACAATCGTGGACTATGTTCTCTCGCGCGGCGAAGGTGTTCGCACGAGCGACGCGGCGGCCGACGCACGGTTCAGTCCCGCCCAGAGCATCGTGCGCATGGGAATTCGCGAGGCGATCTGCGTGCCCATGAAGGGTCGCCACGACATGATGGGCATCATCTATCTCGATAATCGGCTAACGGCCGAGGAATCGCCGGAGTCAGAGAGATCGCCACGCCGCCTGTCAGACGAGCATCTCAAACTGCTGATCGCCATCGCGCACCAGGCGGCCCTGGCCATCGAGGATACGCGGCACTATGAAGCGAAAGTGCAAGCGGAGCGGCTTGCGGCGGTCGGGCAGACCATTGCAACGCTCAGCCACGACATCAAAAACATCCTGCAAGGCATCAAGGGTGGAAGTCACCTGATTGAGATGGGGCTCGCCGGCAACGAGCAAGATCAAGTGCGCCGCGGCTGGAATATCGTCAACAAGAACCAGAACAAGATTTACAACCTCGTGATGGACATGCTCACTTATTCCAAAGAGCGTGAGCCCGTCACGGAGCCATGCGACTTGAACGAGATCGTTCGAGAAGCGGTCGAACTGATGGAACAGCGGGCGACGGAAATCGGTGTGCAGCTCCAATTCGTGCCGGACGAACTCATGCCGAAAATCTCGATTGATCCCGAAGGCATTCACCGGGCAGTTCTGAACATCGTCAGCAACGCCCTGGACGCGACTGAGGAAAAACAGGATGGCCGCGTTCAGGTGCAAACCCAGTTTGATTCGGCCCAATCTCTCGCAAGTGTGATCGTTCAGGACAACGGCATTGGCATATCGCCGGAAGAGCTGAATCAGTTGTTTACACTCTTCCGCTCGACCAAAGGTGCTCGCGGCACTGGGATCGGGCTGCCCGTGAGCGACAAGATCGTTCGCGAGCACGGCGGCCAGATTCGCGTGCGCAGCCAACCGGGCGAAGGCACGGAATTCATACTCGAGTTGCCTTCTCGCACCGAACAAAACACTTTGGCATGACGAGTTAGGGCGTCGTCATTCAGGTTTCGGCGTTCGCTAGACATTCACTCATTCTAGATTCGTCATCTGGACATAGGGGTTGGTTTCTCGCTCGACTTCCACCGTGGTCTCAACACCGTGTCCCGGTAAGATGCGCGAGTCACCGGGTAGCGTGAGCAGTTTTTCGCGAATCCCGGTGATCAGGTTCTTCGCGCTGCCGCCGGGCAGATCCCAACGGCCGACGCCGCCGGCGAACAGCACATCGCCGCCGAACACAACCACCGGCGAGTGCTCGTGCCAAATGAACACGACGTGACCGGGCGAGTGACCGGGAATGTGCCGCACCTCGAGTCGAAAACCGGCTGCTTCCACGAAATCTCCTTCGCGCACCAGTCGATCGGCCGGCGGACTCGTCAGCCGCAGCCCGACAACGCCGCTCATGTTGAGCGACGGGTTGGTGAGCATGGGGGCGTCCAGCTCGCCGATCACCAGCGGGGCATCGGGAAACTCTTGCTTCATCAGCTCGTTGCCGCCGATGTGGTCGCCGTGACCGTGCGTGTTCAAGATCATGGCCACTTGAAGATTTTCAGCTCGGAGGTGGTTGAGAATCTTCTGCGGCTCCAGCCCCGGATCGACGACCAGGCAGTCATTTCGTTCGGCAAGTCGTGCCACGTACGTGTTCTCTTGAAACGGCCGCGAAACTATTGAAACTACGCTCAATCGTTCTGAATTCATGAGTGCTGATTCCAATCAACATGGGGAAATTCGCCCGCGGTTTCGGCGGCGAAAGCGACCTAGCTCGAAACCGCGAGCCACCTATAATAGCGACTCGCTTTTTCCCAAGCGAAGCGACTTGCTGTGTCCGCCAGGGAGGGTGGAGACACAGTACAAATCCGAAAACAGACAAGGAGGTAGTTCCCCGATGAGTGCCCAGAGCCTACTTCGCCGCAGTGCCTGGTACATTTCAGTCAGTTTGCTGCTTTCGATTGCTCTCGCAGATTCACCGGTGTTGTTCGGTCAAGATTCAAAGCCGGCTCGCCGCGACTCGACGGCCAGCGAGGAATCGTTGCCGGCCGCAGAATCCAGTCCGCTCGACGAGCCGCTACGACTGGCGATGAATGCCCGCGAAAAATTCAGGACTATTCAGGACTACTCGTGCACGTTTATCAAGCAGGAGCGAATTAACGGCAAGCTCCTGCCGGAAGAGTACATTTCCATGAAGGCCCGGACTCGCCCGTTCAGCGTATACCTGAAATGGCAGAAGCCGCACGAAGGTCGTGAGGTGATTTACGTCGATGGCCGACACGACGGCAAGATCATGGTCCACAGCACCGGCGTGGAAAAACTCGTCGGTGGTACGGTTGCGCTGGACCCCCGCGGCGAAATGGCAATGGAAAGTTCCCGGCACAACATCACGGAGGCCGGCATCGGCAATCTGATCGATCAACTAATCTCGCGATGGGAGTCGCAGAAGAAATTTGGCCAAACCAAAGTCGAGCTGAAGGACAATGCCACCGTCGATGGCCGCTCATGTTGGTGCGTGAAGACTACGCACCCCAACGATCCACGGCAATATCCTTATCACCGGGCACGAATCTTTTTTGATAAGGCCCATGGACTCCCGATTCGCATGGAAGCTTACGACTGGCCGCAACGCGGTTCGCCGCCCGATGGCGAGTTGGTGGAGGTGTACACGTATCGCGATCTCAAGTTCAACACATCGCTCACTTCATTAGACTTCAGCGTCGAAAACCCCAAGTACAATTTCGGCCGCTTTTGACCAGGTGTGACGTTCATCAGAATCGCCGCGGCCTCCGCTGGGTGACTCTCGAACACATCGCACGACGATTTTTCCTGTTGATTTCTGGCAATTGTCGGCCGGTCTGATTATGCTAGGCTCACGATTCTGGCCACAAGTTGTTGTGTCGCTGGGGCATTGGGCGATGGGTCGCCTGACAAAGTTTTCAATCATTTGGCGTGAGTTTCGCGAAGCTTTTGCGACTATTAGGGCTGTAAGGGGAACAATCACGCGATCTTAGATCCTTTGGAAGCAATCGGAGGAGAGCATGTCGGGAAACCCGAGTGGCAAGCCGGAACAGGTGGTCCGCAAATCTAACAAGCACGCCCGGAAACTTGGCACGTTGGAGCAATTGGAAGGTCGATGTTTGCTCAACGCTCGCATGGAATCCGGTGTGTGGGTGATCTCGGGCGATGATCGGCCCGATGACCCAGCCGACGTGATCATTGTGGATCGCGACCCAGCCCGGCCCGCGAACCTGCGGGCGACGGTGAACGGAACAGTCATCGACACGCGGCCAGAACGACGGATGAGAGGAATTCGCATCAATGCCGGCGCGGGCGCAGACACCGTTATCATCGACGAGAGCGCCGGACGCATATCGAAGCCGGTTACGGTCAATGGCGGTGCCGGCAACGACCAGATTCAAACTGGCTCCGGTCGCGACGTGCTGGAGGGCGGTACGGGTCTCGATACGTTGCAAGGCGGCGATGGCGACGACCGGTTGCGAGGCGGCAACGACCGAAATCGGCTGGAAGGCGAGGGCGGAGCGGACAATCTTCGCGGCGGGCCAGATAACGACACGCTTTGGGGCGGCGACGGCGCCGACCGGCTTGAAGGACTCGGCGGCCGCGATCGCATGCAAGGCGGCGACGGCGAAGACACGATGCTCGGCGGCCAGGACGACGATACGCTGATCGGAAACGGTGATGATCCCGCGTCCGGTGCGGGCGAAACCGCGGTTTTGGCCGCGACTTCAGCCGACGAAGAAGACGATGACGACGATCTACTCGACGGCGGCTCTGGCGACAACGTGCTTGTGGGCAGCGGCGGCGAAGACGTACTGGAAAACGGGCGGGCTCCCGAAAGCCTCGAAACCCTGACGAGCTGCTCGGATGTGGGTCAGCGCCTCGCGGAACAGGCACAGAATCAATTCAACTGGTTCTTCGACGGCGGCTGGGGTGGAATCGGTCGACCTGGACTCGTGTTTCCGCTGGCCGGCGACGCGCTCAATCGCTTTGAGGTCTCACTGGCTTCGACCCCCGGCGCCGGAGCGGACGGCGGAGGCGAAGCACCCTCATTCTCTGAGACGAATAATCAGGAAGTCGGCGTGGATGAAGCCGATATCGTCAAGACCGACGGCAATTACATGTACGTCTTGCGCGGAAGCGAATTGATCTTGGTGGACGCATGGCCGGCCGAGACCGCTTCGATTGTGTCGCGCACCGAAATCGAAGGCTACGCGATCGACATGTTCTTGCGTGGCAATCGGGCCATGATCTTCTCCAGTGTGTTTGTCCAAGATGGCGACCCTGAGCCGGTGCCGCCGGAAGTCGAGCCAGTCAATTCGGCCAGGCTCATCGCTCCCGGTTGGTACGGCGGCGGCCAGCAGACGGTCAAGGTCACTGTGTTTGACGTTTCCGATCCGACAGCCCCCGAACTCGTCCACGAGAGCTACCTCGACGGCTCGTACATCAACTCGCGCATGATCGACGGCCAGGTTTATATCGTCATGAACAACTCGCCCCAGTTTCCGTCGCCATGGATTCTCTGGGCCGAGGACGGAGCCACCGTCGAGTCGCCTGACGGGTTCAAGGAGCGGCTGGCCGCAATCGACCCAAACTCGTTTATCCCGCAGTATCGGTCGGTTGACTACACCGAATCGGGAGTCGTCGAGCGAACGGGTGGATTACTGCTGGACTGCGAGGGTGTTTACAAGACGTCGGCCGACGATTGGATGAATCTGACTACGGTGCTGTTCTTCAACCTCGACGGCGAAACAGTGGGCGGGCCGCTCGACTCGACCACAGTCTTCGGCTACGTCAACACCGTGTATGCTTCGGCCCAAAACCTGTACCTCATCAATCAGAATTGGCAGGACAGCGGACCCGTTTCCGGCATCCACAAGATTTCACTAGGGGCGGACATTCAGTTGCAAGCATCCGGTGAGGTGCGCGGTTCGATCCTGAATCAATTCTCGGTGGATGAACACGACTCGTACCTCCGAGTCGCGACCACTTCGCAAGGCGACCAGAACGGCCGCTGGAACACGGAGAACAATGTGTACATCTTGTCTCAAGAAGGGGACGTGATGAACGTCGTCGGCAGCGTGGAAGACCTGGCGTCCGGTGAACAAATCTACTCGGCGCGGTTCTTCGACGATCACGGCTTCGTGGTAACCTTCCGGCAAGTGGACCCATTGTTCGCACTCGACTTGACCGATCCGACAGACCCGGAGGTCAAGGGCGTGTTGAAGGTGCCCGGTTATTCGAGCTACCTGCATCCGGTGGGCAATGACCACCTGCTCGCCATCGGCCGCGATGCCGATCAGGACGGCCGCATCCGCGGACTTCAGGTGTCGCTTTTCAATGTCGAGGATTTGAACAACCCACTGCAAGTGGACACGCACTTGATCGCACCGGAAGGGGTCTGGTTGTGGTCGGCTGCCGAATGGGATCCGCACGCATTTGCCTATTTCCCGGAATCCGGCGTCTTGTCGGTGCCGGTGGATGGCACGGTCATGTTACCCGCGGTTGACGACGGAGACCCCGACACGTTCGATTGGCCAACCTGGGAATACCATAGCAAGTTCTGGGTATTCCAAGTGGATCTCGCCAGCGGGTTCAACGTGCTCGGCCAAATCGACCACGACTCGACGGCGTTGCGAAGCACGCGAATCGATCAGATGCTCTACACCCTCGCGTACAACGACATCAAAGTGCAGCCGCTTCTCGATCCAACGTCAATCGTGACGCAAGTCAGGCTCGACCAATCATAGCCGTCGGGCCGAAGCCGAAATCGACAATTGAACCCACCCGTGGCGATGTTGAGCAAACAGTCTCATTCCCGAATCTGTTTGCTTAGAGTATGTGGTCGACTGTAAGATCACAGCCGCTTCGCTTGCCTCTGCCACATGTTGCTCGAATTCTCGATCAACAATCAAGGCTTGGCGAACCGTTCGGTGGGAGTAAACATGCGTCAATGGCTTCGCAGCCGATTGTGGGTATCCATTCTCGCGCTTCCGTGTATGTCGGCGTGCTTCTCAAAGGGCCAAGATTTTCCACCTCCGGGAGCGACGACGTCTGGTTCCAATGGGGCCAAGCCCACCTCGAAAGCTCCCCAAAGCCAGGAAGTCGGACCGCCGTCGGCATACCAAGACCAACCCGCTACACAATCGCCCTGATCCTAATCGAGGCTGCCATGTTCTTTTCTTCCTCATTTTTTCGAAAGGCTTCTCATGTACCGAAGATCGAAAGCATTCACGCTCATTGAACTCTTGGTGGTGATCGCGATTATCGCCGTACTGATCGCACTGCTATTGCCGGCGGTACAGATGGCCCGCGAGGCGGCGCGGCGCACGCAATGCCGTAACAATCTGAAGCAGCTTGGGCTGGCAATGCACAATTACCACAGCGCGTTCGAATCGTTCCCCATTGGACGTATGGGGCTGGGGTACACTTACCCCAACACTCGTGGTGCTCAGCAAAATCGTCGCACCTGGGCCTTCAGTATCTTGCCATACATCGAGAACGCCTCAATGTTCAATGCAGTCAACCTGAGCGTCGGCTTTTGGGAACCCCAGAACACGACCGTGATCCGGCAACAAATCGAAGTGTTTCAATGTCCCACTGACCAGGCGAGCATTCAAGAACCCGACACAGCCTTCCCGCGCGGCAAAGGAAGTTACGCCGCTAACTGGGGTAACACACACTTTTTTCAAAATGAGACGGGCCGGGGCAACGGAGCAGTGGGCCAAAACGGCGGCGACCCCTTCACCGGAGGTCCGATGGGGCCCGTCCTTTTCACCGGAGCGCCGTTTCGAGGCAACGGCTGTTCGTCCGCTCGGGACTTCGTTGACGGCACCAGCCATACGTTACTGTTGAGCGAAGTCATTATCGGTCAGAATCGAGTTTCAGGCGGCAACATTGTCAATGCCTATGACCACCGAGGCGATCTTTTCAACGACGACTTCAACTGCACGTTGTTTAACACGTACACCACGCCAAACTCGTTAATCCCCGACTGGATGGGGAGCAGCACATTTTGCGGCAACGGCTTTTCGACCAATCCGCCTTGCACCGATCTTCGGCCAGCATTCAACGCGTCGCGCAGCAGGCATATCGGGAGCGTGAACTCGCTCCTGGGTGACGGCAGCGTCCGGTTTATCAGCGACAAAATTGATCTCCAAACCTGGCGTGCGCTGGGAAGTCCGGCCAGCGAAGATGACGCGAGTAAGGCCAACTTGTGAGTCGCGCGGGCTGCCATCGCCAGCACGGGCCGAGAAAGTGCTTCCTGGGCCATTCAATCCACCGGAGGAATCAACATGAGTAAGATCACAGCGTTCGGTTCGATGGTCCTGGTTGGCATTTCTACCGTTCTTGTCGTTCGTGGGCTGGCCGACGACAAGCCGGCCGCGAAAGAGCGCGTCTTCGAGATGCGGACCTACATCGCGGCCACCGGCAAGCTCGATGACTTGAACGCACGGTTCCGCAACCACACCAACAAACTCTTCGTCAAGCACGGCATGGAACTGGTCGGCTACTGGACTCCCACCGCCGACCCGGCCGCCAAGAACACGCTGATTTACATCCTGGCCTTTCCGAGCAAAGACGCGGCAGACAAGGCATGGAAGGCGTTCCGCGACGACCCCGAATGGAAAAAGGTCGTGGCGGAGACGGAGGCCAACGGCAAGCTTGTGGAAAAGGTCGAGTCCGTGTACATGAAGCCGACGGATTACTCGCGGATCAAGTAGCCTCCAGCTACGGCCAAACGTTTCGCCAGCGTCTCCACAATTCGTGGGTGAACCTGGAAGCACCAAAGAGGAATGCCAGTACGAAGATGCCGATGCAGAACTCGGCCGCAACCAAAGCTATCAAGTTTGCATCAGGCCGAGCAGTTTCCCAAACCTCGACGCCAAGAAGGATCAAAACGCTACCGATGAGGAGGCTGAAGATCAGGCCCACGACAATCGTCCAGGTTGGGTCTTCTTCAATCGGACCGGTTGCTCCTACAGGCATTTAGTTCTCCAGTGCACCGCGCGTGACACCGACCCGATTGATCGCCTTGAGTCGCGTCCACACTTCGCGACCGGTGCGGTGGCCCGACAGTAGGTCGCGGTAATGCGCGAGAATCTGAGTCAGCTCCGGTTCGGATTCGTTGAGTAGCTCGATGCGAAAGTGGCGGACGCCGCGGGTCAGGAAGTCGCCGACATGCTCGGCCGCCGATTGCGGCACGGCGTTGAACAACGTATTGCGACAGCCGACGTCGGCTTTCAGCGGGTGTTCCATGCCGACGCGATCGCGGAGCTTCACATCGTGGTGGTCGCAAGGCCGCCCGCAGTTCGTGCGATCAGTGCCTGGAGAAAGAAACGCACAGAACACGCAATGCTCCATGTGGAACATGGGCATGTGCTGGTGAATCACGATTTCAAGCCATTGCGGCGGCACTGCCGAAACCAGGTCGCGGAGTTGGTCCGAATTGAGGTCGTACGACGGGGTAACTCGATCGGCACCGCGCTCGTGCAGAAGCTGCACGGTCAACTCGTTGGCGGCGTTCAGCGAAAAATCGGCGACGAAGGGAATCTTACGGTCCGCACAGAAGAGAAGCCCGCCGAAGTTTCGCACAAGAATGCCATTCGCGCCGTGCCGCAAGAGATGCTTGAGCAGAGGCCCCTCCGCCGGCTTCTGAATTCTCGGAGTAGCCAGCCAAATCTCGGCCCCCGCCTCGTGGGCGATGGGCACCGCGCGGGCGTAATCGCGAATGTCTTGAAAGTCGACATACACGCTGCACACACCGACCGAAACTACCGCCCTAAGTTGATCGAGGTTGCGGCACAGTACGTGGAGTTCGGGATCGGGCCTGGAATTGAGATTTGAAATCGTCGATCGGTGATTGCAGATGGTCTCACGAAGCTGGGCCACGACCGTCGAGTTTGAAATGGTTCGTTGGGTACATGAATCGGGTGCCGCGTCGAGCTGACGGATCAATTCATGACGCAGCGTATTCAGCACACTAAGGGGAATCATCGGCTCCCCTTGAATCTCGGCTTCGAGCCCTTGCAGCGAATAGACGGTCGCACCCAGGCGGCCAAGCTGCTCGCGGAGCATCTCGATCGTGATCGGATGGCGTGTGGCGGTGGTCAGTGGGTCGGGCGATTGAACGGTGGCGGACGCGCCGGATTCCGCGCGGGCCTGCACTCGAATCGGCTCGCCGGCAATGGCACGGACGTGCAATTCGAGAGGCACACGGCGCCGCGATTTCACGCCCGTGAACGATTGGCGCAGGCGGCGAGTTAACTCGGGGTCGTCGGTTTTCCAGACGCGATGGCCCGGTTCAACCTGATTGAGATCGAGGTCGCCCCGGCCGAATGTCAGTTCCACCAATCCCGTGGACACGATCTCGTTTAGCGATTTCGCTCGGCGATAGATCTCGTACACACGGCCACCCTGCTCCGGTTCTTCAGGCCGGCCGCGATCGAAGACGATTCCGTCGCCGCGCTTCAGCGGGCCGGCCAGTTGCACGAGCACTCGGCCGCGTCGCACGCCGCAGACGTCTCCCACGAAAAGTCCGTGCTTGCGCGGATTGCGACCTTGAACGAGCACCTTGTGGTTGTTGCCGTGCAGCCAGCCGACAGAAAAGCCCCGCGAAAACGACAGCTCCATTTCGTCGATTTGCCGCCGATTGAACACAACAGGCCGGCCGGCCACAGCACCGTCGACGGCAAGCCGATAGTGTCGCGTGATATTCGCCACATACTCAGGCGTCTTGAGTCGCCCCTCGATCTTGAGCCCCGCCATGCCCAGCTCGACCAATTCTGGAATCAGAGCATAAGCCGCCAGATCCTGCGGGCTGAGAAGGTACTGAACCTCTCCCAGGTCCCGCGATTCGCCGTCGCAGATGAGTTCATACGGCAGACGACAAGCCTGTGCACATTGGCCACGGTTGGCACTGCGGCCGCCGAGCGCCTCGCTGGTGAGGCATTGGCCCGAATACGCCACGCACAGTGCCCCGTGAACGAAAACTTCGAGCGGCGTGCGAGTTTGCCGCCGGATGCGTCGAATCTCATCCAGCGAGAGTTCGCGGGCGAGAATTACTCGCTCCACTCCAAGCTCATCGACCAGCCGAATCGACTCGGCGCTGGTGAGCGTCATTTGCGTCGATGCGTGAATTGGCAACTCCGGGCAGATCATGCGAGCCAATCGGATCAGCCCCAAGTCCTGGACAATGATCGCATCGGCTCCGGCTTCGGCGACTCGGGCCACGACTTGCTCGAGGGAGTCGAGTTCCTTGGGAAATACGAGCGTATTGAGGGCGACGTATCCCTTGACGCCTCGGCGATGCAAAAACTGAATAATCTCTGGGAGTTCCTCCAGGATGAAGTTTGTCGCCCGCGCGCGAGCGTTGTGATCTTTGAGACCGAAATAAACCGCGTCGGCTCCGTTCTCGACCGCCGCGCGCAAGCATTCGTGGTCGCCGGCCGGGGCCAGAACTTCAGGCTTGGACCGTGAAGTCACTGAGGTACTTGCCTGAGCCTGAACTGTGGCCGCTGACATTTCGATCCAATTCCTTTTCGGGCCAATCGTGTTGCAAACTCGCTGTTGGACGAGAGGGGTCTTGCCAGGCTTACTCGCTAGACACACAAGAGGTCAACTCTAACACATGCCGGGGCTATTCTATAGAATGCTGCGGAGTGACGAGTATTCAAGTTTTAAGCACCGAGGGATCTCATGGCAAACCTCATTCGACGAACGGATTGGATCACTAGCATAGCCGCGTTCGTACTGGTTCTGGAAATTCTGTTGCACGGCGGGCCAGTCCGTGCTGAGACTTGTCTCTCGCCGTTCGTGAAACGCCTCGACCGACCGGAAAAAGTCCTCTATGTATTCTGCGTCGATGCCGACGCGAAGGACCACGACTTTCTGGCCGTGATCGACGTGGACATGGACTCGCCGAAGTACGGCCAGATGATCTACCAACTCGATCTCGGCTCCGCCGGCAACGAGACGCACCATTTCGGATTCACCGACGATCGCACGCACATCTGGGGCTGCAGTCTGTTTACAAGCCGGATGTTCTTGATCGACGTGGCGAGCGAGCCGGCCAAGCCGCGAGTGGTGAAGGTGATTGACGATGCACCAAAGACGACCGGGTTCTCCGGTCCGCACTCGCCGTATGCTCTGCCGGGTCGAATGCTGTTTAGCTTCCTGGGCGCCAGGGATGGCGGGTTGCCGGCGGGCCTGGCCGAGTTCACTAACGACGGCAAGTTTATCCGGCGGCTTGATCTGCCGACAGACGCCCCGTACATGTACGACGTCGCGGTGAAGCCCGACCTGAACCGCATGGTGACATCCAGCTTCACGCCGCTCAACAATTACAAGAAGCCGATGGCCCAGATGGACTTCAAAGACTTCGGCAAGGAACTCCTGGTGTGGGATTTTCGCGAACGGAAGGTGGTGCACCGGCTGACGACGGGCACGGCACCGCTCGAATGCCGCTGGTCGCTCAAACCGGAGGCAAACTTCGGTTTCACCAACTGTGCGCTCGACGATTCGATCTGGGTATGGGAAGGAGGCCCCGACGGAAAATACTCGACGCGTAAGCTCTGCACGACCGGCAAGCTGCCGGCCGACCTGCGGCAGTCGCCGGACGATCGGTTTCTGTACGTAAGCTGTTTCATGTCGAACGAGCTAGAGCAGTGGGACGTGAGCGACCTCAAGAACCCGCGGCTGGCGAGCACCGTAGTTCCGGGCGTCCAGCCAAACATGATGCACGTGACCGGCGACGGCAAGCGAATGTACATCACCAACTCGCTGCTCTCGACGCTCGATCACGCAGGCACATTCTGGGTCCGGCTCGCCCACATCGGTCCCGACGGTATGAAAATGGACCCGTTCTTCAATATCGATCTGAACAAGCTGCCCAGTGGCCCGGCGCGCGGGCATGACATGTTGCTGTATTGAGAGAGAGACAGTGGTCAGTTGCGGGTGACGAGTCATGCGTATTTGGAAAGATTCGAGAAAGTCGCGTCTAATCTTCGTCGGAAGTCTGATAGGCTCGGCAGGCCTCGTCACGCTGGTCACGTTCTGGTTGACCATTCCGCGGTTCTGGCCAATCGTCAAAGAAACAAGTGTCGAACGGGCGGTGAAGGCCGGCACCGGCCCGGCTTTCTGGTGGCCGCCTAGTTGGCGCGAGGATTACCGGACTCGCAAATTGTATCAAATAGCAATCGAAAGCCTGGCCAATCTGAAAACGGACCTCGTGGTGGACCTATCGTACCATCCTTGGGACGAGTGGCAATTCGCCATTTCGGCCCTGAAAAACGTCGCTGCGGAATCCAACGGCGAATCGCGGCTGGCCGTCATTCGGTCGATGCCCGAGTTCGCACTAACCGACCAGGACAACAGGACAGTCCGATCGTCGGACTTGCGAGGAAAGGTAGCTCTCGTCAGCTTCATCTTCACGACCTGTAACGGCACCTGCCCGGCGACGACACATCGCATGAGTCTCGTGCATCAGACACTCAAGTCGCGTGGGTTGCTCAAGGATGGTCGGGTACGGTTGGTTTCGATTACGCTCGACCCGGCTCGCGATACCCCCGAAGTGCTCGGGCGGTACATGCAGCTTTACGACTTGGACGCGAAGCACTGGAGCTTTCTGACCGGGCCGGCCGAAGACGTTGATCGGACCATTGCCGCGTGGGACATGTGGGTGCGGCCCGCTGCCAACGGACAGCTCGACCATCCATCGCGGATTTTTCTAGTTGACCCGCAAGCCCGCGTGCGAGAAATCTACAATCTCAGCTTTCTGAAGCCCGACTGGGTCGCCGAAGATGTGAAGCTGCTGCTCGACGAGACCACACGATGAGGGCCGCCGCGTGAATATCTCGGTGATCATCCCGACGCTCAACGAAGCAGCCTGCCTGCCGCACACCCTCGACCGATTGTGCCAGGACCGCCCGTCCGAAATCATCGTGGCCGATGGCGGAAGCACCGACGAAACAATACACATCGCCGAACGCTTTGCCCAAGTAGTGAACGCACCCCGCGGCCGCGCCCTCCAACAAAACTTCGGCGCAGCAGCCGCAACTGGCGATGTGTTGCTGTTTCTGCACGCCGATTGCTGGCCCGAGCCCGGCTGGCAGGCAGCAGTTAGAAAAGCGGCGTCCCATCGAGACTTCCTGGCTGGCTGTTTCCAAATGCGAATCGACGGCACGCGCTGGCTTTACCGTGCGATCGAACGCGGCGGCGACCTGCGCGTCCGGTGGCTAAGTCTTCCCTACGGCGATCAGGGCATCTTTCTGCGCCGCGACACTTTTTCTCAATGTGGTGGTTTCCCACGGATCTCATTTATGGAAGACATGATGTTCATGCGTCGCCTGCGACGCATCGGGCGCGTTCGGCAACTGAGGCACCCGATTCATGTTTCAGCACGCCGGTGGGAGAAAACCGGAGTGCTATATCAGACAATGCGAAACTGGATGCTCACCGTGCTGGCGGTTTGGGGTGGCGTCCACCCGTACAGGCTCAAAACGTTTTATGAGACAGTCCGATAGAAATCGGTAATGAAATGCGTCGTGATTCATTTTGGATTCTCATCGCTGTCCCTGCATCATCATGGACCGTGCCCAGGCGGCATCGTTGAGCCCCGGCGATGGATTGAGGCCGTGAACAACGATGCGGTAGAAGCGATCGGCAAGCATCTCGCCCAGCGGACGGTCCAGTTCGTGCGTCTCATCGTGTTGCCCGGATTGATCGAACCACGTCACTTCGCCGGGCATGTCGAGGTAGGCGACGCCGTGTTCGGCAATGACCTGGAAGCTGGGCGGAGGTCGAAATCCCGCAGCGTCGGTCCACTTGGGTTGAACGAATCGGCGCAGCGTGGCCTGGCCGACGCTCGCCTCGCCAAATTCGGCTACCAGCGTTTCAAATCCGCGGCTTGGCCCGGCGGCGAGCTTGCAAGTCCCGATTGTTGCCGTGGCGATCGGGTCGCGTGAGAAGACGAACCGCAACCAATCCGCCATGAAAAGCATCACGTTGTTCAGATCGGAATCTTGTCGAACGAACGCTGAAGCATTTCGGTCGGGCATGAGCACGGTCTGCTGGCAGAACGCAAGCTGAGGCGAACCAAGGCCGGACGCGAGAAGTTCCATCAGTCGAATTGTGGCGGGGTAGAACCGCCAGGGAAATTCGACCATGAATCGAATTCCGCTGGAACGGATCGCTTCGATTGCCTCGTCGGCGTAAGCGGTTTCGGAACCGAACGGCCGAGCCAGGTAAACCGGCTTCTGAACGTGGCACGCGGCGCGAATCGGCTCGACGCCCGACCAGGAGGTGCTCAAGACGTAGACCGCATCCACGTCGTCTCGTTCAATCAGGCAGGTAAAACCTTCGGCCGCGTCGCATTCCAGTTCGGCCGCCTGCGTGCGCGTGCGATGGGCGACCTCGTCGTACAGGGCGCGAACCTCGAACTTGTCCGACATGCGCAACAGGGCTGGCTTGTGTCGCCGCTCCCAGTTTTCACCCAGACCAACCACTCCTAATCGAATGCGCACTTGCTCCCCCCAGGATCTGAATCAGCCTAATCGCGAGGCATTATACTGATGCGGGCGGCGGGACGTTAGCGAGGCAGGCGAGTCACTTGGTCCGCCAGAATCGAAACAGCTTAGAATTTGTAACCGCCGGGCGGAACTCGAACGGGTTGAGGGGACGTCCGAACTGGTGCGGCGGGTTGGACCGTGGCGGTTGGCTGGGCGCGAGGTGCCGCGCGTTCCACCTCGAGCACACAACGAAAGCCGGCGTTTGTCGGTTCTTCTTGCAGGCCGCAAGGTGCACGCCACGTGACGTCCCAATTGGAGGAGCCACCGCGAAGCACTCGCTCGGGATCTTGAAATTGCACGGGCGGCAGTGAGACCTTGGGACCCTCGGGGTCTTCGGCCGGACTGGACTGGTAATAGTTCGGATCATACCAATCCGCACACCATTCGGCGGCGTTGCCGGCCATGTCGTAGCAGCCATAGATGCTCACATCCCAGGCGAAACTACCTACGCGGTCGAGTTGTTTCGGCTCGCGTGGTTTTTCCCATTTGGGCTCGCCACTTCCCCACGGGTGCAATCGTCCGTCCTTTCCGCGAGCTGCTTTTTCCCACTGGGCCTCGGTGGGCAAACTCTTGCCGGTCCACTCGGCATAAGCGTTGGCATCGCGCCACGCGAGGCCGACGACCGGGTGCTTATCACTGGGGATCGCGGCCAGTGCAGCCTGAGACATTTCGCGGTACGCGTTTTTTTCAATGCGCCGCTGTTGCAGAAAATGCTTGTACTGCAACCACGTGATTTCGAGTCTGTCGATGTAGAAAGTTTTCAATTGAACTCGATGAACGGGCTGCACAATTGCCTCGCCGCTCGCGTTGCCCATTTCGAAATCGCCGGCGGGTACGAGCATCAAGTGCGAACGGTCCTTGAGACAGATAATCTCGATCGGCCAACCGGAGCTGTGAACACCCGCCGAATCCACGGCAACGAATCCTGCCGGCAATCCCTTGGCCTTGGTCCCGCTCTTTTCAAGCGTGGACCCTTGCGGCGGTGCCCCCGGCACCGCTTCCGGAGCCGCTGTGATCTGGTTTTGATCTCCAAGTTCGGGCGGCGACTGAGAAGTTGGCGGCGGGCCGACGGGGATTCCGATGAAGGGTTTTTTTTTCTCCCTTGCTGGCTCGCGCGCAGGCTCGGTCGGTGGTGTAGAAGGGGCCGCCGGCTCCATTTCGGATTGGGCGACTTGATCTCCAAAGAGCGGTTGGTTTTGCCCGAATCGATCCAAGGCCGCTCGTGCCTGACCGGCCGCGCTTGTGAGTGGATACTTCGAAATGATCTCTTGTAATGTCATCGTCGCCTGCTCGATTTGCCCCTGCTGGTAATAGGCAATTGCCTGTTCCAACAATGCGCTTGCCTCCGCTTCAAGCACTCCCGAGTCTACGGCCACGTCGGTGCCTACGCGCCGGTGTCGTGGTCGGCTGGAGCCAGCAAAAAAGTAGAAGATCAATGCGATGATCAACGCTACAGGCAGACCCATGGCAGCCCAGCGCAGAAGCTGCTGGGCCTTGGGGGACATCTCAAAATGGACACGCCGTTTGGTTCGGTCCGCAACGATTCGTTCGTTGGTGGAACGAACTTTTTCTGGCGGCTTCACTTCCTCTTTCGCGTCCTTGGTTTCGACCGGCTTCGACCAATCGCGCCGTTTCAGCACGCCCCGCGCGTCCTCTTCCTTGGGAACAGGTCTCGCCGGGTGCTCACTCGGTTTTTTAACCGAGGTTTTGGCCTTCTCACGACGGAGTATGGGGCGGGGATCCTTCTGGTCAGGGGGCTTGGGTTCTTGGTCCGTCGCCGGATCATTCTTCAGGTCATACTCGTCCGGCGACAATTCGTTTCCATCATCGTGCTCGGTTGGTTTGAGCTTCGATGGATCGTCAGGTTTAGATTCAGTCTCGCTGCCCGGCTCGGTGGATTTTTTCGCTTCGGGGTGAATGAAGTTTCGTTCGATCTCGTCGGCGGAAAGCGGCGCATCGACAAATGCGTCGTCGCCGACTTCTTCCACGACCTCGTCGAGGCGCGGAACGATTTCGAAGCGGTCTTTCTTACAGCGCGGGCAAGTGTTGTTCTTGAATCGTTCGGTCAGGCCCACATACTTGCACGATTTGCAACGGATCTCGCGAAACGTCGCGCCGCAGGCGGCGCACCCGGCCGCGGTCCACGGAACATTCGTTCCACAATCAGAACAAACCAGCGATGGCATTGGTTGCAGCCCGCTTTTCGGGGTCAGACCGACTCGACTCGGTGATTTAGACTACCCAAAACCGCGGGACATTTCACGGGGTTGTGCTGCTGGATTCGATCGATGGGGCGCCTAGCCCGCTCACGCAATCCAGGATGCTTATTCGAATCTAGCCACTTGCTGCAGGAACGAGGCATTGGACTTGTGCTTGCTCATGGCGCCGATGAGCGACTCCATAGTCTCGACGGTTTTCATGCCGGCCAGACTGCGGCGCAGCATGGTGGCGCGGCGGAGCGTTTCGGGGGAGAGCAGTTTTTCTTCCTTGCGCGTGCCGGATTGCCAGAGATCCATGGCCGGCCACATGCGGCGATCGGCCAGCTTGCGGTCGAGCACCAATTCCATGTTGCCCGTGCCCTTGAACTCCTGAAAGATCAATTCGTCCATGCGCGAGCCGGTCTCGATTAGCGCGGTTGCCATGACGGTCAGCGAGCCGCCTTCCTCGAAGGCGCGAGCGGACCCGAACAGTTTCTTGGGAATTTCGAGCGCTCGAATGTCCACGCCGCCGCTCATCGTTCGGCCGCTGTTGCCCACGACCTTATTGTGGGCACGGGCCAGCCGCGTGATCGAATCCAGCAGGAGGAACACCTCTTTGCCCATCTCCGCCAATCGCTTGGCCCGTTCGCCGAGCAGGCTGGCGAGCCGCACGTGACTTTCCACTTCGCGGTCCATCGACGATGCCACGACCTCGCCGTGCACGCAGCGTCGCATTTCCGTGACTTCTTCCGGCCGCTCGTCGATGAGCAGCATGATCAAATAAAGTTCCGGATGGTTCTTCGTGACCGAGGCGGCAAGATGTTGAAGCAAAATCGTCTTGCCGGTTCGCGGTGGTGCGACGATCAGTCCGCGCTGGCCCTTGCCGATCGGCGCGAAAAGGTCCATGATCCGCATTGTGAGCGGTTCGGCGCCGATCTCCAGGCGAATATGTTGGTGCGGGTCGATCGGGGTGAGATCGTCGAATCGCTTCACCGCGGCGTACTGTTCCGGCGTGAGGCCCTCGATGCTCTCGATGGCGGTGATGCGGTGCCCCTGGCCGCCCGGCGGACCCTCGGCCGTGCCCTTGATCAGGACACCTTCGCGCAGCCGAAGCCGGCCGATCCAATCGGCTGCTACGTAAGGATCGGCCGGGCTACGGGGGTAATTTCGCGTGTGATCGCGCAGGAATCCGTAGCCCTTGGGGTGCAGTTCCAAAACTCCGACGACCTCGCGTGCTTCGACCGGTCCCCCGGCAGTTTGCATTTGCGGCACTCGGTCGTCGCGATACTGATCGGTACGTTGATCGGGTCGGTGGGGCGGGCCGTGAAATCGTCTGCGTCGTCCTTGACCGTGCTGGGGCGGATTGCCGTGGGGCCGAAATGGCCGCCGCGGCTGTCGGAATGATCTTCGTTGAGCCAAAGGAAACAAGACCTCAAAAGGGTTTACGCAACATGATCGTCTCCCCACGTCGTCGAGGAGACTGTGCCACGCGACCAGAGGGTCGCTAACAAACATCCCTGGAGATTCGGGGCCGCACTCGTAGAACTATGCGCCCCAACCGGCGGGAATCCTGGGTAGGAGGTTCATTGCCTCCAAGCACCGCTTGCCCCGTGCGCCCGGCAAGCTCGGCTCTAGTCCACCGCGATCATGAGAGTGCGGGGGCCAAAAGTATCTCACGAATCTCGGGCAGATTCTCCTCGATCTGGTTCCGGTTCACACGATCCGCGAGCGATCCGAAACCGGCCCGCCGGATCATTTCACCCAGGTCTCTTTCCAGACGATGCAGCGTCCATTCCGCCGGGTCTTCGATCCCTTCATCCCGCATGTGGTGTACTTCGTCGGCACCATCGGGGTCGTAGTGGTAGTGTGGGTCGAGTTGAAAGCAATCGAACCGCAGCACTTGTTTTTCCGCTTCGCCGACGATTCCGAAAACTCGCACCGTAGGCCCTTCATCCTCAGGGGTGCGTCGATATTCCAGGACGACTCGAAGCGGCCCAGCGATGACGTCCCGGAAATCCAATTCGGGCATCAGTCTTCCCCCAGGGCGAATAGTCGGACCTTGTGGTTGGCGGCCGCAGACGCGGCCTGCTGGCTTCATTCCAGCTCTTCGGCGTTACGATAGGTTTGCTTTTCTCCTCGAACGCCGCCCTGAACTGACTCCCATCTTAGCTAACGATCTTCCGATGTCAACCGGCGTGTAAGAATGGGGTGATACACTTTCGCAGCAATCCTGCCACCTCGCCGTCCGCCGGCCGCGCTACTGCTTGATTTCCTTGATCCGAATATTCCGAAAGTCGATGTGGTGCCCTTCGGCCTGGATGCCGAAATAGCCTTTGGTCGACTTAAAGCCGGTCGCCTCCCATGCCTTTTCGCCGTTGACGGCGAACGTGACCTTGTCGCCGACGCACGTCACTTCCCACTCGTTCCACTCGCCGGGCGGCTTGTGCATCTTCGGAACCGCCTTGGCCCCTTGCACGACGCCGAGGCTCCCCTCGCCGCCCTGGCCCAGTTGAATCTGGTTGGCTCCGACTTTCATGCCCGATCGAATGTAGAACCCGCTGTCGTAGCCCTTCTTCTTCGCCCGCCACTCGAAGCGAATCGTGAAGTCGCCGTACTCCTTTTCGCTCGCCAGGTGATCGCTGCCTCCCTTGAGCACGAGCAGCTTGTCCTTCACCTCCCAGTTGTCCCCCTTGCCGCTGTTGAATCGCCAGCCAGTGAAATCCTTGCCGTTGAACAGCGACTCGAAGCCCTCCTTCTTCTCCGCATCGCTGAGTTGCTGTGCCGATGCGGTTGCGGACGCGAGCAGGAAGACAATCGAAAACACACGCGCGGTCTTCATGGGTGGGTCTCCATTGGAGAGAAAAACGAGTCACATTTTCCGGTGCCTGGGGCCGAGTCATCAAGCCCCCAGCGATCGACACTTCAACCACTATCGGCTGGGGGCTGGAAGACTCGACCCCAGCCACCCGTCCTCTAAAGTTTCACGACTCGGACGCAGAGCCGTCTGGGTCTTCCGCGGACGAACTTGGCTCAACGGTTCCGCTGTCTGCATCGGCGTACAACATGCCTGCAAGCCAGCCACTCTTCAACAACATGACCAACGAGGCAACTAGCCAAAGTATCGTTGACAGAGCGCTGCGAATTTCCAAGCCCACCAAGCCCGCCTCTTTCACGTCGACGGCGACACGTACCACCGAAGGTAAAGAACCAACCAAGTAGTAGAGGCCCAGGAGCCTGACGCCAACTTCAAAGTATTGGCTGAGGCGAAAGGTCTGGCCGGAATTTTTTGCCTCCGCCTCATCGAGGGTGAACAACCAAGAAGCCAACGTCCGACTTTTTGAAATGAGACAAAGCCCTGCTAAGACATAAAGGACCGGGCCACCCCAGATGAGGAGTTGCTGGAAGACGCTTGCCTCGTGGAGTCCAGGGTAATTGAGCATCATCGGCAGGGCGCTGAAACCACTGACGATGAAGTAGACGCCAAGCAGAGCGCTCGCGACCTCGAAGAATGCGCGTCTACTCAAGTGTAGCCCCTTGCGTAGTGCCTAACGATTGCCTATCCGGCGTGACATTCACGCCCCGGCTTGGTAGTCTACCGGAGCATTTGGAGTTGCGGCAATGATGCGTCGGGTTTTGGGTGCGGAAGAGAATCGCGCACGGAGGAATTGAATCATGCCCCGCCTGCCTGCCGATGAGTTCCACGGTTCGGGCGTGGTAGTCCGCCGATCGCCCTGGGGACTCCGCCAGCGGTGCGTTGGGTTCCATCCGTGAGGCGGGGGATTCCGCAGATCGCCCGTGGGGTTCCATGGGGCGTTGGCGGAGTTCCACGGATCAGATGCGGAGTTCCACGGATGATCCGTGGGCGTCCACGGATGGTCCGTTGGAAGTCGCATAATTTACGTAAGTGACTGAAAATAAAGGAGATCGATTCATGGCCAAGAAAAAGGACTATATCCCGCGACGGATCGAGCAATTGTTGCCTTACCACGACAATCTGAAGACGCAGACGGCGGCGTTGGTCGGCCAGGCTGGAATCGTGACGGGCGACATCTCGGAATCGGCCACGGACAACGCCGATCTGCACGCCAAGGACGCCGACGTGAACACGGCCGACGCGACGAAGCAGGCGAAGGTCGCGACGCGGCAGGTGAGCATTACCACGATCATCGCCCACGTGCGGGCGTTCGCGGGCCGGGTCAAGGCACACCCCGCATACACCACCGCCATCGGTCAGCAACTCGGCATCATCGGCGATGAGGACACGACCGATCTGACGAACGCGAAACCGACGCTCACCGTCAAGGGCGCGGCCGTGCAGGGGGACGTGAAGATCGATTTCAACAAGAGCATCTCCGACGGCGCGATCATCGAGTCGAAGCGCGGCAACGAGACCACGTTCACGTTTCTGGCCATCGACACCGAGCCGCACTATCAAGACACGCGCATGAACCTCGCCCCCGGCCCCGAGACCCGCCAATACCGCGCCCGCTACCTGCTGCACGACGCCCCAATCGGCAACTGGAGCGACATCCTCACCGTCACCGTGCCGGCGTGAGTAGTCCCACAGGTAATCGTAGGCTGGGTCGCGACCCAGCCTACAACCGATGGAGTCCACCGTGCGCATCGCACTTCATTCCGTCAGCTACGGCGGCGTCTGGCCGGGGCAGGTGACGCTGCCAATTGAGCGCGTGATCCAGAAGGCCCGCGAGTTTGGGGTCGAAGGGATCATGCTCATGGCCAAGCGGCCGCACGGGTCGGTGCTCGACCTGGACGCGCGGCGGCTGGAGCAGCTTCGCGGTGAACTCGATCGCGCGGGCGTCGCGGCGGCGTGCATCGCGGGCTACTCGGACGCGGGGGCGGGGTGGGATTTTCCCGACAACCCGTACCTGGAAAAGGAAATCTTCTACATCACGCGCCTGGCGGAAATCGCCGCCGCGCTCGGGGCCAAGGTCGTGCGGGTGTTCACGGCGTTCGAGCGACCCGGCGACGCGATGACGCGAATTCACGAACGGGTCGTGAAAGTGCTCCGCGAGTCGGCCGACCGGGCGGCTCCGCTCGGTGTCACGATCGGCGTGCAGAATCATCACGACCATGCGGCCCATTACCTCGCTCTCAAAGACCTGCTCGAAGAAATCAACCGGCCGAACTGCCGGGCCTGTTTCGACGCCTGGGCCGCGGCGATCCACGGCGACGATCTCGCCGAGGCCGCTTGCACGATGGCACCGGTCACGTGTTTTACGACCACGGCCGACTACCAGGTGCGGAAGCGATTCAAGTATCATCCGCCGCTGGTGAGTTATTCCG
>Ga0247727_10002945_pt1 | contig 38329 bp, 28 predicted proteins | sample WisWelCaveWW1625_FD_202498 | JGI IMG/M metagenome (GOLD analysis project Ga0247727, IMG submission 202498) | Biofilm microbial communities from Wishing Well Cave, Virginia, United States - WW16-25 | ecosystem: Environmental > Aquatic > Deep subsurface > Groundwater > Cave microbial mat | place...
AATTGGAGAAGACGAAAAAAGACATCGCTTGGGGAAGCCAGATTCGCTCTTATGTTTTTCATCCTTATAATTTGGTGAAGGATCATCGCACCGGCGTTTCGACGAGCAACGTGCACGCGGTGATGGATGGCGAACTGGAGGAATTTATCAAAGGCTTTCTCATGGGCAAGCAATACAAGAAGAAGCCCGGGGCTGATGTGCCCGATGATGTTGAGATCGAAGAATAAAACGTAATTCGTAATCCGTAATCCCCCTTTCATGTCATCCTGTAAGGATCCTTTTAAGCATTGGCACGGATGTAATGCTGAAAGAGGTTTTTACAATGACAAAATGAATTTGTAACGAGCAGCTCAACGTTGAAGTGCTGTTCAAAAAGAGGAAAGTTGTTGTGGGATCGACTCTCGCCTGCAAGCTAAAGCTCGACGGCAAAAGCTACGAAGGCGCGGCAATGCTTGAAACCGAGACCCTCGAATTCAAGGGTGAGGTGCGGTTGAAAATTCCGTTCAAGTCCATCACCCGCGCCGTCGTGGAAAAAGATGCACTCAAGATTGCTTTTGACAGCCGTGAGGCCGCGTTCATTCTCGGCGCTGCCTCAGAAAAATGGTTGCAAAAAATTTTGCATCCAAAGAGTTTGCTCGACAAGCTCGGTGTGAAGCCGGAGGGTGTCGTTGTCGTTCTTGGCATCAATGACGATGATTTTCTCCGGCAGCTTCGCGAACGAGTGAAAACAATTCATACCAAGCTTTCCTCTGCAAGCGATGTGATCTTTTTCGGCGCGGAAAAAGCGGCTGATCTCGACTCTTTGAAAAAATGCAAAACCGCCATCAACAAAGACGGCGCGGTGTGGATTGTGAATCCGAAAGGCGTTAAAACCATCACCGAGGCGCAGGTGCTGGCTGGCGGGAAGAAAGCGGGGTTGGTCGACATAAAGGTCGTGAAATTTTCCGAGACACACACGGCGCACAAGTTTGTGATTCCAAAAGCAAAGAGATAATTCGTAAAACGTAATCCGTAAAGAGTAATCGCCTGTTTTTTGTACACGGATTTAGCGGATTGAACGGATAGCAAAAATGCTTCTCAGTCATTTACCTGCAATGTTTTTTTATTCTCTTTGATCATAAATTGAAAAACCCGCGTCCAACACTCGCTGAAATCAATCTCGGCGCCATTTCCACGAACACCCGGCGCATTGTTGAGCATGTTCGTCCTGCGGCGGTGATGGCCGTTGTCAAAGCCGACGGTTATGGGCATGGAGCGATTCAGGTTGCTCGATGCGCTTTGCAGGCGGGCGCAACGCACTTGGGCGTCGCTTTGCTCGAAGAGGCTATCGAGTTGCGGGCTGCGAAGATTGATGCGCCGATTCTGGTTTTCGGCGGGCTGTTTGAAAATCAGATCGACGACTTCTTGGCGCACGACGTGCAAGCGACGGTGTACGATCTTTCTTTGGCGGAGAAGCTCTCACGCCGCGGGCAGGCTTTAGGACGGCGTGCGCACGTTCACGTAAAGGTCGATACCGGCATGGGGCGTGTTGGTTTGTCGCTGGAGGAAACGAGTGAAACTTTTGCAAGAATATCCCGCTTGCCTGGTTTGGATGTTGTCGGCTTGTACACGCATCTCGCCACTTCTGATGAGCGCGACAAATCTTACGCGCAAATTCAGTTGCAGCGCTTTCGCGAGGTGATTGCTTCGATTGAAAATAAAAAACCTGATCTCCTGATTCATGCGGCAAATAGTGGGGCTGTGCTCGATCTACCGGAAAGTTATTTCAATCTCGTGCGCCCCGGCGTGATGATCTACGGCTACTATCCTTCGCAAGAAACGAGCGAATCGATTCGGCTCGAACCGGCGATGACTTTACGCAGCGAGATTATTTTTGTAAAGCACGTTCCGGCGGGCACGGGCATCAGTTATGGCAGAACATTTACGACGACGAAGCCGACGACGATTGCCACGCTGCCGATTGGTTACGCCGATGGCATCTCGCGACGGCTCTCGAATAATTTAGAAGTGTTGGTGCGTGGCCGGCGTTGTCCGTTGGTCGGAAGGGTGTGCATGGATCAAATCATGATCGATCTTGGCGACATGGCGGACGTGAAAGTCGGCGAAGAGGTTGTGCTGCTCGGCAAACAAGGCGGCGAAGAAATTTCGATCTACGAATGGTGCAAGAGGCTTGAAACGATTCCTTATGAAGTGACCTGCGGGATATCGAAGCGGGTGAGAAGGGTATATAACGAAACGGAATAATCTGTTTAAACCGAGTACCGATTGAAACAGGTCAAATTCATATTTCGTCTTGGCCGTAATGATCGGTTGCGGCATCGTCATCATTCAAACAAGGGACGAATTATTAGTTTTGTTTTGCAATATGAAACACGATGGAAAGGCCGATGGTATCCCGTGGTTAGATATGACACCGCTCATGGCTTTGCACATCAAGATATTTTGCGTCCGCGCGCTGACACTACCAAAATCGAATTAACAATAACCGATTTCAACAAGGCAATGACCTATGCAGACTACGATCTCAAAACGCAATGGCGGACATACAAAGCGCACTTTCTCAAAAAGCTCCGCTCGACTAACTGAGCGCGAAGTTGTGACGAGAAACTTGGAGCTTGCGACCGAGTTTTCTCGTTACCTTATGGAGCATCCTGCTTTTGCCGAAAAGTTACCGCAAAATGCCGAGATTTTTTTTATGCCTGAAGACGATTCGGCGCTTTGTGATGCGAACCAACGCCTTGTCGAAACAGAAAAACGCCGAAGTAAATCCGCGCCGATCGTCGTCATTCGCATTGGTAAGTTGGCGCCGGCTAAATCGCGAATTGTACGTCCGCGGGTGGATCAGAGATTTTTTGCCCATCTTTAAGATGAATTTCAAGACGGAATTCCTTGGATACAAAGACATTATGCTTTCCACTGTTGATCACGTCTTGAAGGATTATAGAGATTTCATTGCGGAAAAAGCCGCTATCGACATCGCTCTGCGCCGGCACGATGATGAAGTGCGGCTTCTGCAAATTGCGGATGAAAAAATGCAGAGAGAAATCGCACAATTGGGTGCTTGACTCATGCCGACTACGATCTCAAAGTGCAATGGCGCAAATACAAAGCGCGTTTCCTCTTAATCGCGGTGTTAATGAAATGAATCCAATATCAAGCAGCCGTTTCAACGGCTTTGCTGAGTGAAATAGATAACCGAAAAATTTATGGCTGAACCAAACAAAAAAGAAACAGCGAAGCCTGAGCCAAAAGCAGAACCTAAGGACTTCCTCGAAATTGGCGGCTCACCCGTGCCTGGCCTCACCCTGCGCCACGTCTTGCGCGGGCATGCAATCTATATAACCCGCATCGCGTGGTCGCCGGATGGTTCATACCTCGCCTCGCCTTCTGCGGATAAAACCATTCGGATATGGGACACGCGCATCTGGGCGTGTGTGCGTACCTTGCGGGGACATACAGGGCAAATCAATAGCGTGGCGTGGTTGCCCGATGGTGAACGTCTCGCCTCGGCTTCGGGGGATAATAGCATCCGCTTGTGGGACGCGGCAAGCGGTACACATTTGCAGACTATGAAAGTGCATTCAGCTTCGATTTTGATTGTGGCTTGGTCACCCGATGGCCAGCGCCTCGCCTCGGCTTCTGACGATAAGGCTATTCGCCTGTGGGAGGCTGCCAGCGACTTGGTGTTACAAACATTGCAATCGCATACCGGTTGGATTTACTGCGTGGCATGGTCCCCGGATGGTCAGCGCCTCGCCTCGGCTTCTGACGATAAGACCATTCGTCTGTGGGAGGCTGCCAGCGGCAAGACGCTGCAGGTGTTAGAGGGACATTCAGCGAGTGTGACTCACACTGTCTTTTCCTCCGATGGTCGTTGGCTGGCATCCAAAAGCCGAGACAACACCGTCCGTCTATGGCGTTGCGACAACTGGGCGTGTGTCGCGGTGTTGGAAGAGAGGAGATATGGTGATTTATCTATGTGGAATCCTACTCCTGGAATCGCCTTCCATCCCCGCTTACCCGTGCTGGCGACATTGGGTGAAGGAGACACCATCATTCGCATCTGGGGGTTGGACGAAGCGCTTCTACTCGGCGCTTCGACGAAGCTCAGCGCAAGCCAGGAGAGTGTCCACTACACCACCGCCAAACTCGTGCTCGTCGGCGATTCGGGCGTGGGCAAAACCGGACTGGGCTGGCGGCTGGCGCACGGTGAGTTCAAGGAGCACGCCTCTACGCACGGCCAGCAGTTTTGGGCCATCCCGCAACTCGGCCTCAAGCGCAAAGACGGCACGGAATGCGAAGCGGTGCTGTGGGATTTGGCGGGTCAGCACGTTTACCGGCAAATTCACTCCATCTTTTTAGATAACGTGGCTGCTGCGCTGGTGCTATTCGACCCGAGCAATCGGCAAGATCCACTCAAGGGCACGGAGTTCTGGCTGGAACAACTCAAGGGCAAAGGCCAACTGCCGCCAGCCGTGCTGGTTGGCGCGCGAGTGGATCGTGGCGCGCCTGCTCTCTCGCAACAACAACTTGAACAGTTCTGCCAGCGCTACGGCATTCAGGGCGGCTATCTCAGCACCAGCGCCAAGAGCGGTGAAGGGTTGGAAACTCTGCTGGAAAAGCTCAAGGCACAAATCCCATGGGAGGAGATGACGGCGACGGTGACCACCGTCACCTTCAAGCGCATCAAAGATTATGTGCTGGCACTCAAAGAAAAGCCTGACCGCAAAGGGGTGTTGGTTAGTCCGGAGGAGTTGCGGGCGCAACTGGAGGCCACTTCGACAAGCTCAGTGGCCGATGCTTCGACCCCGCCCCGCAGCTTAGACCTAAGGAAGCGGAGCGGGGCAAGCTCAGTGGCCGATGCTTCGACAAGTTCGGCTTCGACAGGCTCAGCCGCCGTTCAAGGGAGTTCTGAGTCAGCGGTCGCTGAGCCTGTCGAAGCGTGGACGTTTACCGACGCCGAGATGATGACGGCAGTCGGGCATTTGGAAACGCACGGTTACGTCGCCATCTTGCGCAGCTCGGCAGGCGAGCAACACATCCTGCTCACGCCCGATCTGCTGGCGAGCCTTGCGGCCTCCATTGTTTTGCTGGCGGATAAAAACCCGCGCGAGCTGGGCGCGGTGAGCGAGACCGAACTGCTTGCAGTGAGCGACGTCGAACTGTTGCAGGGCAAATATCCGTTCGATGAGCTTAAAGGCTTGGAAAAGTCTGAGCAACAAATCCTGCTCGACGCCGCCATTCTGCGCTTCTTGCAGCACAACCTCTGCTTCCGCGAGACCCTGGGCAACGACACGCTGTTGATTTTCCCAGGCCTGATCAAGCAAAAGCGCCCCCTGCAGGATGAGTTTGAGTCCGTGGATGATGTCTCGTATATCGTGCGCGGGCGCGTCGAAAATCTGTACGCGGCGCTGGTGGTCCTGCTCGGATATACGTCTGCGTTCACGCGCATCAACCAGTGGCAGAACCAAGCCCAGTACGAGATGGGCACGGGCGAAATCTGCGGCTTTCTTCTCACTGAGGAGCGTGAGGGCGAGCTGGAACTGGTGCTGTATTACAGCGCGGCCATGCCCGCTTATGGGCGCACCCTGTTCCAGGGTTTGTTCGAGTCTTTCTTATACAAGCGCGACGTGGACGTGACGCGCTTTCCGCCGGTCTTTTGCGCGAACAAACACCGCATCGAACGCACTTCCGTGATCAAACGAGTGCGTGAAGGAAAGGACTTTATTTTCTGTGATGAATGCGGTAGGAAAACATCTTTGCCGGAAATTGAAAAGCCTGAAATGCTCGGCGCAAGGGGGGAAAAGGACGTTCAGCGCGCCGAGGCTCTTGCTCATTTGCGCAGCGCTTATGAAACCAATCTGACGCGCATCAAAGGCTTCCGTCGCGACCGCACCGCCCCACGCTGTTACGTCAGCCATGCCGAGGATCATTCTGCATGGGTCATTTCTCTTGTCCATGACCTGCGCGACGCCGGTGTCATCGTGTTGGAAAATCGGGCGCAAATCCAGGCGGACGATTTCATTTTGCAAATCTGCTCACCGGAATACAAACGGGCTTGGGATGCCTCCAGCGGTCGTGTCGGCGAGGAAGCAAGCCTGATTCGCGCGCATCTGAAGCATCAACGTGTGATTCCGCTATTACGCGAAGGCAATTCGTACGAGGCCTCGCCGCGTGAGCTAACTGGCTGCCACGGTGCAGATTTCCGCGACGATACCGCCTATGCGATGAATTTGTTCGATCTGGTCTTGAGCCTGTACGCCATTCCGCTCAACCATCCAGCCTTCGAGAATTTGCGCGGGGCTTTGCATAGGCAATGGCAAGAAACTCTTGAAAAAAGATTCGAGCCTCGGCAACAAGTTTTTATCTCCTACGCTTGGGGCGGAGAAAGTGAAGAGATTGTCAATGAGTTGGATAAGGCATTCCAGGCGCGCGGCGTGACCATTGTCCGCGACAAGCGCGATGTCGGCTTCAAAGGAAATATCAAGAGTTTTATGCAAGACCTCGGTGAGGGTAAAGCGGTGGTGCTGGTCATTAGTGAGAAATACCTGAAATCTCCGAACTGCTGCTTCGAATTGGTGCAGATTGCCAAACACGGCGATTTCGCCGACCGGATTTTCCCAATTATTTTTGCGGATGCAAAGATTTATGATCCGGCTGATAGGCTACGATTCGTTGAGCATTGGGAGAAAAAGAAAGATGAACTGGACGAGGTTATGAAACGCGTCTCAGCCGCCAACATGGAGGGTTTCCGCGAGGATATTGATCTGTATGCAGAAATCAGAGCGTTGTTGCCAAAATTGATTGACGTTCTCAAAAACATGAACACGCTGACGCCGGAACTTCATCAACAGTCCGGATTCTCAGAAATATTCAACGCGGTGATGGCAAAGCTGGAGGAATAGGTGGCCATAGGTGTAAGCTAAGAAGTTCAGCAGATCTATTGTTCATTTATCCATCGCAACTCATCGCCTAAATCCCCTCTTCTCTTGGAAAGAGAAGGGGACTTTTAAAGCCTCGACCCAACGCCCCCTTCTCTTCATAAGAGAAGGGGGTCGGGGGGATGAGTTGCGATAGTCCGAATAACCTTAATCTAACAAACATCGAGAAATCAAGATTACATGGAACCACAACTCACAGACCTCAACGCCGTCATGCGCGCGCGGCGGGAAAAATTGGATAAGATCAAAGCGCTGGGTATTCAACCCTATCCGCATCAGTTTCAGCGTTCGCATTTTGCGGCAGATATAAAGAAAGATTTTGATAAGTTCTTCGAGAAGAAAGTCGTGCTTGCTGGGCGACTTGTCGCGTTGCGCCCGCATGGCAAGGCGAGCTTTGCGCAGCTCGAAGACTTCTCCGACCGCATCCAGATTTATGTGAAGCTGGACATTGTTGGCGAAAAAACTTACGAACTTTTCGGCTTGCTCGATCTCGGCGACATCATCGGCATCTCCGGCACGGTTTTGAAAACACGTACCGGCGAGATTACCATTCAGGTGGAGCAACTTGAGCTGCTTTCAAAAACTCTTCGACCGTTGCCCATCGGCAAAGAGAAAATCGAAGAAGGCGAGCGCGAAGTTTATAATGCTTTTGCTGATAAAGAGCTGCGGTATCGCCAGCGTTACGTTGATCTGGCGGTGAGTCGCGAGGTTCGGGAAGTCTTTCGCAAACGCAGCCAAATTATCCAAAGCATGCGCGAGTATTTGCTGGGTCGCGGCTATCTCGAAGTCGAGACGCCAATCTTGCAGCCGCTTTATGGCGGCGCTTCGGCGCGGCCATTCACGACGCATCACAACACGCTGGACATGACGCTTTATCTGCGCATCGCCGATGAGCTTTATCTCAAGCGCCTGATCGTCGGCGGGTACGATGGCGTTTTCGAGTTCGCCAAGGATTTTCGCAACGAGGGCATGGATCGTTTTCACAATCCCGAGTTCACCATGATGGAAGTCTATGTCGCTTACGAAGACTACAACTTCATGATGACGCTCGTTGAAGAGATGTTCAGCAAGATTGCCAAAGATTTGACCGGTGGATATAAAATCACTTATCAGGGAAATGAAATCGACCTGACGCCGCCGTGGCCGCGCGTGCCGCTGCTCGATGCCATTGAGAAAGAAACCGGCTATAATCTTTTTGGAAAATCTCTGGACGAACTGCGCGGCATTGCCAAGAAGTTGCACGTCGAAGTCAGCCCGAGCATGGGATGGGGGAAGATTGTCGATGAAATTTTTGGCGAGAAGGTGGAGCCGAAACTCATGCAGCCGATTTTCATGACCGACTATCCTGTGGAGCTATCGCCGCTGGCCAAGCGCCATCGAAGCAAAGCGGGATTGGTGGAGCGCTTCGAGCCGTTCATCGGCGGCAAGGAGATGGGCAACGCCTTCTCTGAACTGAACGACCCCATCGATCAGCGCGAGCGCTTCATCGAGCAGAAAAAACTTCTCGAAGCCGGCGACGACGAAGCGCAGCAGCTCGATGAAGACTTCCTGCGCGCGTTGGAATTCGGCATGCCGCCAACTGCGGGCTTGGGCGTTGGCATTGATCGACTCGTGATGTTGTTCACCGATCAATATTCAATTCGCGACGTGCTGTTCTTTCCGCAGATGAGGCCGGAGCAGTATAAGTAAATGTTAGGCTAAGGATAAATAAATTCAGGAGATACGTTTGGCTATCAAGGTTGAGAAACCGGAGCCTCTGCCAGTCGATCCTATGGTTCGAACACTCACGGAGGACAAGATAGACGAGGATATTGCGACTTACGTCAGAATGCTTGATCAAGAAGCATCAGAATCCGATGTACACGATTTTCTTGCTAAGCATTCCTACTTTTTCAATTCAATCTTGCGAATGTATGGCGTCTCACCACTATACTCGAAGGTTCGGCTAGGTTCCCAGTACGAGATTGATTTCGCCTTTTTCGATACTGGCAGCTTCGGGCCTGAATGGCATCTCGTTGAAATTGAGGCACCGTCCAAGCGAATGTTCACAAAGACTGGTGATCCCACAGCCTCCTTGACTCATGCGATTCAGCAAATCCGTGACTGGCATGACTGGGTACATGAGAACCTCGACTTCGCTCGTAAACTGATGCCACATATAGAATACCCTCTTGGATATGTATTCATAGGCCGACGTTCACATCTTATTCCCGATACAATGAAGAAACTTCGACGCCTAGCCCATGACCATCGTATGACGACGCGAATTCATACTCTTGATTGGTTTGAAAACGCAGCACGAAGTGTCAAGGATCTTGTTCGCGCAGGGAACGGAGGAACGTGGCCGGTTCCAATGTGCGCGATGTCTCATGCTGACCTTGCGGCAGGCAGGCCGGATATGGCTTGGGAATGGTTAAATAATCCTCACGCAGCGAACAACAGAGACTACTACCGTCAACTACTCTTAAGTGAGCGAAAATACTTTTACCTCAACCTTACGGAGTACTCAGATCGCAACACAGATGACTGATAGTGAAATCATGCTGTGTTAGACATATAGAGAGTTTTCAACATGTACAGCGACAGAGGTACGGCTGGCGAAAAGTTGATTGGGAATTTCTTTGACAAGAATTTCTCAAGAATCTTCTCTTTTCCGAATGCCAAAACAAAATCAAATGCGCAAGTCGCGGATGTTCTTGTCTGGATGAACAGAACGGTCTTTCTTGTGGAGGTAAAAACTCGCGACGATGGAACTGCGTCAATTAATTCATGGGCAGAATCACGGATTTGTGATGCAGTTGAACAGCTTTCAAGAAACTATCAACGCATCAAAGCAAAAGAACAAATCTTTCTTAACAATGCCTATTATCACACGCATCTTGACTGCAAGGGTATTTCCCAGATTATTGGCTTGATCGTTCTAGTACATGAAGAAAATTGTGACATTCTTCCATCGCAGGTAGTTTCAAATATCTATAAACAAGAAATGCCGATCCATATTTTTTCTAACAATCAACTCATAAACATGACAGATGAAATAGATACTATTCCAGATTTCATCTACTATTTAAACGATCGATACAAGTATCTCAAAATATCCGACATTCCGCTAAATAGAGAATTGGACGTTTTGGGTTATTACAAAAGTCAATCAAATAGCTTCCCTCAAATTCCGCTGGACCTTGATTCTAAATCATATTGGAGTGATTACAGAACAGCGATGACAGCCCAAATCCAAGCTCGTGATACGCATAACGAGCATTCGTTGTTGTTAGACAAAATAGAGAATGTTTTTACAGAACAACGAAAGCTTTTTGATGGCCTTCCTTCTGGTTTGTATTACGCGTGGGAAATCGGATCTATGAGTCGAAGGGAAAGAGCCTATTTGGGTGAGAAGCTGGACAAAGTTCAAGATTGGTTTGAACCGGGAAAATCGTCGAGAAGATTTGCTTGGTGCAATATGGCAACAGGAAACTGGTTGGTCTTCTACTTCTCCAAATCTAAGCCACAAGAAATACGGAAATCACTAACAAGAATAGTTGAGCTTAAACTTATCAAAGAAGTCCACTGGAATTCTTTTGATTTTGCAGTTTATGGCTTTGGATTTCAAATATCTGTCACTTATCCAACTCGTTTGTTGGGCCTAGCGACAGCAATCGCCGTTGGCGCAAGCGAAGTCAAAGGAAAATATTCGAATAAAGACCTTGAGGATTCTCAAAGGATTTGGGGCACACCATCAACTCTATATTCGAGGAAAATTGAAGAATTTCCAAGCGATTGATTTTTTGTCTATCATTTGCAGTTCTACTAAAAGGCCTTGAAGTATATTTTGGAAGGATATTCAGATGAAGATTATAGCCATTTTGAGGATTTGTTTTATATTGTCTTTTGCTTTTTCAAGTGTTCAAGCCCAAGAATTCAAGTTGGTAAAAACTTTGTACAACCAACATGATGCCTACAATATCTGCTTTAGCCCAAATGGAAAGTTCTTTGCGGTTTCTAGTGATGAAGAGACATCGATTTATTCATTACCGGATTTCGGGGTTGTTAAGAAGCTTGTCGGGCCATATAACTATTACATGAGTTTTAGCCCATTTAGCAATTACTTCTCATGTGTAAACAATAAAGATAATCAGGTGAGAGTTTACAGGTTGCCAACATTTCAATTAATTAAAACACTTACTAATCCTTCCAAGAACGATCTGATAAAACTTAGGCGGATAAATTTTGATAAGAAAGAAAGGTTTATTGAAATCACTACAGAAGCGATAATTGAGCTTTTTTCATTACCAAACTTGGAGATAGTTAAGACTTTTGTTGATATTAATAATACAAGCTCTATTGTAAGAGAAAGAGATTACAGCCAAAATGGAAAATACTTCGCTGCAATCAATAGCAGATTTATAGTAGAGATTTATTCCATCGAAGACTATGAACTCGTCGAAGGTTTAAAATTCCCATCCGAAATGCCCAGGAGTTTGTGTTTTAGTCCAGATGGGAAATTTCTTGCAGTCCAAACAGAAGATTTTGAACCTAATAAAACCATTGGTGATATTCCTACGTTTCAAGCGAGCAAAACAAAATTTTACTCAATGCCAGAAATCAAATTAGTTAGGACTTTGCTTGATAATTCTGAAGTGGTTCCAAGTATATTCAGTCCGGACGGTAGATTGTTTGTAAGTGTGGCACATTCTGAAAACATAGTGAAAGTGTACTCACTACCAGAGTTCAAGCTATTCAAAGCGATAACAGACCATACTGATTTTGTAAGAGCAATAGCTTTTAGTGAAAATGGTCAATATTTCGCAAGCGCAGCTCAAGACAAAAAGGTGAATATTTATAGGGTTACATCTGCTTTTGAGTAAGAATTTCGTTCATAATATCAAGCAAAAAGTCTAACCTGATGATCACAATCAAGGTTGGCATGAGGTGACTGAGGCCATTAATAGCGAAGTGAGAGACTTTTACCTTAATCTTTTTCAGTACACAGCCTGACTGCGATAGTACTGCTCTTCATCGATAACCAACCTTGGAGCAACAATCTTGTCCTACGAATTCTTCATCGCCAAACGTTACCTGCGCTCGAAGCGCCAGGTGAGATTCATCTCTCTTATCACCTACATCTCCATCGCCGGAGTGATGATCGGCACGGCGGCTTTGATCATCGTGCTGTCGATCATGAACGGCTTTGAGAGTGAGGTGCGCTCGCGCATCATCGGCTTCGATGCGCACATCAAATTGCGCACTTTTCATTCTCGCGGCGTTGAGAATTATCCCGCCGTTGTCGACCGAATCAAAAATGTTCCTCATATTCGTGCGACGTCGCCTTATGTTTTTGAGAAGGCGATGATCGTATCTCGCGAGAAAAAAGAAGGCGCGATCATCAAAGGTATCGATCCGGGCCGCGAAGGAAAAGTGACTGATCTCGTCAAGAATATCAATTACGGCAAGCTTGATCTTGGCATGATCGAGAAAGAGAACGAGAAGCGGTACCCTGGCATCGTGATCGGCTACAGCTTGGCCGACCGTCTCGGCGTCGATCTCGGTGATCGCGTGCAACTGCTCTCCGCCGCAGGATTGGAAACCGGCGGCCTCGGCAGTATGCCGCGCGCGATGACGTTTCGCGTGGCCGGATATTTTGAAACCGGCATTTACGAATACGACGACACTTCGGCCTTCATCGGCATTCCCGAAGCGCAGCGGCTTTTCGAGCTTGGCGAAAAAGTCACCGGGGTCGAAATCAAGCTCGACGACATGGAGAACGCAACGAACGTTTCGCAAATTATTAATGAGACGTTGGGCTATCCCTACACAACGGTGACGTGGTTCGATATGAATCGCAATTTGTTTTCGTGGATGCAATTCGAGAAGTGGGCGGCATTCATTATTTTGTCGTTGATCATCATGGTGGCGGCGTTCAACATCATCAGTACGCTGATCATGGTGGTGCTCGAGAAGACCAAAGAGATCGGCATTCTCAAAAGCATGGGCGCAGCGAGTGGCAGCATCATGAAAATTTTCGTGCTGCAAGGCGTGGTTGCCGGGTTTGTCGGAACAGCGCTGGGCTTGTTCGTTGGTTACGCGTTGTGTTGGGCGCAGCTTCGCTACAAATTTTTCGAGCTGCCCGGAGAAATCTACATCATCAACGCGTTGCCGATCCTCATGAAGCCGAGTGATTTCGTTTTTATTGCGTCCGCTGCCCTGTTTCTCTCCTTTACTGCCACTCTTTATCCTGCCTGGCGCGCCGCGAAGCTGGACCCGGTGCACGCCATTCGCTACGAATAGACTGCGGTTCAATATGTCCGAAAAGAAACCGATACTCATAACAAGGCAGTTGTGCAAAAGTTATCCGACGGCAGACGGCGCGTTGGAAGTTTTGCGCGGCATCGATTTGACCGTGAATGCCGGAGAGATCATCGCCATCGTCGGGCAATCCGGCGTGGGCAAGAGTACGCTGCTTCATCTGTTGGGCGCGCTCGACCGGCCGACGGAAGGCTCGGTGCTCATCAATGGCACCCCGGTTTTTGATTTTGACGACAAGCAGCTTGCGGCTTTTCGCAATCGAACCGTCGGATTTGTTTTTCAATTTCATCACTTGCTTCCGGAATTCACTGCGCTGGAGAACGTGATGATGCCGGCATTAATTGCCGGTCGCAGCGCCCGCAACGTCGATCTGCGAGCTATGCAGCTTTTGACGGAAGTCGATCTGGGACAACGCGCCTCGCACCGACCGGGAGAGCTTTCCGGCGGCGAGCAGCAGCGGGTGGCCGTTGCCCGCGCGCTGATGAATGAGCCGGAGTTGGTGTTAGCCGATGAGCCGTCGGGAAATCTTGATCGGCTATCGAGCGAAAGCCTTCATGATCTCTTATGGAACTTGAGCCGGCGACACGGTCGCACGTTCATCATTGTAACGCACAATCTCGATCTGGCCGGCCGCGCCGATCGCGTCATCGAATTGTTTGATGGAAAGATTAAAAGCATCACTACACCGAAGGCCGAGTACGTGACATAGCAAATAGTTTTTATTAAAGTCTCATCTTCGAGATTTGCATCTTGGGCATGACATCTTGAAGAATCTTCTCTGCGAATTATGCCGCTCTCGCGACGCCACCCTCGTCGTTGAACAGGTTTATAACGCCGTGCGCTCGGCGTTCGTGAGTCGTGGCGGCTCGGCTCGCGCTTTGATGAATGAACCGGAGCTGGTACTCGCCGACGAGCTTGCGGAAAATCTCGATTACGCATTTTCCGATAAATACGGCTATCTTACCTCATGCGGACCAACACCGGCAGCGGGCTGCTAGAAGATCAAGCCTTTCGCGCGTTGGGAATTTTGCAGAACGCTGCAAAAACAGCATCGGGGCTTTCGGGTGTCGATGCCGGGACGTGATGCGGGCGATAGTCGTTCGCGACATCGTGGGCGGCACTCGAGCGTAAAAAAAATCCTTTCAGGGTCTTTACTTTTACGTTTATGCTTTGTATCTTTTTTCGCCCGTGAGTGTTGAGAGTGAAATTCAAAACAAATTGAGCCAGTCACTGGAGTTGACAGAATGAAGAATAATTTCTCCAGCCGCGTTCAGATGGTCATTCAGTTTTCCCGCGAAGAGGCCTTGCGCCTCGGCCATGATTACATCGGCACCGAGCATCTGTTGTTGGGTCTCATCCGGGAAGGTGAAGGCATCGCCGTTGAAATACTTCGCAACCTCGGCAGTGATCTTGATGAAATCAAGCGCTCTGTCGAAGATGCGGTGAAGTCGACCGGCGAGACCATGACCATTGGCAATATTCCTTTCACCAAACGCGCTGAAAAGATTCTCAAGATGGCTTACGTTGAGGCAGAGAAATATAAGTCGGATATCATCGGCACCGAGCATTTGCTGCTTGCCCTGGTAAAAGAAAAGGACGGCGTGGCGGCGCAAGTGCTGATGAATTTTGAAATCACCTACGATGCGGTGCGCGAAGAGCTGGAAAATATTTTGCGCGGTACCCCTTCAAACAAAGAAGCAAGCCCGCAGCGCTCGAAAACTCCGGCGCTCGATCATTTTGGCCGCGATCTGACCGAACTCGCCCGCAAGAGTGAGCTTGATCCGGTCATCGGGCGCGAACGGGAAATCGAACGCGTCGCGCAAATTCTGTCGCGCCGCAAGAAGAACAACCCGGTGCTCATTGGCGAGCCGGGTGTTGGCAAAACGGCCATCGCCGAGGGTTTGGCGCTGCGCATCGTCGAGCGGAAAGTGCCGCGCGTGCTGCACAACAAGCGCGTCGTCACACTTGATCTTGGCGCTATCGTTGCCGGTACAAAGTATCGCGGCCAGTTCGAAGAGCGCATGAAAGCCATCATGAACGAGTTGTTCCGCGCCAAGGACGTGATTCTTTTCATCGACGAGTTGCACACTATTGTTGGCGCCGGCGGCGCCAGCGGCTCGCTCGACGCTTCGAATATGTTCAAGCCGGCGTTATCGCGCGGCGAGCTGCAATGTATCGGCGCAACGACGCTTGATGAGTTTCGCCAATACATCGAAAAGGACGGGGCGCTCGAACGCCGCTTCCAAAAAATCATGGTCGATCCTCCATCTGCCGAAGAGACGATACTGATTCTCAATGGACTCAAGGATCGATATGAACAGCACCACAAAGTGCGCTATTCAGACGAAGCCATTCGCGCCGCGGTGATGCTTTCAGAGCGTTACATTACCGATCGTTATTTGCCGGACAAGGCCATCGACGTGCTCGATGAAACCGGCGCCCGCGTTCACCTCGCCAACATCGTCGTCCCCAAGGACATCACCGAGCTTGAAGAAGAGATCAAGAACGTCCGCAAGGAAAAAGACTCGGTCATCAAGGATCAGGAGTTCGAGCGCGCCGCGGTTTTGCGCGATCAGGAAAAGCGCCTGAATCGGAAGCTTGATGCCGCCAAACGGCGCTGGAAGGAAAGCGAAGACGACGTGATTGCCGTCGCCGATGAAGATGACATTGCCGACGTGGTGGCCATGATGACCGGTATTCCGGTTCGCAAAGTGGCGCAAAGCGAGACGGACAAAGTCCTCGCCATGGAAGGCCAATTGAAGCGGCGCTTGGTCGGCCAGGATGATGTGATTAACCTGCTGTGCAAAGCTATACAGCGAACTCGCGCCGGATTGAAAGACCCCAACCGTCCGATAGGCTCATTCATTTTTCTCGGGCCCACCGGCGTCGGCAAAACCCAGCTTGCCAAAGAACTTGCCAAATATCTCTTTGAAAAAGAAGATTCGCTCATTCGCCTGGACATGTCGGAGTACATGGAAAAATTCTCCGTGTCCCGTTTGACCGGCGCGCCTCCGGGATATGTCGGTTACGAAGAGGGTGGGCAACTCACTGAAAAGGTTCGCCGCCATCCGTACTCGGTCGTGCTATTCGACGAAATCGAAAAAGCCCATCCGGACGTTTTCAATATTTTTCTGCAAATTCTCGACGATGGACATCTCACCGACGGCTTGGGTCGCAAGGTCGATTTCAAAAATACGATTTTGATTATGACTTCGAACGTCGGCGCGAGAGAGATCAGAAAATCCGGCGGCGTCGGCTTTTCAACCCATGACGGCGGAGAAATCGACTACTCCAAGATGCAAGGCAAGATCATGGAAGAGGTGAAGCGCCTTTTCAATCCGGAATTCTTGAATCGCATCGATGAGATCATCGTCTTCCGCAATCTCGGCAAAGAGCACATGGTGCAAATCATCGACATCGTCGTCAATGAGATGCTCAAAAAAATTGCCGACCGGCAAATCGACATCTCGCTGGATGAACCCGCCAAGGAATTTTTGGCTGAGAAGGGGTTTGACCCGGTTTACGGCGCGCGTCCTTTGAAACGCGCCATCCAAAAATATATCGAAGACCCTATAGCCGAAGAAATGCTCAAAGGCATCTTCAACGACGGCAGTCAGATTCAGGTGAAGAGAAAAGACGACACGCTGGACTTTGTGGAAGTCGAACGGAAGGAAGTGGCGAAGCCGGTGAAAAAAGAGGTCGGCCGCGCCACGGAAAAGGGCAAGGAAGCAACCGAGATTATCGAAAACTGAGCCACGAAGCCCGACTTCGCTACGTCGAGGTCGGCTCGACTGAGCCTGGTCGAAGTCGGGCTTTTGTTTCCGTTTATCATTCCCAACTCCTCCAAATTTGAATATTCAATACCACCTTCAATGATGCGCATTCATCGCGTCAGTCCCATGTTTTTGTGGGCAGGCCGACAATGATAATATCACGACTATTCGCTCGCGCGTTTAAATCGATTTTCGAGCTGGCGTTTCCAATCGATACGAAAGTGACGATTTTGATCGGCGCCAACGAAAGCGGCAAGACGAATATTCTGCGCGCACTGAACCATTTTTCTCCCGGCGCGGTTTTCGATAACTCCCTCACCTGCCAATACTCCGATTATTATTATCAAGGCAAATGCCCGGAAGTTACCGTTGAGTACGGCCAGATTTCCAAAGACAACCGCCGCAGCCTGCTGCGCTTCAGCGAGGCGTTCAAGGAGTGCGAGACTTTTTTGATACGCAAAGATGGGCCGGCGCTCGAGGACTATCACGTCTTGATCGGCGACGCCGAAATTCCCATGCGCGAGGTTGACCGCTTCCTGCAGCTCTTGCCGCGCATTTTGTATTTCGAAGACGTTCCGCTGATCAAGAGCCGGGTGACGCTGCGCGATTTGCTCGATGGCCGCGAGGAGTTTCGCACCGAGCGCAACTTGCTTCGCATCGGCGGCATCAACAGTCCGGAGATTATTTTCGAAGACACCACCCGTGGCCGCCGCGCCAGCGAAGAAGCAGGACGATTGATCACTCAACAGATTCGCCGCGCCTGGTCGCAAGAGCCGACCGTCGAAATCAAGCTCAACGTCAACGGCAGCATCTTGTACATCGACATCTCCGATGGCACGACGGTTTTCGACACGCCGGAATCTCGCAGCATCGGCTTTCGCTGGTATCTCTCCTTCTACATTAATTTCATCGCGCAAACTTTCGAGGCCCGCGCCAATGAATTTGTTTTTCTCATCGACGAGCCAGGCATCCATCTCCATCCCGCCGGACAGAGAGATTTGTCGCGCGTCATCGAAGATTTGGCGATCAAAAATCAGATCATCTACACGACGCATTCGCCGTTCATGATCAACCGCGAGCATCCGCAGCGCGTGCGTGTGGTTTCAAAAGACAAAGACGGCACGCGGGTGGACAGCGAGGCGTATCGCGAAAATTGGAAACCGCTGCGCACCTCCATCGGCTTGATGATCGGCGATCTCTTTTTCTTCAGCGACAGCGGCATGATTCTCGAAGTGCCGTCCAAGGGATTTCCTTTTGTGCGCAAGGCGGTCAAAGCGAAGACTGAGGATGGAAGATGAGAAGCGTAATTTGTAAAACGTAATGCGTAAATTAAATCTGATTGAGATACCTTTCAAAGTTTTGCGGTCGCATTCCTTCTCCCAGCGCTTTTTCCATTCATCAATAGTTGATCGTGATGCTTCATTCGATATGTGACGTACCAGGCATTCGTGTTGGCCATGCGCAAAATGAACAAGCGCGAACCGGTCTTACGGTCATTTTGCCGGACCGTCCGGCGATTGGCGGCGTCGATGTACGCGGCTCCGCGCCCGGCTCACGAGAGATTGAAGCGCTCAAGCCCGTCCGTCTTGTTCAAGAAATTCATGGTTTGCTGTTCACCGGCGGCAGCGCCTTTGGCCTCGATGCCAGCGGCGGCGTTCAAAAATACTTGGAAGAGCGCGGCATCGGCTTCGATGTGAGTGTAACGAAAGTGCCGATCGTTCCCTCAGCAGTGATTTTTGATCTCGCCGTCGGTGATGCGAAAATTCGTCCGACGGCAGAGATGGCCTATGAGGCTTGCGAGCGAGCATTGACGACCGAAGTGCGCTGCGGATTGATCGGCGTAGGCACAGGCGCGACGGTTGGCAAAATTCGCGGCTTGCAGCATGCGATGCTCGGCGGCGTCGGGATGGCAAGCTGGAAAAGAAATAATCGCGTGATCGGCGCACTGGTCGTCGTCAATTCCCTTGGCGATGTCGTTGACCCCTCTTCTGGAAATATTATCGCCGGCGCGCGTGATGATGCCGGTGGTTTTCTCAATACCCAGAACTGGCTCAAAGAAAATCCGGCCGCGCTTTTCAAATTGTGGGGTAATACAGTCCTTGCCGCCGTCGCCACCAACGCTGCTTTCACGAAAGAAGCAATCACCAAAGTTGCGGAGATGGCGCAAGATGGACTCTCTCGCGCCATTCGTCCGGCGCATACGCCGTTCGACGGCGACATGGTTTTTGCACTCTCCGTCGGCGATGAACAAGCAGACGTCATGGCCGTCGGCTCGATTGCTGCGGAGCTGGTAGCCGAGGCGATTGTGAGGGCGGTAAGAGTGAGCAATGGAATGAATTAGCGTTGGGTCGAGGAAATCAGCATGGGGAAGTACGAGAAACTGTTGCTTCAAATATTAACCGGTGCATCAGACAAAAACATCTCTTTTGATGAATTATGTCAATTGCTGCGACGACTAGGGTTCGATGAGCGTACACGTGGCGGACATCATATTTTTCGAAGGCAAGGCATTGAGGAAAAAATTAACTTGCAACGAGAAGGCAATAAAGCTAAAGCCTATCAAGTCCGCCAGGTACGAGCAGTTATTTTGAAGTACAAACTAGGAGACACAGAATAATGCAAAAGTATGAGATCATTATCTACTGGAGCAATGAAGATCAGGTCTATGTTGCCGAAGCGCCGGAATTACCTGGCTGCATGGCGCATGGCAAAACCCATGAAGCAGCATTGAAAAACGCCAAGCAAGCGATACGATTGTGGATTGACACGGCCAGAGAGTTTGGTGACCCGATACCAGATCCAAAGGGAAGACGCCTGATGTTGGCATAATCAAACATGTGATATTCGAAATAGACTATTCGATGATTCTTCGCTACAACAAGTTTTTTCCTCAAATCGGTGAAGGCGTCTTCATCGCCCCCAACGCCACCGTCATCGGCGATGTGGAGATCGGCGAAGAGAGCAGCGTCTGGTTCAACGCCGTCATCCGCGGCGACGTGAATTACATTCGCATCGGCAGGCGCACGAACATCCAAGACTTGACCATGTGCCACGTCACGCTCAACAAGTGGCCGCTGATCATCGGCAACGGCGCCACCATCGGCCATGGCGCAGTCGTGCACGGTTGTGTGATTCGAGACTTCTGTTTGATCGGCATGGGCGCGCGTGTTCTTGACGGCGCGGAGGTCGGACATCACTCTCTTATTGCTGCCGGCGCGTTAGTGCGGGAGGGGGAGAAGATTCCCGAATACTCGCTCGTTGCTGGTTTGCCAGGGCAGGTCAAAAGAAAACTAACTAAAGCAGAAATCAATAACCTTGAAGACTCAGCTTCGCGTTACGTCAACTACAGCCGCACGTACCTCGCCGCCGGAATCCAACACGAGGGGCTTGCGAAATTCAATTCTACGACTTGAGCTTTTTCGAGTTTGGAATTTGCCTTTTCGGGCAAACGTGCTCCTGCTCTCCGCATCGTTGTCTCTCCTGCTGTATAATAACCTCTGATACTAAAAAACTTTGCATTTGATTTTCAGAAGTGTTTTAGCTACTTTTCCCAGTCAAATTTTTAAGACACCGTTTTTTCCAATCGAAAACAGGAAGATACGAGTTGTTTGCCGTGTGCGTCAGAATCTTAGGTAGGAGATGCCGTGTTTTTTTTTGAACGCGCCGCCATCAAGACATGGCGAATTGTTTGCCTACTCCTCTGTTGCGTGAGCTTGCCGGGTTTCGCGCAAAACTCTCACAACGATGGTTTTCGTTCCCTCGAAGTCTGGAATGGACTACAGCGCCAGAAGCCTCTGCGATACTACACCCCGCTGAACGGTCGATGGACGATAGCAGCGGAAAACAACGCTGCAATGCCATCAAGCATCATTTTGCCTTCACTTTTTCCGCGCCATGGCGAATACTCCTGCACGCGCGATTTTTCGCTTGCCGCCGAGTTTGCCGATAAACCTCTGCGTTTGGTCGTCGGCCCAGTGAGCTACCGCTGCCAGGTGTTGATGAACGGCCATCTGGTCGGCAATCATGAAGGCGGCGGCGGCGCTTTTGCTTTCGATATAAACGCCGAACACCTCCTGCCCGGACAAAATAACAAGCTGCGGTTGGTGATCAACACTGGTCTGCAGCCACTGACAACTATTCCAGCGAGATTACGCCCTTTGGCAGGACGTTACACGCCGGGTTTGTTCGAAAATATATTTCTGGAAGTATTACCGGATTTTGCCATTGATAGTGTTCGTTGCATAACTCGTTTAGAGCCGGATAACGCCGCGGCAATTTTTCAAATCAAGACGACTCTACGGATTCGCGAAAAACTGACTAACCCGCCGCCGGCTCCGCCGATTGTTTCTACGAGATCAAGAACACCATTACCGGCTGCCGATCAAATTAATCTTGTCGCCGAGCTTTTTGACTCGACCGGCGTCCAGCGGCTCGCCGGCAGCGCGCCGGTGGTGATCGACAGATTCGATGACCTGCAACAAGAGTTTGCGCTGGAGTTTCGTCTTGACAACCCGCGACTCTGGATGCCGGGGCAACCGCGGTTGTACGTTTTGCGTGTTGCCGTCGCTCGAGGCGGCGCGCCCATCGATGAATGGCGCGAGATGATCGGCGTGCGAAGTATTGTGTGGGAAAAAAATCAACTGGTGGTGAACGGCCAACCGCTCAAGGTGCGCGGCATCGAGTGGGCGGCGCCAGGCCTCGGCGCTTCACGCGTCGCAGATTCATCTGCCTGCAATGAGATCGTGCGCCGCGTTGTCGATTGGGGTGGAAATCTTTTGCGCGTGGTTGGGCAGCCTGCGCCGCCGGCGCTCGTCGAAGCCTGCGATCGAAACGGCATTTTTCTTTTGGAAGAAATTCCGGTCTATCACTTTACCGCCGCTCATTTCGCAAAGAATCGTTTTACAGATATTGCGAGATCGCTGGTGGGCGAAATGATCGTGCGTGATCGGAATCATCCCAGCACGTTAGGCTGGGGCATCGTCGTCAAAAGCGATGCGCCGGAAATTCACGGGAAGATATTTGCCGGCCTGCGCGATTTCACCTCGATGCTTGATGACCGGCCGATATATGCGGTAACCGATGCAACTGAGGCAGAATCGTGGTCAGGTCTTGCAGATTTTCTGATCATCGACAGCTTTGAGAAAGATATCACCGCGAGCATTCCTCCGCTTCGGCTTTTGAACAAACCGCTGCTGAGTCGTTTCGGTTTTTCTCTTACTGCCGGCGGGAGCGGCGCCTCGACGGATCAATCGGATGATCTGAGCGCTCAACAACGTCAGGCGAGCAAGATCAAGAACGCGCTCGATGATTTTATCGCGAACAAAGATTTACTTGCAGGATATGTCGTCGCGGCTTTGCAGGATTGGCAAGTCGATGCGCCGTTGTTGCGCGCCGGTTTTCGACGCGACCCTGACATTTACCCCGCGGGATTGCTGGCTTTCGATGGTGAGCGCCGCTTATCGTTTCAGGTGATGCAGGCGGCGCATCGAGAAGTGCGCGGGCCGGTTTTGCCGCCGGAGAATTTCCGGGTGAATCATCCGGATGTTTATGCCGGCGTGGGCATCGGCCTCATCGCCGTCGTTCTCTTTTTTATCAATCGCGACAAGCGCTTGCTTGCCAATCTCCGCCGGGCTTTTGCGCATCCTCACGGGTTCTATTTCGACATCGTCGAGAACCGAAAAATTCCTTCGTCGTTGACGATACTGATCGCGATTGCCGAGGGATGCATCTTCGCGACACTGCTCTCCGGTTTCCTTTTTGCTTATCGCAATAGCCCTCTCCTCGACAATCTGTTAATGATGCTCTCTGGGTCGGCGGAAGTGAAAGGAAAACTCGTATTGCTGATATGGCAGCCGGCGTGGTTCATCGTCGCCGGCACCGGCGTTTATATTTTATGCGGCCTTGTGCTCAGCGGAGTTTTGCGTATCGTCGCCTTCATCTTTGGGCGTCGTACGACGTTGTTTCAACTTTTTACCATGGTCTTTTGGGCAGCAGCGAATGTCCTCTTGTTAGGCATTATCGCGCCGTTTTTCTACGGCCTGCTGGCTTCGGGAAAATTCGTTCCGCCGCTGCTGCTTGGCGTTCTCTGGGTGGCCGCGTGGTTTTTTGGTCGTATCTTTCGCGGCATGAGGGTTCTCTTTGGCGTCAATTACTTCAAAACCTTCATTCTCTTTGCAATAGTCTTCGGCGGGATTGGTTTGTCGATCTATCTTTATTACGATCGCACGCAGGCGCTGTGGGATTATGCGAGGCACTACTGGACGATGCTGGCGAGCCGATGAACCGAATCGGCAGGTTAATACTTTTGCCGGCTAAAGTCGTTGCAATTCTTTTTCTCCTCACTCAATTTTTCCACCCGCCAGATGTTGTCATAACCCTCGATCACCAGCCATCCTTCCTGAGGTTGGAGAGCAAACCCCATTTCTTGGCGACAGGTTTTCGGCAGGCCCGCTCGCATCAGCAAATAGGGAATGAGGTTGGAGTGCGAGACCAGCAGCACGCTTTGGCCTGTTTTGAAATTTTTCTTCAGTTCTGCGTAAAAACTATCGATGGCCGTTGTGTCCCAACATTCCGCGGAAAGTTGTGCGGTTAAGCCGAGTTTTTGCGCCAACGGCAGAGTCGTGTGCAGCGTGCGGGTCGTTGAGCTGCTGAAAATTGCCGACAACGATTCTTTTTCGAATTGCGCCGCCAACTTCTGTGCTCGTGCAACTCCGGCTTCGCTCAACGGATGATACGCGTCAAGCTCTTCACGATGCCAAGCGGATAGTTTTTCAGCGTGGCGAACAAGATAAATCGTTGGTTGCGCTGAAAGCGGCGTTGTTGTGGCGATGACTGCCAGGATGAACAGAATCGCGAATAAAATTCTTTTGTTCAATTTCATCTCCTCAACAATAATGAATATTGCGTATCTCGTGGAGTGATGCTCAATGCTGATCGCTTGATGCTGGTTAAGATAAAGACGTGTAAAACATCGAGCGACCGACAACGAGCATCCAGCCTCACTCCATCAATCCAAAAATCCATCAATCCATTTTTTCATTCGCTCCCCGCGACGCCGGATCATCATTCGACCAATAGACCTTCGGCAGTTTTTTCTCCACCGGCCACATTTGATCGAGCGTGTCCGCATTATACAGCAACCCGTTTTTCATCACATAACGCAGCGAAGTCGTGTTGCGAATGTTTTCGAGAGGATTTCTATCGAGCACGAGCAAATCGGCGAGCTTGCCCTCTGTGATCGAACCCAAATCTTTTTCAAAGCCGATGGCTTGCGCGCCGAAAATCGTCGCGCAGCGCAGCGCGTCCATCTCAGGCATGCCGCCGGATTGCACCGACCATAATTCCCAGTGATAACCCAACCCTTGAAGTTGTCCATGCCCGCCGATGCACACTTTGCCGCCGGCTTCGACGATCTTCTTCGCCTGCGCCGCATGCAGCTTGAAAACATGCTCATCATCGCGGAACCATTGCGGGCGACGCCGGGTGATTTTGTCCAACTCGTTATGCGGCACAAACCGTCTGAGCTTGGCATCGTCGTGAACTTCGGTGGATGAATAATAATAATTTTCCGCGAAGGGGCCGCCATAAGAAACCAGCAGTGTCGGCGTATAGATGGTTCCGGACTGTGCCACGAGCTCGACGATGTCTTTGTAAAGCGGCGTAATCGGAAAGCTGTGCTCATGTCCCGGATAGCCGTCGATGATTTGTGTGAGGTCGAGCTTCATGTCCAGCGCGCCCTCGGTGGTCGGCATGATGCTTTTCTCTTTCGACGCTATGATGATCCATTGGCGCACGTTACGGTCGCCGGCGAGGTATTGCTTGATGGTGTTGGTGTGATAATAATCAGCGTAGCGTTTGAGCACGCGCCGCGCGTCTTTCAAACTCTTGATTTGTTCGATCGTAAAAACTCCCGGCGCGGTATAGAAAACTCTCGGCCCAATGAATTCTCCGGTTTCGACCAAATCGCTGTAGGTCAGCACATCGGTGGTATTCGTCTGTGGGTCGCGCGTGGTCAGCACGCCGTAAGCGAGATTCGCGAGATACTCCCACACCACGCCGCGATGCACGCCCCACGCCGGCCACATGTGCGCGTGCGTGTCAACAAATCCCGGCACGATGGTTTTGCCGGTGACGTCGATTTCTTTCGCGCCTGCCGGAGCCGTGATCGCGCTGCTGCTGCCAACTTGTGCAATGCGATTATCTTTAATCACGACTGCGCTGTTTTCAATAATGCCATCATTCGGCGCGCCGGGTGTCATCGTTAGGATTCGAGCGCCGCGCAACACTAAAGTGCCCGCGCCTTTCGCGCGCAGCGCCTGAATGTCAATGACGATCTTCGCAGGCTCATACGCCGGATCTTCTGCATCTTCATCTTTTTCTTTTGCGGCTTTTGATGTGTCCTTCTTAGCAGACTTGAGCGAATCTTCAAATGCCTTCGCTGCGGCAAAGTTGTAGCGGAACACCGTGTTGCCCAGCGACCACAACGCTTCTTTCGCGCTCGGGCCCCAGGTCATGAACAGTCCGCCAATCGTCGTCAGTTTCTTCACCGGAAAAGTCGCTTCGTCGGGATTCAAGACCGAGACCGTCGGCGGCTCTTCACCGATTTTCGCCACGGTGATTTTGTAAATTTGATTCTGCGCCAATGCCAGCGCCTCGTCGCCGCTCTCTCCCATGAGTACCATCTCTGCGGGCATCGGTTTTTCGCCGCCAAAGAGCGGCATCGTGCCGGTTACCTTCACATGCACTTTGCGATCGGTGCCGTCGAGGCGCGTGGAGACCAAGCCATCTTCGTCTTCATAAACGTAAATGCGATCAGGCTTGTCGGCAAAATGCGGGTGGCTGCCTTTGAGCGGCGCGATGCGCACCGCCGGTCCACTGGCGGCAGGAATGCGCACCAACTCCAAGCCTTCGGCCGGGATGTTGTTGAAGTAACTCAACGCGCGCCGCTGTTGCCACGGCCCGCGCGCCACAACGACTTCTTTGCCATCGGGCGTCCAACATGGCTCGTCATAAAATGCGCTCATTGTGCTCAATCGCACCGCCGCTCCTCCACGCGCCGCAACTTTGTGAAGATGGCCGCCTTCTTCTTCCGACCACGTCACAAACGCAATCCAGTTGCCATCGGGACTCCATGCCGGTGCATATTGGCCGGCGGTCATGTCGGCAAGGCGAGTAATCGCGCCGGTAGCGAGATCTTTGATGTAGAGATCATGCAGCGCGGCGAACACTAACTTTATGCCATCGGGTGAGAGCGAAGCCCAACGTACTTGCCGCACTTTTACGGGGCCGTCATCCACCGGCGTGTTGAAATGCACGCGCGGCCCGGCAGCCAGCGCCACATCAACCTCGAATGGAATTTGTGTTTGTTCTCCCGGGGGAATTGCAACGCGGTAGAGCCTGCCACCAAAAGAAGTGATGATTGCTTTGCTATCCGGCGTGAAGGAGTAACCGGGCATGAAGTCGCGAGTGAAGCGCGACTCTTGATCATCGCGCTGCACCGGATACGCGAGCCATTGCTCCTGAGCGCTTTCCAAATTGCGCAGGCGATATCCCGTCTTCGCATCGTGGCGGCTGGCGTACACCAGCCATTTTCCATCCGGCGAAACTGCCGGACGCACGCCGCCGCCGACTTCGCCGGTGAGCGGAAACACTTTGCCGACTTCGCGATCATACAGCGCGACTTGAAAGTCGAAACTTTTCAGGTTGTATCCCCAGCGCCCCATTTTTGTGGAGAAATAAATGTACCGCCCATCCGGGCCGAAAGCTGCGCCGAGGCCGTTGCGTTCTTTTTCTTTGGTCAATAAATCAACGCCGGTGCCACCGTCAACATGATAGAGCCAGAGATGATACGCCCCGAGTCCAGCAGATTTCGAAGCCACAACATATTTTCCGTCGGGCGTGAATTCCGGCGAAGCATAAGCATTGGTCGCGCCTTTCGTAAGCGCCTTCAATCCCGTGGTGTCGGCTGCCGCAGTCGTGTCGTCAATCGTGCGGCCAACGTCGAGTAGCCAAAGATTTTCCGCGCCGCTGCGATCACTGACAAAAACGATGCGCTTGCCGTCGGGAGAATAACGCGGCTGCGTGTCGAGCGCCAAACCGGAGGTGATACGCGTCGCCTTGCCGCCGGAAATGGGCAGCGTGTAAAGATCGCCGAGCAGCTCGAAGGCAATAGTCTTGCCATCCGGCGAAACGTCGAGAGACAGCCATGTGGCTTCGTTCGTGTTGAATGAAATCGTGCGCTCGGCCTTGAGCGGCAGGTCGCGTTTCTTTTCTTTTTTCTTGGCTGTGGTGTCGGCTTTGGTGGTATCAGTCGAGGTGGGAAGGGAGCGTGCTTTAGTGGAATTTTGGAAAATGGTGAAAAACAAAACCGTCATGACAATCAACAACCGGCATAGTGACAAGGCGCGCATGGGTTAGGTCTCCATTTTGATTTTTCGGATAGAATATTTAACCGCTGAGACGCGGCGTGCGCAGAGAAAGTTGACGGGCTATTCATTTCTCTTGACACACTTTGAGGCTTCTTCGCGATCTCCGCGGTTTGGATTTTGGAATTGGAAGCCTGAACAGTGCCGGGGTGTTAGAAAGGCAGGTTGGGCGGCAAATCCGGCATAGCACAAACAACGCGGAGAAACGATAAGAAAATAAATTTGAAAAGTCAAGGTGGAGAACGTAAAGCCATACGCATATAATTCTATTTTCACCTTTTTGAAATTCTCAATTTTTTGACTCAACCGGGTTCGAAAAATCTCGAAAAATATCTTGACATCAGGACAGGGATTTGTTATTTTGCCGCACACAAAGGGGGCTTTTAACCGCATCTTTGATTTGTTTGCGGGGTTCCTCCCCCAGCCCGATTAGCTGATTCGAAAATATCATCATGCCGAGTGCCTGCATACACCAGAGAGGGCTCCGATAAAATGCGGTCGATTACCGTCAGCAAAACAAGACGATACTATCTTTAGTGCTTGTGCTTTCGAGGAGGCGTCTTATAAACAAAGTTTTGAAAGGAATGATCATGAGTTGGCTAACAAAGTCGTCATGCGTCGCGCTGGCCGGCATGACAGCGCAGGCGTGTAGTCGCTTGTGGTTTGAAGATTTCATCAGGCGTAATGAAACGGCGCTTTTGATTCTCTTGGCGATGTTGAGTGTTGCATTGTTTCTTTTTTCTTTGTCAATGCTGACCGATCGCCCTGAATACTTTCTTAACCGAATAAGCGCCACGTGGAGGATGTCAAGGCATCACAAAAAATAGGGGCACAGATGCTTTCATTCAATCGGCGAAGTAAAATCGTTATTGCCGTCGGTCTTGTTGTGTTCTGTATCGTGGTCTTTCGATATTTCAAAATTGCGCCGACCGATAACAGTGATAATGACATCATTAGCGGGTTCATCGAATGGTTCGGCTCACTTTTTTGAATTATCGTCGGCCTTATGCTCGTCGAAGTGTGGACGAGGCATTCTCAGGTGAATGAAGAGCTTGATAAGGAGGCGGATGCGCTGACGCTTCTTCTAAAAACTTGTGTTTTGCATAACGATAGTGCGTATATGACGCGGATTGCTGAAAGTATCAAAGCCTATGCGACGCATGTCGAACAGAAGCGAACGAGTGATCGCGATGACTGTATCGATACCGTGGGAGCGCTCGACAACCTGCATCATATTGTGGGCGAAATGGTTATTGATCGGAAAGGCAACGATGTATTGGAGAAAGAACTTTTGAGGCTGGTAAACGACGTCATCGATACCCGCGGTGATCGTCTTGCCCACCTCGGTGAGCATGTTCCCGACAAGATGTGGGCGCTGATTCTTTGCACCTCGAGCGTTTGGTTTTTGGCCTTTTTTATGTTAAGAATACAGCACGATGTGATTGCAGTACTTATTACAGGCGGTACACTTTTTACGGTGACGGCCGTTTTGTTGGTAATCAAGGATATTGACAATCACGAGGGGGGAACGTGGTTTGCCCATTTCGATGTCTTCAAGATGCCTGTTCGTGAAGCTCAAAAGGTGCTCGACAGCCTTGCGGAACAGGATGGTTCATCTCCTTCCGGTGCAAAGCCCAAACCTAAGATTTCCCTTGCTCGCGATAAGAAACGCCGTCGCTGATCTGCCAAATACCTGCTTAAACGATTTCATAAACAATGAAGAGATGCTCTCGCAAGCGGTGTCGGAAGCTGCCTTCCCCCTTGACATTCCCGCCGTCAATTCGTATTATGGCTGCCGAGATAAGAGCTATGGATTTTTGGATTGTTGGATTAATGGGATTACATCAATCCAATAATCCATCAATCCATTAATCCGCTTCAGTTCACCGCACGGATTCGCTGCCAGGGAGATCATGGCCAAAGCAAAGAAGTTTCTTTCCGGACGGGCAATCGCGCCCAAGGCAATTTCCAAATCAACTACTATCATCGAGCTTGTTGAGAACACATTTCTCGCCTATAACGGCGCGCGCTTGCGCGAAGCGTGTTTGCTCTTTACCAAAAAAATGTTGGAGCCGGACGTCACCATCGGCATGAGTCTTACCGGCGCGCTCAGCCCGGCGGGACTCGGCATGGCGGCGATCATTCCACTCATTGAAAGCGGCTTCGTCGATTGGATCATCTCGACCGGCGCGAATCTTTATCACGACACGCACTTTGGTCTCGGCATGTCGATGCATCAAGGCAGCCATCAGGGCGATGACGTGGTGCTGCGTGAGGCCGGTGTCGTGCGCATCTACGACATTTTTTTTGATTATCATGTGCTGCTCGACACCGATACCTTTTATCGCCAGATCATTTCACTGCCGGAATTTCAGAAGCCGATGAGCACAGCAGAGTTTCACTATCTCGCCGGGAAGTACGTCGCGGAACGAGAGAAGGCTTTGGGATTGACAGGCAAATCTATTCTCTCGGCTGCCTATCATCACGGCGTGCCGATTTACACATCATCGCCGGGAGATTCATCCATCGGCATGAACGTCGCTGCAAAGGCTCTCGATGGCAACAAGCTGGTGTACGATGTGAACGCCGACGTGAATGAAACCGCGGCGATTGTGCTGGATGCCAAACGCAGCAAGGGCAAAAGCGCAGTGTTGATCTTCGGCGGCGGCTCGCCGAAAAACTTTCTCCTGCAAACCGAGCCGCAGATTCAGGAAGTGCTCGGCATCGCAGAAAAAGGCCATGATTATTTTTTGCAATTCACCGATGCGCGCCCCGACACCGGCGGGCTCTCTGGCGCAACGCCAGCGGAGGCGGTAAGCTGGGGCAAAGTTGATCCTGATCGCCTCCCAGACGCCGTGGTTTGCTATTGCGACTCGACAATCGCCATGCCGATATTTACAGCCTATGCTCTCGCCACGCATGCGCCGCGACCGGTGAAAAAACTTTACCATCGCCGCAACGAGATGATGCAGAGACTGATGGGCGAATATCAAAAGGTGAAACGGAAGAAGTAGTTATGTTCACGTCGAGAACCTTTCGGCCCGCGAAACACACGAAGGGCACGAAAACAGAATTTTTCTTTTTACGTGTTTAGCGGGCAGAGATTTCTTGAGGGTTCTATTTTCCAAATGACCAATTCCGAGCTTGTCAATCAACTTTCCGAAGCGCACGAGCAATTTTCTGCCGTCGTCAAGAATATCGACCAAAAAACTTCCGAGCGCCAGCCAAGTCCCGGCGAATGGTCGGTCGGCGAAGTGACGCATCATCTTGTACTCATGGAACGCAAAATTCGCCAGATGGTGCGCACCATGCGCTGGGGATTGATGAGCAAGAAGCTGCCACCCGAAATGCGCAAGCCCGCGCCGTTGGAAAAAGTCAGCGAACGCAAGCAAAGAGTGAAGACATTCGCAACTTTTATCCCGCTGCATGGTCGCATGTTTGCAGAATCACTTCAAAAGCTCGACCGGGAAAGGCAGATGACAATCAAATTTGCCCGACGGGTGAATCTTAATAAACTGCGTCCGCGCTACGTGCGCCATCCGTTCATCGGCGCGCTCAGCGGGGAAGAGTGGCTCTGGTTTTTAGCTCACCATCAACAACGCCATGCCAAACAAATCGAAGAAATCCTCGACCGCATCGGGGAGGGAAAAACCGTCGCAAAATCATAAGCCGCAGCTTGCGGATAACTCGCCGCAGCGTTTGCACATTTTGAAGCGCCTCGACGAAAGCATGAGTTTTCTCGAAACGACGCTGGCAAAAATTCCGGATAAGGCTTGGAACGTCAAGACCTCGCCTACTCAGTGGTCGATTGGAGAAATCGTTCATCACCTGATTCTCGTCGATGTTCAGCATCTTGAGAAGATAAAGGCGATGCTCGCCGGAAAAAATGAAAGCCTGCCGCAGCGTGAAGATGCGGCGCCGGACATCGCAGGCGCACGCACCTCACCCAACAAAAGTCAAGCGCTGCCGGAAATGATTCCAAAAGCCGGACTGCCGATCAAGGTGTTGCGAGCTGCGCTGCGCCGGGCGCACGGCGAAACGAAGGCTTTTGTGCAGTCCGTCGATCTTCAAAAAGCCGGCGACGTGTGGTTGAGAACGGCCTCGCTGGGCGTCGTTAATGCGGCGGAATATTTCGAATTCGTCTCTCTGCACATGGAGAGGCACGCGGATCAAATAGCGAGGATAGCCGCCCAAGTTAAATAAGCGAGGCCAGGAGTGTTGGAATAGTGGATTGATGGATTGTTGGATCGATGGATTATTGGAATTGCGGCCGTTACAAAGTTCCAACGATCCAAAAATCCATTGATCCAGTTTTTCATGACCCCATAACTTGCAGGAGCTATTATGTTTTTCCTCCAATTCATTAGCAAGTTTATAAAAGTGTTGCGCGCCGGGGCCACTCCGGGACAAATCGCCGGAGGCTTCATGCTTGGTTTTATGATCGGCTTGATGCCCTTCATGACGCTGCAAGGCGCGGTGTTGATGATCGTGCTTTTTTTTCTCAACGTGAATCTTTCCGCTGCAACTTTTGCTATCTTCGCCTCCAGCTTCGTTGCGTTTCTTTTCGATCCGCTGCTTCATGATCTCGGCTTTCTGGTATTGACGAAACCGAGTCTTCAAAACACGTGGACAAATTTATACAACATGCCGGTTGCTCCGCTTTCACGATTCAACAACACCGTCGTGTTGGGGAGTTTCGTTGCTGGAATTATTTTGGCATTGCCGGTTTTTCTCTTGGCGCGCAAAGGCGTGATCAGCTATCGTTCCGGCCTCGAAAAGCGAATCAAGAAGTGGAAAGTCGTGCGCTGGATTACCGGCAGCAAGATTGCGACATGGTATTTCAAAATTCGTGATATGGGAGAATGACCATGCGCAAAGGAGCATTATACTTTCTTCTCGTTCTGGCGATCATCAGCGCCATCGTGCTTTACTTCTTTCGCGACCGGCGAATCGAGGCTTACATCGAACGAACCGCCAGCGACTCGAACGGCGGCAAAGTTGAGATCGATAATCTGCACTTCAGCGTGTTCAATCTGACTTTTAAGTTTGATCGCATTCAATGGACTGATCCCTCGGATCGCTGGCGCAATTTGTTCGAAACCGGCCCGGTGGAATTCAGCGTCGAAGCGACTCCATTATTTTGGAAGAAGTTCATCATTCGCGAGATGAAAGTTGCTGGGGTGATGGCCGGAACCAAGCGTGCCACCGACGGCTATTGGCCCAAGGCGCCCGAAGAGCCGGGGCTTTTTGATGAAGTGATGGAAAGCGTTGAAAAGGAAGTTCGCGCGCTGCCGGTTTTCAATCTCGATGCGTTGAAGCAAAAGGCTAATCTCGACAGCCTCCTGAACGTCGATCAGCTTCAAGCCGCGTTGAGCGCCAAGGCCTTGCGCGCCGACATCGATAGCACCGGCGGCCACTGGGAACAGTTCTTGAAGACGTATGATGCAAAACAAAAGATTGCCGATTTGGAAAGCCAGGTAAAAGCCATTTCCGTCGCTGATGTCAAAGACTTGAATGGCTTCGTCAACACCCTGCAAAAAGTAAAAGACCTTCGCGCCTCGGCGGTGACTCTGCAGAATGAAGTGGCCACCACGAAAAAGCGCGCCGGAGGAGATTTCTCCCGATTGACCGGCGCGGTGAAAAATTTGGATAATCTCGTCAAAGAAGATATTGAAGCAGCAAAAAAGAAAATCGGCCTTGCAGATTTCGACTTTAAGAATATTGGCAAGCTGCTCTTTGGCAATCCTTTTCAAGATCGGTTTCAGGGAGTCATGAAGTACGTCGATTTTGGAAGACGTTATTTGCCGACGGCGCAAAAGCTCATGGCGGTGAACAAGGTTGAAAGCCCTCCCCGCTTCAAAGGGCAGGACATTTCTTTTCCGCGAACGTTTGCTTATCCGAAATTTCTGATTCGCGACTTGCATCTCTCTGCGGCGGTCGGCTCTGCAGTCAGCAGAAATGATTTGGCAGAAGCGTTGCAAATCAGCGGTGAGGCCAGCGGCATTACAACTGAGCCGCCGGTTTACGGCAAGCCGACGGCTTTTGACGTTGAAATCTTCAAGCAAAACTCCAACGCCTACGCAGTGCGCGGCGTGCTCGATCACACTGGTGAAATTCCCGCCGATACACTTCGCCTCAGCGCCGCGAATTTCCGTATGGGAAAAATCGATCTCAAGCAAAACAAATCGTATCTGCCCTCACAGCTTGACGGCCAGCGAGGAACGGTCAACGCTCTGCTGGCTTTACGCGGCGACCAGCTTCGCGCTTCCATCGAGTTGATGGTCGATCAATTGAATTTTGTTTTCGCGGATAGCGCTGCCTCAAGTGATCGGATTACCCAAGCCATCCGCAGTGTTTTTTCCTCTGTGCAAGATTTTCGTTTTTCAGCCACTGCCGCCGGCCCGACGGAGGACTTAAAATTCCACATCAGCTCGAACCTTGATGAGAATTTTGCTCAGCGTATGCGCGGCGTTATTCAGGAGAATTTGCAGCGCGCGCAACAAGAACTCCGGCAACGCATCGACAAAGAAGTCGCCGCCCCGCGAAAGGAAGTTGAATCGTTGCTTGCTGCCAAGCAGGCGATGGTGATGAATGAAGTAAACAAATACGAAAAGGCGGTGCAGGATCAGTTGGCGGTGATCGATGCGAAGAAGCAGGAAATTGAAAAGAAGATAGAAGCCGAGAAGAAAAAGGGAGAGCAGAAGTTGAAGAAAGGGTTGGAAAAGTTGTTGAAGCCGTAGAAGAGTGATGCATTCGATATTTCTATTTTCTTTGAATGAAGCAGAAAGGCCGATCACTTGATGATCGGCCTTTCTATTCTCGTCTGCTTTCTGTTTTCTTGGAGCTTTACCTCGCGACGATCATCTTGCGGAGCTGGCTGAACTCTGGCGTAGCCAGTTGATAAAAATACACTCCGCTCGGCACATTTTGCCCGCGATAGTCTTTTGTATCCCACCGCACGGTATGAGAACCTGCGACAAAATTCTCATCGACCAAAGTTCTCACTTCTTCGCCAAGGATGTTGAAGATTTTCATCACGACATGGGTAGCTTCTGGCAACTGGAAACGAATCGCCGTTTCAGGATTAAACGGGTTGGGATAGTTTTGCTCCAGATGGAAACCGGCCGGGGCTGAAGTCACGTGCCGTTCGTTTTTGCGAATTCCTTCGTTGCCTTTTGCCTTTGAAAGCGCAGCACTGCTGCCAGCGAAAAAGCTATTCATGGTTAATTGAACATCTTCACCGACAATAATGTCCTTAGCCAGGAACGCGCCAGTGGCGTTGGTATTCTGTCGGAACCATAACGTACCGTTGGGAACATAGAGATTGGCAAAAAGGGTATTTTTTTCGCCGATCTCAGCCGCTTTGGGAGTGGCGCCCAGATTTCCGGAATTGCCATTGATCCCTGCCACATAAAATATAATATCAGAAGCAGAGATACCCGAGCCATCACTCGGCCCCACAAACACCTGCGAGCGTGTATCCAGTTTGTCTTCTATCTGCACTTCAGAAGACGAAGGAAAGCGTAATTGCGCCTTTTCTCGAATATCCAAGCTGCGGAAGTTGTAAACGCCACCGGTGAATACAACCGTGCCTTTGCTTTTGACAACGAGAGTACCGTAATCGCCTGCCGCCAATGTTAGTGAACCATTCTGTGCGACTTCGATATCCTGCGTTCCGGCTGGTGCAGAATGGAAAGGTGGCAAGCTGGAGGCTATTGGTAAAGCTAATGGCGAATTCTGTGCTCCATTGATCGTACCGTTGTTCGTAAGTGTGTTATAGAACACATCGCTGGCGACGACAGCTCCTTGCTTGACTTTGATACGATTTGCTTTCAAAGCAAAATCCGTTGCTGTGGTCACATTCTCACCGATCGAAAGTTCTACCTGCGAATCCAGCATAGGACCTGGGCTGGCATTGTTGACCAGAACATCGCCCGATAAAATATCTGAACCTTGTTTGAGCCAGATGCTGTTGGTGGCGAAAACTACATAGCCTTCTTGTTGTTCTTGCGGTTCAAAAATGGCAAAGGGTGAGAGAGACGTAACGCTTGCACAGATAATATTTGCGTCAGTATCCAATGAAATAGTACGCTCCACCCAAGCGCCATCTTCGAAGTGGAAAAGCTTGAGTTGAGATTCATCGTTGAAACTGATGTTGCTGTAATTGATACAAACCTCGATTGCACCGGTAAACAGAGCCGTGGTACTCAGTTCGTAATAGGTAGCTGGATCACCAAGACTAAATCCGGTTGACGGTGGCGGTCCAGAACTGCTCGTTGTCAAGTTAGTGTTTCCTGCTTGCGTGACATTAGAAAATGTCGCGGTCACGGGTGTACCACCACCATTGATGTCCGGGGGGTGCACCACAATATTGCTGCCACTGGGGGTAAACGTAGCTTCGGCGCCATACTTCGCCACAAAGATTTCAGAATCTATTCCTGACAGGGTGGTCTCGTTAATTTCGCCCGACCCAAAGGTTGCAGAATCAAAGAAACTACCCGTGACATAGCTGTTACCCGTGTTGTCAACCGCAATGCCATTGCCTAAAACGACATTTGAACCGGCACGTTTGGCCCACATCAGTGTACCGTTCGCATCATACTTTGCGACAAAGACTTCTTGAGATGATGCGGACAGAATGGTTTCATTGGCTTCGCCTGGCCCAAAGATCGTAAGTTCCCGAAATAGCCCCGTCACATAGCTGCTGCCTGCGCCATCAACAACTATGCTGTATGCCCTAACGCCTACTTCAGACGAACCGCCAGCGCGTTTGGCCCACATCAGCGCACCGCTCGCGTCATACTTCGCAACAAAGATTTGTTCGAATGCTCCAGTCAGAGTGGTTTGGTTGGCTTCGCCCGGCCCGAAGGTTGCTGATTCAAAGAAAAAACCTGTTACATAACTATTTCCAGTACCATCGACCGCAAGGCCAAAGCTTGCATCACCACCCGAACCACCAGCACGTTTGGCCCATACCAGTGCGCCGCTCGCATCATACTTCGCGATAAACGTTTCGGTATTTGATCCAGATAAAGTGGTTTGGTTGGCCTCGCCTGCCCCAAACGTTGCAGAATCGTCGAAGTATCCTGCCACATAGCTGTTGCCCGCGCCATCAACCGCAATACCATGGCCTTCATCGCCGCCAAATGGACCACCGGCTCGCTTGGCCCACACCAACGCCCCGCTTGCATCATACTTCGCGACAAAAATTTCTGCAGATGTTCCAGACAGGGTAGTTTGGTTGGCTTCGCCAGCTCCAAACGTTGCGGAATTTTCAAATTGACCGGTCACATAGACGTTGCCCGCGCCATCGACCGCAAGGCCAAAGCTTGCATCAACACCCGAACCGCCGGCTCGCTTGGCCCACACCAGCGCGCCGCTCGCGTCATATTTCGCCACAAAGATTTCTTCAAATGTTCCGATCAGGGTGGTTTGGTTGGCTTCGCCCGGCCCAAATGTCGCAGAATTTACAAATTGACCAGTCACATAGACGTTGCCCGCGCCATCGACCGAAATGCCAAAGCCTGCATCAATTGCAGTTCGATATGGACCACCGGCGTGTTTGGCCCACACTAGTGTGCCGCTTGCGTCATACTTCGCCACAAAGATTTCATCAAATATTCCGGAAAGGATGGTCTGGTTGGCTTCGCTCGGCCCGAAGGTTGCAGATACAAAGAAATGACCTGTGACATAACTATTGCCCGCGCCATCGACCGCAATGCCAAGGCCTGTCTCAAGTTCACCGGCAGACGACTCACGAGCACGTTTTGCCCAGGCCAGTTCGCCATTCGCATCATACTTCGCCACAAAGATTTCAAAATCTATTCCTGACAAGGTGATTCCATTATCTTCGCCCGGCCCAAAGGTTGCAGAATTAAAAAAACTACCTGTGATATAACTATTGCCCGCATCATCAACCGCAATGCCATTGCCTACATCGCCATTTGGACCACCGGCACGTTTGGCCCACATTAGTGCACCGTTCGCATCATACTTTGCGACAAAGACTTCTTGAGATGATGCGAAGAGGATGGTTTCATTGGCTTCGCCTGGTCCGAAGGTCGTGGCTTCCCGAAATAGCCCCGTCACATAGCTGCTGCCCGCGCCATCTGCCGCTATGCTGTGTGCCCTAACGCCTACATCAGACGAACCGCCAGCGCGTTTGGCCCACACCAGCGCGCCGCTCGCGTCATACTTCGCCACAAAGATTTGTTCGAATGCTCCGGTCAGAGTGGTTTGGTTGGCTTCGCCCGGCCCGAAGGTTGATGATTCAAAGAAAAAACCTGTGACATAACTATTGCCCGTACCATCAACCGCGATGCCATTGCCTACCTCAACAGAAGACGAACCGCCAGCACGTTTGGCCCACACCAGCTCGCCGCTCGCATTATACTTTGCCACAAAGATTTCGAGAAAAGTTCCGGACAGGGTGGCTTCGTTGGCTTCGCCTGCTCCAAAAGTTGCAGAATCCTCGAAGGAACCTGTCACATAGCTGTTGCCCGCGCCATCGACCGCAACGCCATGTCCTTCATCGCCGCCAAATGAACCGCCAGCGCGTTTGGCCCACACCAACGCACCGCTTGCATTATACTTTGCCACAAAGATTTCTTCGGACGTTCCGGTTAGAGTAGTTTCGTTGGCTTCACCCGGTCCAAACGTTGCGGAATTCACAAATCGACCGGTCACGTAGACATTGCCCGTGCCATCGACCGCAATGCCATTGCCTGCTTGGTCAAATGAACCGCCGGCACGTTTTGCCCATACTAGTGTAGTGTCCCACAAATAACTTTACTTTTGTTTTTGCAAATGCTAAATTGGGGCATGAGCAAAAGAGCTAGATCTATTACTTTGACGCTTCAAGAACAAACCACTCTGGATGCATGGGCAC
>Ga0247727_10002946_pt1 | contig 38303 bp, 33 predicted proteins | sample WisWelCaveWW1625_FD_202498 | JGI IMG/M metagenome (GOLD analysis project Ga0247727, IMG submission 202498) | Biofilm microbial communities from Wishing Well Cave, Virginia, United States - WW16-25 | ecosystem: Environmental > Aquatic > Deep subsurface > Groundwater > Cave microbial mat | place...
GCGGGTTTCCAGTTCGGATGGGGATAGGGGCATGGCAACCTCCACTTCTTAGCGTATATAAACGCTAAGAACATTGCAACAAAAAAAAGGAACGCCCCCAACCGCCACATTTATGTCGTGCACCCGCAGTGTTCCGCCAGCTTGACATCAGCGTATCAGCGTATCAAAATAGTGCTGGTGCGAACCACGCTGACCCTCGACCAGGACGTTTACGATGCGGCGCTGCATCTGTCGCGAGTCTCCGGGGAGCGACTCGGCAAGGTCGTCTCGCAACTCGCCCGCCGAAGTCTGGCTCCCGGCCCGTCGGCGCGAAACAGCGACAAAAGGCGCCGGCGGTTTCCCACTTTCGACGTCCCGCCCGGCTCCCCGGTGATTCCCGCCTCTCGGGTCCAACGGGTGATCGATGAAGAAGGGATCTTCTAGCCTCTGCTGCTGGACGTGAACGTCCTTTTTGCGCTGGCTTGGCCCAACCCCCAGTTTCATCGCGCGGCCACGCTAAGGCTCGAATCCGGCGCCGATCGCTGGACCACTTGCGCGCTCACGCAAATTGAGCTTCATCCGGCTTTCTTCGAGCGCCGCCGCCGTTTCGACGCCGAGAAGTCCGGCCCAAGCGGTGCAGTTGCTCGCTGACATGGTGAAAGGACTCGCTACACGTTTACCTAGAGAGGCTCCCGGCGCCGGTTGCCCCAGGACCGTTGCAGTTGTTTGAGAAGATCCTGGGAAGCAAGCAGGTCACCGACGTCTATCTGCTCGGCCTCGCGAAGCGGTTTGGAGCGACACTGCTCACGTTCGACACCGGGATGAAGGCCCTGCCCGAGGCCGAACGCCATCTGGAAGTTCTGGCCGGGTAGTCGGTCAAACCAGCAACGAATCGGTCGGCCTCAGGGTTTCGCCGCCCGGGTCGACCAGCAGACCCATCGCTTCGAGCGCCGTTACGCCGAGCACCGGTTCGTCCCCCGGCTCTCCAAAAGCGACCGTAGCGACACACGCATGGCCGTCCCAGGAGAAAACGGCCGCCCCCAGGTCTCGTTCGATCAAGTGTCCATTCGCCAGCCGAAACACCCGCCGGAAATGCCTCGGCGCCCCCACCCGTCCGAGCACGTCGCGCGGCACGAAACTGATGAGCGCCCCGGTATCCACAAGCAGCTCGACGTGGGTCGAGCGCGTCAGATCAATCGGATGGGACACCGTAAACTGCAAGCGCGTGAAGCCCATAATCCGCCTAGTCCGATCTTAGCACGGCTGCCGCGACTGACCGCGGCCTACCAGGCGTTCATCAACGCCCGCAGCCGGCGCGCGCGCTCCGGCCCGCGGAGCTGGCGCAGCGCCTTGGCCTCGATCTGGCGGATGCGCTCGCGGGTGACGTCGAATTCCTGGCCGATCTCCTCGAGGGTGTGCTCGCGCTCGCAGCCGATCCCGAAGCGCATGCGAATGACCTTCTCTTCCTTCGGCGACAGCGTCTTCAGCACCCCGGCCGTCTCGTCGCGGACGTTGCCCTCGATCACCGCGTCGACCGGCGAGCCCACCCAGCGGTCCTCGAGCAGGTCGCCCAGCGCCGACTCGCCGTCGCGGCCCACCGGCGTCTCGAGCGACACCGGATCGCGCGAAATCGTCTTCAGCTTCTGCACCTTCTCGGCGGTGATCTCCATGCGGTGGCCGATCTCGTCGTTGGTCGGCACACGACCCTTCTCCTTCTCCAATTCCCGCGACGCCCGGAGAAACTTGTTCATGCTCTCGTTCATGTGCACCGGGATGCGGATGGTGCGCGACTGGTCGGCGATGGCGCGCGTGATCGCCTGCCGGATCCACCAGGTGGCGTACGTCGAGAACTTGTAGCCGCGGCGGTACTCGAACTTGTCGGCCGCGCGCATCAGGCCGATGTTCCCTTCCTGGATCAGGTCGAGCAGGTGCAGTCCCCGGTTTACGTACTTCTTGGCCACCGAAACCACGAGGCGGAGGTTCGCCTCGACCAGGGATTTCTTGGCCTTTTCCGACTCCAGATCGCCCTGGCGCACCGACTGCAGGACATGGCGCATGCCCGCCAGCGGCGAGCCGGCGGCGCGCTCCCGGTCGCGGATCTCGCGTCGCAGCTCACGCAACAACCCCGCGTTGCGGGCGCCCTGCTTGCTCTCCAGCCGCTTGACGTCCTTCTCGAAGCCGACCATCTCCTCGGTGGCGCGCTCCAGCGCCCGGCTGAAGTCCTTCCACTCGGTGGGATAGAACGGCACCTCGCGCATGGCCCGCGACAACTGGACCTGGTGTCGGGGCCGCTTGCCCGCCAACCGCTCCCGCACGTGCACCTGCCGCGAGGGCGTTCGCGCCAGCTTGGCGGTGTGATTCTGGAGCTTGCGGTACGCCTGCACGACGCGCGCGAACCTAAGCCGCGCGTGCGCGCGCGCGCGGTTCTTGGCCGCGTCGTCGCCGTCGGTATCCCCGAGGTCGACCACACACTCCATGTCGATCTGGCCGGTGCGGATGGCCTCCAGCATGCTGAGAACCATCTCCTGCACCAGCGGCGAGCGCGACAGCGCCTTCTGCATGCGCAGTTTGCCCCGCTCCATGCGCCGCGCCAAATCCACTTCGCCCTGACGAGTCAGCAACGGCACCGATCCCATTTCGCGCAGGTACACCCGGACCGGGTCGTCCGTGTAGATGGACTCCTCCGGGGACGCCTGCGGGAACTCGTGTCCCGCTCCGCCACGGAGATCCCCGTCTTCGGGCGGCTCGTCCAGGGCCACGCCCAGGTACTCGCCCGGCTCCCGGAGAAAATGTTCGTCGAAGCGGTCCACTCTCGCTACCTCTTTAGCCTGTCTAGCCCGCACTTAGCCTTCATCTTGAAGGATGGTCCAGGCGTGACTTCGGTTGCACCACTCGAGTTGAAATCGGACAACCCAGCTTTGCGCCTTCCCGTCGGCGACAGGCTAGGTGATAACTCCGGCGTACGAAGACACACAGGAACGCCCAAACCTTCGGCCCAACTTGTGCCACCCGCCGAACACCAACCGCCGCCGCCCAGCTAGATATCGGCCCATTATGGCCCATAACTGGCTGATTTGCAAGAGACCGGTCGGTAACCGCGTGCCACGGCCCTAGCGCATCGCCCACTAAGATGCCAGTAGCACTCTGATTCTAAACCACTTAGATACGTGAACTGTTTGACCCCAGACGGTGCTGTGGACCGCCCTGCACCGGATCGTTTCACCCCTAGCCCACGGCCCGTCGCGGACGGGTTCCTTTTTGCTGTTTCGTCAATGTTTTCAACTCGTTAAAGAACTCCTGCTCGTCCTGAAAGTCCCTATAGACCGAGGCGAAGCGGACATAGGCCACTTTATCGAGCTGCCGCAGCCTGTCCATGAGCAGCTCGCCGATCCGCGAGGTTGGTTGCTCCCTTTCGGGGGATTCGGATACGAGGTTCTCTACCTCGTTGACGACCGCCTCGAGCCTGCCCACGCTGACGGGGCGCTTCTCCGCCGCTCGCAAGAGTCCGGCCAGAACCTTGTGCCGGTCGAAGCGCTCGCGCCGCCCGTCCTTCTTGATCACCATGTAGGGAATCTCGTCGCTGCGCTCATAGGTCGTGTAGCGCTTGCGACACTTCAGGCACTCGCGCCGGCGCCGGATCGCCTCGCCTTCCTTGCTTTCACGGGAGTCCACCACCTTATCGTGGACGTGACCACAGAAAGGGCACTTCATCGTCAGCCCTCCGACTCGAGGCGCCGAAGCTTGGTCCAGCTCAGTCCTTCGTAGGAGGCCAGCAGCAAGGCCGGAGGAACCACAGCCAGGAAGGTAAAAAACCAGACGAGCAGGGAAATACCGGCCGCGGTTTCCGGCTGCAGCGCGAACAGCTCGGTCAGCACCACCAGCGAAGCCACCTGGATTCCGCCGCCGACACCGGGGATTTGCACCATGGATCCGGCCATCACGGCGCCCATGAACACCAGCGTCTCGCTGACGTTCAGGCGATGGCCGCCGCTGACCGAGCTGAACACGGCGAAGTAGCAGAAGGCGATGAGAATCCACTCGGCGACGCTGTAGAGCGTGCAGGCGGCCAGAGTCGGCAGGTCGCGCAAGCTTCGGGATCCCTCGACGAAGGCGCGAATATTCCGATGCACGAAGGCAAGGCGGGACGGGGCCAAGAAACGAAACCGGCCGATGAGCCAGCGCGCCATCGGATCGGCGTAGTTCCTCAGAGCCACCAGGGCCAGGAGCAGGACGAACATGGTAATTCCCACTACATTCGCCCCGACGTGCAGCAGGCGGCTCAGCCTGGGGCTGGTCTGCAACCAGGCCGTATCCAGACTTCCCAGGGCGAAGGCCACGGTCACGAGAATGGTAAGCATGTCGAAGGACCGCTCGACGACCCAGACTCCTACCTGGCTCGACAGGGGAAGTCCTTCTTTGCGGGCAACCAGGTAAGGGCGGGCCATCTCACCGGCCCGGCCAAAAACGCCAATCGCCGCAAATCCGATCACCGTCGCCGAAAACAGGTTCCACAGGCTGGGGTCCGGCTTCAGCGGTTTCATCAACGCCTTCCAGCGCAGCGCGCGAACCAGGTAGGTAAGGTAGACAGCAGCCAGGGCCCAGGCAGCCCAACTCCAGTCGATAGAAACCAGGCTGCGGGCGAATAGCCGGGGATCAAACGCTCGCCACTCCGGGTTGGTGAGAAGGCTCCAGGCGAGCAGCCCCCCGAGCGGCAGAGCAAACGCCAGCACCAACCATCTTTTGCCGTTCGCCATCCGAGTACGCAGGTTAGAATACGGTTCTGCCGTGCCGGGAGGTTCCCGTCACCCGGCTGCCCGCTCTAACCCGGTGAATCTCAAGATACCAAAGACACGGGATGAACTTTTGCCCTTTCCGGCTCGTAACTTAGGGTGGCGGATGAAAGGTCAGCGGCCGGAGGGGCCTCGGAATGACAGCCAGTCTGGCGTGGCGAGCATGGGTTCCCTGGGAGGGGGTTCGCGTGGCCAGCCCCCATGAGGCGGCGGGCGCCGGGATCTCCGCGGACCCCGACGCTGCCCTGGTCGCACGCTGCCTGACGGGCGACGAGACGGCCTGGGAAAGCCTTGTCCGGCTGCATACCAGAAGGGTCTACTCGATCTGCTATCGATTCATCGGGCGGGTCGAAGAGGCGCAGGACCTGACGCAGGAAGCCTTCCTGCGAGTCTTCCGGAACCTGCGAAGCTTCAACCTGGCTTCGGGCAGCTTCCGAACCTGGCTCACGCGGCTGACGCGCAACCTGCTGATCGACCACTACCGCAGAACGAAAAAGGAAAAGCGGGTGGAGTCGATCGAAGACCAGTTGGGGGTGTTGGAGGAGACCAGCACGGTCGAGGGCCGGCCGGAGGCAAGGGTGGCCGGCCGCGAAGCCGGTGAGCTGCTGCAGGCGGCGCTGGCGCGCCTCTCGCCGGAGTTGCGGGAAGCGGTGGTCTTGAGGGACCTGGAAGAAATGGAGTACCGTGAGATTGCCGAGGCTCTCGGAGTGCCCGATGGCACGGTGAAGTCGCGGATCAGCCGCGGCCGGGCGGAGCTGGCGCGCGGCTTGAAACGGATGGGAGTAGTGTCGTAGGAACGCTGGGACGACTGCGATGAAGTGCGCTGATTTCGAGATTCGGCTTTGCGAATACCTGGACGGGTCGCTGACCGCGGCGGCCGGCCGGGAGCTGGAGGAGCACGCCTCCGGCTGCGCGGTCTGCGCCGCCCTGGCGGCCGACTCGAAGTTCCTGGCCGGGTTCATCGAGCGCGTGCCGGCGGTGGAGGCTCCGCCCGAGCTGATCACGAACATCCTGTACCGTACGCAGCCGGGCTCGCCGGCCTGGCGCGCCGCCACCGCTGGCTGGGGCGCCTGGTTCCGGTCGCTGCTGGGGCCCCGTTTTGCCATGAGCATGGCGATGACGGTTCTGTCGGTTTCCATGCTGTACCGCGTGGCCGGGGTGAAGGTCCGGCAACTGGAAGTGGCGGATCTGAATCCGGTGAAGATCTGGCGGACCGTCGACGGCAAGGCGCAGCAGCTTTGGGCGCACGGGGTGAAGGTCTACCAGAACGTGCGATTCCTCTACGAGATTCAGTCGCAGTTACGCGAGCTGGCGCCGGCGAGCGAACCGCCGGAGAGCGCCGCCGCTCCCGACGACCGGAGACTGACCCCCGCCGATAAACAAGAGAAGGGACCATGAACTGCTCCACACATACAGAAACCGCGGCCACAGCCTTCTGCCGCGCGTGCGGCAAGGCGCTGTGCGACCCCTGCCAGCAGCCCTGGCAGGGCGTGGTCTATTGCAACGCGTGTTTGAGCGCCCAGCAAGCCGCGCCGCCCGTACCGGCGGCGCCGCCGGCCGGGGCGCTGGGCGACCTGTCCCCGGCGCTGGCTTTCTTCCTGGGTCTGATCCCGGGGGTCGGGGCCATCTACAACGGGCAGTACGGCAAGGGCGTTCTGCATGTAGTGGTGCTGGGCATGATGTTCAGCATCATCAACTCGAACGCGGTGCACGGCCTGGAGCCGTTGTTCGGGATGCTGATCGCCGCCTGGTGGTTCTACATGGCGCTGGAGGCGTATCACACGGCCAAGAAGCGGCAGGCCGGAGAAGCGGTCGATGAGTTCTCGGGGATTTTTTCCGCGAGGGGCCGGCCGGGCCGGGCGCCGGTGGGACCGCTCGTGCTCATCCTGCTGGGCGTGGTGTTCCTGCTCAATACGCTGGAGGTGGTCCGGATGGAACAAATCATGCGTTTCTGGCCGCTGCTATTGATTCTCGCCGGAGCCTACTGGCTGTATGCTCGGATGGCGGGCCGCGCGGCGCCCGGCGGAGAAGGCCCGGCGGAAGGCGGCAACTGACATGAAGTACTTTTGCGGCTGCCCCAAGTGCACCGTCGGCGCGGTGACCGGCCCGCTGCTGTTGATCGCCGTGGGTACGCTTTTCGCCCTGGATCACTTCGGCCCGTACCGTTTTTCGCAGACCTGGCCGATTCTGCTGATCGTCTACGGCGCTTCGCGGGCCCTGGCGTTCATGGCTCCGGCGCAGCACAACTAGGGAAGGCAGGAGACGCTGATGTCCACATCCACCAATCCGGTTCCCGCGCGGCGCGGCTCGCTGGTCGGTCCGATTATCCTGGTGGTGCTCGGGGCGCTGTTCTTGGCCAATAACCTGCGGCCGGAGCTGTCGCTGTGGGATATGGCCGCCCGCTACTGGCCGTTCCTGCTGATCTTCTGGGGCGCGGCCCGCCTGGTCGAGTACGTGGTCGGCCGGGCGAGCGGCCGCCCCATCGCCCGAACTCTCACCGGAGGCGAGGTGTTCCTGGTGGTGCTGATCTGCGTGGCCGGCAACGCCATGTTCGGCTTTGCGCGCGGCGACTGGCAGCCGCTGCGAATCACCAGCCGCGGCCTGGAGTGGTTCGGCGAGAGCCACCAGTTCACGTTCGAGCAGACCCGGGAGTTCCCGGCGGACGCCACCCTGGTGATCGAGAACCAGCAGGGGAATGTCCGCGTGATGGGCATGGACACCAAGGAGTTGCGCATCGTGGGCCGCAAGAACATCCGCGCCCTCAGCCGCTCCCGCGCCGAGCGCTACGACTCCGACACGCCGCTCGAAGTCCGCGAGGAAAAGGGCCGCATCTACGTGCGAACCAACCAGGACCGGCTGCGCCGTGACAGCCGCATCTCGACCGACATGGAGGTGACGCTGCCCGCCACCGCCTCGGTCGCCATGGAAGGCCGCTACGGCGATTGGGACGTCAAGGACGTGGCCGGCCCCGTAACCGTGAACAGCAACAACGCCGGGGTCCGCCTCAGCAACATCGCGAAGGACGCGCGGGTGACGCTGGCGCGCAGCGATATCGTGCGGGCCTCGCAGATGAAGGGCGGCGTCGAGATCTCGGGCCGCGGCCAGGAGATCGAGCTCGAGAAGATCGCCGGGGCGGTCAGTATTACCGGGGAGTACTCCGGCATGATCCGGTTGCAGGAATTGTCCAAGCCGTTGCGCTTCAGCTCCAGCCGCACGCAGCTCAGCCTGGAGAAGTTGCCCGGGCGAATGGAGATGGATTCCGGCATGCTGGCGCTCGAGGAAGTGGTCGGGCCGATCAAGCTCAACCTCACCGGCCGCCAAAGGTCCGGCAAGGACATCCGGATCGAGGATTTCAGCAAGGACCTGGAAATCACCGGCGGCGGGAGCGACGTTGAGCTGCGCACCACCAAGCTGCCTCTGGCCAATATTCACGCAGACTTGCGGGGCGGCGACATTCAACTCGAGGTGCCCGGCGGCGCTCAGTTTACGATCCAGGCCGAGACCGCCCACGGCAAAGTGGAGAATGATTTCGGCGGCGCGATCAAGGTGGAGGAGCGCGGTAAGTCGGGCGCCGAGATGCGCGGCGGCAGCGGCGGCTCACAGGTCCGGCTGGTGACCGGCCGCGGCGACATCACGCTGAAGAAAGCCGGCGCCGCCCCCAAAAAGGCCGGTTCCGAAGAACTGGGCACGATCAAGAAGCTCTGACCTCCGGCAGACCCCGAATCCCTTGCCTGTCAACAACCTGCCAGCACGCAACCTGTAACCTGGACGCCATTCCCCTCGCCATGACTATTGAGGCGGGAGGGTGTTTTGCCCACTTACCAGCAGTTGCGATAGGATGGCCGTGGACAGCGGACCGGGCGGCTGTTGGCCGCGTAACGCGCAATGCTGGTTGATTACGATGTCGTCCGTCGGGCCCAGTCGGGAGACGCCGCGGCCTTTAACGAGCTGGCGATTGCCTACCGGAAGAAGATCCTGGGGACGGTCTTCCGGCTCATCGGCCGCCGCGAGGATGTCGAGGACGTCGGGCAGGAGGTATTCCTAAGGCTCTACTACTCGCTGGAGCAGTTGCGGACCCCGGAAGTTTTTGAGCCTTGGCTCTACCGCTTGACGGTGAATGCGGCGTATGATTATCTGAGGAAGCAGCGCCGCCGGGAATCCCGGATGGCGGATCTGAGCGAAGAGCAGGTGCTGGCCGCTGACGCGGCCGCCAGCAGCCAGCAAGCTCTCGAAGAGAAGCAGAAGGTTCAGATCCGGGAGACGGTGGGGCTGCTGCTGGACGGCGTCTCGGAGGAAGACCGAATCCTGCTGACGCTGAAAGAGGTGCAGGGGCTGTCGGTGAAGGAGTTGAAATCGATCTACCGAATCAGGGAGAATGCTCTTAAGGTAAGGCTGTTCCGGGCGCGACGCCGGGTGCTTCGAGCGTTTCGGGAGATGGAAGACAAAGAGCAGAAGCTGAAGGCATTCTGCCAGAGGCAGGGAACATGAGGGAAGAAGAGTACGGATCGACGGAACTCGAAGGGCTGTGGGAAGCGTACCGCTGGGCTACGCCCGAGCCGGAAGCTTCCGCGAACTTCCAGCCCGAGTTGTGGGCGCGGATCGAAACCGAGCGGCCGGTTAGCTGGGTGGGCCCGCTCGAGTGGCTGGCGGCGCGGCTGGTGCCGCTGGCGGCGGCGGTGACGCTGGCGATGGCGGTGCTGGTCTGGAGCGGCAACGGCCTGCTGGGCAGCTACGTGGACGTGCTGGCGGCCGATCTTCTGGAGGACCAGCAGCCAGCCCTGTTCCTGAGCAGCGGGGAGGCCATCTGAAATGATGAGGTCGACCCGTATCGCCGCGGTCTACCTGGCTGTGGTGTTTCTGGCCGGGACGGTGTTCGGCGTGGTGGCCGACCGTCTCTACCAGCGGACTGCCAGCGCGGGTCCGCCCTCTCGGCCTAACCCCAAGGATTTCCGCGTCCGCTATTTGGACCGCTTGCAAAAGGACCTGGGGCTCAGCCCCGAGCAACTGTCCCAGGTCACGACCATCCTGGAGGAAACCGACCAGCGGTTTCGTCAAGTGCGGGAGAAGACCGCGCCGGAGTTCGAGTCGATCCGCAACGACCAACGCCAGCGCATTTCCGCGCTGCTGAGTCCAGAACAGCGACCGAAGTACGACGGCATCCTCGAACAGCATCGCCGGGAACGCGAAAAGCGGCGACGGTAAGACCGTGCGACGCGCCGCCCTGCCCGTCTTGGCGGCGGCCCTTTCTGTCGCCTGGGCGCAGCAGCCTCAGCCGATCCTTTCTCCGGAGGTTCACCCCGACCGGACGGTGACCTTCCGGTTCCGCGCGCCCAACGCCCAGGAAGTTTTCCTCGCGCGCGAGGGCGCGCCGCGGCTGGCGATGCAGAAGGATGGGCAGGGCGTCTGGAGCGTCACGACCGCGCCGCTCGAGCCTGACCTTTACGGCTACACTTTCGCCGCCGATGGTGTCAGCCTCATCGATCCCTCCAATCCCCGGATGAAGCCGAACCTGCTCAACACATCGAGCGCCGTGCACGTGCCGGGTCCGGCTTCCTTGCCCTGGGAGCTCAACGCCGTGCCGCGCGGCGCCGTTCACCGGCACTATTACAAATCCACGATCGTCGGCGACGAGCGCGACTTCTACGTCTACACGCCGCCGGGTTACGATCCCAGCGCCAAGAAACTCTATCCCGTGCTCTACCTCCTGCACGGATACAGCGATGACGCGCGCGCCTGGACGGAGGTCGGCAGAGCGCACGTCGTCCTCGACAACCTGATCGCTCAAGGGAAGGCCAAGCCCATGCTGGTGGTCATGCCGCTGGGCTACGGCGCGTTGGAGTATGTCGCGCGCGGCGGTACTCGCGATCCAGGCCTGCGCCAGCGCAGCTTCGATAGGTTCCGCGACGCCCTGTTCACGGAGATGCTGCCGGAGGTCGAGAAAACCTACCGGGTGGCGAAGGACCGCAGCGCCCGGGCCATCGCCGGCCTGTCGATGGGCGGCGCGCAATCCCTCTACTTCGGGTTGAACGCGCCCGACCGCTTCGCCTGGATCGGAGCCTTCAGCTCCGGGGGCATTCCAACGGACCTCGCCGCCGCGTTCCCGGCCCTCGATTCGAAAGTCAGCGCCCGCCTGCGCCTGCTGTGGATCGCCTGCGGCGTCGACGACCGCCTCATCGACAGCAACCGCAAGTTCCGCGACTTCCTCAATTCCAAGGAAGTGCGGCACGTCTGGACCGAGACGCCCGGGGCGCACACCTGGATGGTCTGGCGGCGCTACCTGGCGGAATTGGCTCCGCTGCTGTTTCAGGACAAAGCGAGCTGAAAGACGCCGGGCGCCCTCCCCACCTCTGTAGTATCCTTTGAGACGAACAGGAGGACGGCGTGAGGATTCTTCTGATTGTCCTGGGCGTGGTGCTGGTGGCGGCGCTGGCGATGGGATCGTCGTTTGTCGGCCGCCGCAACGAGATGGTGAGCCAAAAGGAGGGGATCAAGGGCGCCTGGGCCCAGGTGGATACGGTCTTGCAGCGGCGCGCCGATCTGATCCCGAATCTGGTCGAGACGGTCAAGGGGTTTGCGGCCCAGGAAAAAGGGGTCTTCGAGAACATCGCCCAGGCTCGGGCGGCCATGGCGGGCGCGCGCACGCCGGCCGAGCGGATCGCCGCCAACGACCAGTTGAGCGGCGCGCTGGCGCGCCTGCTGGTGGTGGTGGAGAATTATCCGCAGCTCAAGTCGAACGAGAATTTTCTGCGGCTGCAAGACGAGCTGGCGGGCACCGAAAACCGCATCGCCGTCGAGCGCCGCAAGTACAACGAAGTGGTCCAGGTGTACAACACCAATATCCAGCTCTTCCCCAACAACCTGATCGCGTCGTTCTCGGGATTCCAGCGCGAGGACGCCTATTTCCGCGCCGCCGAGCCGGCCCGGCAGACGCCGGCGGTGAAGTTCTAACTCTAACCGGCGTCCGGTCTCGCTGTCGCACAGGTTGTCTAAGTACGAGCCGGTCCACCCTGGGCCTATCCTTGCGGTAGGGTTTCAGATCCGAGCCGCACACTTGTGAGGTGGCGCGCGCGGATCTGGCGCTTGCCCGTCCGCAGATCCCGCTGCCGACCGAGGCGCGGCAAAGGCCCTACCTGTCCGGAGCTTGGCCGACGCAACTACCGGCCGAGCGACTGCAGCATCTGCTGAAACGCCGCCTGGTGGGCGGCGACGGTCTTGGCCGGGCCGGTAAACTTGAAGAACACCGCGCCATCCGGCCCCGGCACGATGGCCCCGAGCAGGCGGTAGCCGGGCTTGCTGACTTTGGCGGCCGCCATCGGCCCGCCGCCCCCGGTGTAGGATCCCGATAGGTCGATCATCGACACAGGCAGGTTGCCGATGGTGTTCTTGCGAATCTGGGCGACCGAGGAGGAGGGCCTGCCGTCGGGCTGCTCGAACTGGCCGATCCAGCGCTTGATGTTGTCCTCGATGCCGCCGCCCTGTCCTGGGCCGAAGTAGAACACGGCGCACTCGCCGGCCTCTGCGTCGCCCGGAGCGGCGGGGACCGCGTAGGTGGCGGCGCGCATGGGACGGGAGCCCTGTGATTTCCAGACGGAGGGGGCCTTCCAGGAAACCCCGCCGGCCGTTTCGGCGAGCGCCACAGCGCTGGCCGTTAGAATGAGTAGAACGATTGGTAGGCGCATACGCTCCAGTATAGCTCGGCGGCCGGGGTGCTATACTAGGCTGCTCCCCGACCCATGGACGAAGTTTATCGTTCCGGCCTGCGATGGTTGGCGACGTCAGGGATCCAGGCCGAATCCGGCGGCGTGTCCCGCTATTATTCCGCGGATCGGGACCTCTATCGGAACCTGTCGACCGAGATCACGGCTTACGGCGTGCAGGGCTATCTCTATCTGCCGCTGCCGGGACAGACGGCGTTTCTCTCCAACGCGCTTCGCGGCGGGCAGTTCCTCTGCTATGACGCCACCCGGCCCGACGAGGGGCTGTTCCCCTACGAAATCTCGCTGAACCGCGGGCCGGCGGCGGCCAAAGCGTACTTTTTCGACTGCGGGATCGTAATACGGGCCCTGCTGGGGTTGTGGAATACGACGGCCGACGCCGCCTACCTGGAGCGCGCCGAGCGCTGCGGCGCGGCGCTGATGGACCGCCTGTCGCGCGTGGACGGGTCGTTCTTCCCGGTTATCGACCTGTCGAGCGGCGTGCCGTCGGCCAGTCCGGAAAACTGGTCGCTGGAGCCTGGTCCCTACCAGCTAAAGGTGGGCCTGGCTTTCCTGGAGCTGGCCGAAGTGACCAGCTCGGGGCTGTTTTCGAAAGTGTCCGAGCGGCTGCTCGCGAACGCCCTCCGCACGCACGAAGCGTTTCTGCCCGGGCACACGGAAACGGACCGGGTGGTGGACCGCCTCCACGCCTATTGCTACTTCCTGGAAGGCCTGCTGCCGTTCCTGGAGCGCCACTTCGAGTGCGTACTGATCCTGCAGGGAGGTATCAGCAAGGTGGAGCGCATGATGGCCGAGGCGCGGGAGGGGCTGGAGCGCTGCGACGTGCTGGCGCAATTGCTTCGCCTGCGGCTGCTGGCCGACTGTGCGGGGGTAGTGGAGCTGGACGTCTCGGCGGCCAGCACCGAGGCCGAGTCCCTGCCCGCCTTTCAGCTGAAAACCGACGACCGCCGCACCAACGGGGCGTTTGCCTTCGGGCGCCGCAACGGCGAGCTGCTGCCGCAAGCGAATCCAACGGCGACGATCTTCGCGCTGCAGGCGCTGCGCATGTGGCACGAGCAGCAGAGCGGCGAGCTGAAGGCGACTTGGCGAGACCTCATCTGATGGGGGATGGGGGGTGGGGGATGGGGGATGGGGGCCGGCCTGCCAGCAGAGCTTCGTACATTTCTGCCGCCCGGGCAGCGGCCTGTTCCCAGCCGAAACGTTCGACGGCGGCGCGGCGGGCGCGCTCGCCGAGGCGGCCTCGCAGCGCGGCGTCCTCGAGTAGACGCCGCGCGGCTTCGGCGAACGCGGCCGGGTCGTCGGCCAGCAGCAGCTCTTCGCCGCCTGCCAAATCGAGGCCGGCGCAGCCCGGACTAGTACTGACAATAGGCTTGCCGCAGGCCAGCGCCTCCAGCACCTTGATGTTGGTGCCGGCCGAAACCTCGAGCGGCACGGCGACCAGCCAGGCGCGCTGGTAGCGGGGCGCGAGGTCCTCCACGAAACCTTCCACGCCGATCCGCGCGTCGCGGCGCTCGGCGTCCCAGCGGCGGCCGGCGAACGCTTGCCAGTGTTTTTCGTATTCGGGGCCGGCGATCACGCGCAGCCGCAGCTCGGGAAAACGGCTCCAGAGGCGGGGCAGAATCTCGCGGATCAGGAACTGGTAACCGAGAACATTGGGCAGATGGCGGAACGATCCGACAAAAAGGATCTCGGGCGGGTCCGGCGGCGGCTCCTCGGAAGGGCGGAAGCGCCCGGTGTCGACGCCGTTCGGGACGACCCAGGTGGCGTCGGCGGGCGCTCCGGCCGAGACTGCCTGCTGCTTCTCTTCCTCGCTCATGACGGCGACGGCGTCGTAGCGGCCGAGCCAGTGACTCTCAAAGCGATGCCAGCGGTCGTATTCGGCGCGGGCCCGGCGCTGTTCGCCGCCGGCGCGCGCCGACCGGACCAGTTGCTGGTGCAGGGAAAACGTCACGTCGTGCTCCACCAGCACGGCGCGCATTTCGGGGAGCGCCTCGCGGTAGCCGGCCATGTGGGTGTACTCGACTTGCAGTAGATCGGGATGATACTCGGCAGCGGCCTGGCGGATCGCGGCGGTCATCGCCCGGCTGCGCGCCTGGGCCGCCGCCTCGGGCACGGCGGGATCGGGGCGGCGGCGCTCGTCGTGGTCGACCACGATGACGCGGGAGAAGACCGTAGCCAGCCGCGCGTAGTCGACGCGGTCGTGCTCCTCCCGAAAGGCGATCAGGATCAGCTCCCAGCGCTGGGAGAGCTCGCGGGCGAGGTTGAAGATGCGCACCGCGCCGCCGTGCGAGAGCGGAAACGGCAGGTAGGGCGAGACGATCAACACGCGGCGCGCGCCGGCCGGCGCAGGCCCGCGGAGGCGCGGATGAAAACAGATGCTGCCGCGAAGACCATCGCGGGCGGCGTTGTCGGATCGCGTCTGGGTTTGGTGGCGCAGCAAGTGGAAGCAAAATCCCGCTTCGCGGCGCGCGCGGTCGGCGACCATCGGCAGGCGGTCGACGGCCAGGCCGACGCTGTAGGATTTCCAGCCGGCGGCGGCCGCCTTCCAGTAAAGCAACAGCCAGCGCCAGCCGCGGCCGCGTCCGGAGGGAATCCCGCCGAGTTGGGCGAGCTTGGCCGCGTCCAGCATCACTACCTCCGACACCGGGGCTACGACGGCGGTGGCTTCGCCGGGCGCCAGCCGCCGAAAAGCCGCGCGCGGCAGGATGTCTCTCTGGAAGCCGGCGCGGCCGTACTGGTAGGAGGCGGCGAAAGTGTCGGGGCGATCGAACAGCGCCTCGAGGTCGCCCAGGCTCATTTCCGCCGGGAGGGATTTCCCAGTCCACAACTTGAGGTCCGGCCGCCGCGAGACGGCGGGACCCGGCGCGGGCGGAGGAGCTGCGCCGAGGCGTTCCCAGGGACGCGAGGTGAACGCGAAAACTAGATCGAGCATCGTCCAAGCGATCTTCCAGAAAATGCCGAACGCAAAATCCTTTCCGCTGACGGCCGTCGTGGCGATGCGGTCTCGCAGCCGCCGCAGGCCGTGACCGAGCAGGCCGAAGGGCCAGGCGTTCAAGAAATCGCCGTGCTCGTTCATCACCAGCAGCCGCCACGGCGGAACGAGCAGCGGCGCGACCTTGAGCCACGCGTAGCCCGGCTCCCGCGTCAGGGTCAGGACGTTCAGCACGACCCAGCGGCGCCAGACGACCTTGGCCGCTCGCAGCGGCAGTCGCGGTCCATTCGGCAGCTCGATAATGTGATCGCAGAGGGCGGCAGTCTCCCGGTCGACCGGCGCCGCGGCGATCAACCAGATGGGGAAATCGGGCGCCTCGTCGCGCACGTACTGGACGGCATCGCGCCAGGCCGATTCCGAGGAAGCGAAGATGACGATGACGCGGTGGTCGAATTTGCCCAGCAAGCGGAGGAAGGATCTGACCATCGAGCGGAGCATCGCGCGCCTGCCATCCTAGCGCGAAGGCCGCCGAGTTTGTGGGGCGGGCTTTAGCCCGCCGGGGACTTCAGTCCCCGCCAGGGCCGGGCTAAAGCCCGGCGCAGCCCGAAGGCCGTCCCACCGAACTACTGGAGCCTGCCCGCGGCCGCGGCGCGGTCGGCTTCCTGGAGCCGGCGGGCGAGCGCAAATTGGCGCTCGGCCTCCTCGGCGCGGCCGAGACGCTGCAGGGCGCGACCCAATTGATAGTGCGCCAGGGGATTCCCGGGACCGCTCTGGACCGCCCGCTCGAGCCAGGGAAGGGCTGCCGAGGCGCGGTCCGTCTCGATCAGCAGTTTCCCTAATTGAAAATGGACGCCGGCGGCGTCGGGGCTCAACTCGAGGGCGCGGCGGAAGTCGCGCTCGGCGTCGGCGAGCTCCTGGCGGGCGGCGCGCGCGATGCCCCGGTAGTAGTAGGCTTCGGCAAAGGCGGGGCTCCGCTCCAGCTCGGCGGACAGCTCGGCGATGGCGGGCGCGAACTCGGCGAGCTTCAGATGCGCGAGGCCGGCGAGGTAGTGAGCGCGGGGATAGTCGGGACGGACCGCGAGGAGCTTGCGAATCTCCGCCAGCGCCAGCGGCGCGCGCTCGGCGTCGAGGTAGCGCTGGGCGGCTGCGATGTGAGCTTCCGGACTCACCTGCAGCAGAAGCGGCGCGATCCAGGCGGCGATCACGGGATCTCCCAATAGCGGCCGGCGGGGAGGTTCCTCCGCTCGCGCACTTCGCCCGAAGGCAGCCGGATGGTGACGCGCTCGACAGCGGCGGCTTCGCCGAGGCCGAAGTGCAGGCGCGGATCGTTGGCCGAGAGGTAACTCGCGGCGCTCTTCACCTCAGCCACCTGCCGGCGGCCGGAGGCTTCGATCGTGACGCGCGTTCCGACCGGCGCGCCGCGAAAGCCAATCCAGCGGCGGCGATGGCCGCCGTCGTTGCGCAGCAGCGTGGGAGCGGCGTCGATGTTGTTGATCAAGATGTCGATGTCGCCGTCGTCGTCATAGTCCCCGAAGGCGACGCCGCGGCCAGTGTAGGCCCTCTGCAGCGCCGCGCCGGAACGTGCCGCCGCCTCCTCGAACCGCCCGTCCCCCAGGTTGTAGTGCAGCAGATGCCTCTGGGCATAACTGGTGCCCATGCGAACCGAATCGACCTCCGGGTAGACGTGCCCGTTGGCGACGAAGAGATCGCGCCAGCCGTCGTTGTCGAAGTCGGCGAAGCCCGCGCCCCAGCCGAGCAGCAGAAACGAAGGCGGCCCGATGCCGGAAGCCATGGTGACGTCGCGGAACTGGCCGCCGCCGAGGTTGCGGTAGAGCTCGTTGGTGTCGCGCTCGAAGTTGGTGACGATGATGTCGAGTCGGCCGTCGTTGTCGTAGTCGCCGGCGTCGACGCCCATGGAGGCCTGCTCCAGGCCGTCGTCGTTGTAGGCCGCGCCGGCGGCGACGGCGATCTCGGAGAACGTTCCGTCGCGGTTGTTGCGGTAGAGGTAGTTGGGCGTCGAGTCGTTGGCGACGTAGAGGTCGGGCCAGCCGTCGTCGTCGAAGTCGGCGGCGACCACGCCGAGGCCGTAGTACTTCCAGCGAGAATCGACCAGGCCGGCCCTCTCGGTGACGTCGGCGAAGCGGCCGCCGCCGAGGTTACGATAGAGCGAATCGACCGCGCCGGTGAAACCGCGCGGGCCGCAGAAGACGTCGAGGCCTTTGTACCAGCAGGAGGGTTGACGAGGCGGGGGCCGCTCGATGTCGAACTCCACGTAGCGCGCCACGTAGAGATCGAGACGCCCGTCGCGGTCGTAATCGAAGAAGGCCGCGCCGGTGGAAAAGCCGCCGCTGGCGAGGCCCGCCTCGGCGGCGATCTCGCGAAAGCGGCCGCGTTCGTTCAGAAACAGAAAGTTGCGGCCGAAGCCGGTGAGGAAGACGTCTGGCCACCCATTGGAGTCTAGGTCGGCGACCGCGACGCCCATCCCCCAGCCCAAGCCCACGAGACCGCTCTCGCGCGTCACGTCGCTGAAACGGCCCTGGCCGTCGCCGCGGTATAGCGCCGCCACCGGATCGCCCGAGCCGCGACGGATCTTCTCGAGCCTCGAGCCGCGGACCAGCAGGACGTCGAGCCGGCCGTCGTTGTTGTAGTCGAGAAAAGCGCAGCCGCCGCCCACCGACTCGAGGACGTAATCCTTGGTGCGGGCGCCCTGCACGTTGACGAAGCCGGCCAGCCCCGAAGCCGCCGTCGCGTCGCTGAACACCGGGCGCCAGCCGGCCGGCGCCGCTGCTCCGAGAACCGCGCAAAGCGGTAGAATCTGTAGTCGACCATTCATCTTCGAAACGAGCCTAGCATGCCGGACTTTGACCTGACACCGCAACCCGTGCCGCGCCTCGAGACGAAATACCGGCGGATCGCCACCGCCATTCCCGTGCCCGAGTCGATTCCGATCCTCGAGCGGTTGTTTCGCACCGAGCCGGTGGCGATGCAGGGCCAGCCGCCGATCCTATGGGATCGCGCCGACGGGATCACGGTGAGCGATCGCTGGGGCAATCGCTGGATGGACTGGTCGAGCGGCGTGCTGGTGGCCAACGCCGGGCACGGCCGGGCCGAGATCGCCGCCGCCATTCGGGGCCAGATCGACCGCGGGCTGTTGCACAACTATTGCTTTCCGAGCGAGATTCGCGCGCGGCTGGTGGAGAAGCTGGCGTCGCTGCTGCCGGCGCCGCTAAAGAAAATCTTTCTGCTGACAACGGGCGCGGAAACCGTGGAGTGCGCCATCAAGCTGTGCCGCACGCACGGAATCAAGGCCGGCGGACCGGAGAAGATCGCTATCGTCTCCTTCCACAACGCCTTTCACGGACGGACACTCGGGGCGCAGCAGGCCGGCGGAATCCCGTCGCTGAAAGGCTGGATCGGCAACCTCGATGCGGACTTCGTGCAGCTCCCGTTCCCCGACGGCTACCGTTCCCGCGACACCTCCTTCGCCGGTTTCGTGCGGGCGCTGGAGGCAGCCGGGGTCGAGCCGGAGCGCGTCGCCGGGGTAATTCTTGAGACCTATCAGGGCGGCGACGCGGCGTTCGCCCCGCCGGAGTACATGCAGGAGCTGCGGCGGTGGTCGGCGCGTCACGGAGCGCTGCTGGTCTGCGACGAGGTGCAGGCCGGCTTCGGCCGCACCGGAACCATGTGGGGCTTCGAGCACTACGGGATCGTCCCCGACCTGGCGTGCTTCGGCAAGGGTATCACCAGTTCCCTGCCGCTGTCGGCGGTGGCCGGCCCACCCGAGGTGATGGACCTGCAGCCGAAGAACAGCATGACCTCGACGCACACCGGCAACCCGGTCTGCTGCGCGGCGGCGCTGGCCAACATCGAGGTCATCGTGAAGGACGATCTGGCCGGCAACGCGCGCCGCGTCGGCGAGGTGCTGCACGCCGGCCTGCGGGCGCTCCAGGCGGACTTCGTGCAAATCGGCGCCGTACTGGGAAAGGGTCTGGTCGCCGGGCTGCCGCTGGTCAGCCCGCCGCTCGGCGCGCCGGACGCGGAGCTCGCCTGGGAGGTCGTGCGCCGCTCCTACCAGAAGGGGCTGCTCATGTTCAACCCGGTGGGCCTCGGCGGCGCCACGGTCAAGATCGCGCCGCCTCTTGTTACTACCGAGGAAGCCGCGCGCGAGGGCCTGGGGGCGCTGCGGGAGGCGCTGGTCGAATCGCTCGCCGCCAAGAGAGTTTTCCACGAGGCGGCCACGCGATGAGCGCCCCGCGGATCGCCCGGATGGGGGGCGGATTGATCATTCACGGTCCGGTCTTCGGCGGAGCGCCGCTTGAGATCGCGGCGCCGCGAGCGTGTCGCCGTTTCGCGAGGCGGCCGTGCGATGAGCGCTCCGCGCGCCGCCGGATGGGGGGCGGATTGATCATTCACGGTCCGGTCTTCGGCGGAGCGCCGCTTGAGATCGCGGCGCCGCTGGCGGCTACCGAGGCGGCCACGCCATGAGCGCTCCGCGTGTCGCCCTGATCGGGGGCGGCATGATCGCCCACGATCAGATGCTGCCGTCGTTGTTCGAGCTCCAGCGCAACGGCGTGATCGGCGCGATCGACGTCTGCGCCAGCCACGGCCGGACTCTCAAGGCTCTGGCCGAGGCCGAACCGCTGCGGCGAGCCTTCCCCGGACAGTCGTTCCGGGCGCACCCGGACCTCGCGGGCGACCTCGATCAGGCGCACTCGGAGCTCTACCGCCAGGTGATCGCGGCGCTGCCGCCGCGCAACATCGTGGTCGTCGCCGTGCCGGATCAGCTTCACTTCGACGTGATCCTGGCGGCGCTGCGGCACGACCAGCACGTCTGTACGGTCAAGCCGCTGGTGCTGACCGCGCGAGAGGCGCTCGAGATCGAGCGCGAGGCGCGCGGCCGCGGCCTCGTCGTCGGCGTCGAGTATCACAAGCGCTTCGACGACCGCAGCCTGCTGGCCCGCCGCAAGTACCGCGAGGGCCTGTTCGGCGAGTTCCGGCTGGGGACGGCTTGCCTCCTCGAAAAATGGTACTACCGCCACTCCAATTTTCAGAACTGGTGCACGGCGGAAAACTCCGACGCCTTCTCCTACATCGGCTGCCACTATGTCGACCTGGTCCACTTCATCACCGGCCTGCTGCCCGCCTCGGTGAGCGTCTACGGCATTCGCGACCGCTACCCCAACGGCAATGAGGGGTTCCTGTGGACCGACGCCCGCGTGATCTGGTCGAACGGCGCCTGCCTGAACGTGCAGAACGCCCTGGGATTCCCCGACGAAGCGCCCGGGACCAACACGCAGGGCCTGGCGATGTACTGCGCCGGCTCCCGCAACGGGGCCTGGCTGGCGCACTCCGACCAGTACCGAGGCTTGCGGTATTGCTACACACGCAAGGGACCCGATCCCGGCGCGACGATCTACGCCGAGCCGAGCCCTGACTACTTTCAATATGTAGACCTGGGCGGCCCCGGCCTGGTTCCGGTGGGCTACGGGTACCGCTCCATCGACTACATCATCCGGGCGTGCCTGCGAGTGGAGTCGGCCGCCCCGGAGCGCCGCCCGCAGCTTTTGAAGGAGCTCGACGAAGCCGGGGTCATGGCGACGCCGGCCAACAGCCGCTACAACGAGCTGGTGCTGGAGGCCGGGCGGCTGTCGATCCTCAACGGCGGCCGGGAGGCGGTCATCGACTACGGGGGTAAGCCACCGGCGCGGCTTAGGGATTAACCGCCAAGACGCCAAGGCGCCAAGAGGATTAGCCTTGGCGTCTTGGCGTCTTGGCGGTTAATTCGATCCGCCTCGAAGCCGCGTCGATCGCCTCGATGACGAACGAGCAGATCTGGCCAACCTGAATCGGCTCCACGGCCGCAGCCGCCGGCTCCCGTTTCAGCACCGCGGCGAGCTGCGCGCCGAAACTGGTCGTCGGACCACCCGCGGCCCCTTCGAGCGCGCAGAACCCGATCACGCCGTCTCCCAGCTCCACCCGTGCCTCGCCGCCGCCGACGCTCCGCACGCGGCCGGTCACCAGATCCCCCGGCTTGTGCTCACCTAGGTACTCGTCGAGAGCGTCGGGCTCCAGCTGCTTCATGCCCAGCTTGAGGCGCTTCTTGGCGCGGTCGATTTCGAGGACCACCACACGCACGCGCTGGTCGGCCTTCAAAAGCTCGTTGGGATGGTTCACGCGGCGCTCGCCGGTCAAATCCGAAACATGGAGCAGGCCTTCGATCCCATCGGCCAGCTCGACGAAGGCGCCGAACTTCTCGATGTTCCGAACCGTGCCGTCGACGGCTTTGCCCACCGGGAAGCGCTCCTCCAGGTCCGCCCAGGGATCGCCGAGGGCCTGCTTGAGGCCGAGGGAGATGCGCCGCTCGGCAGTAGTAATTCCCAGGACGACGGCGTCGACGGCGTCCCCTGGCTTCACCACGTCGCGCGGATGACGGACGCGCCGCGCCCAGGACATCTCCGAGACGTGCACCAGGCCCTCGACGCCGGGCTCCAGCTCCACGAAGGCCCCGAAGTCGGTGACCCGTGTGACCGTGCCGCGGACGCGGTCTCCGGGGCGCCAGCGCTCCGCCGCCGCCGCCCAGGGATCCGGCGTCAATTGCTTCCGCCCCAGCGAGATGCGCCGCTTCTCGCGGTCGAACTGGAGGACCTGGACGTCGAGCTCCTCGCCTACTGATACGATGGACTTGGGATCCTCGACCCGCGTCCAGGCCATCTCGGAGGCGTGCAGCAGGCCCTCGACGCCGCCGAGGTCGACGAAAGCGCCGAATTCGGTGACCCGCCGCACGGTTCCCCGCACCACGGCGCCCGCCTCGAGCCGCGTCAGCCGCTCGTTCAGCGCCGCCAGCGCTTCCTCCTCCAGCACGGCGCGGCGGTCGAGGATCACGTTCTCGTCGTCGACGTCGAGCTGGATAATCCGGCAGCGAATCTCCTGCTCGACCAGCTTTTCGAGGTCCGCCGTCTCCCGGCAGCCGCTGCGCGAGGCGGGCAGAAACGCGCGCACGCCGACGTCGACGCTGAGGCCGCCCTTGACCACGCCGGTGACGCGTCCGGCGATGGTCTGCTTGGTGTCGAAGGCCTGCTGCAGCGCCGTCCAATCGCGCGGGCGGCCGGCCATCATCGGCGACAGCAGTAGGTAGCCGTCGGCGTCGCGGCCCGCGATGCTCACCGTGATCTCGTCGCCGCGCTGGAGCGGCTGGCGCAGCTCGGCCACCGGGATGACGCCTTCCGATTTGCCGCCGATGTCCACGAAAACGCGCTCGGCGGTGACGGCGGCGACCACGCCCCGGCGCGGAGCCCCGGGCTCCACCGCGCCCGTGGGGCCGCTCTCGAAAGCCTGCAAGGCCTCGGCGAAGGAAGGCTCCGGCGGGTTCGAGGGCGAACTCACGTTTCTATTGTCACACAGCCGTGGCGAACGCCTAGCCCGCGGCCGGCAGGCGCACGGTGAACGTCGAACCTGCGCCGAGCTTGCTCGCCACGCTGATCTGGCCGCCATGGGCGTCGACGATCCACTTCGAAATGCTCAGACCCAGGCCCGAGCCGGGAACCTGCCGCGAGCGCGAGCGATCGGTGCGGAAGAAGCGGTCGAAGATATGGGGAATATCCTCTTCAGCGATGCCCGTTCCGGAGTCCTCCACGCGCAGCACCGGCGCCGGGCCGTCCTTGCCGATCGTCATGCGCACCGTCTGACCCGGGCTGCTGTGCTTGATGGCATTGTCGAGCAGGTTCAGAAGAAGCTGGCTCAAGCGCAGCGCATCGCCGTCGACGCGTACGCCGGGCTCGATCTCGGCCTCCAGCTTCACCGACTTGTCCTCGGCCAGCACCTGCACGGTCTCGACGATGTTGCCGGCGAGGTCCGACAGCGGAACCGACTCGCGGCGCAACTCGAGCGTCCCGGCCTCGCCTTGGGCCACCGTCAGCAGGTCGTTGACGATGGCGGTGATGCGGTTGATCTCCTCGAGATTCGAGCGCAGCACGCGCCGCAGCTCCTCGGCGGAGCTGTTGCGCAGCAGCGCCACCTCGCTCTCGCCGCGCATGGCGGTCAGCGGCGTGCGCAGCTCGTGGGCGGCGTCGATCGAAAAAGTTCGCGCCTGCTCGAAGCTGCGCTGCAACCGCTCCAGCATCTCGTTAAAGGTCAGCGCCAGCTCGTCGAGCTCGTCGCGAACGCCGCGCACCGGAATCCGCCGCGCTAGCCCCTGCGCCGAGATCTGCCGCGCCGCCTGCGTGATGGCCGCCACTGGCTGCAGCGAGCCGCGGGCCAGCATCCAGCCGCCTACGGCCGCCAGGGCCACGATCAGCGGCACGCCGGCTATCAGGAACAGGCGCAGGTTCTCGAAGGCTTCGTCGATCGGCTTGAGCGGGTAGGCGATGCGCACCTGATAGTTTCCCGACTCGTCGTGCAGCGGCAGGATCGCCAGGCGGAAGCGCTCGTCCTCGGAGCTGAAGGTCGTAAGAGTAGGATTGTCGGCCGAGAGTGGCCGCGCGGGGGCCGGCGGCCGCGCCCCTTTCTTGGGTGTCCGGAAACGCGGCGAGGGCCGCAGCACCTCCCCTTTCTGGTCGGTGATCTCGGTGTGCAGATAAGTAGTGCGCAGCTCCTGCGACATCACCTGCTCCATCGTTTTTCGCAGCATCGGCTGGCCGTCGACGATCACCAGCTCGGGCAGCAGCAGTTTCGCGCGGCGGCTGAGTTCCAGGTCCACGTGGCGGAAGGTCACGTCCTGCAGCCCGTAGTAAATGCCGAAGCTGAAAACGGTGAACAGCACGGCGAACACCGCCGTGTGCTGCACGGTGATGCGGAACCGGACGCCTTTATGAAATCGAGTCATGCTCGGGCTCGCTGTCGGAGATCCGGTAGCCCACGCCGCGGATGCTGTGAATCAGCTTGCGGCCACCGCCCCGGTCGACCTTGTTGCGCAGGTGGTTGATGTAAACGTCAATGACATTGGTGAAGCTGTCGAAGCTGGCGTCCCAGACGTGCTCGGCGATCATGGCGCGCGTGACGACGTGGTTGGCGTTGCGCATTAGGTACTCGAGCAGGCTGAACTCTTTGTTGGACAGCTCGATGGGTTTGCCGGCGCGGCTGACCCGGCGGCGCGAGGAGTCCAGCAGCAGGTCGCCGACGCGCAGCTCGGGGCCCGCTTCGCGGCCGCGCCGCAGCAGCGCCCTCACGCGCGCCGTCAGCTCGGCCAGCGCGAAGGGCTTCACCAGGTAGTCGTCGGCGCCCAGGTCGAGGCCCCGCACGCGATCCTCGACCGAGCCGCGCGCCGTCAGCACCAGCACCGGCAAGGCCGGCTTGCGCGTCCGCAGGCGGCGCAGCAGCTGGAAGCCGTCCATGCGCGGCAGCATGATGTCGAGTATTACTAAGTCGTATGGGGCGGCTTCGGCCAGATCGCGACCCTCTTCCCCGTCGTGGGTCACGTCGACAGCGTAGGAATGCTCCTCGAGCGCGCTGCGGATGAAGCTGGCGACCTTCAGTTCGTCCTCGACCAACAGGATGCGCACACCACCACCCGGCGCAGGAAGCCGCTTCTCATTATCGCCGAAAAGGAAGGGCCGCCGCCCTCGGACCACCGAGGATCCGAGGCTCGCCGGCCCCGAAAGGAGGAAGGAAGCCGGAGCTAGCCCTTCTTCTCGCTCTTCTTATCTTTCTCTTCCTTCTTCTCCTCGCCTTTCTTCTTGGCGGCCTTCTTCTTCTCTTCCTTCTTCTCGCCTTCCTTCTTCTCCTGGGCGCTTGCGATCGGAGTAGCCACCGACAGCGTCAGGGCAACCACCGGCGCCAGCAACAGGCTGAACAGTCTCTTCATGTTTCGTCTCCTGGGAAATGACCCGCCTCTCCGGCGGACGCAACGAGTTTGACAATACCACATGAACCGTCGATGAAATCAGCATTAAAAAACATTCATCCTGGGGGCGGCCTCGCTGTGGGCTATGATTGAGCGGATGGGCGAGCCTCTCGCCGCTGGCAGAAACCTGGCGCACTACCGAATCGCGTCCCGCCTTGGGGCCGGCGGCATGGGAGAGGTCTACCTGGCGCACGACACCAAGCTGGATCGCGATGTAGCCCTCAAGGTTCTGCCGGCGGAGTTCGGCCATGACGCCGAACGGATGCGGCGGTTCACCCAGGAGGCCCGCGCCGCTTCGGCCGTGAATCACGCCAACGTCGCCACCATCTACGAGATCGGCGAGGAGGGCGACCTTCACTTCATCGCCATGGAGTACGTGGAGGGACAGCCGCTCAACGCCAAAATCGGCGCGCGGGCCATGGAGCTGACGGAAATCCTCGACATTGCCTTCCAGTCCGCCGACGCGCTCGACGCGGCCCACCTCAAAGGCGTCACCCACCGCGACATCAAGCCCGCCAACATCATGATTACCCCGCGCGGCCAGGTGAAGGTGCTCGACTTCGGACTGGCCAAGATCAAGCGAATCGCTGACCCCTCGATCGCCGAAACGGCCACCGACCCGGGACTGGTAATGGGCACCGTGCAGTACATGAGCCCCGAGCAGGCCCTCGGCAAAGAGCTCGACCACCGCACGGATCTCTTCAGCCTGGGGGCCGTTCTCTACGAGATGGCCACGGGGCGGGCCCCCTTTTCGGGAGCTAACGGCACCGAGACGATGGATCGCATTCTCCACGCCCAGCCGGCGCCCCTGGCCGCCGACGCCGAGCTGGAGCGGATCACCCGCAAGTGCCTGGAGAAGGATCGCGAGCGGCGGTATCAGTCGTCACGGGAACTGCTCGTGGACCTGCGGAACCTCAAGCGCGACACCGACTCGGGAATCGCAAAAGCCGCGCCGCAGCGGCCCCCTCGTCGCTGGCTCCTGGGCGCCGTCGCAGCCGCCATCCTGGCGCTCGGCGCCCTCGGTGCGTATCTCTACTGGGGTGGCTCGAGCCCCATCGACTCGATAGCAGTACTACCCTTTGTCAATGCCGGCGGCAACCCCGACGCCGAGTACCTCAGCGACGGTATTACGGAGAGCCTCATCGACAGCCTGTCCCAGCTTCCCAACCTCAAGGTGCGCTCCCGCGATGTGGTGTTTCGCTACAAAGGCAAGGAGACCACCGCGCAGAAAGCCGGCGCCGACCTGAGCGTGCCGGTCGTGCTCACCGGCCGTGTTACCCAGCGCGGCGGCGACCTGGCGATCCGCGTCGAGCTTATCGACGCCAAGAACAGCAACCAACTCTGGGGCCAGAGCTACAACCGCAAGCTCGCCGACGTGCTGGCGGTGCAGGCGGACATCTCTCGCGACGTTTCGGAGAAGCTTCGCCTGCGGCTGGGCGGTCAAGAGCAGAAGCGGCTCGCCCGCCGGCCCACCGAAAACACCGAAGCATATCAGTTATACCTCCAAGGCCGTTTCCATCTGAACAAGAGGACGGCGGAAGGCCACATCAAGGCCGTCAAATACTTCGAGCAGGCCATCGCCAAGGATCCCGCTTACGCCCGGGCCTACGCTGGCCTGGCCGACGCCCACGCCTATCTGGGATTCGACGGCGTGCTGCCGCCCAAGGAAACCATGCCCAAGGCGCTGGGCGCCGCTAAGAAGGCGCTCCAGCTCAACGAGACGCTGGCAGAGGCCCACACTTCGCTCGCCAGGGTGAAACGCAATTACGAGTGGGACTGGGCGGGCGCCGAACGAGAGCATCGCCGCGCCATTGAGCTGGACCCCAACAACGCCGAAGCCCATCACCTGTATCAGACTCTACTGGTAGCGCTGGGACGCTTCGACGAGGCCATCGCCGAGGCCAAACGCGCGCAAGAGTTGGAGCCGTTCAACGTGCTGATCAACGTGCATGCGGGATGGGGCCTGATGATGGCGCGCCGCTATGACCAAGCCATGGAGCAGTTTCGCAGAACGTTCGAATTGGATCCGAACTACCCTCACGCCCACTCGGACTTCGGCCAGCTGCTGGAAGTTACCGGCAAGTACGAAGAAGCCATTGCTGCCTATCGGAAAGCGATGGCGCTCGAAGGACGCGCAGCAACCGAGATGCTGGCGTTTCTGGCCCGAAACCAGGCGCGGGCAGGTCATAAGAGTGAGGCCCGCAAAACGCTCAACCAACTGCAGGAGCTTGCCAAGCGACAGTACGTGTCCGCTGATCTCCCGGCACTGGTCCATGAGGCGCTTGGCGATACGGACCGAACCTTCGAGCTGCTCGACAAGGCTCTGGAGGAAAGAGCCGGGTTGGTCGTTTTTCTGAAGGTTTTCCCGTTTTGGGATCGCCTCCGCCCCGACCCGCGGTTCCAGAACCTGCTTCGACGCATGGGACTCGAATGAGCCAATCCCTAACCCCCGGCTCGACGCTCGCACACTACCGCATCGCCTCACGCCTCGGCGCCGGCGGCATGGGCGAGGTTTACCTGGCCCAGGACACCGTGCTCGACCGCAACGTGGCGCTGAAAGTCTTGCCGCCGGAGGTCGGGCAGGACCCCGAGCGGCTGCGGCGTTTCACGCAAGAGGCCAAGGCCGCCTCCGCGCTCAATCACCCCAACGTCGCGACCATCTACGAGATCGGCGAGTCGAGCGGCGTGCGCTACATCGCCATGGAGTACGTCGAGGGCGAGCCGTTGAGCCGGAAGCTCGCCGGGCGGGCGCTCGAAACCGCCGAGATGCTCCGCGTCGCCGCCCAGGTGGCCGACGCTCTCGACGAGGCGCACTCCAAGGGCGTCACGCACCGCGACATCAAGCCCGCCAACGTCATGATCACGCCGCGCGGCCAGGCCAAAGTGCTCGACTTCGGCCTGGCGAAAATCACGCGCTCGCCGCGCGAGCACGTGCCGGAAACGTCCGCCGAAACCGCCACCGACCCGGGACTGGTGATGGGCACTGTTCAATACATGAGCCCCGAGCAGGCGCTGGGACGGGAGGTCGATCACCGCACCGACATCTTCAGCTTCGGCGTGGTGCTCCACCAGATGGCCACCGGACGGCAGCCGTTTTCCGGCGCCACCGCCACCGAGACGCTCGACCGCATCCTCCACGCCCAGCCGGAGTCTGTCAGCAGCCACGGGCCGGAGCTCGAGCGGATCGTCCGCAAGTGCCTGGAGAAGGACCGCGAGCGGCGCTACTACTCGGCGCGCGACCTGGCCGTAGACCTGCGCAGCCTCGAACAACCCAGCGCGGCGGCGATCGCTGCCTCGCCGGGGCGGCGCCGCTGGGTCGCCGGCGCGATTGCCGCCGTTCTGGTGGCCGCGGCAGGGGTTGCCGGCTACCTCTACTGGGGCCGCGGCCAGGCCATAGACTCGGTCGCCGTGCTGCCCTTCGTCAACGCCGGCGGCAATCCCGACGCCGAGTACCTCAGTGACGGTATTACTGAGAGCCTTATCGACAGCCTGTCGCAGTTGCCGAACCTCAAGGTCCGCTCGCGCAACATGGCCTTCCGCTACAAGGGCAAGGAGGCCGACGCGCAGAAGGCCGGCCGCGAGCTGGGCGTGCCCGTGATCCTCACCGGCCGCGTCACGCAGCGCGGCGACTCGCTCGCCATCCGCGTCGAGTTGGTAGACGTTGCCGACAACAACCAGCTCTGGGGACAAAGCTACAACCGCAAGCTCGCCGACGTGCTGGCCGTGCAGGCGGACATTTCCCGCGACGTGACCGAGAAGCTGCGGCTGCGCCTCGGCGGCGCCGAACAGCAGCAGCTCGCCAAACGTCCCACGGAAAACGCCGAAGCCTTTCAGCTTTATCTCCAGGGCCGCTTTCATCTCATCAAACGGACGCCGCAGGGACACCAGAAGGCCATCGAGTACTTCCAGCAAGCCATCGCCAAAGACCCGGCCTACGCGCGGGCCCACGCCGGTTTGGCCGACGCCTACTCCTACATGTCGTTCGACGGCGGCGCGGCGCCTAAGGAAACCATGCCCAAGGCTCTCGAGGCGGCGCAGAAGGCCCTCCAGATCGATGAGAAACTGGCGGAAGCGCACGTTTCGGTCGGCCTTGTCAAACGATTCTACGAATGGGACTGGGCCGGAGCGGAACGCGAATTCCAACGCGCCATCGAGCTCAACTCGAGCTATGCCGAGGCCCATCACCAGTACGGCGGGTTGCTGTTGGGATTGGGCCGCTACGATCAGGCCATCGCCGAAATCCAGCGGGCGCGGGAGCTGGAGCCGCTCAACCTGCTCATCAACACCCACCTGGGCTGGGTATTGGGCAGCGTGGGCCGGCACGACGCGGCGCTGGAACAGTTCCGCAAAACCCATGAGATGGACCCCAACTACGCCCACGCCTATTTCGACTCCGGGCAGCTCTACACAGCCCTCGGCAAGTACCCGGAAGCGCTTGCCGCTTATCAAAGGTCGATGGCGCTCAGCGGACCCGCCCATGATGATCTGTCTTACATGGCCCGGACCTACGCGCTGGCTGGCAACAAGATTGAGGCCCGCAAGCTGCTCCGTCAGTTGCAGGATCTCGCGGCTCGACACTACGTGAGCGCCTTCAGCTTCGCGATCATCCATTCGGCTCTGGACGACCCGGACGCCGCCTTCCAGTGGCTGGAAAAGGCCCTGGAGCAGCGCTCCGGTGGATTGGTCTGGATCAGATTTGAGCTGGCAGGAGATCGCACGCGGTCCGATCCGCGCTTCCACAACATCCTGCGCCGTATGGGACTGGAGCCGTGAAGCCTCCAAGACGACCGTGGTAGGCTGTAGGGGTGCGCAAGGTGGCAGCCAGAGGACTCCAGAACCGCCCAACCAAGACGAGCGCCTCGAGGCGCCGCGCGACTGAAGACCGCATTGACGCTCTGGTCAGCGTCCGCCGGTTGCGAGAGAAAGCGATTCCGTTCGAGACCGTGTTGAACCGCCTTGGCTACCGACTGGACGCTCGTGGTAAGCCCGTCCGCGCTTAGGGAACTGGCGCGCCTCGAGGGAGCCCCTGGTGAGCGAGGTTCTGGTGCGAATCAAGCGCGCCGTGCTCGCGGGGCGCTATGCGTTCAGTGAGAAAGCGCGCCTGGAAATGGAAGTCGACGGCCTCACGGAGCTGGATGTCGCCGAATCGATTCTGAATGCCGTCGCGATCTACAAGTCGCTGCGCTCCAGCAGTCCTTTCCGCGGCAAGAAGCGGGAGTATCTCTACGTAATTCAGAGCACGAACTTGCAGGGCCTGCCCGTCTACTCGAAGGGCAAGCTGGCGCGTGAGGCCGGCTCGGATGTATACTACTTCTTGGTTTCTTCCAAGCGAGCCTTGTGATCGAGACGGCCATGCTCAGGATTACAAAGTGCCCTTCGTGTGGCAGCCGCGAAATCATCAGGGTCACACGAAACTGGACCGGCCGGTCCCAATCCCGCCGGTTTAGCGTGCCGAATCTCGAGTTCTACGAGTGCCTCCGGTGCGGTGAAAAGGTTTACGAGCGCGAAGCGATGCGGAGAATTCAGGCACACTCGCCGGCGTACTCCAAGTCGCGCCCGGTCAAGCGGTCCGCGTGAGACGCCTGAGACACTCGATCGCTTTTCTAGGATTCTTGGTCGCTTCGACTTCAGCCCCCGCCCAAACCTGGGAAGAAAAGTTCCGCAAAATCCCGCAGGCGGACCGCGTGCGGGAATACATGCGCATCATGTCGGAGGAGCCGCACCAGGCCGGCTCGCCGGGCAGCAAGAAAGTCGCCGGCTACGTGCTCGCTAAGTTCCGCGAGTGGGGTCTCGAAGCGCAGATCGAGGAATTCGAGGCGCTGCTGCCGACGCCGCGTGAGCGGCTGCTCGAGCTCGTCGAGCCCAGCAAGTACACGGCCCTGCTGAAAGAGCCGGTCATAGCCGAAGACAAAGATTCCTCCGACGCCGGCCAGCTTCCCACTTACAATGCCTACTCGCCCGACGGCGACGTCACCGGGCAGGTCGTTTACGTCAATCGCGGCATTCCGGCCGACTACGAGCGCCTGGAAAAACTGGGCATCGACGTCAAAGGCAAGATTGTGCTGGCGCGCTACGGCGGAAGCTGGCGCGGGATCAAGCCCAAGGCCGCCTCCGAGCGCGGCGCCATCGGCTGCCTGATCTACTCGGACCCGCGCGACGACGGCTACTACCGCGGCGATGTCTACCCTACGGGGCCGTTCCGGCCCGAGCATGGCGTGCAGCGCGGCTCGACCATGGATATGCCGCTCTATCCCGGCGATCCACTCTCGCCCGGCTGGGCGTCGGAGAAAGGCGGGCGCCGGCTCAGTCGCGAGGAGGCCAAGGCCCTGCCGAGGATTCCCGTGCTCCCAATCTCCTACGGCGACGCCCTGCCGATCCTCAAGAACCTCGGCGGCCCGGTGGCCCCGGAGGAATGGCGCGGCGCGCTGCCGGTCACCTACCACCTGGGGCCGGGGCCGGCCCGCGCGCGGTTAAAGCTTTCCTTTAACTGGGAAGTCCGGCCGATCTACAACGTGATCGCGAAGATCCGCGGCAGCGAGCTGCCCGACGAGTGGGTGATCTACGGCAATCACCACGACGCCTGGGTCAACGGCGCGCAGGATCCGGTGAGCGGCAACGCGGCGCTGCTCGAAACCGCGCGCGGCCTTGCCGAGCTCGTTAAGCAGGGATGGAAACCAAAGCGGACGATCATCCTGGCGAGTTGGGACGCCGAGGAATGGGGCCTGGTTGGCTCGACCGAGTGGGGCGAGAAGCACGCCGAGGAGCTGCGCCGCAAGGCCGTCGTCTACCTCAACACCGACGCGAACTCCAAGGGCGTGCTGCGCGGGTCGGGCTCGCACACGCTGGAGCGCCTGTTCAATGACGTGGCGCGCGATCTCACCGATCCGGACACCGGCAGGTCACTCTGGGAGGTAGCGCGCGACCAGCGCGCCGCGCGAGCCGCCACCGAGGAGGACCGCAAGAAGATCGCCGCGCGCGCCGATCAGCGGATCGGAGCGCCGGGCGCCGGCTCCGACTACGTGGTCTTCCAGCATCACCTGGGCATCGCGACCCTCAACGTCGGTTTCGCCGGAGGCCTCGACCCCGGCGGGGGCGGCAACGGCGTCTACCACTCCATCTACGATTCCTTCGAGTGGTTCTCGCGGTTCGCGGACCCCGGCTTCGTCTACGGCCGCGCGCTCGCGCAGGTGACCGGGACGCTGCTGCTGCGCCTGGCCGACGCGACCGTGCTGCCGTTCGAGTTCACCAACCTGGCCGACACGCTGTCGCAATACGTCGACGAGCTCGAGAAGCTCAAGCCGCAGGATGTGAATGTCGCTTCGCTGCGCCCGGTGCTGGCCCAGTTGAAGAAGGCCGCCGAAAGCTTCCAAGCCAGCCGGGAATTGGGTGCACATGTGCACCCAATTCGGCTCGCCGAGCTCAACGCGATTCTTTATCGCACCGAGCGGGCCATGCTCGACCCCGCCGGCCTCCCCGGCCGCGACTGGTACCGCCACCAGTTCTACGCGCCCGGCCTCTACACCGGCTACGACGCCAAAACGCTCCCCGGCATCCGCGAGGCCATCGAGCAGCAGGACTGGCCCACCGCGCGGCGCCAGCTCGAGGTTGTGAGAAAAACGATCGCGTCGGTTGCCCGGGAGGTAGAACGTGCCGCCGGCTTAGTTCGTTAGCGACTCGGCCGGTGCCACCACCCGACCAATAGGCCGTGACCGCCGCCGCGCCTAACCTGGCGCGATGGTGATGGTGTGTTTGGGCTTGGCGCCGCCATGCAGTGACTCCTTGTCCCTGCGGTTGCGAGGCTAGAAGGCGCCGAGCCGGCCGTGCCTCACGACCCGCTGTCGACGATGATGATCTCCGGATCGTGGAACACCGGCGTCGCCTTGTAGACCAGCACCGAGTACTTGTAGGTGCCGGCCTCGTCGACCACCGCGCGGAACTTGGTCGTTTTTCCGGATTGCCCGTGGAAGCCCATATCCTCAAAGGGCGTGTTGCCCATGAAGAGAATCCCGAAATCTTTCGAGACGTTGCACTTCCACCGGATCTTCGCCCGGTCGGTGACCGTGAAGGAATCCCCCGTGGTCTGGCCGTTTTCGTCGGCCGGCTCAATCTCGTAGTCGCCGGGCGAATCGGGATCGATCGTGATGGTGTACTTAGGTTTTGCCATAGCAGCTCCTTTATTTGGGTTGGATGCTTCGAGGCTTCACGCCGAGCCGCGCGTAGCGCGGATCTTTGCGCAATTGGGCAAGCTCGGGATCCGCCTCCACTTCGGCCAACGAGTGCTGGCGTCGCAGGATTTCTTCCAGCGCCGACAGGGCGCGATCCCGCTGGCCGACAATCTCGTAAACGAGAACGGCCTTGAATCCGATGGCCGTCTCGGAAGGCGCCAGCCGCCGCGCCTTCGAGATGCTGTCGGCCGCCCGCCGCGTGTCTCCCAGCTTGGCCGAGAACAGCGCCACACTGGCCAGCACGCCGGCGTTGTCGGGGTTGACGGCCAGTTGCCGCTCGGCCGCCTGGATGGCGCGCCGGTAGGCCTCCGGCGCCTTGTCGGAAAGCTCCGGAGCCCAGCGGCAGGCGTCGCCGAGATTGCCCCACATGCGATGGTCATTGGGTTCGAGCGCCGCCGCCTTCTGGTAGACTTGCGCCGCCTCGCGGTAGCGGCGGTGCGCGAAGTAATGCGTGCCGAGGTTGGAATAGGCGGAGTTGGTAGGCTGAATCGCCAGAGATTGTTTCAGCATCTCCTCGGCTTCCGGGTACCGGCCCATGTACAAGTAGACCGCTCCGAGGTTTTGGTATCCGATGTAGCTGTCCGGAACGATCTCGGTGACGCGATGGAAGGCGGCCTCGGCATCGGCGTAACGAGCCCGGCGAATGTAAAAGGCGCCGAGCTCCATATGGCCTAGCCAGAGGTTGGGCCGCAATTGGATGGCGCGACGCAGCGTGTCCTCGGCCTCCTTGTGCCGCCCGGTGTTGGTGTAGACCCGGCCCAGTTCCCGATTGGCGTCGGCGTTGGTCGCGTCCAGATCGAGCGCGCGGCGAAACGCGCGGATGGCCTCTTCGTGACGGCCCATCACGGCGTGAACGGCGCCGGCCTGAACGTGCGCCTGGGCTAGCAGAGGATCGAGATCGCTGGCCTGACGCGCCGCCGCCTGCGCCCGCTCCAACCACTCGGCGTCTTTGGTCCGCGAGTACTCGCGCAGATAGGCCTGCGCCATGCCGGCGTGGGCCAGGGCGTAGCGGTTGTCCAGTCGCAGCGCCTGTTCGAACGAACGGATCGCCTGGCCGAGATAGGCGGGCCGGTCGAAGCGCTGCATATGGCCGCGGCCCTGCAGGTAGAAGTCATAAGCGGTAGGCACGGTGGTACCGCCCTGCGCCAGCGCGCGCTGCGCCTGCGGCGCCAGTTGAACGGCCAGCAGGCCGGCGACTTGCCGGACCACGCTGTCCTGCAAGGCCGGCAGCTCCTCCAGGCGCGCGTCCAGAGTGCGCGCGCCCAACTGCTGGAGGGTGCGGGCGTCGACCAGATTGGTCGTCAGTCGAACGTGTTCGCCCGTTCGCTGCGCGCTGCCCGTGACCACCAGGTTTACGCCGAAAGCCTTCTGAGCGGCGCGCGCGCTGTCGATCGATTCTTTGCGGACCTCGCTCGCCGGCACCACCGACAGCGACCCGTGAAACTGCTCCAGTTGCGTGAGCGCGCTGGTCAGCGTTTCCACCAGGCCGTCGCAGAACGCCTGATGGGCCGGCTCTCCGCCGACGTTCTGGAACGGCAACACGGCGATCCGTTTTTCCACCGGGATGCGGCGCAGCGTCAAGGACTGGCTGATCCGCTCCCGCCAGGATGGCACCAGCAGTACGGCGAGGAAGATCGCGGCGGCCGCCGCGGCAGGGACCCACAGTTTGCGCCGTCTCGGAACGTGCCGCGCCGCGATGCCGGCGTCGGTGGTCGGGCGATAGGCGTCGTAGAGGCGCTCGATCTCACCCTGAAGCTCGCCTGCGCTCTGGAAGCGGTCTTCGGGATTCTTTTGCAGGCAGCGGCGGATGGTCTCGTCGAGCCCTTGGGGAACGCCCGGCGCCAGCTCGCCGAGGGGCGCCGGCTCGTCCCGCAGGATGGCGCTCAGAATCGCCACGTCGGAATCGCCGCGAAACGGCTTCCGGCCCGCGAGCAGCTCGTACACGACGGAGCCGAAGGAAAAGATGTCCGAGCGGGCGTCCACTTTTCTGGCCTGCGCCTGCTCCGGGGACATGTAGTAGATGGTGCCGAGCACCGAGCCCTCGACGGTGCGCGGCGGAACGGCGGCGTCCGCCGTTGAAGCCGGCACGCTGTCGTGGGTCGGAGCGAGGAGTTTCGCGATACCGAAATCGAGCACCTTCACCAGGCCGTCGTCGGTGACCATCAGGTTGGCCGGCTTTAGATCCCGGTGGACAATCCCGGCGCGATGCGCGGCCGCCAGCGCCGAGGCGATCTGCGTGGCGCACCGCAGCACATCCACGAGCGGCATTCCGGCCGGGCCCATCCGTTGCTCGAGCGTCTTGCCGCGGACGTACTCCATGGCGATGAAGTCCACCGTCCCGCGCGGTGTTGCTACGGCGTCGATGTCGTGGATGGTGACGATGTTGGGATGGCTCAGCGCGGAGGCCGCCTTGGCTTCCTGGACGAAGCGCCTCTTGCGCTCGGGATTCGCGACCGCCTCCTGGCTCAGCACCTTGAGGGCGACGTCGCGGTCCAGGTGCGTATCGAGCGACCGGTAGACCGTCCCCATTCCGCCCTGGCCGAGTACTTCCAGGATCTTGTAGTGGGAAATGGTTTCGCCGATCATCCCCGTAAACTCCAGACGCCGCTGGCCAGCCGCCGATTGTCCCACAAATCAGGCGGTCTGGGGGCCTCATTAGAGCAGCGCCTGCACCGCGGCGCCCGCTCTATAATAGGGGCCATGCTCTTCAGATTGCTTTCCGTCATTTGCTTGCTGTCCGGCGCGCTGGGGGCCGGCGTGGTTCGGGTCGAGATCCAGTCGCGCGCCGACGTGCTTGGCGGCCGCGAATTCGGCGCCGCCGGGGCCTACGAGAAACTGGTCGGGAAGGTCCACTTCGCGGTCGACCCCGCCAATCCGATCAACCAGATCATCGCCGACATCGACAAAGCGCCGCGCAACAGCGAAGGGAAAGTGGAGTTCTCCTCCGATCTCTACGTGCTGAAACCGAAGCGGCCGGAGCGCGGCAATGGCACGGCGTTCTACGAAGTCTCCAATCGCGGCCGCAAAGGCATGCTCGCCTTTTTCAATCGCGCGCGCGCGAGCCTGGATCCGTCGTCGGAGGCCGACTTCGGCGACGCGTTCCTGATGTCCCAGGGTTATACGCTGGTCTGGCTCGGCTGGCAATGGGATCCGCCCGAGCAGCCCGGTCTGATGCGGATGTATCCGCCGGCGGCCCGCGGCATCCGGGGCGTGGTGCGCGCCGACTTTCGCGTCGCCGAGAAAGTCGCGACGCATCTGCTCTCCGATCGCGGCCACATCCCCTACCTGGTGGCCGACGCGAACGATGCGGCGGCCGCGTTAACCGCGCGCGAGAAGATCGATTCGCCGCGGCGCGCGATTCCCCGCGGCCAGTGGAAGTTCTCCGCCGACCGCCGAAGCGTCGAGATGGCGGCGGGCTTCGAGCCGCACCGCATCTACGAAGTGGTCTACACGGCCGCCGATCCGGTGCTGGTGGGGCTCGGACCGGCGGCGGTGCGGGAGTTCCTCTCTCACCTGAAGCACGGGGCGCAGCCGCTGGGGCCGATCCGCCGGGCCTACGCCTTCGGCGTCTCGCAGAGCGGGCGCTTTCTGCGGACGTTTCTCTACTACGGCTTCAACCAGGACGAGGCCGGGCGGCCGGTGCTCGACGGGGTCATGGCCCACGTCGCCGGCGGCGGCCGCGGCAGCTTTAATCACCGCTTCGCGCAGCCCTCGCGCGACGCGCACCCCTACATGAATTCCTTCTACCCCACCGACATTTTCCCGTTCACCGACGCCGAGCAGACCGATCCGGAGACCGGCGTCACCGACGGGCTCCTGAGCCGGGCCGCCAAGGCCAAAGCCGTGCCGCGGATTTTCTACACCAACTCCAGTTACGAATACTGGGGCCGGGCTGCCTCTCTAATACACACCAGCGTCGACGGCCGTTCCGACGCGGCGATTCCGGAGAGCACGCGGATCTACCTGTTCGCCGGCTCGCAGCACGGCCCGGCGCCTTTCCCGCCGAATCGCACCAGCGGCCAGCAGCTCGATAACCCCAACGATTTTCGCTGGGCGATGCGGGCGCTGCTGGCGGCGATGGATCGCTGGGTGCGCCACGGCGCCGCGCCGCCCCCGAGCGTCTACCCGCGGGTTTCCGCCGATACGCTGGTCGCGCCCGGAGCCGTCCAGTTCCCCAAGATTCCCGGCGTCAACTACTCCACGCGAATACACAGAGCGTACCGCGTCGACTACGGCCCGCAGTGGAAAAACGGCGTCGTGACGATCGAGCCGCCCACCGTCGGCAAATCGTTCCCGACGCTGGTTCCGCAGGTTGACTCCGACGGCAACGAATTAGCCGGCGTGAGAATGCCCGAGGTATCCGCGCCCCTGGCCACGTATACCGGCTGGAACCTGTTTCGCGCGCCAGCCGGCCCGCCCGACGAAATCTCGAGCATGGCCGGCAGCTTCATCCCGTTCCGGCGCACCCGCGCCGAGCGCGCGCGCTCTGGCGACCCGCGGCGCTCGATCGAGGAGCGCTACCGCGATCGCGGCCAGTATTTGGATCTGATCTCCGCCGCCGCCCGGAAGCTCGTCGAGCAGGGCCTGTTGCTCGAGCCGGACCTGCCCCGAATCGTCGAGCAGGCCGCCGAGCGCTGGGACTACGTGGTAGAATTGAAGGAGTCCACGAGGCCAGGTAGCTCAGTCGGTAGAGCGCAGCCCTGAAAAGGCTGGCGTCGGCGGTTCAATTCCGTCCCTGGCCACCAACACATTCGACAGTTTCCGGCGTCCGGCTGAACGCTGACGTTCCCCGACACTTTGTACACGGGACGACCGTCGCGCTGG
>Ga0247727_10002947_pt1 | contig 38298 bp, 29 predicted proteins | sample WisWelCaveWW1625_FD_202498 | JGI IMG/M metagenome (GOLD analysis project Ga0247727, IMG submission 202498) | Biofilm microbial communities from Wishing Well Cave, Virginia, United States - WW16-25 | ecosystem: Environmental > Aquatic > Deep subsurface > Groundwater > Cave microbial mat | place...
CCTCAACGACTACTCGTCCGCTACGAGCGGCGAGCCGACATGCACAAGGCGCTGCTCGCCCTCGGCTGCTGCCTGATCTGCTTCCGCCGGCTCAGGAGCTCAATCTGAAACGACTTCTAAAGGCGACCGCTTCGCGGCCCGAGTGACAAACCCCCGAAGGGACTGCGTGAGTATCCTGCGCGCGTCATGAGCGGTGGTGAGAGAGTCGCTGTCTTCGGCGCGGGTTACGTCGGTCTCGTCACCGGGGCCTGCTTCGCCGAGCTGGGCCATCAAGTGGTCGTCCGCGACGTGATCGAGCCCCGCATCGAGGCGCTGCGCCGCGGCGAGGTCCCGATCTACGAGCCCGGTCTCGAGGAGCTCCTCGAGCGCAACCGCGAACGCCTCACATTCACGACCGATGTGGGGGAGACGGTCGACGGCGCCGACGTCGTCTACGTCGCCGTGGGGACACCGCCGACGTACTCGGGTGATGCCGACCTGACGGCGGTGTGGACGGTGATCGACGAGCTGCCCCAGGTCGACCGGCGGCTGGTCGTCGTGATGAAGAGCACGGTGCCGGTTGGTACGGGGGCGAAGGTGCGCCACCGCCTTGACGATCGCGGCCTGGCGCACGTCGGCTACGTATCCAACCCGGAGTTCACGGCGGAGGGGACGGCGGTACGCGACTTCCTGCACCCGGACCGCATCGTGATCGGTGCCTTCGACCCGGTGGACGGCGACCGCGTCGCAGCGCTTCACGCCGGTATCGACGGACCCATCGTGCGCAGCGACGTCGCCTCCGCGGAGATGATCAAGCTCGCGGCCAACGCCGCGCTGATGACGCGCATCTCATTCATCAACGAGATCGCGAACGTGTGCGAGGCGACCGGTGCCGACGTCGTGAAGGTGGCGGAGGGCGTCGGCCTCGACCGCCGCATCGGGCCAAGCTTCCTACGGGCCGGGATCGGCTTCGGCGGCTCCTGTCTCGATGGTTCCGAGACCGTGATGGCGCGCGCTGACAGTCGGGTATGGCTGACGCGCCTGGACAGGCTGCACGCCGCCCTCGACGGAGGCCGCGGACGCGACGCCCTTCGTGTGCGCGGGATCGAGGTGCTTTCCTGGATGCCCGATACCGGCGAGACCGCGTTCCGAAGCGCGACCCACGTGACCAAGCGTGCATTCGACGGCGACATCCTCGAGATCACGACGAAGATGGGCAGGCGGCTTTGCTGCACGCCTGACCACCCGCTCGTCGTCTCGTCGCCCGACGGGACCAAGAGAACGATCAAGCGAGCCGACGAGGTCGGCACCGACGACTGGCTTCCGATCGCGCAGGGGCTTTCGAACACCGATGAATCCAGACTAGACGACGTCCTCGAAGGCATGGGCGTCGAAGGCATCGACGCCGCCGCAGTCATGATTCGGCCCCCGTCGATCGTCATGGAGCGCGAGCAGCGACGCCTCGTTCGACTGGCCGCGACTCACCCGCGCGGGCGCATGCGCGTCCACGACGTGACACGCTCCGGCACGCTGCTGCTCTCCGAAGCGCTGCGCTTGGACGTTCCGCTCGACGGCGCGATGATCAAGACCGCCCGCAACGGCACCGAGGTGCCCCTCCGCGTCGAGCCCGATGAGCGATTCTGGCGTGTGGTCGGGCTGTACGCCGCAGAGGGTCATTGCACGGCCGACGGCCGCCGGCGCCGCCTGCAATGGTCGTTCCACCCGACTCACGAGTCAGAGCTCGTCGCCGAGGTCGCCTCGTACTGGCGTGAGCTCGGCGTCAAGGCGACCGTGCGTAAGCTTGCGACCACGACATCGGTCGTCGTGTCCTCCCGGATCCTCGCCGGGTGGTGGCTCGGGCGACTCGGGTTGGGCGCCAACTGCTACGAACAGGCGGTTCCAGACCCGCTGTGGAGTGCGCCTCCGGAACACAAGCTCGCGTTCCTTTCAGGTCTCTGGCAGGGGGATGGCTCGTGGTCGCGCATCAACCGTGGCGACAGCGTCGTGCTCGAGTACGGCACGGTGAGTCGTCGCCTCGCGGATGGGGTTCTCCGACTCCTCGGAGAGCTCGGTGTGGTGGGTAGGCTCAAGGTCGGGCGAACTGCGAAATCGACCGTCGATACCTACTGGCTGGTCGTCTCCGGCGCGCAGCAGGTCGAGCATCTCCTCTCTCTCGTGAAGTCGGCTGACCGCGAAGCCGTCCGGGTGTCCTTGGCGCGGACAAAGAGGATCGCGCCAACTGGCTACCGGCGTACAGCGGGCTCAGCCTCGGTGCGGGTCGTCAAGGTGGAGCGGCGTCGCTTCACGGGCAGCGTCTATTCGGTCGAGGTTCCGGGGCCGGACACCTTCGTGACCACCGGAGGCCTGGTGGTTCATAACTGTTTCCCAAAGGACTCGCTGGCGCTGAAACAGCTGGCGGCCAACTCCGGCTACCACTTTCAGCTGCTGAACGCGGTGATCGAGGTGAACGAGCTGCAGAAGCGTCGTGTGATCGGGAAGCTGCAGCAGCACCTCGGCAGCCTGCGCGGGCGCACGATCGCCGTGCTCGGGTTGGCGTTCAAGCCGCACACGGACGACGTGCGCGAGGCACCGAGCCTGGTGCTCGCAGGGCGACTGATCGCCGAGGGCGCTCACGTGCGCGCCTGGGATCCCGTCGCCACGGCGGACGCCCTGCACGGAGTAGAGCAGGTGCAGACGATTGCGCAGGCTGTCGCCGGCGCCGACGCCGCCGTGCTCGTGACCGAGTGGCCGCAGCTCGCGGAGGAGGACTGGGCGGCGCTCGGGGCGACCATGCGCGGCCGCGTGTTCGTCGATGGGCGCAACATGCTCGAACCCGACCGGATGCGCGGCGCAGGCTTCACCTACGAGGGCATCGGTCGCGCAGCGACGTGAGTCTCCCTGCCGTCATCCTCGTGGGAGGCCAGGGAACGCGGCTGCGGCCGCTCACCGAGCACGCCCGCAAGGACATGCTGGCCCTCGTCGACCGGCCCCTGCTTGCGTACACGTTCGAGCATCTGCGTCGGGACGGCGTCCGCCGGGGGATCGTCTCCTGCGGGTCCAGGCCGACGCAGATCCAGGAGCACTTTGGACATGCCTACGGCGACCTCACGCTCGAGTACCGCGTCGAGCCGGACCCGCTCGGCACCGGCGGTGGGATCGGGTACGCGGCGCGCGACCTCCACGAGACGTTCTTCGCGCTCAACGGCGACTCGCTGCGCGAGGCGGATCTCGGCGCACTCGTCGCCTGCCACCGGTCGGCCGGGGGGAAGGCAACGATCATGCTGACGCCGGTCGCCGACCCGAGCCGGTATGGGCTCGTGCGGTTGGGGCCGGACGGCCGAGTGCGCCAGTTCCTCGAGAAGCCGCGACCGGAGGAGATCGACACCGACCTCATCAACGCCGGCCTCTATGTGCTCGAGCCGGAGGTGCTCGACCTGATTCCCGAGGGCAGGCCGGTCTCGATCGAACGAGACGTGTTCCCGAGGCTGTGCGAGGAAGGCTCGGTGTTCGGTCTCGCACAACCGGGATACTGGCTCGACGTGGGGACGCCGGAGTCGTACCTGCAAGCGCATCGCGACGTGCTCGAGCGAACGTTCCACACGGAGCTCGGCGAGGCGCTCGGGAGCGACTTCACGCTCGTCGACCCCACTGCCGTTGTCCACCATGACGCACGGCTCGTCCCACCCGTCTACGTCGGCCCGGGGGCGGAGCTAGGCGCCGGCGTCCGCGCGGGCAGCCTCGCCGTGATCGGCGCCGGCGCACGCCTCGGCGCCGGCGCCGTCGTCGAGAACGCCGTCGTCGGCGCCGAGGCGGTGCTCGGCGACGGGACGAGCGTGATCGGGTCGATCGTCGGAGCCGGCGCCCAGATCGGCGCCGGGTGCGCCATCGCAGGCCTGACGGTGGTCGGCCCCGGCGCACGCCTCGGCGCACACTCCGAGCTCGACCACGGCGTTCGCGTCGCGGCTGACGCGACGATCCCCGCAGGAGCGCTGCGGTTCAGATGAGACGTCCTGTGTCAAGCCCGCGATTCACGTGCATCGGCAGCGCCGGCCGCGACGGCGGCCGCTTCACGGTTGTCGCGAGCCCGGATCTGCTTTCGCAGATTCGGGCTCTGCGAGGCTGGCAGTGTTGTCGCGATTCCGGATCTGCTTCTGCAGCGGGATCTGCGGGGCTGGCGTGAGCGGCTACCGGCACGAGCCACGCCGAGTCGAGAAGCCGTGGGGCTACGAGCTGATCTGGGCCGAGGGCGAGGAGTACGTCGGGAAGCTGCTCTTCGTCCGCGCCGGGCACGCGCTCAGCCTCCAGTACCACGACCGCAAGGACGAGTCGTGGCTCGTACAGGAAGGTCGCGCGACGCTCGAGCTCGGCGAGGTGGGAGAGCCGCTCGAGACTCTGGTAAAGCTGGAGATCGGTCCCGGCGATGCCTTCCGCTTCCGGCCGCGGACGGTGCACCGGATCATGGCGATCGAGGACACGCTTGTGATCGAGGTGTCGACGTCGCATCTCGATGACGTCGTGCGCCTCGACGACCGATACGGCCGCGCGTAGTTAGGCGGCGCAGGCAAATCCGCTAATCCGCCTGCGGCAACGCGCCGATAGAGGGATGGTGCGTCGCGTCACTTGGCTTCTCGCCGCCGCGGGCGTCCTTCTGGCGTCGTCTCTCGCGCTGCGCGGCCGAGGCGTCGCGTACGAGGCGTGGCTCGCCGGGCTTGCGGTCGCCTCCCTTGCCGGGGTCCTTGCAGGCATCCGACTCAACCGCACACGCGAGCCGCAACCATGGGTGCTCGCCGCCGGCGGCGTGACTCTGCTCGCACTCGCGCAGGGTGTCGTCCTCGTGCAGGCGCTCGACGATCAAGTCGTCCCGTTCCCGGGCGTGGACGACATGCTTCGGCTGGCCGCATACCCGTTGTTCGGGGCGTGCCTGCTCACGTTCGTGCGCCGGCGGACGCCGGCGAGCGACTGGGGTGCCATCCTCGACGCGGCGGTCGTCACCATCGGGGTCGCCTCGGTGATGTGGGTTGTCGTGCTCCGCTCGGTCGCCGCCGACGCGGCGCTGCCGCTGAGTGCAAAGGCAGTGTCGGTCGCCTATCCGGTGGCAGGAATCGTCCTCTTCGGGCTTGTGGTTCGTCTCGTGCTGACTGCGGGACTCGGCCTGATTGCCAACGCGATGCTCGGCCTGGCAGCGACGCTCCTCCTCCTCGGCGACGGTCTGTACGTCTACGGGCGCCTGGACGGGTGGTACGAGAGCGGCAGCGTTCTCGACCTCGCTCGCGCCGCAGTGCCGGTGCTCTGGGCAGTCGTGGCGCTCGACCCGTCGATGTGTCGCCTGACCGAGCCGGTCGAGCGGCCCGAGTCGTGGCCGATCCGGCGCCGCATCGTCCTGCTCCTCTGCGCTGTCGCAACGACCACCGTGATGGTCGTGATCGAGACGATGCGGAGCGACGAGGACATGTCCGGCGTCACCGTCACCGCGGCCGTCGCGCTGCTCATCACCGTGAGCGCCCGCCTTGTGAACGTCGTGCTTGCCTTCGACCGGTCCGTCGCCCGCGAGGAAGTCCTGCAGGCGGGAGCCGCCGCGCTCGTGTCGGTACGGGTACACGACGACATCCGTGCGGTGGCCACAGACACCGCACTCCAGCTGGCCGGCGGCCAGAAGCAGGCCTACGTGCAGGTCGAGCTGGGTGCGCGCCCGACGCTGAGCGTCAAAGACGCCGTCGTCGTCGGCGGTGGCTCCGTCGGTGGGACGATCCGCGGGGAGATCCGGAAGGCTGGCTCGCTCGGCCGGCTGGGCACCGCGAAGACGTTCATCGTCCCGATCGTCCAGCGCGACACGCTCCAGGGCGTGATCCGCGTCACGGGCATCCGGCCTCTGCCATGGCACCTCCACCAGGGGCTCGACACCCTCGCGTCCCAGGTCTCGCTCGCCCTCGAGAGCGCGCGGCGGCGCGCCGACCTGCTGGAGCGCCGCAGCGAGGACAGATTCCGCTCGCTCGTGCAGAACTCGAAAGACGTGATCGCGGTCCTCGAGCCGAACCTCGCCGTGCGGTATGTGACGCCGTCCGTGACGTCGATGCTCGGTCTCGACCCGCAAGACCTCGTGGGGGCAACGCTCGATGCGTTACTCGATCCGAGCGACCCCGCTGTCGCCGACGAGATCCGCGAGGCGATCGGCGCCTCGGCCGACCTGACCCGCGAGTTGCGAATGCTGCATGCCGACGGCCGCCTGCGGACGGTCGAGTGTGTGTTCGGCAACCTGCTCGACGACCCGTCCGTGCGAGGCGTCGTGCTGACGGCCCACGACGTCTCCGAGAGGCGCGTGCTAGAGGACAGGCTCACCCACCAGGCCTTCCACGATGCGCTCACCGGCCTGCCCAACCGCGTCCTGCTAACCGACCGCATCGAGCATGCGCTCAGACGCCAGGAGCGGACCACGGACGACGTCGCCCTGCTGTTCCTCGACCTCGACGACTTCAAGACGATCAACGACAGCCTCGGGCACGCCGCCGGAGACGATCTCCTCGTCGAGGTCGCTACCCGTCTGCGCGAGAACCTTCGGGCGGCGGACACGGCTGCCCGGCTCGGCGGCGACGAGTTCGCGCTCCTGCTCGAGGACGCGAAGGGCGTCAACGGCGCCACGCTCGTCGCGGAGCGGGTGTTGGAGACACTGGCGCTTCCGATCAGACTCGGAAGCACCGAGGTTCAGGCGCGTGCCAGCATCGGAATCGTCTTCGGTCAGCCCGGCCAGCCGTCGGGAGAGCTGCTGCGTAGCGCGGACGTCGCCATGTACCGCGCGAAGCAGGCCGGCGGTCATCGCTTCCAGCTGTTCGAGCCCGAGATGCACGAAGCGGCCCTGACGCGGCTCGAGCTAAAAGCGGATCTCGAACGGGCCTTCGCGTCCGACGAGCTCGACCTCCACTACCAGCCGCTCGTCGATCTCCCGACCGGGCGCATCGTTGCTTTCGAGGCGCTGCTGCGGTGGAAGCACCCGGTGCGGGGATACGTGCCACCGATCGAGTTCATACCGCTTGCGGAGGAGACCGGGCTCATCAACGACATCGGAGCCTGGGTGATGCAGCGCGCCTGCAGGCAGATCCGCTCCTGGCAGGCGAACGTGCCGGGGCAGTCGGGTCTCGCGATCAACGTCAACCTGTCTGCTCGCCAGATCCTGCAAGCGCGGTTCCGAGACGACGTCACGCGGGCGCTCACCGAGACGGGGCTCAACCCGTCCCAGCTGGTGCTGGAGATCACGGAGGGCACCCTGATGGAGGACGTCGAAGGAGTCAGCGCGCAGCTGGCGGAGCTCCGGCGCATGGGCATCCGTCTCGCAATCGACGACTTCGGCACCGGGTTCTCCTCTCTCGGGTACCTGCAGCGTTTCCCGGTCGACGAGTTGAAGATCGCCCGTGAGTTCGTGGACGACGTCGTCCGCGACCCTCGACGCGCACGGCTCGTCGAAGCGGTGGTTGCCCTCGCACGGTCGCTCGAGCTCGTGACGGTGGCGGAGGGGATCGAGGAGGAAGAGCAGCGACAGCGCTTGCTCGAGCTGGGGTGTGCGGTGGGGCAGGGCTATCTGTTCTCGCGGCCGTTGCCGGCGGCCGAGGTGCCCGGACTCCTTGCAGTTGAAGCCGCCGCGTAACCCGGTGGTGGTCACCGGTTCCGCGGACACACGCCGGTACACTCGGCCGTATCAACCGACCGAGAAGGAACCGATGGCAACCACACAGCGTCACGATGTGAAGGATCTGGGCCTGGCCCCCGAGGGCGTTCGGCGCATCGAGTGGGCCGACCGGCAGATGCCGGTGCTCACCTCGATCCGCGAGCGTTTCGAGCACGAGCAGCCGCTTGCCGGCTACCGCGTCTCCGCGTGCCTCCACGTCACCACCGAGACGGCCAACCTGATGCGCACGCTGAAGGCGGGTGGCGCAGACGTCGTGCTCTGCGCCTCCAACCCGCTGACCACTCAGGACGACGCCGCCGCAGCGCTGGTCGCCGAGTACGGGATCAGCGTGTTCGCGATCAAGGGCGAGGACAACGACACCTACTACCAGCACATCGAGGCGGCGGTCGACCACCGGCCGCACGTGACGATGGACGACGGCGCCGACGTCATCGGCGTGCTCCACTCGCACCGGCGCGAGCAACTCGGCGACGTGATCGCGGGCACGGAGGAGACGACCACGGGCGTCATCCGCCTGAGGGCGCTCGAGCGGGACGGCAAGCTCGGCTTCCCCGTCGTCGCCGTCAACGAGGCGCGCACGAAGCACATGTTCGACAACCGTTACGGCACGGGCCAGTCGACGATCGACGGCATCATGCGAGCGACGAACGTCCTCCTGGCCGGCAAGCGGTTTGTCGTCGCGGGCTACGGCTGGGTGGGTCGCGGCGTCGCGATGCGCGCCCGCGGCATGGGTGCTCATGTGATCGTGACCGAGGTCGACGCCATGCGGGCGCTCGAGGCCGTGATGGACGGGTTCGAGGTGCTGCCGATGGAGAAGGCCGCGGAAGTCGGTGACCTCTTCTGCACCGCCACCGGCGACAAGAACGTGATCGCCCGGGCTCACATGGAGCGTATGAAGGACGGCGCCATCCTCTCCAACACAGGGCACTTCAACGTCGAGATCGAGATCCCGGCCCTGCGGGAGCTCGCCGTCGAGACGCGTGAAGCACGCACGTTCGTGGAGGAGTTCACGCTCGCTGACGGCCGCCGGATCTACCTCCTCGCCGATGGTCGTCTCGTCAACCTCTCGGCCGCCGAAGGGCACCCCGCCCAGGTGATGGACATGTCCTTCGCCAACCAGTCGCTGGCTGCGGAGTGGGTTGTCCAGCGTGCGGGCGAGCTGGAGCGGAAGGTGTATGTCGTCCCCACCGAGATCGACGAGGAGATCGCTCGCCTCAAGCTCGCGACGATGGGCGTCGCCATCGACACGCTCTCCGAGGAGCAGGCGCGGTACCTCGCGTCCTGGGACGAGGGGACGTAGCGCGGAAACCGGTGACTGTCACCGCGACGCGGTGACAGTCACCACGGTCATGGCCGAGCTCGAGCCACATCGGATCGTTCGCCTCGAGCCGGATGCAGTCGTGCTGCTCGACCAGCGGCGGCTACCGGCCGAGGAGGTCGAGCTCCGTTGCGCCAGCGCCACCGAGGTGGCGGAGGCGATCCGCGTGCTCGCGGTGCGTGGCGCGCCCGCGATCGGCGTCGCAGCCGCCTACGGGCTGGCGCTCGCGGCGGCGACTGGGGCTGACCTCGACGCGGCCTATCGGGCGCTCGCTCACTCGCGCCCGACCGCCGTCAACCTGCGCTGGGCGCTTGACGAGATGCGCGGCGATCCGACTCCGGAGCGCGCACGCAGAATCCACGAGGAAGAGGTCGAGCGCTGCAGACGGATGGGCGCGCACGCCGCCGAGCTGTTCCCGGCCGGAGCACGTGTGCTCACGCACTGCAACGCGGGCGGCCTGGCGACCGGCGGCTACGGCACGGCCCTGGGTGCAATCCGCGCGGCGTGGGAGCTGGGGCTCGTCTCGCACGTGTGGGTGGACGAGACGCGGCCGCTCCTGCAGGGCGCCCGGCTGACGGCGTGGGAGCTGGAGCAGCTCGGCATCCCGCACGCGGTCGTGGTCGACGCGGCGGCTGCCTCGCTGATGGGCCGCGGTGAGGTCGACCTGGTCGTCACCGGCGCCGACCGAATCGCAGCGAATGGCGACACGGCCAACAAGATCGGCACGTACGGTCTGGCGGTGCTCGCCGCATACCACCGGATCCCGCTCGTCGTCGTCGCGCCGACATCGACGCTCGACCCCGGGGCACTGACGGGCGAGGCCATCCCGATCGAGGAGCGCGAGGGATCCGAGGTGACCCAACGCTTCACCGCCCGCAATCCGGCCTTCGACGTCACCCCCGCCGAGCTGATCGCCGCTGTCGTCACCGAGCAGGGGGTCCATCGGGCGCCGTACGAGCAGACATTGCCCCGGCCGTGAGACACGCTCTGTCAACCCCGCCATTCACGTCGATCGTCGGCGTCGGCCGCGATAGCGGCCGCTTCCGGACTGTCGCGATCCCGAATCTGCTTTCGCAGATTCGGGATCTGCGGGGCTGGCAGCGTTGTCACGATCCCGGGCCTGCTCCTGCAGGCGCGGGATCTGTGGGGCAAGAATGAGACACCGTCTCCTAACCCGCCCATTTACGTCGATCGTCGGCGTCGGCCGCGGTGGCGGCCGCTTCAGGGGTTGTCACGATCCCGGGCCTGCTCCTGGAGGCGCGGGATCTGTGGGGCAAGGATGAGCGGTGTACTCGACACTCTCGACGCGGAGACCCGCGCTCTGCTCGACCGCTTCGGCTTCGACCCGGTTCGATTCGAGACGCTCGCCGCCATGATCGCCTCGGGCGAGCTATCAGCGGGCGCCAACGTCGTCTCCGGGGTTGTCGAGCCGCCGGCGCCCGGCGACGTCGCCACGCTGCCGGGACCCATGGAGCTGGGGTACGACGAGGCGTTCGAGGCGGGCGTCGATGCTCTCCGTGCGGGTCGGGTGGCCGCGGTCGTCCTCGCCGGCGGCATGGCCACGCGGTTCGGTGGGGTCGTGAAGGGAGTCGTGGAGGCACTGGACGGGCACAGCTTCCTCGAGTGGAAGCTCGGCGAGACCGCTCGCCTTGGCGCCGCGATCGGCGTCCGGATCCCCGTGGCTCTGATGACGAGCTTCGCGACCGACGATGCGACGCACGCTCACGTCACGGCATGCGGGTTGCCTGAGCCCGTCTGGTTCTCCCAGTTCGTGTCGCTGCGGCTCGCGCGCGACGGGACGGTGTTCCGCGACCTCGCCGGTCGCGTGTCGCCGTACGGGCCGGGGCACGGCGACCTCGTCGAGGCCTTGGGCGCGTCTGGCACCCTGGCGGGCCTGCGCGCCCGCGGCGTCGACGTCGTCTGCGTCTCGAACGTGGACAACCTCGGAGCGCGGCTCGACCCCGTTGTGATCGGCTCCCACCTCCTCGGTGGGGCCGCGATGTCGACCGAGGTCGCCGTCAAGGAGGGTGACATGGGCGGTGCTCCGGCGCGCGTCTGCGGGCGCCTGACCCTGCTCGAGGCGCCACGCTTCCCCGCCGGGTTCGACCACGACCGCATCTCGATCTTCAACACCAACAGCGCCACGATCGACCTAGCGGTCTTCGACCACTCCTACGACCTCACCTGGCTGTATGTGGAGAAGGAGATCGAGGGGCGCACTGCCGTGCAGCTCGAGCGCCTCTACCACGAGCTCGCCTCGTTCGTCCCGACCCGCTTCGTTCACGTCGCGCGGCGAGGCCCGCGCGGCCGCTTCTTCCCGATCAAGACACCGGACGATCTCGTCCAGTCGCAGGACAGCTTGCGCGAGATGCTCGCCGCCCCCCTTTCGTAGCACTCTCGACACGAAGTCGGCACGAAGCGGTGACTCGTCGGCGCCTACGGTCGAGTGGTGGCGCCCTGGTGGCTCCTGTTGCCGAGCCGGTGTGCCGTCTGCGGGACGGTGGGAGCACCGCTGTGCGCGCGGTGCGAGGGTGGGTTCGTGAGGCTTGCACCGCCGCTGTGTGAGCGGTGTGGCGCACCGGGCCCCTGGCCTGTGCGGCGCTGCGCGGAGTGCGCCGGCCGGCGGCTCGCCTTCGCGAGCGCACGCGCGGCTATCGCGTACGGCGGGAGTGGGCGCCGCCTCGTGCGTGCGTGGAAGGAGGGCGCGCGGCGCGACCTCGCCACCGTCGCGGCGGAGCTCGTCGTGTCCGTGGTGCCGCGCCCCGTGGCTGCGACGCTGACCTTCGTCCCGGGCGACCGCGAGCGGCGTCGACAGCGCGGCCATGTGCCGGCGCAGCGCCTGGCAGAGGAACTGGGCCGCCTCTGGGACCTGCCGGTCGATCCCCTCCTGCGGCGCACGCGCCTCGTCCAGCCTCAGCGGGGTCTCTCGCTCGCCGAGCGCCGCAGCAACGTGCGCGGAGCGTTCGCAGCAGAGTCCGCGCCCGCCGCCGTCTGGCTGGTCGACGACGTCTACACCACGGGCGCGACGGCCAACGCGTGCGCCTCGGCGCTGCGCAGGGCGGGCGCGCGTCGGGTCGACGTCGTGTGTCTCGCCCGCGCCTTGCGGTAGCCGCGGGCCGGGCGGCGGCCCGCGTAAGCTCGAAGAAGGCATGGTCGCCGTCGCCTACCCGAAGCTGCAGCCGTATCTTCCGCGCCTCGTCCGCGAATGGGCCGACAGGGGCTCCGACACGCTCGTCCGCGAGATCGAGGGGTCGATCGTATTCGTCGACGTGTCTGGCTTCACGAGGATGTCGGAACGCCTGGCCCGTCAGGGCAAGGTGGGGGCCGAGGAGGTCAGCGACGTCATTGGCGACACCTTCTCGACGCTTCTCGCGGAGGCGTACATGTACGGGGGCAGCCTGCTGAAGTTCGGCGGTGACGCGCTGCTCCTGTTCTTCAGCGGCGACGGGAACGCCCTGCGGGCCACGGCGGCCGCCTACGGAATGCGCCGGGAGCTGCGGGGGAACGGCACGTTCACGACGACTGCCGGGAAGGTGACGCTCCGCATGTCGGTTGGCGCGCACGCCGGCGTCTACCACTTCTTCCTCCTCGGCGACTCACATCGGGAGCTCGTCGTCGCGGGACCGGCGGCAACCCGGACCGTGCTCATGGAGAGCGCTGCGTCCGCCGGCCAGATCCTGCTTTCGCCGGAGTTCGCAGCGATGCTGCCTGCCGCGAACCGCGGAGCGGCTCTAGGCCCCGGAGTGCTGCTGGCCGGCACCCCGCCGACGATCGATCGCATGCCCGTCGAGCGGGTGTCGACCGAGATCGACCTCACGCACTACGTGCCGGTCGGCCTGCGCGAGACGGTGCTCGCGGGCGACGTCGAGCCGGAGCATCGCTCGGTCACGGTCGCTTTCGTACAGTACGCCGGGCTTGACGAGCTCGTGCTCCGCGAAGGAGCAGCCGCAGCGGCGAAGGCGCTCGACGTCCTTGTCCGCTCCGTCCAGCGGACGGCCGACGCTCACGGCGTCACATTTCTTGCCACTGACATTGCGCCGGACGGCGGCAAGATCATCCTTACCGCAGGGGCCCCGCAGGCGACCGGGAGCGACGACGAGCGGATGCTGCTCTCCCTCTCCGAGCTGCTGTCGCACGAGCTGCCGCTATCGCTGCGGATCGGCGTCAACACGGGACCCGTGTTCGCGGGTGAGATCGGCCCCTCCTACCGCCGCACGTACACGGTGATGGGCGACGCCGTGAACCTCGCCGCACGCCTGATGGCGAAGGCGGAGCCGGGCCACGTTCTCTGCACGCCAGCGGTGCTCGACGGCTCGCGCACCCTGTTCGAGACGACGGAGCTCGAGCCGTTCCTCGTCAAGGGCAAGAAGAAGCCGGTGCAGGCATTCACGGTGAGCGGGGCCAGAGGAAGCAGAGCCTCGATCGCGGAAGCGGGCCTGCCGCTCGTCGGAAGGGAAGCTGAGCTGTCGGCGCTCCTGGACGCATGGGAGTCCGCGCGTGGTGGGACCGGCCGGCTCGTCGAGGTGTCGGCCGATCCCGGCATGGGGAAGAGCCGGCTGCTGGACGAGTTGCTCGATCGAGTGGAGGGTGCCCGCGTGATGCGGAGCGAGTGCCGTCTGTACCAGTCGGCCACGGCGTACTTCCCCTTTCGCAGCCTCCTGCGATCCGCGTTCGAGCTCGAGGAGAGCGACGACCGCTCTGAGATCGACGCGCTCGAGAAGCGTGTTGACGAGAGCGCGCCTTCGCTCCGACCGTGGCTGTCGTTGATCGCGACACCGCTCGACCTCGATGTCGAGCCGTCACCGGAGGTGCAGCAGCTCGAGGAAGAGTTCAGGCGATCCCGCCTGGAGGATGCCGTCGCAGCGCTCGTGGCCGCCGTGGCGACCGACCCAGCGATGGTGATCGTCGAGGACACGCACTGGATGGACGAGCCGTCGCGCGGGCTCCTGGCCCGCGTCACCGATGCGCTCCGTGACAGCCCGTGGCTCGTCGTCCTGTCGCGGCGACCGGGCGAGGACGGCTTTGTCGCGCCCGCGGACAGCGAATCGCTTCTGCGGATCGAGCTGCGGCCACTCGGTGTCGAGCAGGCGACGGCGCTGATTCACGAAGCGACCGAGCGGTCACCCCTCATGCCGGAGCAGGTGCGTGCGCTCGCGGAGCGGGCGGCTGGGAACCCCTTGTTCCTGATTGAGCTGCTCGACGCGTTGCGGCGCGGCGGCGACGTCGAGGCGCTGCCGCACTCGATCGAGGGCCTGATCCAGGCGCGCATCGACCACCTGGCGCCACCGGATCGCCGTCGGCTGCGGTCGCTGTCGGTCCTCGGAGCGGGGTTCCGGGTCGAGCATGCTACGGCCGCGCTTGCCGGCGGCGCGCCTGAGAGGGTCAGCACCTCGCTGCGCCGGCTCGGCGACTTCGTGTCCGTCAACCGCTCCGGGTGGGTGCAGTTCCGCCACGCACTCATCCGAGACGCTGCGTACGAGGGGCTGCCCTACAGGCGGCGGCAGAAGCTGCATGCGCAGGTCGGCGACTCGATCCTCGAGGCAGCGGGCGGCCGGCCCGAGGACCAGGCCGAGTTGCTGTCGCTCCACTACTCGTTCGCCGGGCGCTGGTCCGAAGCGTGGAGGTACTCGCGCATCGCCGGTGACCGGGCACGTGACGTGTACGCGAACCTGGAGGCGGCCCGTTTCTACGAGCGCGCGCTCGCTGCGGCGCACCGCCTACCGCGTCTCGATCCACACGAGCCGGTCGTCGTCGCGACCCGCCTGTGCGAGGTCCGCGAGCGCGCCGGCCTGTTCGAGGCGGCGCTCGTGGCATTGCGCCGTGCGCGGCGACTCGCAGGTGACGACCCGGTGGCGCTCGCCGACATTCACCTCCGCCGGGCGAGAGTGCTGATCCGCAAATGGTCGCTGCGCGCGGCGTATCGGGAGACGACGCGCGGCTCGCGGCTCGTCGCATCGGTTCCGGGTGGGGAGGCGGCCACCATCCGGGCGAGGCTGACAGGGCTCTCCAGCAACATCAGGCTCCTGACGGGGCGTCCGGGTGACGCCCGTGTGCTTGCCGAGCGGGCGCTCGCGGAGGCGGAGGCCGCCGGCGACCTGTCCGAGCTCGCGCACGCATACGCGATGCTCGATGACGCGTACGTCGATCTCGGACAGCGCGACAAGGCGGTCTTCGCCCGGCGGGCGATCGAGATCTACTCGACCCTCGGGCATCTCACCGGCATCGCAGCCGTCGAGAACAGCATCGGTGTGCGCGCCTATGCGGAAGGCGACTGGAACCTCGCGGTCGCCGCGTACCTTCGATCACAGGACGCATCCCGGCGTGCGGGGGACGAGGCGAACGCGGCGGCGCAAGTCGGGAATATCGGCGAGGTGCTGGTCAGCCAGCGACGGCTCGACGAGGCCGAGGCGATTCTGGTCGAGGCGAGTCGTGTACAGCGCGCCCACGGCCTGGTAGGCCCGGCGCTGTTCGCCGAGATCCAGTTCGGTCGCCTCTCGCTCGAGCGAGGCGAGATCGACGACGCAGTCCTGGCTCTTGCGCAGACGCACCAGGAGGCGGTGACGACCGGAAGCAGGTTCCTCGCACTCGAGACCACCGTCCACCTGGCCGTCGCCTACACCCGGCGCGGCGAGGCGGAGAGGGCGCTCGCACTCCTCGGCGATGCCGAGGAGCTGGCCGGCGAGCTCACCGTCTCATTTGCTGCGTCCCTGGCTCGAGCCCGAGCGGAAGCGCTGCTGGCGCTCTCCAGGTGGGACGAAGCGGCGTCGGTGATCGCGGCTGGGCTCACTGCTGCCCGTGAGCGCGACGGACTCTACGACGAGGCGCAGTTGCTTCTCCTGAGCGCGACGCTCGCTCGCCAGCACGGAGGGGGCGACGGCGCCGAGGCGCTGCAGCAGGCGGAACGGCTGCTGCAGCGCCTCGGCGTGCTCTCTGTCGGCTAGCCCGGCGACGTTCGGAAACCGTCGACGGTGGAGAAGACAAAGTCGAGGCGGTTCACCTTGTTGGCCGTGGTGGGGTCGGCCACCTGCGTGCTCTCGATCAGGCACGAGGTCGCGCCGGCCGGGAGCACGGCGCCGGAGGCGACATTCGGCCCGAGCGTCAGCCCGCCGACGACGTTCGGATCACGGGGGTCGAGCTTGCAGTAGGGCACGTCGACGAAGTTGAGCCCGTCCGACTCGTCGTCGTCGTAGAGCAGCTTCGATGTCTGCCCGAGCGAGGCGTCGAACGTCGACGTGAGCTTCTCGACGAGCAGTACCTCGGCGGCGCTCGCCGGGGCGGGATACGGGACGAACTTGAAGAAGAACTGGCTGCCGACAGTCCACGTCTCGATCACGTACTCCTGCGCCGCGGTCTTGTCGCAGTTGGCGGTACTGACGTTGGAGGCCGCGTCGTTGCCGAGCTGGACGCTGTAGCCGGTGGTCGACGCCGAGCCGCCGCAGCCGATCGTCTTGGTCTGGACGTTGCCGAAGTCCTTCGCCGCGTTCGAGCTCACCGTCAGCTGCCAGCCACGCGGCTCCTGAGAGCCCGTGGCACACGCGGTCGGAGTCGTCGTTGGCACCGATTGGCCCCACGATCCGCCGGACTGGACCCACGGATCCGTTGAGGGAGCGCTCTCGCACACCGTGTACTGCTGGCCGAGCGGGACGTTCGCGAAGGAATACGTGCCGTTTGCGAGGGTCGTAGCGGTGGCAATGAGACTCGCGGTCGAGCTATAGAGCTTCACCGTCCAGCCTGCCTGGGCAACCTCAACCGGCGTATTGCTCGCCCCCGTGTCCTTGACGCCGTTGCCGTTCAGGTCGTGGAAGACGGTGCCCGAGATCGTCGCCCCGGTCGAGTAGCAGAACGTGATGTGACTGACGGCGAAGTACGTGTTCCCCTTCGGCGGGGCGTGGAGCAGGGTGTCGGATGGCACCGCGCCGACGGTCGCCGCCGCATAGTCGTAGTGTGTGGATTTCGTTCCGCCCTTGATCACGACGTCGTAGGCGAGGGCGCCGGTGATCGTGAAGCCGAGGAAGATCTGATCCGTGTCGACGGTCAGCGCGAACGTGGCGCCCGTCGCCGGGTCGGTGTAGGTCTGGCCGTCTTGAGGGTTGACGACCCTGAACTCGCGCGCGCCGGTCGAGGCGACGGCTGCGCAGTCCGCTGACTGGCCTCCGAGGGTGACGACGGTAGGCGTCACGCCCTGCCCGGAGGGAGCGTTGGCCGCACCCGCGGGGAGCACGGCGAACACGAGACCTGCGGCCAGCGCAAGTAGAGCCACGACTCCGGCGGTGCCCCTGCGATGTCGTCGATACGCGCTACGGACGTTCTGCGTCATCCCTTACTCCCCCTAATCGCGTCACGGTGCCGACATGACCCCTCTACACACCCGAGTATACGGCATCGAATCAACACACGATCCTATCTGTTGTCTATGCGGAGAACGAGTTCAGACGTCGTTCGCGGCGTTCTCGGCGACGCGTGCTGCGACGACGGAGAGGATCTTCTTCTGCATGCCGGGATCCTCGCGCATGAGCCGTGCGAACGCGCGGTCGGTGATCACGAGTGCGCGCACGGGGCTGGTGGTGACGACGGCCGCCATGCGCGGCTGATCTGTCAGAAGCGCCATCTCGCCGAAGAAGGCGCCTGCACCCAGGGAGGCGAGCTTCTTCCCGCCGCGGACGACGTCCGCCGTTCCATCGATCAGCACCATGAACTCGCGGCCGCGATCGCCCTGCTTGGCGAGAGTCGCGCCGGCTCGCTGGTCGAACTCGTCGGCGATCGAGGCGATCCCGGTCAGCTGCTTCTTGGAGCACGTGGCGAAGAGCGGCACGCGCTTGAGCATCTCGACCTTGGCGTTCTTGCGGAGCACGGAGTCGAGCCTACGATATCTCGCACGGTCAATCCAGTCGTGATGCGAGCTCCGCCGGGGCAGCCGGCGGTAGTAGAGTCGAGAACGGAATCCGGACGAGGAGCTGCGATGCGACTGAAGGTGACGGTGCGCCACGGCCAGGTCAACGACACGATCCGGAGCTACGTCGAGGCGAAGTTCACCAAGCTGGAGCGCCGCCTCCATGACGCCACTCAGATCGAGGTCGTGCTCGACCGCGAGCGAAACCCGAAGATCGCCAACGATCACGTCGTTGAGGCGACGATCCACGCGAAAGGGCCGACGCTGCACGGACGCGAGGCAGCCTCCACCTACGAGGCTGCCGCGGACCTGCTGATCGACAAGCTCGAGCGACAGGTGGAGCGCTACCGCGACAAGCGCGTCCATGAGCGGCGCCGGCGCGCGGCCGGGCCCGACGTCGTGATCACCGCGGCACCGCTGAACGAGGACGTGCTCGAGGAGTCGGAGGAGTCCGCCGCGTAAGCCGACCTCAGCCGCCCGACCACGGCTTCACGCGACACTCGCTCGGTGAGAGGACTCTCGGGTGTACCCACACCTGCCGGTACCCTCTTTCTGATGCCTACCCCGAGCTTCGGTCACTTCGAGAAGGTGCTGCGCCTCGGCGAGGGGCGCCGCCTCAAGCGCCTGGCCGAGCAGGCCGCCTACATCGCGACCCTCGAGCCCGACGTCGAGAACCTGTCCGACGCCGACCTGCTGGCCGCATCCTCGGCGCTCAAGGAGCGCGTCGCAAACGGGGAGGCGCTGGACGACGTTCTCTTCGAGGCGTTCGCGCTCGTCCGCGAGGCGCGCAAGCGTGAGTCCGGCCAGCGGCTATTCGACGTGCAGATGATGGGCGGCATCGTCCTGCACGAGGGCGACATCGCCGAGATGAAGACCGGTGAGGGGAAGACGTTCGTCGCCAGCCTGCCCCTCTACGTGAATGCGCTCGGAGAGGAGAACGTCCACCTCGTCACGGTCAACGACTACCTCGCCAAGCGCGACGCCGAGTGGAACCGCGGCGTCTACGAGCGGCTCGGCGTCACCGTCGGCTTCATCCAGAGCATGATGCCGTTCGCGCAGCGCCGTGAGGCGTACGGTGCAGGGGTCACCTACGGAACGAACTCTGAGTTCGGTTTCGACTACCTGCGCGACAACATGGCCGTCTCGCTCGACGGCGTCGTGCAGCGCGGTCACACGTTCGCGATCGTGGACGAGGTCGACTCGATCCTCGTCGACGAGGCGCGTACGCCGCTCATCATCTCCGGCGAGCCCGAGACCGCGGCCAAGACGTACTACGACTTTGCTCGCGTCGTCAAGGAGCTGGACGGGCAGCCCGCCACGCGGAAGGCGCTGAAGGGCGAGGACGAGACCGAGCTGTCAGGCGCCGACTACCTCTACGACGAGAAGTTCAAGACCGTCTCGCCGTCGCAAGCGGCGATCGAGAAGGTCGAGCGCGCGCTCGGGGTCGACAACCTCTACGACCCGCGCAACGTCCAGCTCGTCAATCACCTGATCCAGGCTCTGAAAGCGCAGTCGCTCTACAAGCGCGACGTCGAGTACGTCTTGCAGGACGGCGAGGTGAAGATCGTCGACGAGTTCACCGGCCGCATCATGGAGGGCAGGCGCTGGAGCGAAGGGCTGCACCAGGCGGTGGAGGCGAAGGAGGACGTGCGCATCCGTGAGGAGAACGTCACGCTCGCCACGATCACGCTGCAGAACTACTTCCGCCTCTACGAGAAGCTCGGCGGCATGACCGGTACCGCCAAGACCGAGGAGAAGGAGTTCGTCGAGATCTACAACCTGCACGTGGTCGAGATCCCCACCAACGTGCCGGTGGCCCGGTCCGACCAGAACGACTACATCTTCAAGACGAAGGACGCGAAGTGGAACGCGGTGGTCGAGGACATCGCCTCTAAGCACGAGCACGGGCAGCCTGTTCTCGTGGGCACCATCGCCGTGGAGACGTCCGAGTACCTGTCCGAGCTCCTCACCCGCAAGGGTGTGCCGCACAACGTGCTCAACGCGAAGGAGCATGAGCGGGAGGCGGAGATCATCCAGTTCGCCGGTGGCTCAGGCGTGGTCACGATCGCCACGAACATGGCGGGGCGCGGCGTCGACATCAAGATCGACGACGCGGTGCGCGAGGCCGGCGGCCTCTACGTGCTCGGCACCGAGCGCCATGAGGCGCGGCGGATCGACAACCAGCTGCGCGGCCGCTCGGGGCGTCAGGGCGACCCCGGCGAAACCCGGTTCTACCTCTCCGCCCAGGATGACCTGGTGCGTCTGTTCGCCGGCGACCGGATCCACGGGATCATGGACCGCTTCAAGATCCCGGATGACCAGCCCATGGAAGCGGGCATCCTCTCGCGCCAGATCGAGAACGCACAGAAGAAGGTCGAGGAGCAGAACTTCGTCGCGCGCAAGAACGTCCTCAAGTACGACGACGTGATGAACACGCAACGCATGGTCATCTACGACCAGCGCGGCAGCGTGCTGCACGGCGACGACCTGTCGGAGGAGATCCGCGGCTGGATCGGTGAGGTGGTGTCCGCCAGCGTGGCGCAGTTCACCGACGGCGACATCGTCGAGGACTGGGACGTGAACGGGCTCGTAACCCAGATGCAGGCGCTCTACGGGACCGACGTGACACTCGACGAGCTGCGTGAGGAGGGAGTTGACCTCGCGAGCCGGGAAGCACTGATCGACGAGTTCACTGAGGACGCGGTCGACACGTACACCGAGCGCGAGGAGTCGTTCGGCGCCGAGTTAATGCGTGAGATCGAGCGCTACGTCGTGCTCCAGATCGTCGACGGCCGGTGGCGCGAGCACCTCGACTCCATGGATTACCTGCGCGACGGCATCCATCTGCGCGCGATGGCGCAGAAAGACCCGCTCGTCGAGTATCGCGCCGAGGGGCACGCCATGTTCGAGAACCTCGGCGCCATCATCCGCGAGGAGGTCGTGCTGACGCTGTTCCACGTCGAGGTCGCACGCGAGGACGGCGACGGCGGGGCGGCTGCTCCGGCCCCGGATCTGACGCCGGCGGGGCCGCACGGGCAGCTCAGCTACGAGCATGAGACAGCGGCCGGCGCAGATGTGATTGCAGCGGCTGGCGGAGGCCCTGCAACCGCGCTCGCCGAGCCGCCGCAGCGTGGCTTTGCGCCGCAGCCGCAGGTCGTCAAGGAGCACCCCGACGTCGGCCGCAACGACCCCTGCTGGTGCGGCTCGGGCAAGAAGTTCAAGCGCTGCCATGGTGCGTAGGCGCTGCGCGCCTACGCACTAGTCAGAGCTGAGTGGGCCAGCGCTACGGCACAGTCGCCGTTAGGCAGGGCGGGTTCGGGTTGTTCGCCGCCGGGGCGTAGGTGGAGCCGGCGAGCGTGAGGTTCGTGACGCAGAACCGGACCGTGTTGCCCGAGCCCCCGCGCCGGGTGCCCGACCCGATCGTTGCCACACCGGAGCCGTTCGTCGTGCCCAAGCTCGTCTTCCAGTACGCGCCGTTGTAGGACCAGTCGCCCGTCACCGTGACAGAGCCGACGACCACACTCGGATTAGCGCCGTTCTTGACGGTGACCGTGGCGGTGCCGCTGATCCGCTTGCCGTTGACCTTCGTCGCGGTCACGATCAGCGCAGACACGTGCAGCGCCTGCGGCGGAGGCGGCGCTCCGCACGTAGTCGGGCCGAGTGCGGCGCCGACGTCGAGGATGCCGCCCGTCACCGTCTTGCCGGCGAGGGATGCCAGCGGTCGCGTCGTGCAGAAGAGCCGATCGCGCACCTGCCCGTACGTCCAGCTCGGGTTCACGGCGAGCACCAGGGCGGCGCCGCCGGCGACGTGCGGCGTCGCCATCGACGTCCCCGAGAAGGTGGAGTAGGTGTTGTTCGGGGTTGTCGACAGGATGCTCGACCCCGGCCCGCCTAGGTCGACGCTCGTGGCGCCGAAGCTTGAGAAGCTCGAGATCCCGTCGGTGCTTGTCGTCGAGGCGACGGCGATCACGTTGTCGAGCGCGTACGAGGACGGGTAGTGCGGGGTCGTGTCGTTGTTGGTGGTGCTGTTCCCCGCCGCTGCGACGAACAGCGACCCTGCCGTGCGCGCGGCGTTGATGGCGTCGAAGAGCGGCTGCGAGAAGCCGCCGCCGCCCCAGCTGTTGTTCGTGATGCGGAAACCCTTCGTCGTCGCGTACTGCAGCGCCTCGACGGCATCGGACGTGGATCCGCTTCCCTGGGCGTTCAGGAACTTGAGCGCCGCGACCTTCACCGTCCAGTTGACGCCGACCACGCCGACGCCGTTGTTGCCGACCGCTCCGATCGTGCCCGCGACGTGGGTGCCGTGGCTGTGGTCGTCGAACGGGTTGTTGTCGTTGGAGACGAAGTCCCAGCCGCGGACGTCGTCGACGTAGCCGTTGCCGTCGTCGTCGAGCCCGTTACTGGCGGTCTCGCCCGGGTTGACCCACGCGTTCGCGGCGAGGTCGGGGTGGTTGTAGTCGATGCCCGTGTCGATCACTCCGACGACCACATTCGAAGAGCCCGTGCTCACGTTCCAGGCGGTCGGCGCGTTGATCTTGGCCATGCCCCACAGGCTCGAATAGCTCGGGTCGTTCGGCAGGACGGAGGCGGTGAGGACGTAGTCGGGCTCGGCGTAGAGGACGTGCGGGTTCTTCGAGAGCGCGGCGACGGCGCTCTCCACACTCTTGCCCGCCTTGAGCCCTACCCGCTCGAGGCCGGGCACGAGCGTGTAGGCCTTGTCCGCGAGCGCGTCGGCACTCTGGCGGGCGAGGGCTTTCTCGGCGGCGGACACGCCCGGCTTGAACCGGACGAGCGCGACGCCGTCACGATGCTGCGGCGCCGCGGCCGACGACGCCACGGCGGCGCTCGTGGAGGCGGCGCACAGCAGAGCCAGCGCGACAACAAGCGGTACCCGTGAGAAGCGCACGACGCTCACCCCCGATCGGACGACTCTCTCAGATAAGCACAATAAGCCGACATTGGCGAGACCCTGGTCGAGCTGGCTCGTACTGATCGCGGTGGCTTCGCTCGCGGGGTTCGTCGTGCTCGCGGTGGCCGTCACGGGAGGGGGAACCGCCGTCGACGCGGATGAGCGGCTCGCTCACTGGGTCGCGGAGCGGTGGCCGGCGACCGGTGAGTGGCTCGCGCGGCCGTTCTCGTGGCTGGGAGGCTGGATCGGGATCACGATTCTGACAGCGGTGGGGTCGATCGCCCTGCTACGGCAACGAGCATGGCTCGACCTCTGCTTTCTGCTGACGGCCGTCCTGGGCTCGCAGGTCACGGTCGCCCTGCTCAAGCTCTGGTTCGACAGACCTCGGCCGAACGGTGACGCGGCGATCGCCGTGCCCTCGTCGTCTTCGTTCCCGAGCGGTCACGCGGCGGCCGGCGCCGCCACGCTCGGTGCTGTAGCCCTCCTCGCCGCGGAGCGTCTCCCGTCGGCCAGGGCCCGGAGGTGGTTGTGGGCGGCCGCCGTCGCGGTGGGGCTCGCGGTCGGTCTGAGCCGGATCGCGCTCGGCGTCCATTACGCCTCCGACGTGCTCGCCGGCTGGTGTCTCGGCCTCGCGTGGCTCGCGGGCTGCCTGCTCGTCCGCGATGCTATCCGGCGGTGAGCGCCCTGCACATCGAGCGATTCCGGCCGGGGTTGGAAGGGGACTTCCGTGCGCTCCACTCTGACGTCAACGACGCGGGCTGGTGTCGCTGCGTGGCCTGGTGGGTGCCGACCTGGGACGGCTGGGGCGAGCGGACGCCGGCAGAGAACGCGGCGCTCCGCGAGTCTCTGTGCGAGGCCGGCGAGTACGACGGGCTGCTCGCCTACGACGGCGACGAGCCGGTGGGGTGGTGCCAGGTCGGCCCGCGCGACCGCCTTGCCAAGCTGGTCGCGCAGCTCGAGCTCGACGCGGACCCGTCGGTGTGGGCTGTGACGTGCTTCCTCATCGCGCCGTCGAGGCGGCGCCAGGGTGTCGCCTTCGCGCTGCTGCGGGGAGCGATCTCCGCAGCGCGCGAAGCGGGAGCCTCCCGGCTCGAGGCATATCCGCGCCGGGAGGCCGAGAAGCCAGGTGAGATGTGGACAGGCCCCACGAGCCTGTTTCTCGCCGCCGGCTTCTCGCTCGAGCGCGAGGGCTCGCCACGATCCGTGCTGTCGCTCGGGCTTCACGGGTAGTCTGACGGCGGATGGCCGACGCGCTCGACACGCCCCTCGCGGACCAGCTCGAGGAGCTCGGGACCCAGCTTGCCTGGGTCCGTGAGTACCTTTGACCCCGACACGCTGACAGCGCGTAAAGCCGAGCTGGAGGCAGCGATGGGCGCGCCCGGCTTCTGGGACGATCAGGCCGAGGCCGCGCGCATTTCGCAGGAGCACGCCCGCGTCACCCGCAAGCTCGAGACGTACGACCGGCTGCGGCGGGAGTACGACGACGCCGCCGAGCTCTTCGCGATGGACGCCGACCTCGAACGTGAGATCGCGGCCGGCTTGGAGTCGGTCAAGCGTGAGCTGGACCGGCTCCAGGAGGCGGCGCTGTTCGGCGGCGACTACGACCCGGGCGACGCGGTCGTCTCGATCACTGCCGGTAGCGGAGGCACCGACGCCCAGGACTGGGCAGAGATGCTGCTGCGGATGTACCTGCGGTGGGCCGACGATCGCGGCTTCGAAGCGGAGCTCGTGGAGGCGAGCCCGGGCGAAGAAGCGGGGCTGAAGTCGGCGACGCTGACGGTGAAGGGCGAGAACGCCTACGGGCTGTTCAAGGCGGAGCGAGGCGTGCACCGACTCGTGAGGCTGTCGCCGTTCGACTCCGCGCATCGTCGCCACACCGCGTTCGCGCAGGTCGTCGCCGCACCGCTCCTTCCCGATACCGCCGCGGTGGAGATCGACGAGGCCGACCTTCGCATCGACACGTACCGCGCATCGGGCGCAGGCGGGCAGCACGTGAACAAGACGGACTCCGCGGTGCGGATCACGCACCTGCCGTCGGGGATCGTCGTGCAGTGCCAGAACGAGCGCTCGCAGACGTCGAACAAGGCGACCGCCATGCGCATCCTCAAGTCGCGCCTGGCTGAGGTCGCCGAGGAGGAACGGGAGGCGGAGCTGGCGAAGGAACGGGGCGCCAAGCAGGACGTCGGCTTCGGCAGTCAGATCCGCTCGTACGTGCTGCACCCCTACCAGCTCGTGAAGGATCACCGCACCGACCATGAGACCGGTAACACGCAGGCGGTGCTCGACGGCGCGCTCGACAGCTTCGTGCACGCGTACCTGCTCGCGCGGGCCGCGGGGAGGGCGTAAGGGAAAGCACGCCCGGGGCAAGCCCCGGGCTTCCCCCGAGGCCGTCTCTGCACACGCCTCGAGCCCCGGGCTGTGCCCGGGGCGTGCTTTTCGTCCTGGCGGGCCTCGAGCCCCGGGCTGTGCCCGGGGCGTGCTTTTCGTCCTGCGCGCACCGCCAAGCCCCGGCCGGCTCGCAGGAGTCGGCTACACTTGAACGAACCGAACCGGAGCAGCCTGCGGGTTGCCGAACACCCTCTTTCCGGTGCAGGACGACGATCTCATGACAGAAGCCACGGCGACCGTCACGACCGAGACCGCGCGCGCGGAGCCGTCGGCCTCCCCGTCGGGCGAGAGGTACCGCTCGAGCGCCTCGGCGATGATCGTGCTCGAGGACGTGACGAAGGTCTACGAACCGGACGTGACCGCGGTCGACAGGGTCTCGTTCACGATCGACAAGGGCGAGTTCGTGTTCGTGGTCGGTCCCTCTGGCTCGGGGAAGTCGACGATCATCAGGCTGCTCCTCAAGGAGCTCGAGCCGACCACCGGGCGCATCATCGTCGGCGGTCGCGACCTGATCCGGCTGAAGCGGTCGAAGGTGCCGCTGCTGCGTCGCAACGTCGGCTGTGTGTTCCAGGACTTCAAGTTGCTCCGTGACCGCACCGCCTTCGAGAACATTGCGTACGCATTGAGGGTGCAAGGCGAGTCGACCGCGTCGGTGCGCAAGAAGGTGCCGGAGGTGCTGAACCTCGTCGGCCTCGCACACAAGACCGGCTCGCGCCCCGACGAGCTGTCCGGCGGCGAGCAGCAGCGTGTCTCGATCGCCCGCGCGGTCGTCAACCATCCGCCGCTCCTGATCTGTGACGAGCCGACGGGCAACCTCGACCCCGATACGTCGGTCGGGATCATGCAGCTGCTGCACCGGATCAACACCGCGGGCACGACCATCTTGATGGTCACCCATGACCGCGAGATGGTCGACAAGATGCGGAAGCGCGTGATCGCCCTCGACGCCGGCAGGATCGTCCGTGACGAGCGCCGCGGGGGGTACGAGACCGAATGAGTCGGTTCAAGCTCGTCGTCTCAGAGGCGGTTCGCTCGATCGGCTCGAACCTCGCCACATCATTCGCCGCGACGATAACCGTTCTCATCGGCATGTTCCTGCTGGGGCTGCTGATCGCGCTCGGCTCGTGGGTCGTGTCGTGGTCGGATCACGTGAAGAGCCAACTCGAGGTGAAGGTCTTCTTCCTGGACGAGGTGAAGCCGAAGCAGGTGAACGGGGTGCGCATCTACCTCGAGCAGGACGTGCGCGTGAAGGAGTTCCAGTTCGTCACGAAGCGCGAGGCGCTGCAGCGGATGCAGAAGAAGTACCCGGAGTTGACTGCGAACCTGCCGTCGAACCCGCTCCCTGCCACGTACGAGGTGACGCCGCGCGACGCCGAGGACGTGAAGGCGCTGGCGGGGGACATCCGCGCCCAGAAGTTCCCGGGCGTGGAGCGCGTGAAGGACGGGCAGCAGACGTCGCAGCGGATCCTCCAGGTGGCGCGCTGGATCGAGGTCGTGTTCCTGGTGGGGGTGGTGGTGCTGCTCGTTGCCTCCGTGCTGCTGATCGCGAACACGATTCGGCTCTCGATCTTCTCGCGGCGCCGCGAGATTGAGGTGATGAAGCTCGTCGGCGCCACCAACTGGTTCGTGCGCGGCCCCTTCATGCTCGAGGGGCTGCTGTGCGGTGCCGTCGGCGCCGTCTCCGCGATCGTGCTCCTGCTCCTGGGCAAGGAGGTCGCGCTCCCCGCCATCCTCGGGCACATCGACACGTCCGACGACGTGCGGGCGCTCGGCTTCGGGCTGACCGCGTTGATCCTGCTCGGCGTGGGCCTGAGTGTCGGCGCGCTCGGCTCAGGTATGACGCTGCGCCGCCACCTCCGCGTCTGACCTCGTCGTGCCAGGGCGCCACAGAGGGCCCGGGCGCCCGCCGAAGCGGCAAAGCCGTTCCCAGCGCCATGTGCGCGCGAGCGACGCGCACAAGCGCGCCGCTGTGAAGCGGGCGGAGCGGCTCGTCGAGATCCGCCTGCCCGCCCGCCGCGGGCAGCCTGAGACCGTCGTCGCGCATCTCGGCCCGACGAACTCGGGCAAGACCTACGACGCGCTCGAGTTCCTGGCAGAGCAAGGGAGGGGGATCTACGCGGGGCCGCTGCGGATGCTGGCGCAGGAGGCGCATCGGCGCCTGTCGGAGAAGCTCGGGCCTCACCGCGTCGGGCTCGTGACCGGAGAGGAGCGGGTCAACGACGACGCACCGATCATCTGCTGCACCGTCGAGATGGCCCCAGGCGCGGGGGAGGTGCTCGTCCTCGACGAGGTGCAGTGGGCTGACGACGAAGAACGCGGCGCCGCGTGGACGACGCTCCTCCTCGCCGGCGAGTACCGCCACATCCGGGTGCTCGGGGCGCTCGACGCGTTGCCACTGGTGGAGAGCGCCTTCCCGCACGCCGAGATCTGCGTTCACGAGCGCAAGCTGCCGCTGGAGTGGGTCGGCGAGCGGACGCTGCGGTCGCTGACGCCGGGTACCGTCGTCGTGGCCTTCAGCCGCAAGGCGGTGCTCGCACTCGCCGGTGAGGTGCACCGCACGCACCCCGGGCGGGTGGCGGTGCTCTACGGCGCCATGCCGCTTGCGTCCCGGCGAGAGGAGATCGACCGCTTCCTCGAGGGCCAGGCGGACGTCTGCGTCGCGACCGACGTTCTCGGCCACGGCGTGAACCTTCCCTGCGAGACGCTGCTGTTCGCCGAGACGACCAAGTTCGACGGGGAGCAGAGGCGCGACCTCGAGCCCTGGGAGCTCGCGCAGATCGCGGGTCGCGCTGGCCGCTTCGGACTCGTGGAGCGCGGTCACGTCGGCGTGCTCGCCGGCATCCCGTGGGCGGACGCGGACCCCGAGATCGTCCGCTCGGCGCTCGAGCCGCACGTCGAGCTGCCGCACGGACACCGCGGGTACCGGGTCGTCGACGAGGCGCGCATCGGTCCGCGGCTGGCCGACCTCAATGTCGAGGATCCGCGCGATCTCGACGCGGCGCTCGCGGCGTGGCACAGGGTTGCGGTCAGGCAGTGGGCTCAAGAGGGTTGGCTGGCGGTGGAGTCGCTGGCACCGATCCGCGGCCGCCTCGCGGTGGTGCAACGGCAGCTGCAGCAGGTCGGCCGACGCTTGCCCCTCGATCAGACCTGGCGCCTCGTGAACGCGCCGATCGACCCCGACGGGGCCGAGATCCTCGGCGTGTTCGCGCTCGCGCTCGCCGGGGACACCCGCCAGCGGCCGCTGCTGCAGTGGCTCCTCGAGACGTCGCGGCTGCGCGACGCGACGCTCGAGGAGGCGGAGGAGGCGGGCCGCGTGGCGAGCATTCTGCGCTGGTTCGGGCTTCAGTTCCCCGGTGTCGCCGGCGTCACGATCGAGCGTGCTGCGGCGCTCGAGGAGGCGGCGGCCGACCGGGTGGTGGCGCGGCTGAAGGCGGAGGTGAGCGCAGGGACGATCGGTCGCTGCCGCTCCTGCGGGCGCACCTGCCCGCCCTGGTTCCCGCTCTGCGACCGCTGCGCACGCGCGCGCTGATCGCGTGATATGAACCGCCTGTGACCGCGGACGAGCTGCGAGCCCTCACGCCGTTCGCTCGCCTGAGCGATGCGGGCCTCGATCGGCTTGCGGCCTGCGCAGGTGAGCTGGAGGCGCCGGCCGGGCAGGTGCTCGCGATTCCGGGCGACCCCGGATCGGGCATGTTCGTCGTGCTGGCAGGATCGGTCGGTGTCGACTACCGCGGCGGTCGGGCGACGCTTGGCCCCGGGGAGGTCTTCGGCGAGCTCGCTCTGTTCGCCGACGGCGTTGGCCGCGTCGGCCGCGTGCGGGCAGAGAGCGACGCACGCGTCCTCGCCGTTCCCGCAGCGGACGTGGTCGCGCTCGTCGAGACCGAGCCGACGCTCGGGTTGGCGCTCCTGCGCACCGTCTCGTCGCGGTTCGCCGCGCTCCTTGCTCCCGAGGATCTCTAGGCACGACACCTACACTTGCCCGCGTGACAGGCGGGGCCGGCACCAAGCTGATCGCGGAGAACCGCCGCGCACGGCACGACTACGAGTTCCTCGAGCGCGTCGAGGTGGGCATCGTGCTGACGGGCACCGAGGTGAAGTCGCTGCGCGACGGTAAGGCGCAGCTCGCGGGCGCGTACGCCGACATTCGCGGCGGTGAGGCGTGGCTGGTCGGCGCCTCGATCGCCGAGTATCCGGGTGCGAGCCGCCAGAACCACACGCCCGAGCGCGAGCGAAAGCTCCTTCTGCACCGCCGCGAGCTGGACACTCTCGCCTCGAAGGTGAACGAGAAGGGCCTCACGCTGGTACCGACGCGCCTCTACTTCAAGGAGGGGCGCGTCAAGCTCGAGCTGGCGCTTGCCCGCGGCCGTGAGAAGGGTGACAAGCGGCGCGTGCTGGCCGACCGTGACGCGCAGCGCCAGATGGAGAGGGCGTTGCGGCGCCGCAGGTAGCCGGAGCGCGCCCGGGGCAAGCCCGGGCTTGGGGCCGCCCAGTTTCTAGCCCCGGGCTCTGCCCGGGGCGCGCTTCTCGTCCACCAGCTGCGGCTAGTCGATCGCTGAGATCTTCGTGGCGAGCACGATCCGGCCGGGCTCCGGCGCGTAGCCGTAGCGCTGGTTGAGGTGGCGGATCGGAGCGTTGCGCTCTTCGTTCGCCGTCGTCAGCCTCTTGAATCCCTGCTCCTTGGCCCACGCGATCTGAGCGCACTTCAGCGCCGAGGCGATGCCGCGGCCGCGCCAGGCCCGCTTCACCCCGGTAAGGTCGTGCCACGCGGTGCCTGTCCACTGGTGCGGGAGCGAGAGCTTCGCGTAGCCGACAGGCTCGTCGCCGGCAAGCGCCACGAAGACTGCGTCGGCCCTGTCTGAGGCGCCCTGCATGTCGTCGGCGAGCCATTCCTCGAAGCCCGGCAGCTCGTCCTCGTCCTGGCCGGGGACGTCCGGGTCGGCCTCCACGTACACGTCGTACAAGCCACGGGCGAGCTCCGGCCGCTGCGCCCAGGTCACGATCTCGATCCCCGCCGGGGGGTCGAGAGCTGGCGGGTCGATCGTCGTCAGGTCGAGTGTGACGCGGAGCTCGCGGCCGATCTCCCGGAATCCACGCCGGTCAGCCCACGCGATGCTGTCCCCGTCGTGCTCGGCGACGGTGGTCTGCACGGCAACGCAGCCGCGCTCGGCGGCCCAGCGGAGCAGGTCGGCGTAGAGCGTCTGTCCGACGCCACGGCCCCGCGCCGCCGGGAGCGTCCACGCCTCCACCGTCGCCGTACCAGGCTTCGAGTGCCAACCGACGAGCCCGACCCCGGCACCCACGTCCGCAGTGCCGTGCTCGGCGGCCAGGAGCCACACCATGTCCTGTGCCTGGCGGCGCCAGTCGACGAAGCCCTCGACCGTCCCGGGGTCGTCCGGCCGTGCGACGTTGCGGATCGCGATCAGCCGCGGCAGTTTGGCGACGTCGACCTGCTCGACACGCACCACGCAACCAGTCTAGGCTCGTTGAGGCAGATGACGCCGAGGAGTAGGCTCGCCTGGCGAGTGCTTCCCCCTCACAAGGAGGCGACGACAGTGCGACAGGTGACGCTGGGCGTGAACGGGCAGGTCCGCACCGTGGAGATCGAGCCGCGGGAGCTGCTCGTCTACGTGCTCCGTGAACGACTGGGCCTGACCGGGACGACCGTCGGTTGCGACACGTCGTCGTGCGGTTCCTGCACGGTGCTCGTCGACGGCGAGTCGGTCAAGTCGTGCACGGTGCTCGGCGTGCAGGCCGACGGAGCGGAGATCACGACGATCGAGGGCCTGGCCGGCCCCGACGGCTCGCTGCACCCGGTGCAGCAGGCGTTCCACGAGCATCACGCCCTGCAGTGCGGGTACTGCACGCCGGGGATGGTGATGGCGGCCGTGTCGCTGATCGCGGCCGGGGAGGCGGGCAGCGAGGAGGAGATCAGGATCGGCCTCGAGGGAAACTTGTGCCGCTGCACCGGGTACCACAACATCGTCGAGGCCGTCCAGGCCGCCGCGGGAGTGACGGTATGAGCTCGCTGCGCTCAGGCCGCGAAGCGGCCGCTTCAGGGGTTTGCCGCCGTAGGCGGATCGCCGCGGCGGGGATCCGTTCGTGCGGATTCCCGCCTTGCGGAAGAAAGAGGGTGAGGTCATGAGCGCGACGGAGACGCGCCACATCGGCAGGGCGATGCTGCGCAAGGAAGACTGGCCGCTCCTTACCGGGCGCGCCACGTACGTCGACAACATGACGCTTCCGGGAACGCTCGCGATGATGGTCGTGCGCAGCCCGTACGCGCACGCGCGTATCCGGTCGGTCGACCTGTCGGCCGCACGTGCCGCAGAGGGCGTGGTCGCGGTATTCAGCGGTGCCGACCTGCGTGACGACTGGAAGAACGGGTTGCCCTGTGCCTGGCCTGTGACCGAGGACATGCGCTCGATCGACCACTTTCCGCTCGCCGTCGACGAAGCCTGCTACCCGGGCGACGGTGTCGCCGTCGTCGTAGCGGACAGCCGCGCGCTGGCGAAGGACGCCGCGGAGCTGGTCGAGGTCGATTACGAGCCACTCCCGGCCGCCGTCGGCGTGGCAGCCTCGCTCGCCGAGGGCGCGACGCTTGCGCACGAGAGCCTCGGCACGAACGAGTGCTACGTGTGGAAGCTCGCGACGGAGGGCGTCGACGACGTTTTCGCCGGTGCCGACGTCGTGGTCAGCCGCAGCTACTACCAGCCGCGCCTGATCCCGAACGCGATGGAGCCGCGCTCGGTGCTCGCTCAGGCGGGGCCCGCGGGCGAGGCGACCATGTGGTCGACCACGCAGATCCCGCACATCCTTCGCTTCGCCGTCGGCGTCGTGCTCGGTCTCAACGAGTCCCAGGTGCGGATCGTGGCGCCGGACGTCGGCGGAGGCTTCGGCTCGAAGCTCGACGTCTACGCGGAGGAGATGCTCGCGCTTGCGCTCGCCCGTCGGCTGGACCGGCCGGTGAAGTGGACGGAGGAGCGATCGGAGGGCTACACGTCGACGATCCACGGGCGCGACTTCGTCACCACCTACGAGCTGGCTGCGACGAAGGACGGGACGATCCTGGGATGCCGCGCCGACGTCAAGGCGGCGATGGGCGCCTATCTTCAGATCGCGACGCCGGGTGTGCCGCTGCTCGGGGCGTGGATCTACTCGGGCCCGTACGACATGAGCGCCTACTCGGTCACTTTCACCGGCGTCTTCACGAATGCGACGCCGACCGACGCCTACCGCGGCGCGGGGAGACCCGAGGCGACGTACGTGATCGAACGGACGATCGACGCGCTCGCGGACGAGCTCGGCATGGACAAGGTGGAGCTGCGGCGAAAGAACCTGATCTCGACGTTCCCGCACGACCTGCCGTCCGGGCTTACGATCGATTCCGGTGACTACCGGGCTTCGCTCGACCGGCTGCTCGAGGTGCTCGACCTGGACGGAATCCGCTCCGACCAGGCCGCTCGCCGCGATCGCGGCGACGTGAAGCAGCTCGGCGTCGGCTTCTCGACGTACAACGAGATGTGCGGGCTGGCGCCCTCGCGCATCCTGGGCGCGATCCGTTACGGGGCCGGCGGCTGGGACAGCGCCACGATCCGCTTCCAGCCGCTCGGCTCCGTGCAGGTGATCACCGGCACCTCGCCGCACGGGCAGGGTCACGAGACCGCGTGGTCGCAGATCGTGGCCGACCAGCTCGGCCTCGACCCGGCTGAGATCCAGGTGCTGCACGGCGACACGGCGGTGTCGCAGCTCGGCATGGACACGTACGGCAGCCGCTCGCTGCCCGTTGGCGGCGTCGCGCTGTGGAAAGCGGGCGAGAAGGTGATCGAGAAGGCGAGGCAGATCGTGGCGCATCAGCTCGAGGTGTCGGCGGACGACCTCGAGTACGACGGCGGCACCTTCGCCGTGAAGGGATCGCCCGACAAGACGATGACGGTCAAGGACGCGTCGTTGCAGGCGTGGACGGCGCACAACCTCCCCGACGGGATGGAGCCGGGGCTGGAGGAGACGGCGGTGTACGACCCGCCGAACTTCTCGTGGCCCGCGGGGGCGCACGCCGCCGTGGTGGAGGTGGACACGGAGACGGGTGACGCACGGCTCGTCCGCTACGTGGCTGTCGACGACGTCGGCGTCGTCGTCAACCCGCTCATCGTCGACGGGCAGGTGCACGGCGGCATCACGCAGGGCATCGCCGCAGCGCTCTTCGAGGAAGGCACCTACGACGACGAGGGCAACCTGATGACGCCGAACATGGCCACGTACCTCGTGCCGTCTGCAGCGGAGCTGCCGAGCTACGAGCTCGACCGCACGGAGACCCGGAGCCCGACAAACCCGCTCGGGGTGAAGGGCGTGGGGGAAACGGGCACGATCGCGGCGGCCCCGGCGGTGATCAACGCCGTCGTGGACGCGCTCTCCCACCTCGGCGTCACCGACGTCCAGATGCCGGCCAGCCCGGAGCGAGTGTGGCGCGCGATCGAGGAGGCGGCGAGATGATCCCGGTACGGTTCGACTACGAGGTGGCGGAAAGCGTGGAGCACGCGGCGGCGTTGCTCGGCGCCGATCCGGACGCGAAGCTGCTGGCCGGCGGACATTCGCTCGTGCCCGCGATGAAGCTTCGGATCGCGCGCCCGTCAAAGCTGGTCGACATCGGACGGCTGACGGATCTCGCGTACGTCCGCGATGCGGGGCCACAGCTTGCGATCGGGGCGCTCACCCGGCACCGTGACGTGGCGGGCGACCCGCTGCTGAGCGGGCACTGCCCCATCGTCAGCCATGCCGCGGGCCAGATCGGTGACCCGCAGGTGCGCCACCGGGGCACGATCGGCGGCTCGCTCGCTCACGGCGACCCTGCCTCCGACCTGCCTGCGGTGGTGCTCGCGCTCGGAGGTGAGCTCGTGGCACGGGGCGTGGACGGCGAGCGGGTGATCCCGGCCGCATCGTTCTTCACGGGTGTCTTCCAGACCGCGCTCTCGCCGGGGGAGGTCCTGGTGGAGGTGCGGGTACCGAAGCTCGCGGCGTCCACCGGCTGGGCATTCGTGAAGGCGAACCGGCGCGCACAGGACTGGGCCACCGTCGCCGTGGCGGCGGTCGTGCACCGCTCCGACGGGAAGGCTGACGGAGCGTCTATCGCCCTCGTCAACATGGGTGCGACGCCGCTGCACGCGTCCGCCGTGGAGGAGGCGGTCGCCGCGGGCGAAAGCGTGGCGGCGGCTGCGGCGCACGCCGCGGACGGCACCTCGCCGCCGGCCGACCACGCGGGCAGCGCGGAGTACCGCGCCCATCTGGCGCGGGTGCTGTGCCGCCGCGCCCTGGAGGAGGCGCTCGCCTAGACGAGACGGCGCTCGACGGCCCAGCGCGTCGCAGGAGCACGGGGTTGCCGGCGTGTCCGCGCAGTCGCTTGTCTCTATGTTCCTTTGGTGGCGAGAAGCAGTCCGGCGCCGATCGGGACGACTGCCGAGGTGATTCGCGGGTGGTTCTCGACGAGCGCTTTGAAGTCGATCAACTCGTCGGCATGTGAGCAAACGTTGTCGACGGCGAGTAGCCCGCGCGGGGCGAGGATCCGCACGAGATCCGGCCAGTAGCTGACGTACTGATCTCTCTCTGCGTCGAGGAAGATGAACTCCCATGTGTCGTCATGGCTTTCGGCAACGATGACTGCGGCGTCATCGAGGCGTAGGTCGATCCGGTTCGCAAGTCCTGCGTGCGTGAAGTTCTCCTGCGCCATATGCGCGCGGCCGCGATCGAGCTCGACTGTCGTTATGCGTCCACCAGCGGAGCCGACGGCGTCCGCAAGCCACAGCGTCGAGTATCCGTTTGAGCTGCCGAGCTCGAGCACGCGACGAGCGCCGCTTGCCTGGACGAGCACGGCGAGCATGCGCGCAGTCTCCACGTCGACGTTTCGCAGACGCTCGCGGCGGTCGTCCAACGCAGCGTCATAGTCTCTGCCGAATTCGAACAGCTCGTCGAGAAAGCGTTCTCGCGCAGGATCCACGTGCTCAGAGTGTCCTCGATGACGGCTTGATGTGCACGGCCGCGTCAGCGGCCGGGCTTTAGGGATCTGCGCGGTCGGAAACCGCGTTCTGCGGATTTCGGAGTCCCTATGCGGCGGCCCCGGCCGCGTTAGCGGCCGGGCTTTAGGGATCTGCGCGGTCGGAAACCGCGTTCTGCGGATTTCGGAGTCCCTATGCGGCGGCCCCGGCCGCGTTAGCGGCCGGGCTTTAGGGATCTGCGCGGTCAGAAATCCGCTGTCGCGGATTTCTGACCTGCGCTAACAAGAAGGTGCGGAGTCGGGTCCCCCCACGGGCCCGGCTCCGCACGAGAGGCGGAGGCTACTAGAGGGAGCCGTTTCCCGCGGAGACGACGTCGAGAGCGCGCCGCAGGGCTTCGTCGGCAGTCGTGCCCTCGCAGACCAAGCGGTGTCGGAGCACCCACGGTGCTACGTCGCGCACGTCGTCGATCGTGACTACGTCGCGACCGGAGAGGCGAGCGGTCGCCTTGGACGCACTCAACAGGTGGATGGCGCTACGGGAGCTGGCGCCCAGAACGACACCGTCGATCGTGCGGGTGGCGCGTACCAGCGAGACGACGAAGCGGGCGGTGGCGTCCGGCACCTCGGCGGCGTCGAGATCCTGCCGCGCTTTGTCGAGGCCGACGATGCCGAGCAGCGGCTTGATCTCGCCGAGCATGTCCGGGGTGACGCCTGTGTGGGGGAGGCGTAGCATCTCGACCTCGTGCTCGGCGTCGCAGTAGTCGAGCTCGATCTTGAACAGGAAGCGGTCGAGCTGCGACTCGGGCAGCGGGAAGATCCCCTCGTGCTCGTAGGGGTTCTGGGTGGCGATGACGAGGAACGGGTCGGGGAGGCGGTGCGTGTTGCCGTCGACGGTGGCGGTGCGCTCCTGCATTGCCTCAAGCAGCGCCGCCTGTGTCCGCGGCGGCGTTCGGTTGATCTCGTCCGCGAGCAGGACGTTCGTGAACACGGCGCCCTTCATGAACACCGGCTCGCCGGCCTTCATCACGTACTGACCCGTGATCTGGTCGGGGGTGGTGTCGGGCGTGAACTGCACGCGGCGGAACTTTGCGCCGAACACGTGCGCCATGGCGCGGCCGAGGAGCGTCTTCGCACTGCCGGGCGGTCCCTCGAGCAGAACGTGCCCGCGGGCGATCGCGGCCACGAGCAGCAGCTCGACGGCGCGCTCCTGACCGACGACCACGCGCGAGACCTCATCCTGGGCCTGTTGCCGCAAGTTGGTGAAATCGACGTACGCGGGTTGCACGATTGATGCCACTGCCAAGCCCTCCCGTGGTTGTCCGTTCTGAGGGTACTCGGGCGTCCGGCTGCTGTCGCCCCCCCGGGTGGCTAGTAGCGTGAGGTGTCCGGGGAGCGCCGCGGCCGCGCAGCGGATGCCTTCAGGGATCTTGCGCGACCGGAGTCCGCGCAAGCGGATTCCGGTCTTGCGCCAGGTGAGGTGGCAAATCGCTCAAGACGGGCCTCGGGTCTGCCGATCAGGGGAGGGTGGCCCGGATCGCGGTCGCACCCGTGTCTGCCGAGGCGCGCCGCCCGCGTACGGGTGGGCTGCGGGCCCGAGGCCTGCGCGTGGCAGTGTTCACCACCTCGTTTCCGCGGCAACAGGGCGACTACGCGGGACTGTTCGTGTCCGACCTCATCGACCACGTGCGCGAGCGCGGAGTCGAGGTCGACGTCGTTGCGCCAGGCTCGTTCCGCGACTTCGGACTGACGTCCGGCTCCGGCGGCGGGGTCATGTCGGGGCTGCGGCGACGACCGCATGTGGCTCCGGCGGCGTTCGCGTCGATGGCATACGCGTTGCGGCGCGCCGCACGCGACGCCGATCTCGTGCACGCCAACTGGCTCGCGGGATCGGTCGTAGCGCGCCTGGCGGGAAAGCCGTTCGTTGTCACGCTGCACGGGTCGGGCAGCGCGGGGCGCTTCGACGACCTTTCGCTCGCGGATCGGTCGCCCGGGCTCGTGCGCTGGGCGCTCGAGCCGGCGCGTGCCGTGATCTGCGTGTCGGAGACACTGGCGGACGCGATGCGCGCGATCGGCGTTCGCGACGTGCACGTGATCCCCTCGGGGGTCGCGGTGCCCGATCGCATCGTGCCGTCGCGGGAGCCCCCTTTCGTGCTGTACGTGGGGCGCCTCGCGGACGAGAAGGGCGTGGACGTGCTCGCTCGCGCAGCGTTCGACCTCCCGCTCGTGGTGGTGGGTGACGGCCCTCGCCGCGAGCTGTTCCCGGCCGCTCTCGGCTTCCTGCCGCCGGCGGAGGTGCACCGCTGGTACGACCGCGCGGCGGTCGTGGTGCTGCCGTCGCGGCGCGAGGGTCTTGGGAACGTGCTGCTGGAGGCGATGGCGCACGGCCGTGCCGTGGTCGGGAGCGACGTCGGCGGGATCCCGTCGGTGGTCGAGCATGGCCGCACCGGGCTGCTGGTGCCGCCGGACGACCCGTCCGCGCTGCGCGGAGCGCTGGAGCTGTTGCTGGGCGACGCGGAGCTCCGCGAGCGACTGGGTCTCGCGGGTCGTGCGATGGTGTCGGCGCGCGCCTCGTGGGAGGTCGTGACGGAGCGGACGCTGGCCGTGTACCGCGAGGTATTGTCTGTGTCGCCGGTCGGCTTCCCGGTGCGGGGCTACCCGGGCCGCCGTCCTGCCGCTACCCTGTAAGAGTAGGAACACATACGGGGGCGACCAGGTTTCGACGTGGTCGGTTCTCCGGTCGAATTGCGAGCCGAGGTCCCCGGTCGGCCTCGTTAAACCACCGGGAACAACGCAAGTGCGAAGAACGATCTCGCACTCGCCGCCTAGTCGAATCTAGGTCTGGCGACGTCCCGCCGGGTTGGGCCCGAGGCCCGGGTCGGGGCGCCAACGATCGGGCTCGGCGCCGAGGGAGAGCCAATCGCCCGAGGCGCGACTCTCCAGGATGGCTGGCCTGCCGGGTGGTCGTTCGGGAACCGGCCCGGCGGGCGAGACTGAAGCCCGGACTACGCTCGTAGACGTTCGCCCGGTGCGGCCGCGGACGCGGGTTCGATTCCCGCCGCCTCCACTCCTGGCTTTGAGGGGCCTGCACAGCGGGCCCCTCGCACACCTACGTCGCTCGTGAGCGTGGAACGTGGAAGACGTGACCTCGCCG
>Ga0247727_10002948_pt1 | contig 38290 bp, 31 predicted proteins | sample WisWelCaveWW1625_FD_202498 | JGI IMG/M metagenome (GOLD analysis project Ga0247727, IMG submission 202498) | Biofilm microbial communities from Wishing Well Cave, Virginia, United States - WW16-25 | ecosystem: Environmental > Aquatic > Deep subsurface > Groundwater > Cave microbial mat | place...
GAAGACCTCCTGAAGCCCAGTCCCCTTTCGCTTCGCCATCGCTCACCCTCCTTCGCCCCAAGACGGGACGCCGAGAGGGTGCCGCGGTCACGACGGGATGGGAAGATGGCTACACCGGACGCTTACCCCTGGGGTGTCGACCGAGTGAGCGATGCTGTGGCTCGAAACGAGGAGGAGCCATGGCGAAGCGAAGGATCGGAGCGGGGGAGCGAGGGAGGCGCAAGAGGCTGGTAGCGCAGTGGCGGCGCAGCGGCCAGTCGGCCGCAGAGTTCGCCGGACGGCGGGGCCTCTCGCAGTGGGCCCGATTCGCGGGTCAACGCGCGTCCTCGTGGACGTCGTGGACTCGTCTCCCCAGCGTTGCGCCCCCCCGATCGCGGCCCACACATCCTTCCTTCGGTGCGGCTCGGGACTGCTCTGTTGCAGCTGTGTCCTCGATCTGCGCGCAACGCGCGCAGAGCCCTCCACGCCGCGATCGCCCCGCGCTCTCGACCCGCCTCTACGGCGCCTCGTCTCCCCCCCTGCTGTGACATCCGTCCTCGTCATCGAGCACCTGCCGGCGGAGGACGCGACTCTTCCAGTATGGCGGGCCGCGGTTCGGAGGGCGGCGCGGCACCTCGGTCGTCTCGCCCACGGCCGCGAGGTAGCGGGTCAGGTAGTTGATGACGCCGCCCACCGTCACCGGTCCGTAGGCGATCTGTCCGGAGCCCTTCACGACCTCGATGCCGTCCAAGTGCTCCACGAGGGGATATACACCCACGAGCTCATGCTGGAAGCGAGCAAGCAGTTGATCGACAAGACGGCTGCGGCATTCCCGAGCAAGCACCTCGCCATGGCCGTGGGCGGAAATCAAATGGACACCGATCCGAATCTCCTGGCGCGGGGGTTCAGCGACTACTGCCGAACCCAATACGCCGGGCGGTGTCATGTCGGGAAGATGAGCTTGGGGCCGACCATTCCCGATGGATCCTCGTCGCTGCCTACAGGCGACAGTTGGCGGGTGGTCTGGGACGCCATGCCGGACACTCAAGGGCAGATGTGTCAATCCGAATCTCACCGACGAGCTCCAGGCATTCAAGCCAGGGAGTTGACGGACTCTCTTCACCTGGGCGAGTCAAGGGCGGCGTGGAGGAGCGGGACGGTCTCCGACCAGACGTCCGCAGAACTCGGCAGATTGCTGTAGGTCAACCAGAAGGCCGCATATCCGCGCGTGTGGTTGACCCACGGGATGGCCCCCCAGGCCCCCGCGACGCTGAGTTGGTCGGGTGCGCCGCTCCTGTCCTTCGCGTCGATCCACCACGTGAGGCCGTATCCAACCTCCGGCTTGGCCACGCTGCCGAAGAAGGGAAGCCCGGCGCAGCTCTCCTTCTGCATCTCGGCCACGGCCCATTCGCTCAGCACGCGCCTCCCGCCCCCATTCCCCTCGCCGCAGGTGCAGCTGCACGAGGTTCGCGTAGTCCGCGAGCGGCGCGCTGAGTCCTCCACCGATGCGCGGGTTGCGCACGGCGCCGAAGGTGGCTCGCGTCATCAGCAGCGGATCGGCGACGCGCTTCCGCCACACCGATTCCCAGGGCTCTCCGCTGACGACCTCGGCGATCCGCCCCAGGATCTGGTAGGAGACCGCGGGAGCGTACTCACAGACCGCCCCCGGCGGCCGGACCGGGACCACGTCCTCGGCGATCTGCTCCACGCACTCTTCCATCGTCAGGCCGTTCTCCCTCCCCGGAGGAGGAATGCACGGATGGTCGGCGGGCAGGCCGTGCGTCTGGGCCAGGAGCTGCCGGACCGTGATGGCTCCCTTCGAATCGGTGAAGTAGGGCAGGTGCTGATCGATACGGTCCTCGAGCCGGATGAGGCCCGCATCGACCAGGGTCATCAGGGTCGTGCCCGAGGTGAGTTTGGTGGCCGACGCGATCGGGCTGCTGGTCTGGCGCGTGTTGCTACCGACGGCTTCCTCGAAGAGGACGCCGCAGCGGTCGACGACGATGAGGCCGACACCGGGAAGTCGGCCAGCGCTCACAGCCGCCTTCATCTGAGTGGTCACGCGCGCGAAATCGTAGCGAGCGGCCACCCCGCAGACGGCCACTTGCCCGCCGGGCTGGGCGGCGAGAGGCGCGCCTCCCGGATCGGCACACGAGAGCTGTCCGCCCAGCGCGACGATCAGCGCCGGAAGCAGGCGACGCCGTGACGACTCTGACGGCTGTGGCCTCCTGCCCTCCACGCTCCCACATTGTTAGACCGCGGGCGCCGGGCGGAGGGTTGAATGCTGGCGTGACCCCCCGACGCTGCGGCGGGCTAGAATGACCGATCGAGCGGCGCCGCAATCGACCTTCCTCGAGGAGCAGCCATGACTGACACGGGGCAGGCCTTCCAGGTACTGCCGTTGGAGAACGGCCTGGTCGAGCTGCGATTCGACCTGCCAGGCGAGCCCGTCAACAAGTTCAGTGCCGTGGCCCTCGCCAGCCTGAGGGGGGCCGTCGAGGAGCTGCGGGCTCGGAAGGGACTGCGCGGCGTGCTGCTGACGAGCGGCAAGGACGTCTTCTGCGTGGGCGCCGACATCGCGGAGTTCCTGGGCCACTTCAAGAGGAGCGAGGCCGACTTCACGAGCTGGATCCTCGGCACCGACGCGGTCTTCTCGGCCCTCGAAGACCTGGATGCACCGTCCGTGGTCGCCATCAACGGCGTCTCGGTGGGCGGCGGCTTCGAGCTGTGCCTCACCGCGAGCTACCGTGCGATCTCGCAGTCGGCGCAAGTGGGCCTGCCCGAGACGAAGCTCGGTCTCTTCCCCGGCTGGGGCGGGACCGTCCGGCTGTCGCGGTTGTGCGGGGCCGACACGGCGATCGAGTGGATCGCGGGCGGCGAGCATTGGCCAGCGGCGGATGCGCTCAAGGCAGGCGCTGTGGATGCGGTGATGGCACCCGGCGAGCTGCGCGAGGGAGCGCTCGGCATGCTGCGCGACGCCGCGGACGGCAAGCTCGACTGGAAGGCGCGACGCGCCGAGAAGACGGGCGCGCTCAAGCTGAATGCGGTCGAGGCGGGAATGGTGTTCGCCACGTCCAGGGCGTTCGTGGCGGGCAAGGCGGGGCCGCACTACCCCGCCCCGCTCGCCGCGATCGACGTGATCGAGAAGGGCGCGGGCAAGGGCCGCGACGAGGCGCTGCCGATCGAGGCGGCCGCCTTCGCGAAGATCGCGAAGACGAGCGCCGCCCATGCGCTCGTCAGCGTCTTCCTCGGCGACCAGGCTGTGAAGCGGATCGCGAAGAAACACGCGAAGGCCGCGCGGCCGGTGAAGCGTGCCGCGGTGCTGGGCGCGGGGATCATGGGTGGTGGTATCGCCTACCAGTCCGCGTCACGGGGCGTGCCGGTGCTGATGAAGGACGTGGCGACGAAGGCGCTCGAAGCGGGCGTCGCGGAGGCGACGAAGCTGCTCGAGAAGCAGGTCGAGCGCGGGAAGCTCACGACCGGCAAGATGGCGCAGGTCCTCGCCGGGATCACGCCCACGCTCTCCTATGGCGACTTCGGCGCCGTCGACGTTGTCGTCGAGGCCGTGGTCGAGAACGAAGCCGTCAAGAAGAAGGTCCTGGCCGAAGTGGAAGCGCTGCTGCCGGACCACGCCATCCTCACCACCAACACCTCGACCATCTCGGTCACGCGCCTCGCGACGGTCTTGAAGCGCCCCGAGAGCTTCTGTGGGATGCATTTCTTCAACCCCGTTCCGCGCATGCCGCTCGTCGAGGTGATTCGCGGCGAGAAGTCGAGCGCAGAGGCGATCGCCACGACGATCGCGTACGCCCAGGCCCTGGGCAAGACACCGATCGTGGTCAAGGACTGCGGCGGCTTCCTGGTCAACCGTGTGCTGTTCCCCTACTTCGCCGGCTTCGATCTCTTGCTCCGGGACGGAGTCGAATACGAGCGCATCGACAAGGTGATGGAGAAGTGGGGCTGGCCGATGGGTCCCGCGTTGCTGATGGACGTCGTCGGCATCGACACAGGCGTGTACGTCGACCATATCCTGGCGGAGGCGTACCCGGACCGGATGCGGCACGAGGGGACGAGCGCCATCGAGGCGATGGTTGCGGCCGGACGCCTGGGCCAGAAGAACGGCAGGGGCTTCTACGCCTGGAAGCCGGAGAAGAAGGGACCGCCGAGCAAGCAGAGCGATCCCGAGGCCCAGGCGCTCGTGGGCGCGCTCGCCAAGGGCAAGGCCACCGCGTCGGACGAGGAAATCGTCGAGCGCATGATGCTGCCGATGCTGCTCGAGTCCTCGCGCGTGCTCGAGGAGGGCATCGTCGCGACGCCGGTCGAGCTGGACATGGCGCTCCTCTACGGCCTGGGTTTCCCGCCATTCCGTGGCGGGATCTTCCGCTGGGCCGATGCCACGAAGGCGGCGGTGCTGCTGAAGGCCGCGGAGAAGCATCGGGCGCTGGGCGCGCTCTACGCGCCGACGCGGCAGTTACAGGCCCTGGCTGAATCCGGCAAGGGCTTCCACGAGGAGTGAGGCCATGAGGGAAGCGGTCGTCGTCGACGCCGTTCGGACGCCGATGGGGCGTTCGAAGGGCGGGATGTTTCGCCACGTGCGGGCCGAGACGCTGTCGGCCGAGGTGATGAACGCGCTGCTCCGGCGCAACCCCGAGCTCGACCCGAAGGATATCGAGGACATCGTGTGGGGCTGCGTGCAGCAGACGCTCGAGCAGGCCTTCAACGTGGCGCGCTCCGCCCAGCTGCTGACGCCGATTCCGAAGCAGGTCGGTGCGCAGACCGTGAACCGGCTCTGCGCTTCGTCGATGACCGCGCTTCACGGCGCGGTGACGTCGATCCTGGCCGGCTACGGGGACGTGTTCCTCGTCGGCGGCGTCGAGCACATGGGCCACCTGCCGATGACCTACGGCCTCGACTTCAGCCCGCAGAGCACGAAGCGGAACGCAAAGGCCGCCGGGGCCATGGGCCTCACAGCCGAGTACCTGGCGCGGATTCACGGGATTCCGCGCCAGCAGCAGGACGAGTTTGCACTGCGCTCGCACCAGCGGGCCCACCAGGCAACGCTGTCGGGCGCGTTTAAAGACGAGATCATCCCGGTCGAGGGACACGACGACAAGGGCGCCCTCAAGCGATGTGACGTCGACGAGGTGATCCGTCCCGACACGACGCTCGAGGCGCTCTCTGCGTTGAAGCCCGCCTTCGACCCGAAGACCGGGTCGATCACCGCGGGCAACGCCTCGGCCGTCTCCGACGGAGCGGCCGGCCTCCTGGTCATGTCCGCCGAGAAGGCGAAGGCGCTCGGCAAGAAGCCGATCGCGCGCGTCGTCTCTATGTCGGCGGTTGGCGTCGACCCGTCGATCATGGGCTACGGCCCGGTGCCGGCGGTCAGGAAGGCGCTCGAGCGGGTCAAGATGAAGACCAGCGACGTCGACCTCTGCGAGCTCAACGAAGCCTTCGCCGCGCAGTCGCTCCCGGTGCTCAAGGACCTGGGCCTGCTCGGTGCGCTGGACCAGAAGGTCAACCTGAACGGCGGCGCGATCGCGCTCGGCCACCCGCTCGGCTGCTCGGGCGCGCGCATCATCACGACGCTGCTCCACCAGATGAAGGCGAAGAACAAGTCGACGGGTGTCGCCACCATGTGCGTGGGCTTCGGGCAGGGCGTAGCGACCGTGTTCGAGCGCGTGTAGCTCGAGCCTGGATCCCGGCCCTCAGGAACGGGCGCGGCGCCCGCTGCCGAGGCTCGTCTTCTGGAAGCGCTTCCGCCCGGCCCAGTACAGGCTGAGCTGGTGGCCGTCGGGGTCACGCAGGTACGCGTGCTTCCATCCCCAGGACATCAGGGCAGGTCCCTCGTCGATCTTGACCCCCTGGGCAGCGAGCGACGCGCAGAACGCCTCGAGCTCGCGGACCTCGAGGTACAGGCGCAGACCCTCGACCTTCGTGTCCATCTTCTGACCGCGGTCGAGGACATGGAGCGCGATGGTCGTCTGGCCGCCCGGGATGCGGAGGCGCGCGTAGGCACCGGGGTACTCGTCCACGACCTCGAAGCCGAGCGCGCTCTCGTAGAAATCGCGCGCCCGGGCCAGGTCGGCGGTATAGATCATGGCGTGGTTGAACTCGAGCATCCGCCGACGCGTCGTCGGCGACGCCTTGCTCCGCCGCGAGGCCAGGCGTTTTCCTGCTTTCTTTGCGCGTGCCATCCTAACCTCCCCGTCACGAAAAACGCTCGATCGAGGCGAGCCGCTCCACCGGCGATGGCGGGCACGATCGCCACATCGTCGCCGTCCGAGAGGCGCGTCTCGAGCCCGGAACGCGCACGTACGTCCTCGCCGTTGACGTACACGTTCACGAAGCTGCGCAGCGAGCCGTCCTCGGCGAGGAGGTGGGGCCGCAGCTCCGGCGCCTCCGCGATCAGGGCCTCGAGCACCGTGTGCACCGTCTCCCCGCTGAGCGAGACCGCAGCTCGACCGCCGGTGTAAGGCCGAAGTGGAGTGGGAATCCGAACCCGCACGCTCATGCGTCTCCTTTCGACAGACCGAGCTCCAGATCCAGATCGGGCTGCCGGAACGGCGCTTCCACGCTCACGCCCCTTCCCAGAAGCGATCGGAAAGGTAACGCTCCCCGTCGTCGGGAAGCACGACCGCGACCGTGCTCGCTCGCATCTCGCGCCCCGCCCGCAGCGCCGCGGCCACCGCCGCCCCACTCGACGGCCCGACGAAGAGCCCCTCCTCGCGAGCCAGGGTCCGGGTCATCGCGTGCGCCTCTTCCGTCTTGACCGCGAGCTGGAAGTCGGCCAGCGTGGGATCGTAGATCGCGGGGACGATGGCGCTCGCCATGTGCTTGAGCCCTTCCAGGCCGTGGAACGGGGCGTCGGGCTCGACCGAGGCGAGGCGGGTGATGGGGCTCGCCCGCCGGAGGAAGCGAGCGACACCCACGAAGGTCCCGCTCGTGCCGAGACCGGCCACGAACAGGTCCAGCGGAAGGCCCGCGAGCTGGCCCAGGATCTCGGGCCCGGTGGACTCTTCGTGGGCGGCTGGGTTGGCGGGGTTCGAGTACTGATCGGCGTAGTAGTAGCGGTCGGGCTGCCCAGCGACGAGGGCGCGGGCCCGGTGCATCGCCCCGTCCGATCCCTCGAGGGGATCGGTCGCAACCACTTCGGCGCCGTAGGCCTGCAGGATTCGCAGGCGTTCCGGGCTCGCCGTGGCCGGTACGCACAGCGTCACCCTGAAGCCGAGGGCGGCCCCGAGCATCGCGTAGGCGATCCCGGTGTTCCCGCTCGTGGAGTCGAGCAGGCGCCTCTGCGGCAGCTCGCCGGCCCGGATCGCCGCCATCACGATCCCGCGGGCCGCCCGGTCCTTGACGCTGCCGCCGGGATTGGCGCTCTCGAGCTTCCCGAAGACCCGGGGGCCGTCGGGGCTCGCGACGCGGCGCAGCTCGACGAGGGGCGTCCGCCCGATCCGCTCGAGCAGGGGATGCCGCAGGAGTGACGCTTCCCCGTCCTGTTCTGGCAGTCGCGCTTCGATCCTGACGTGCACGCTCGGAACGGCCTCCTCAAGAACAAAAAAGGCCCATCACCCTGGTGATGGGCCTTCCCGTGGAGACGCCGGGGACCGACTACCCGGCGCCCACGCAGGCGGGGCCGCCGCAGCGACAACACGCCAGGCTGACGGCCCACCTGCTCATGAAAGCACCATAGTCAAAGACGAGCGCGCCTGTCAACGAAAGCCCTGCGCGAGGCGTGATACTGTGCGGCCTTTCCGCTTGCCACCATCCAAGCCCATGAACGGCTGGCCCTTCCCCACCAGATCTCGGGCTTCCTCAGGAAGCTCCCGCAACGGTGACCGATGCGCACACCGCTGCTGATCGACACCGACACGGCTTCGGACGACGCCGTGGCGTTGATCATGGCGCTCCGCGATGCTTCCCACGAGGTCGTCGCCATCACGGTGGTCGCGGGCAACGTCCCTTTGCCGCAGGGAAGCCGCAACGCGCGCTACACGGTCGAGCTGTGCGGCGCCACGGTTCCGGTCTACGAGGGCGCCCTTCAGCCTCTCAGGCGCCCGCCGATCGTCGCGACCTTCTTCCACGGCCAGGACGGCCTCGGCGATCAGGGCTATCCGCCGCCCAAGGCGGCGCCTGCGAAGGGCCATGCCGTGGACGTCCTGATCGACCAGGTGCGCGAGCGGCCCGGCATCCTGCTCGTGACGCTCGGCCCGCTCACGAACGTGGCGCTGGCGCTCGAGAAGGCGCCCGACATCGCCGCGAAGGTCGGCCGCTGCGTCGTGATGGGCGGCGCCGCCTGCACGGTGGGAAACGTGACCCCCGCCGCTGAGTACAACATCTGGTGCGATCCCGAGGCGGCGCGCGCGGTGTTCCGCTCCGGGATGCCGATCGAGATGGTCGGCTGGGAGCACTGCCGCGGGGTGGCGAACCTGGACGACGCGGACATCGCCCGCTGCCGGGCGCTCGGGACACCGCTCGCCCACTTCACGATCGATTGCAACAAGACGGCGCTCGAAGCGAACCGGCGGCTGTTTCACGACCCGGGCATCGGTCTACCCGATCCGGTGGCCATGGCGGTGGCGCTCGATCCGGGCATCGCGACGCGCACCAGCCGCCACGCCGTCGAGGTGGAGTGCGATAGCCCGCTCACCCGCGGCATGACCGTGGTGGACGCGCTCGACGTCGTGCCGCGCGAGCTCGGTGATTCGGCCGGCTGGCCCGCGGCCGCGGTCTCCGGAAAGCCGACTGTGACGGTCGTCGGGCAGATCGACGTGGCGCGCTTCAAGGAGCGCCTCTTCCGCGCTCTCGCGTGACGACGGCCATCTCCGCGGTGGCCGCCGGGCCCGAAGCCTACCGCGAACTCAGCGCCAGTTCTTGACCTTCGGCCAGATTTCCTGGACGGACAGGTGCGGCTGGCGGCAGACGAGAACCGGCCCGTTCTCCCAGGCCGCTCCCCACGGATGCGACAGCTCGGCGGCCACCTGGACGTCGGCGCACCAGCGCTTCAGTCGGTCGGGGCGATCACCAAGGACGATCAGCACGTTCTTCGATGGGTCGCCGGGACCCCACAGCCAGTAGCTCTGGTGCGTGCCGAGCGCCTTGATGGGCAGGCCGTACTTCGCGCCGAGCAGGTCGATGGCACCCGATTCGCCGTAGTTGTTGCCGATGACCGCCGCGTGCGCCTGCTCTTCCGGTGGCAGCGCGCGGTAGGCCGCGGCCACCGCCGCCACCATCTCGTCCCAGCCGAACTGCCAGGCAAAGTGGTGCGGCAGCGCCGCGCGGGCATGGGCCTTCTCTGAGGCGGGAAGCGTGAGGCCCAGCCGCTCCTGGTACGCGATCAGCCCATCGGGAGACAGGACGGGCAGCCCCATGGGAAGAAACAGCAGCGAAGCCAAGAGCAGCGTCACGAGCGCGGGGCGCAGCCGCCTGCGCCAGCCCGTCGCGGCGAAGCCCTCGATCGCGACGGCTCCGGCGGCGAACAGCGTCGCGAACGCTGGCGCCAGGTAGTAGTCCTTGCCCCCGGCCAGGACGAACGTAGCGAGCGAGACCAGGAAGGCCCAGCCGAGCGGCCGGAAGGCCCGCCCTCGCGCGGCGAAGAGGAGCCAGCCCAGGCCCGCCAGCCAGATCGGCAGCGTGGCGGGGTTCATGTTGAACGGCTGGCGCGCCACGTACTCGACCGCCGAGAGCTCGACGTCGCGCCCGCTCTCCCGGATGTTGCGTATCAGCTCGATGAAGGGCCAGTCGTGCTGGACGTTCCAGATCACGTTCGGCAGGAAGACCGTGCCGGCGACGATGCCTCCCAGCCAGATCCACGGCGCGCGGAACGCGCGCCGCTCGTTCGTGAGCAGCACGCCCACGACGAGCCCGAAGCCGTAGACGGCCATCGAGTACTTGGTCTGCAATCCGAGGCCCGCGACGAGACCGAACCACAGCCAGAGCCGCTGGTCGCCGGTCTTGACGATGCGGACCAACAGGAAGGCGCAGCCCGTCCAGAACAGGGGCTCGAAGGCGTTCATCGTGAACAGGTAGTGCGTCACGACGTAGACGAACGCGAGCGCGCTCGCAGCGCCGGAGAGGCCCATCGCGAAGCGAGCACCGCCGAGCTCGCGTGCCAGCAGGCCCGTCAGCAGCACGAGCGCCGTGCCCGCCAGCGCCGACGGCAGCCGGATCGCGAGCAGCGACGTGCCGAGCGTGTGCCGGACCAGCCATGCCACGAGCGCGATCAGCGGGGGCTGGTCGACGTAGCCCCAGTCGAGATGCTCGCCGCAGGCGAGGAAGTAGAGCTCGTCGCCGAAGTAGCCGTAGCGGGAGGCGGTGGCGAGATGCAGCAGCAGCTTGGCGGCCGCCACGAGGAGCAGCACGGCGAGTCCGTCTCGGAACCATGCTCTCATGCGTTCCACCCCCCCCCGCCCCCGCGCGCCTGGGCGTGTCCCAGCCGCCTCAGGACGAAGCGACAGCGGGCTTTGGCGGGTACTCGCCCTCCCAGCGGGCGATCACCACCGTCGCCAGGCAGTTCCCGATCACGTTGACGGACGTGCGCGCCATGTCCATCAGCTCGTCGATCCCGAGCAGCACCAGGATCGGCCACTCGGGCAGCCCGAAGGACGCGGCGGTGCCCATCAGGATCACCAGCACCGCGCGCGGAACGCCGGCGACGCCCTTGCTCGTGATCATCAGCACCAGCACGATCGCGAGCTGCTGCGTGAAGGAGAGCGGGATGGAGGCGGCCTGGGCCACGAACACCGTGGCGAGCGCGAGGTAGAGCGTCGAGCCGTCGAGGTTGAAGCTGTACCCGGTCGGCATCACGAAGGCGACCGTCTGACGCGGCACGCCGAACTGCTCCATCCGCTCCATCGCGAGCGGCAGCGCTGCTTCCGAGCTGGTGGTGGCGAACGCGATCGAGACCGGCTCGGCGATGGCCTTGACGAACGCTCGGAGCGGGACCTTCGCCAAGAGCGCCACCGGCAGCAGCACGAAGAGCAGGAAGGCGAGCAGCGCCAGGTAGAAGGTGGCGAGCACCTTGGCGAGGTTCACCAGGATGCCGAGGCCCATGTGGCCGACGGTGTACGCGATCGCGGCCCCCACGCCGATCGGGGCGAACAGCATCACCAGGTTGGTGAACTTGAACATGGTGGCGGCCAGCGACTCGGCGAACGTGAGCATCGGCCGGCGTTTCTCCTCGGACAAGAGCGACAGCGCGACCGCGAACAGCAGGCTGAAGACCACGATCTGCAGCACCTGGCCTTCGGCGACGGCCTTGGCGATGTTCTCCGGGAAGGCGTGGAGGATCACGTCGCTGAGCGATTGGGGCGGCGGGCGCGTGCCCTGTGGCTGCAGCGCCTCGGGCGGCTTTATGCCGACCCCGGCCTGCGAGAGGTTGATCGCGGCGAGGCCGATGAAGAGGGCGAGCGTCGTGACGATCTCGAAGTAGACGAGCGCCTTGACGCCCATCCGGCCGACGTGGCGCAGGTTGGGGTGGCCGGCGATGCCCACGACCAGCGTCGCGAACAGCAGCGGCGCGATGATCGTCTTGATCATGCGGATGAAGATCTGGCTCAGGAGCCGCATCACCGCGGCAGTCTCGGGGAAGTCGTGGCCGAGCTCGGCGCCCACGACCATCGAGACCAGGATCCACGAGGTCAGCGAGCGCCGTGGCCACGCCCAAAGGAAGACGCCCGCAATCAGCGCCCAGCGGCCCGCGAACCCGACGGCAGGCCATCCGAGAAGCCACGCGAGCGACGCGAGGAGCCCGCCCCCGACCACGAGCCCCGCGGTCGCGGCGCCCTGTCGCGTCCAGCCGGCCTGGTTCGGCCCAGCCTGCGTGCCCATCCAACCTCCGGGAGACGGCGAGCGGAGTATAAGCGGGACGCGCGGACGATGGACTCGGCCAAGTCTAGATCATCGACGCGGACGGCAGCGCGCGGCCGTAGGGCTGGGAGGCGCGTCGCTCAGGCAGACGACGCCGGTTGCCTGCTGCCGGACCTTACGAGCGGACGGCCCAGCCGATCCAGGAGCGCTGCGGGCCCTCGTGGGTCCACTCGACCCCGTAGCGTCGTTCGTCCCAACCGCCACCCGTCCAGACGATACGGCCAGTGGCCGGCACCGGTTGACGGGGGCGGGCGAAGTTGAGCCACAGGATCACCTCGTCGCCGACCGAGAGCTCCCGCGACTGGAGCGCGACGCAGGCGCCGCCGGCCGACAGGTCGAGGGCTTCTCCGAGCGCCAAAGCGCCGTCGTACTCGGCGGTGACCTGCACGGTGTGCACGGGCGGCTGCCGCTCGAAGCGCCGCTTGGATTCGCCGATTTTGGCCTCGTCCATCGCCTGCCTCCCTCGAAGGGACGGCGACAGTATGCCACGGGGAGGACCTCGCGGAACGTGCGCGGGGCCACAAGCCGCGGCACGGACCGAGGCGGCCTCGGTCGGCTAAAATGGGCGGGCGGGAGCCCCGATGCACGTGCTGGGAATCGACGCGGGTGGCACGAAGACGATCGGCTACCTGGCCGATGAGAACGGCAAGGTGCTGGGCGAGGGACGCGCCGGGGGGGCCAACCTGAAGGCCGAGGGCGAGCTGGCCGTCGAGAAGGTGCTCCACACCGTCATGGACCAGGCCATCGGCGACCACGACCGGGACGTGGCCGCGATCTGCCTGGGGATGGCGGGGGCCGACCGTGACGACGACCGCGCGGTGGTCCGCGACATCATGCGCCGGATCGGGGCCCGTTCGCGGGTCGTGGTCGTGAACGACGCGCTGGTGGCGCTCGTCGCCGGGGTCGGCGACGCGTCCGGCGTGGTGATCATCTGCGGCACCGGCTCGATCGTCTACGGCCGCAGCGCCGACCGCGCCGCGCGCGCCGGGGGCTGGGGTCACATCCTGGGCGACGAGGGCAGTGGCTACTGGATCGGCCGGCACGCGCTGCGGGCCGTGGCGCGCGCCGCCGACGGGCGCGGGCCGGCCACGTCGCTCACGCCGCGGGTGCTGAACCATTTCGCTGCGGCGAAGCCCTCCGACCTGATCGCGGAAGTCTACGACCGGCAGCTGCGGCACCACGCGCTGGCGCAGATTGCCCGAGCCGTGCAGCAGGCGCGCGACGAAGGCGACGAGGTCGCGACGCAGATTCTCGAGCAGGCGGCCCACGAGCTGGTGCGCGCGGCCCGCTCGGTGGTCGAGCGGCTGCAGATGCAGGAGGAGGTCGTCCAGTTCGTGCTCGCCGGCGGCGTCTTCTTGGGCTTGCCCTGGCTCGCCGAGGAGCTGACGCGCCGCCTGCCGGCGACCGCGCCGCGCGGGCAGGTGAGACGGCTCGAGGTCGAACCGGCCCAGGGCGCGGTGCGGCTGGCGCTGGCCGAGGCTCGGGGGGGTGCGCGGATTCCGAGCTACTGGACCTGATGCAGGCGCTCGTCCGGGCCGCGCGCGAACGGCCGCGGCTCGAGGGCGGGTGGGACGACCCGGCCTGGGCGGCCGCCGAGACGCTCGAGCTCTCGCACTTCCGGCCGGAGGGCAGCGAGCACCGCCCGCGCACGCGGGCGCGCCTGCTGCATGCGCCCGACGGACTTCTCGGCATCTTCCGCGTGGAGGATCGCTACCTGCGCTCGGTCCACACCCGCTTCGGCGATCCCGTCTACGAGGACAGCTGTGTCGAGATCTTCCTCCAGCCGAAACCGGACCGCGGCTACCTGAACTTCGAGATGAATGCCGGCGGAGCGCTGCTCGCGAGCCACGTCACCGACCCGCGTCGCGTGGCGGGTGGCTTCGCGGGCTTCACCCGGCTCGACGAGGACGACGGACGCAAAGTGCTCCGGCGCTCCTCGCTGCCGCCGGTGATCGAGCCCGAGATCGAAGCAGCCGTCGACTGGCAGCTCGCCTTCTTCATCCCGGTGGAGCTCCTCGAACGCCGCGTCGGCCCGCTCGGCCCGCTCGCCGGACAGTCGTTTCGTGCCAACCTCTACAAGTGCGGCGACAAGACCTCGCACCCGCACTGGGCCTCGTGGTCACCTGTCGACGCCCTCAACTTTCACCTGCCCCACTGCTTCGGAACGCTGCGCTTCGAGGCGTAGTCTTGCGGTGCTTTGAGCAGAGGCGGGAGCGCTTGGCGAATGGCACGCCGAAAGCTCGATGTCGTGCGCGAAACGCGGCGGGGCTTGGATAGAATCGGCAGATGCTTCGCAAGCTGACGCTCGCCCTCCTGCTCGTCGCCTGCCCCGCGTCGTCCCCCGCCGCGCCGTCCGAGCCCGATCGCAAGGCCGCGGCCTGGGTCAGGAAGACGCTCGCGAAGATGACGCTCGACGAGCGCGTCGCCCAGCTCGTGGTGCCGGGGCTCCAGGGCGTCTTCACGCCGACCGACAGCGACGACTTCGACGAGCTCGAGCGCCTGGTCCGCGAGCGCCGGGTCGGGGGCTTCCACGTGTTCGGCGGCGGGGAGGCGCTGCCGCCGGCCCTGCTCAACCCCGTGTACGGCACCAGCGGCGGGCGCGCGATCAAGGGCGACGCGCTCGCGATCGCGGCGCTGCTGAACCGCCTGCAGCGGGCGTCGGCGCTGCCGCTGCTGTTCACCGCCGACTTCGAGGGCGGCGCCGGCTACATCGTGGCCGGCGCGACGCGGCTGCCGCGGGCGATGGCCATGGGCGCGACGCGCGATCCCGGCCTCGCGTCCCGCGCGGGCGAGCTCGGGGCCGCCGAAGGCCGCGCGCTCGGCGTGCACGTGGACTTCTACCCTGTCGTCGACGTCAACGTGAACCCGCAAAACCCGGTGATCAGCATCCGCTCCTTCGGCGAGGACCCCGAGCTCGTCGCGCGCATGGCCACGGCCCACATGCGGGGCATCCAACAAGGCGGCATGCTGGCGACCGCCAAGCATTTCCCGGGTCACGGCGACACGGCGACCGACACCCACCTCGAGCTCGCGGTCGTGGAGCACCCGCGCTCGCGGCTCGACGCGGTGGAGCTCGTGCCGTTCCGCGCGGCGATCGCCGCCGGCATCGACGCGGTGATGTCGTCGCACATCCGACTTCCCGCGCTCGACCCGACCGAGGGCCTGCCCGCGACGCTCAGCCGGCCCATCCTGACCGGGCTGCTGCGGCAGGAGCTCGGCTTCACGGGCCTCGTCTTCACCGACTCGATGTCGATGCACGCGATCAGCAAGCGCTTTCCGCCGGAACGGGCCGCGGCGATGGCGGTCCATGCCGGCGCGGACATCGTGCTCGATCCGCCCGACCCCGAGGCGGCGCTGCGCGGGATCAAGGCGGCGGTGGAGAGCGGCCTTATTCCGAGGCAGCAGCTGGAACGCTCGGTCGAGCGGATCCTGGGCGCGAAGGCGCGGCTCCAGCTGCACCGCTCGCGCAGCGTCGACATCGAGGCGGTGCCCGCCGGCGTCGGGGGCCGTGCCCGCGAAGCGCTCGCGCTGGAGATCGCCGCGCGCGCCATTACGCTGCTCAAGGACGAACGCGGCCAGGTCCCGCTGCGGCTGCCGCAGGGCGCGCGGGTGCTGCTGCTGTCGGTCGTCGACTACGCGAGCGGCTGGCGCGAGGGAGCGCCCGGCCGCGTGCTGATCCCGGAGCTCAGAAAGCGCTTCCCGGGTGCTATGGCGATCGAGGTGTCCGACCGCACGACGGCGGCCGAGCTCGAGCTGGTGCGGGCGCTCGCGAAGAACGCCGACGCGGTGGTGGCCGCGACCTACTCTCGCACGGCCGCCTACAGCGGCCGGATCGGGCTACAGCCGGCGCAGCAGTCGCTGCTCGAGAGCCTGGCCAGGGATGCCGGGACTCGGCCGATCGTCGTGGTCGCGCTCGGCAGCCCCTTCGTCGGCGAGCTGGGCGGGAAGCTCCAGGTCCTGCTCGTCACCTACGAGCTGGGCGACGCGCCCGAGGCGGCGGCGGTGCGCGCGATCTGTGGCGAGGCGGGGATCGGCGGCCGGCTTCCGGTCTCGCTGCCGGGGCTCTTCCCCGCGGGCCACGGCCTCGACCGGGCGGTCCTTCCGCCCGGCGGACCGATCGCCGGCCGGTGACGCGACCGGCGTTCCTTGTCGCCCTCGTACTGCTGGGACTGACCTCGGCGGTCCTGGTCGCGCGGCTGCCGTCGGATCCCGACGCGCGCGTCGTGACGCGCCGCCACCACAACTCCGACCCGCTGCTCACCGCGACGCTGCTGCAGTTCAACGTGACGAGCCTGCTGCACCACCCTGCCCGCTACTTTGCCCCGCCGATCCTGTACCCTGACCCGAACCCCTATCGCAGCACGGAGCCGCTCCTGGCCGAGGCGCTGCTGGCGATCCCCTTCCGTCTCGCGCTGGGCCAGCGCCCCGTCTTCGTCTACACCGCGGTGCTGATCACCACGCTCACGCTCGTGGCGGTGTGGAGCGGGCTGCTGCTCCGCGAGCTCGGCGTGCGCCCGAGCCTTTCGCTCCTGGGCGGCGGTCTCAGCGTCCTCGTCGCCACCACGACCATCTTCGTGGACCGGCTGCAGTCGCTCTCGATCCAGTGGCTGCCGTTAGGCCTTTTCTTCGCCCTGCGCTACTTTCGGCACGCGCGCCGCGTCGACCTCGCGGCCTTTGCGGCGTGCGCCTTCCTCACGGCCCAGGCGAGCCTCTACACGAGCGTGATGCTGGTCTCGGTGGCGCTCTTCCTGCTGCCGCTGCTGTTCGCGTCGCTCCGCAGCGACCCGGTGGCCCGCGCGCGTGTCCCGGGACTGGCGGCGGCGCTGCTCGCCGCGGTGGTGGCGTGCCTGCTCGTGCTCCGGCCCTACCTGCGCGACCGCGAGGACGTCGCGGCCTACTCGACGGCGGCGTTCGCGGCCGAGAAGACCTGGGGGCAGGCGTTCCTGGCCGAGCTCGCGATCAGCCCTCCCGAGTACGGCCAGCTCGGCTTCCTGCTCGAGCCGGGGGCGAGCTGGGACGGCGTCTATCCCGGCGCCGCGTTCGTGCTGCTGGTGGCGAGCGTCGTCGTGCTGGCACTCGTGGCGCTCGCGCGCCGGCGCGGCGCAGGCCTCGCCCTCAGCGCTGGCGGCGCGGCCTTCCGGGCCTCGAAACGCCTGCTCGCCTCGATGCTGCTCGCGTTCGCCGCCACGCTCGTCGCGAGCGCGTGGACGGGTGGCGGCAGCCTCGCGCGTGCTCTTGCCGACGGGCTCCTGTGGGCGGCGCTCTTCACCTGGTGCGTGCGGCTCGGGCTGTGGCCGCTCGCCGAGGGCCCGTCGCGCCTGCGCGCGCTCGCGAGCGCCCTCTGGCTGGCCGCGTTCGTGCTGTTCCTGCTGAGCATGGGCAGCCCGATCGCGCTCACGGTCGCGCATCCCCCACTCCTGAACGGCCTCTTCGGCCCGCTCTCCTCGTTGCTGCCACCGCTGCGGGAGCTGCGGGAGCTGAAGCGGTTCCTGCTGCCCGCCGGCTGGGCGGCGGTCATGGCCGCCACGCTGTCGCTCGAGGCGCGCCTGCCGCGGCGGCCGGAAGCACTCGCCCCCGTTCTCGCGGCGCTGATCCTGGCCCTGGGCCTCGGCGAGCGGGTCCGCGCCGACACGCGCAGCGTCAGCGTGCCGCCGTTGCCCGACTACTACTCCCTGCTGCGGGGCGCGCGGACGAGCGGCGGGCTGCTCGAGCTGCCGTTCGATCCCTGGGGTCGCATCAGCTCGGTGAAGCGCATGCTGTGGCAGCCGGAGCACGGGCGGCCCATCGTCGCGGGCAAGGTCAGCCTCGATCCCGCGTGGTACACGCCGGCGGGCGAGGTTTTCGAGCTGTTCCCGTCGGAGGAGAGCGTGCGGCTAGTGCGCGCGTGGGGCATCACCAGCATCCTCGACGCCCGGCCCGACGCCTGGCGCGAAGCGCTGCCGCCCCGGCTGCCGGAGGGCCTGCTGCTGCGGTCGGAGTTCGATCGGCCGGAGGGGCCGGCGCGCCTCTTCGAGGTCGCCCTGTCCGGGGCACCAGGCGCGCTCGCCGAGCCCGCCACCGGCGCCGGCGCCTGGCGGACTCCGGAAGCCGTCTCCCCCGCGGCCCGGCTCGCCTCCGACGGCTCGTTCGACAGCGCGGCGACCGTCGAGGGGCCCGAGGACCTGTTGTTGGTGCCGCCGCTCGGAGCTCGCGTCAGCGCGATCGAGCTCGATTACGGCCCGGGCCGCTTCAGCCGCGTGCCGCCGCGACTGCGGGTACTGGCACGCGAGGCCGACGTGTGGAGCGACGTCGCGCTCGAGGCGAGCGGCGAGCGGCTCCGTGCCCGCGCCGCGGATCAGCTCCTGCGGACGCGGCGCGCGCGGCTGGTGATCGCGCTGCGGCCGTACGCCGGGGGGCCGCTTCGCCTCGTCGCGGACGCGGGCCCGTGGGACCTTCCCGAAGTGCGGCTGCTGATCGACGAGCGCGGCCAAGATCCGGCGGCTCAGCCCAAGAGCGTGCGGTAAGTCGCCTCGTCGAAGCCCATGAGCGTCAGGCCGGTGTCGCGGGGCTGCCGTCCCCGGGCAGGCGGTTCATGCCGAGCCAGTACCAGCGGACCCGGTCGATCATCTCGCGGATCCGCGAGAACTCGGCCGGCTTCACCAGGTAGCTGTTCGCGTGCTGCGCGTAGGCGCGCGCCACGTCGTGCTCAGAGTCGGAGGTGGTCAGCACCACGACCGGGGTCGAGCGCAGCGCCGGCGAGGACTTGATCTCGCCGAGCACCTCGAGCCCGTCCACGCGCGGCAGGCGCAGGTCGAGCAGGATCAGGCGCGGGCGCGGGCTGCGGCTCGGGTCCTGGTAGTCGCCACGGCGGTGGAGGTAGTCGAGGGCTTCTTCGCCGTGCCGCGCGACCGCGAGCATCACCTTCGGCTCGCGCTCCGCGAATGCCCGTCGGATCAGCTCCTCGTGGTCCGGGTTGTCCTCGATCAGGAGCACCTGCGGAGCGTCGGGCTCGGCCAACCAGTTCCTCCTCGCGTACGGCTCACACGTTGTAGCACCATTCGCCGAGCCCCGCCAAGCGGGGTCGCGCAGGGGCGGGACGGCTCACGGAGCGGAGAGGCCACGAGAACGGACCGGCTTTCCGGGGGCTGAGCGCCCCCCGAACCCCCGCTTGCGTCAGTGCACTTTCCGGACCTTCTTGTTCAAGTAGTCCATCAGGACGTACTGGCCGAGGCTCCACGGTGTCGTGAAGTACGCCTTGCCGCGGCACATCTCGGTCACCTTCTTCACGAACGCGACCAGGTCCGGGTCGCGCGCCAGCATGAACGTGTTCACCAGGATGCCCTGCCGGCGGCAGCTCGCGACCTCCTTGAGCGTGAGCGCCACCACGCGCGGGTCGAGACCGAAGGGGTTGCGGTAGATGCGCCCGTCGGGCTCGCTGAGCGCCGACGGCTTGCCGTCGGTGATCATCACGATCTGCTTCATGTCCTTGCGCTCGCGCTGCAGGATGCGCTGGGCGAGCCGCAGGCCCTCGCGCGTGTTGGTGTAGTGCGGTCCCACGCGCACCTGCGCCAGCCGCGACAGCGGGATCTCCTCGGCCGAGTCGTGAAACAGCACCAGGTGCAGGCTGTCGCCCGGGTATTGGGTGCGCAGCAGGTGCGACAGCGCGAGCGCCACCTTCTTGGCGGGCGTGAAGCGGTCCTCGCCGTAGAGAATCATGCTGTGCGAGCAGTCGAGCATCACCACCGTCGCGCACGAGGACTGGTACTCGGACTGGCGGACGTGGAGGTCGGGGTAGTCGACGGCGAGCGGCACCCCCAGGCCTTCGTGCGCGATGGCGGAGAGCAGGGTGGCCGAGACGTCGAGGTTCATCGTGTCGCCGAACTCCCACGGCTTCGAGGGACCGGAAGCCTCGACACCCGTCGCGAGGTCGAGCGTGTCGTGGCGCCCGAATGACGCCCTGCCCACCGACCCGAGCAGGTCGCGCAGGGCGCGGTAGCCCAGGAAGTCGACGGCCTTCTCGGTCAGCTCGAAGCGAACGGGCGGGCCCGGCGGGCCCTCGCCCCCGCCCGTCGGATCGTGAAACGGCTCGGCCTCGCGCGCCCGCAAGTAGCCCTCTCGCATCAGCCGCTCCACGGTCTTCTGAAGCAGCTCGTCGAGCGCGTCCTCGTCCGCCATCACCCTCTCGAGGTCTTCCGGCGAGAGCAGCCCGCGCCGCAGCACGGCCTCGAGGATCGCGTCGTGAAGGTCCTGGAGCGAGTCCTCGTCCCACTCCGTGCCTTCCTCGCCGAAGCCGCTCTGCAGGAAGAAATCGGAGAGCTCGTCGACCAGCGACGCGAGGTCGAGCTCCTGCCACAGCTCGCCTGTGTAGCGGTGGTAGCGGACGAACGCCATCGTTGCCTCAGTTCACCTGCTTCTTGAGCCGGCGCAGGCGCTCCAGGCGCTCCATGTCGACCTCGAGCTCGGCACGCCGCTCGGGGGCGACGAAGCCGCGGTCGTCGCTGCGGCCGATCTTCTTCTGGGCCCAGAGGCCCTCCAGCACGAACTCGCCCGCGGCCGCCTGGAGCGGCTCGGGCGAGCCGGGCGGGGCGCCGAGCAGCGACAGGCTGTCGAGCACCTCCGGCACGCGCCGGAGCTGCGCCAGCACCTCGGCCGAAGCCGAGCCCTCGCGGATCCGCAGCGTGCCGCCCTCCTCGAAGAAGCGCACCACCTGCTTCAGGTCGGCCGAGCCCAGGTAGGTCGAGAACACCTCGCCCACCGCCTCGCGGATCAGCTCGCGCGCCACGTTCTCGGCGCCCACCAGCTCGCCCTCGTACTCGAGCTCGAACTTGCCGGTGAGCGACGGCAGCGAGGCGTAGATGTCGGAGACACGAGGCACCACCGCCGCTTCGCCCGACACGAGCGCGCGGCGCTCGGCGTTGCTCACCGCGTTCTCGAGCGCGCTGATCGGCAACCGCTGCGAGACCCCGCTGCGCCGGTCGATCTTCTTGTCGCGCCGCGCGGCGAACGCCACGGCCTCCACCACCTCGCGCACCCAGCGCGGGATCAGCAGGCCGGGGGCACGCTCGGTCCAGGCCTCCTGCGTGGTGATCGCGACACCGTGCTCGATCGTGGCCGGGTAGTGGGTGCGGACCTCGCTGCCGATGCGGTCCTTGAGCGGGGTGATGATCTTCCCGCGTGCCGTGTAGTCCTCGGGATTCGCGGTGAACACCATCGCCACGTCGATCGGCAGCCGCACCGGGTAGCCCTTGATCTGAACGTCGCCCTCCTGGAGGATGTTGAACAGGCCCACCTGGATGCGCCCGGCGAGGTCGGGCAGCTCGTTGAGCGCGAAGATGCCGCGGTGTGCGCGCGGCAGCAGGCCGTAATGCATGGTGAGCTCGCTCGCCAGGTCGAGGCCGCCGCGCGCGGCGCGGATCGGGTCGACGTCGCCGATGATGTCGGCGATCGTCACGTCGGGGGTGGCCAGCTTCTCGACGTAGCGGGCCTCGGGCGCGATCCAGCCGACGGGCGTAGCGTCGCCCTTCGCGGCGATCAGGTCGCGGCAGCGCCGGCACAGCGGCTGGAACGGGTGGTCGTTGATCTCGCAGCCTTCGACGACCGGCACGGCTGGATCGAGCAGGCTCGTCAGGCTGCGCAGGATCCGGCTCTTCGCCTGCCCGCGCAGGCCGAGCAGGATCATGTTGTGCTTTGAGAGCACGGCGTTCGTGATCTGCGGGATCACCGAGTCGTCGTAGCCCACGATCCCGGGAAACACGGGCTCGCGCGCGTGCAGCTTGCGGAGCAGGTTGCGCCGCATCTCCTCTCTGACGGACACGCGTCTTGCGGGATGCGACACCCTCAGCTCGCCGAGGGTCCGGGATTGGGACATGAGGAGCGACCTCCTCGACCATTATGCCCTCATGCCCGCTCTTGCATTGCGCTGCCGGTTGCGTGAGGATTTCGCCCCAGGCCCCGATGGACCCTGAGCCTTCTCCGCCGCGGACGATCAGCGAGCGTTACGAGCTGCTCGAGGAGCTGGGCCGCGGGGGCATGGGCGTCGTCTACCGCGCCATCGACCGCAGCCTCGACGAGACAGTCGCCCTGAAGCTGCTGCGGCGAGAGCTCGCCTCCGATCCGGAGCTGGCGCGGCGCTTCCGCTCGGAGATCAAGCTCGCGCGGCGCATCAGCCACCCGAACAATCGCCTGGTTCGTCGTCGGGACGTTCCTGTCGTGCGCTGCTGGACCGCCGCCGGTCGTCGCGCAGGACGAGAAGCAGGAAGACAAGGCCGAGAAGGAACGGCGCAAGCGGGAAGAGAAAGCCCAGGAGAAGCAGCTCAAGGAGGCGCAGCAGGCCCAGAGCATCCTGGACGAGATCCAGCCGGACATCGACCAGAAGGTGATGGAGCTTCGCGACCGGCTGTACCGCGACCGCTTCCTGCAGGACTACATCAACGAAATCGGCCAGAGCCTGGTGCCGAAGGAGACGCCTTCGGGCATCCTGTTCATCTTCCGCGTCGAGCACAACCCGATGCCAGAGGCCTTCGCCTTCCCGGACGGGCGCATCTACGTCACGAGTGGCCTGCTGAGCTTCGTCGAGAGCGAGGCCGAGCTCAGCGTCGTGCTGGGACACGAGATCGGCCACGTGCTCGAGAACCACACCATCGAAGCCATCAAGGCGTCGCGAAGCGTGAAGCGACGCCTGCTGCCTGGCCTGATCGGCGCGGTGGGCGGCGCCGTCCTCGGAGGCGTCATCAAGGGGAAGGAGGGCGCAGCCGTCGGCGCCGGGGTCGGGGCGGCGGCCGGCCTGCTCATCAGCGCGATCGACTTCAACAGCTACGGCCGCAAGCAGGAGGACGAGGCCGATGCGATCGGCGTGCGGCTGGCGCTCACGCGGAGCTACGACGCCAAGGAGGGCGTGACCTTCTTTCAGCGGCTGGCCGACCGCTTCGGTGACAAGGACCCGCTCTCGAACTTCCTCTACGCGAGCCACTCCCGAAACGTCGACCGGGTCAAGAACATCCGGGCGCTACTCGACGGAGATCTGGCCTCGCTCTACAACGAGAGGCGCTCCGGGGGCGAGCTGAGCCTCGGCACGGGTCAGCTCCAGCTCTTCGCCTCGCGAATGGTCCGCGACGTCGCGATCTTCTACATGGAGGAGATCGACCGCTACGACATCGCCAAGGGCCTGCTCGGCCGCATCGCCGACTACCGCATGCGCGACCCGAAGACGCTCTGGGCGCTCGGTCGCCTCTACAAGGGCGTGGGCCGCACCGCGGAGGAGCGGGCCAAGGCGCTCGACTACCTCCAGCGTGCCGTCGTGCTCGACGAGCGCAACCGCTACCCCGAGATATGGCGCGACCTGGGGCTGATGCAGGCGCGCATGGCGGACGAGGGGCAGATGGCGCTCGCGGTCGAGAGCCTCAAGACGTACGTGAGCGGCTACCAGCAGCGCTACCTTGCCGAGCCGCTCGACCTGGAGGAGATGTACGACTACCTGCTCATCTTCGGCGACAGCAAGTGGGTGGCGCCGCAGATGGAGGGCCAGATGCTGCGCGCCGCCAGCCCCGCCCCGCCCCCGGGCCGCCCGCGTCAGGGACCTCCGATGAGCTCGAAGGCCGCGCTGCCGATGACCGTCAAGAAGAAGAGCGGCAGCTAGGCATGGGCCCGAGCACAGCGGGAGGTGAGTGATGGACGCGAACTCGAGAACCGGTGTGCTTGCCCTTCTCGTCGTGGCGCGGTTGCTGGGCGTGGGCCCCGCCGCTGCCGGAGAGCCTCGCATCGAGCTGCGGCTCGCGGCGTTTGGCGGACAAAGCTTCCCCAACTTCGCGAGCGTGCTCGTTCCGGCGGAGCATGGGCGCTTGGAGATCTGGGTGGAGGACGCGCTCGGAGAGATCGTGGTGTCGACCGTGCGCGTCAAGCTGAACGACCTGCCCATGACGCCCTTCGTGGCGATCAACCGGCTCCCGCGCGGAGTCCGGCTCCTGCTCAAGGAGGGACTCACGCTCAACCCGGAGTACCGGCTCCGCTCGACCGGGGAGAACGTGCTGTCGTTCGTCGCGCAGGACGAGACCAAGACGGCCTACCAGGGGCACTTCTACCTGAGCATCGATGCAACGGCCTCCGCTCCCAAAGCCGCCCCGATGCGGACCCGCGCGCCCGCCCGAGAGGTGGCGGCTCCGGAGATCAAGGAGCCTCCGGGCATCGCCTTCACGTCGGAATGGCCGAAGCGCACCGACGCGACTATGCTCACGCTGCTCGCCGAGGCCACCGACGCCGAGGGCATCAGCCGGCTGGTGATCGAGGTGAACGGCAAGGACACGGACGAAGTCGTGCTGCAGAACAACGTTCCCGTCCGCAAGCACGGGGGCTGGATGTCCCGCGGCAAGGCGCCCGGCGAGATCACCGGCGACAGCCAGAAGCTGCTGGTGAACATCCCGATCCCCCTCGGCAAGGGCCTCACGGTCGTGGCCATACGAGCCGAGAACAGCATGGGATTGAGCACGCGCCGCGACCGGGTCGTGGAGCGGCTGGGCAAGTGAGGCCACGCTCTGATCTGACGGGGGCGTCGTCCCGCAATCGCCCCGGTCAGATCAGTTCTGGTTTCTTGGTCGGTCCACGAATCCTGGACGTCCCGCACCTGTCTGATCCCGATTTCCTGACGCTGCTTGCTTCACACCCGCCCGATGCTCACCCGCCGCGAGCCGCCGTCGCGTTGATCTCCAGCAGCGTACGCCCTCGGCCGTGGGCGAGGCGGCGGGCCCATGTCGAAGGCCACCGCGCCAGCTCGACCTGCGCCAAAGGGCGAACGCAACCCAGCGTGAAGCCGGCAAGGGCGTAGCCCTCGGCCACGCGGCTCGCGAGCGACGCGTCGAAAAGCGACGCCAGCCCGAGGCGGTGCAGCTCCGCGCGATCGCGAGCCGGGTCGACGCCCAACACGATCGTGAGGACCGCATCGGGTTGAGCCAGAGCCCGGATGCTCCGGAGAACGTCAACCGTGGGGCGGGCGACCGCCGCGAGCAGGCTGCCCCAGGGCAGCACGACGCTCAGGCGGTCCGCGGCCCCGGCCAGGGCGGAAGGCAAGTTCTCGACGCCGGCGCGGACGTAGAGAAGGTTGGCGAGTCGAACGCGCAGCGCCCGCCCCGAGAACCCGCGCATTCCCGCGGCGTGGGCGTCGACCCCGACGAACAGTCGCTCCCTGGCCTCCCGTGCCCAGAGGTACGGGAGGCGGCCGTCACCCGTGCCGAGATCGATCGAGACGCGGCCCGCGAATCGGGCCCGCGCGTCTCAGAATCAATGATCCGAGCGCTCGAGACGCTTGCCGCGGACGATGTCCATGGGAGCGATGTTACCGTGTCCGCCAGCCGCCAAGCTACTTCTGCCCGTTCGATGCGATCGAGCTCGAGGTGGCGGGTGTGACGGGCGTTCGCAGCTTCTGTGGGGACGCCACCGGGATCATGTGCTCGCGCGCTGACGGCCGGCGGCCAGCCGTAGCCAACGGGGCGTGCGAGGTGTCGCGGGGGCCTGGCGCCTGTCAACCCCTTCCCTAAGAACTGGCTGCGCTCCCGACGACGGGGGTCAGTCCGCCATTCACTTCTGCTTCAGCATGTCCAGGAAGCCCTGCAGCGTCGTGAGCTTGCGGGCCGAAGTCGAGTAGAGCTTGGCGGAGAAGGCCGCCGTGGCGGCGTGCCCGGCGAGCAGCGTGAACAGCTCGTAATCCATCGTCGTGAACGACGTCTTCTGCACCAGCAGCTTGTTGATCGAGATCACGCCGATCGTCGACTCCTTGATCTTCAGCGGGATCACGGCGATCGGCTCCTCGAAAGGCGCCGGGTCCCTGCGCGCCACCGACGCGGCGAAGTAGTTCTCGCCGCTCTCGGCGGCCTTGCCGATGATCCCGTCGCCGACGGGAATCGCGGTGCGCCCGGGCGTCTGGCCTTCCGAGGCCTCGACCTCGAGCTGCCCGGTCTTCTCGCTCACCATCAGCACGTGGAACACCTCGGCGCCGATCAGGTTGATCACGATCTCCTGGACGATGCGAACGACCTCCTTGAAGTCGAGCGTCGAGTGGAGCTGGTACGAGGCCACGTAGAGGTTGGCGAGGTTGTTGTTCTGCTCCTCGATCTCGATATAGCGGTCGGCGAACTCCTTGTTCTCCTCCTCGACCTTGCGGTAGCGCGCCTCGACCTCGGCCAGCCGGTCCTCGAGCTCGTGGACGCGCCGGTCGAGGACCTGGACGCGGTCGTCGGCCGCCTGCGCTCCGCCCGAGGCCTCGAGCGAGGCGATCTTGAAGCGCAGCCGCTCGTTCTCCTTCAGCAGCTCCTCGGTGAACTCCTTGGCCTTGCCGACGATCTGGAGGATGTCCTGGCCCTTGCGGGCAAGCTCGTCTGTCGACATCTTCTGAAACCCCGTGGGCGATTCTACCGCAGGGAAGCCCTGTCTTTGTCCTCGGCGGCCTGCAGCTTCTTTTGCAGGAAGACGTTCTCGAGCGCGATGCCGGCCTGCTGCACGAACACCTCGAGCGGCTCGAGCTTGCCCGGGTCGCGCCCGGTCTCGGGATTGTCGCCGAAGACGATCGCGATCGTCTCGCGGTGCGCCACGAGCGGCAGCAGCGCCACGCCCCGCGACTGGAAACGCCCGATGCGGCCCATGACGTGGCCGAGCCAGCGGTCCGCCGGCGGTTGCCCGTTGAACACCTGGCGCTCGCGGACCACGTCGCGAAACAACGACGCATCGCTCAGCGGGATCGTGAGCTGGCGCGCCAGCAGGTTGAGCGTCTCCTCGCGTGGCGCCAGGCCGAAGCCGCCGAGACCGCGTGCCTCCTCGCTCTTCACCACGAACAGCAGCGCGCGCTCGAAGAACTCGCGCGCCACTTTCATCACCAGCATGGCGATCTCGTTCGCGTCGCCGCCCTCGCGCAGCTCCACGAGCCGCCGCTTCAGGAACTCGAAGGGCCGCGCGGCGCTCGCGGCCTCCGGCCCCAGCTCGGTCGGGGCCTCGGCCCTGACGTCGGCCTTGCGCGCCGGGCGGTTCGCGGGCCGGAGCACGGCCACCTCGGCGAGGTGCGGCAGGACGTCGCTCACCAGCTTGGCTGCAAAAGCCGTCAGGTCGGCCTCGAACTGCCGTGCGTTGAGCTTGCTGAGCGTGGGCTTGAACACGAACGACTGGACGCCCATCTGCCGCGCACGCAGCCGCAGCGCCTGGTTCAGGCTCTCCGTCATCATCAGCACGGGCGGACGCAGGTTCATCTTCCACAGGCGCTTGATCACCTCGAAGCCGCCCTGGAAGGAGGCTCCGCCCGAGGCCGGCATCCCGAGATCGGTGACGAGCACGAACGGCTTCGTCTCGGAGCGCAGCCGCGCCGCGAGCTTCGTCGCCTCCTCCGGGTCCGCGGCCTCGACGACGTCGAACCCGGCGACGCCGAACTGGCGGCCCAGGACCTGGCGCACGTCGGGCTCGTCGTCGACCAGCAGGATCGTGCGCGCGGCCTCGGCAGCCGCTGGCTCGGGGGCCGCCGCTTCCGCCTCGGGCGGCGCGCTCGCCGCGGAAGGCGCAGGCGATTGCGCCAGGGCCTGGCGCGTCACCTTCTGGAGCGGGCGCGTGTCCGGGCCGTACCGCTCGGGCGGCGTCGTCTGCCACTCGGCCGCGCTTGCGGTCGCAGGATCCGGCTCCCGCGCGGACGGCTCGTCCGCGAAAGCCGAGCGCACCGCTTCCGACGGCACCACGGGCGGCGCGAAGCTTCGGAGCTCCGCGGCCACGATGCCTTCCGCGGGTGTCGCGAACGAAGCCTCGACGGCCGCCGAGGACCGAGCGCGGTCGTCGTCCATCCCCTGGGCCAGCGTGAGCAGCATCTCCTGCGGGTTGATGCCGACGGCGAGGGTCTCGGCCCGGATGTCCCGCCCGCTCACCGTCTCGGGCACCTGGTCGGTGAGCTCGAAGCCGAAGGCGCCCTCGCGCAGGCGCGCCAGCTCCTCGAGCGCGAAGTTGAGGCGACGCTTGATGGCCGCGTCGCGCGCCGCCTCTGGTAGCGTTCGCAGGCGCGGGTCGACCGCGGGCGAGTGGGCCGTGAACGCCGAGACCACGAGCCCTTCGCGGAAGACGATGGCGCACTCGCCTCCGTGCATGCGGACCCCGAGATAGCCGGTCTTCTTGCTGAAGGAGACGATCTGGATGATGTCGAGGAGCGGCAGGTCCTCGAGATTGCCTTGCAGGGCCAAGGGGTCGTCTCCGTTCGGATTCTATACCGCGGCCAGGATCTCCCCGGCGATCCGCTCGAGCGGGACCGTTCGAAGCACGACTCCGGCCTCGATCGCGGCCTTGGGCATCCCGAAGATCACGCAGCTCTCCTCCGCCTCGGCGATCGTCAGGCCACCGCGGTCCCGGATCGCGCGCAGGCCCTCCGTCCCGTCGGAACCCATCCCGGTGAGCACGACGCCCAGCGCCTGAGGGCCGTAGACGTCGGCCGCCGAGCTCATCAGCACGTCGACCGAGGGCCGGTGCAGCGTCTCGCTCGGCTCTTGCTCGAGCGACACCGAGGTGGCGTCCCCGCTCCTGACGAGGCGGGTGTGGATCCCGGCCGGCGCCAGCAGCACCTGGCCCGGCTCGACCGCGTCGCCGTGGCGGGCTTCGCGCACCGGGATCGCGCTCCTGGCGTCGAGGCGCTCCGCGAGCGAGCGGGTGAAGCCGCGCGGGATGTGCTGCACGATCACGACGGCGGCATGGAACGCCGCGGGCAGGCCGGACACCACAGCCTGGAGCGCCGTCGGCCCGCCGGTTGACGCGCCGATCAGGACGCATTGGGCCAGGGGCCGGCCGGGGCCTTCCCCGGCTCGCGCCCGCGGCGGGCGCGGCCGCGAACGCACGTGCGCCCCGCCGAGCGCGCGGATCTTGGCCACCAGCTCCTCCGCGAGGCTCAGCATGTTCATCGGCTGCACGGAGGATTTGTCGACGAACTCCATGGCACCCAGCTCGAGCCCGCGCAGCGTCACCTCGGCGCCTTCCTGCGTCAGCGTCGACATCAGCAGCACCGGCACCGGCTGCTCCGCCATCAGGCGCTCGAGCGTCTCGAGCCCGCCGAGACGCGGCATGCGAACGTCGAGCGTGACCACGTCGGGCCGCAGCTCGCGCGCCATGGCCAGGCCCTCCTCGCCGTCGCGCGCGAAGCCCACCACCTCGATGTCGTCGGCCGTCGCGAGCATGCGCCCCACCGCCTTGCGCACGAACGCCGAGTCGTCGACGACGAGCACGCGAATCCTCTCGCTCACGCCGCGGCCTCCTCGGGCCTCTGGTAGACGATGGCGCCCTGGAAGCGGATCGGGAGAAAGGCGCTCGATACGCGCGCCAGCGACTCGGCGTGGCCGAGAAAGAGGTAGCCGCCGGGTGCGAGCGCCTGGTGAAACAGGCTCACCGCGCGCTGCACCGCCGCATCCGAGAAGTAGATCAGCACGTTGCGGCAGAACACGACGTCGAGCGGCCGCAAGCCCTCGTAGCTCCCCGGGTCGAGCAGGTTGCCGGCGCGGAAGCTCACGCCGCGACGGGCGGACTCCTTCACGCGCACGCCGCTGCCGTCCTTCACGAAATGGCGCTCGAGCAGCGCGGGCGTCACGGCACGCAGCGACCCCTGGTGGTAGACGGCGCGGCGGGCCTTGTCGAGCGCCGCGTCGTCGACGTCGAGCCCGGTGACGCTCACGTCCCAGCCCCAGAAGAACTGCCCGCTGTCGAACAGGATCATCCCGAGCGTGAGCGGCTCCTCGCCGGTCGAGCAGCCCGCCGAGAGCACGTGGAGCCGTTTCTCGCTCGTGCGCGTCTTGCGCTCCTTGAGCTCGCGCAGCACGTGGCCGGCGAAGACGTCGAGCTGCGGCTGCTCCCGGAAGAAATACGTCTCGTTGTTGGTCAGGTGGCTCACCATGCGCTGCTGCTCTTCCGCGCGCTCGGGCGCGAAGCGCAGGTAGCGGTGGTAGTCCTCGAACGAAACGAGCCCGAGCAGGTCGAGGCGCGGGGCAAGCCGAGCGCGCAGGCTTGCACGCTGCTGATCGTCATAGTACAGGCCGAAGCGCTCGTGGACGAAGTCGCGCAGCAGGCGGAACTCCTCCTCGCTCAAATCCGCGTCGTGATCGACGTGGCCGTACTTCACCGCGGCTGGAGCTTCCTGAGCGCGCTCGCCGCGGCCTGCCGCACCTCGGGCGAGGGGTCGCTCGCCTTCCTGTCGAGCAGGGGACGCAGCGCCTCGCGGAACCCGCCGTCGCCGAGCGCCGTGGCTGCTTCGGCACGCACGGCCGGGCTCTGGTCCTCGAGCCCCGCGAGCAGCAGGCGTCGCGCCGCCGGGTCTTCGAAGCGTCCGGCCAGGTCGACCAGCAGGCGTCGCGCCTCGGCGGTGAGCGCCGCCCGCGTGAGGGCCTGCTCCATCTCGGTTAGCGCCGCGGGGCCGAGGCGGCGCAACGACTCGCGGGCCGCGGCCTGGAGCGCGGGATCGGTCAGCGCCTCGACGAGGCGCGCCGACGCCCGCGGGTCCCGCACCTCCCCGAGCGCCGCCACCGCCGCCCGGCGGACCGTGTCGTCCGCGTCGTCGGCGCGGGCGACGAGCGCGAGCGTCGCCTTCGGGCTCCCCACGCGGCCGAGCGCCGCGGCCGCGGCCGAGCGGACGCTCCAGTGCTCGTCTTCGAGCGCGACGATCAGCGCCGGCGCCGCCTGCGGGTCGCCGATCTCGCCGAGCCCCTCGGCCGCGGCGCGCCTTAGGTTGCGATCCGTGTCGCGCAGCGCCTCGACGAGCGGACGCACCGCGTCCCGAGAGCGGATCTGGCCGAGCGCCTCGACCGCCGCGAAGCGCAGCTCTTTGCGCGGCTCGCCGAGCAGCGGCAGCAGGTACGGGACGGCCGCGGGGTTCCGGATCTGGCCGAGCGCGCGCACCGCCGCGAAGCGAAGGCGCGGGTCCTCGGCGGCCACCAGCGGCAGCAGCAGCGGAGCCGACTCGGGCTCGCGCAGCCGCCCGAGCGCGAGCACGGCCTGCTGCCGCACGACCCCGCTCGCGTCCTCGAGCCCCTCGCGCAACACGCCCATCACGTCGGAGCCGCCGAGCTCGCCGAGCGCATGCATCGCCGCGGCGCGCACGGCTTCGCGCGCGTCGCGGCTCGCGACGACCAGCGCCGGCATGGCAGCCGCATCCCGCAGCAGGCCGAGCGTCTGCGCCGCGCGCACCTTCGCGTCCGTGTCGTCCCCGGCGAGCGCCTGGACCAGGAGCGGCAGCACGCGCGAGGGCTGCATGCGCGCCAGGCCCTCCATGGCACTCTCCTGGATCAGCTCGCTCTCGTCGCCGAGCAGCTCGAAGAGCAGCATCGGCGCGTCCTCGTCGCCGAGCCGGCCGACGGCCGCGGCGGCCTCGGCGCGCACCTCGGTCGACGGGTCGTGGACGAGCGGCGCCACCAGCGCGGTTCCGTCGCGGGGTGCGATCCAGGCCAGGCAGCGCAGTGCCGAGAGCCGCACGCCGTCGTCCGCATGCGCGAGGCCGGCGAGCCAGGCCGCCCGGTCGCCGAAACCGATCGAGACGAGCGCGTGGCTCGCGAACTCGCGCACCGAAACGTCGGCGAGCAGCTCGATCAGCGGCGCCGTGGCGCGGACCTCGCGCAGCCAGCCGAGCGTCACCGTCGCCGTGCGGCGGTTCCTCGCGTCTTCGTCGGTCAGCATGCCGAGCAGGTGCGTGACGAGGTCCTCGCGCTTGAGCGTCGCCTGGACTTCGGGGTCGAGGCTCTCGCCTGACGCCGTCGCGCGCTGCTCGATCTCTACTACCGCGCGGATCGCCGCGTCCCTTAGCCCCGGGTCCGGATCGAGCAGGTGCCGCGCGATGCGCGGGAGCGCGTCGCGGCCCGCGAGGCGTCCGAGCGCGTCGAGCGCCGGGCCGCGCAGCAGCTCGTCCTCGAGCAGCGCCACGATCGCCGGCGCCGCCTGCGGGTCGGCGATCTCGCCGAGCGCGTTGAGCGCCGGATACTGCAGCCACGGCTCGCCGCGCAGCGCCTCGACGAGCCGCGGCACCGCCGCACGCGAGCCGATCTGGCCGAGGCTGGTGGCCGCGGCATGCCGGACGTTCGTGTCGGTATCGGAGAGCGCCTCCACGAGCCCGGGCACCGCCGTTTCGTCCTTGATCGAGCCGAGCATGACGCAGGAAAAAAGGCGCACCTCCTCGTCCACGTCTCCGGCGAGCGCGAGCAGGGGCGGGGTCGCCGCAGGGCCCAGCCGGACGTAGATCTCCATCGCGGCGTTGCGCGTGCCGGCGTCATCGCCGTCGCGGAGCGCAGCCTCGAGCGCCGGCAGCAGCGCCTCGCGCGCGACGCCGGCGAGCGCCTCGACGGCGGCCTGCCGGACCGCCCAGCTCTCGTCTCCCACCGCGACCAGGAGCGGGGCGATCGCATCAGGGCGTCCGGAGGCGGCGAGGTCGGCGACCGCGCGGCGGCGCGCGTGCTCCTCCCCGCGACGGAGGGTGTCGAGGGAGGCCTGGACGTCGGGGCTCACGGGATGACCATCATCCGGGACCGAGCGCGACGGACCAGGGTCTCCAGGGGACCGACGGGAACGACCAGGAAACACCCGAGAAGCTTCCAGGGCGACCGAAACGGACCAGAACCTCTCGGAGTTCACTCGCCAGGAACTCCGAGAGGGACATCATTGCACCTTGAAAACGGAGACGAGGCGGGCGAGGTTCTCGGCCTGCTGGGCGAGGTTGCTGGTGGCCTTCGACATCTCCTGCACCGTCGACAGGTTGTCCCGCGCGATCTCCGAGATGTTCTCCATCGCCTTCACCACCAGCTCGCCGCCCTTCTTCTGCTCGGCGGTGGCGTGCGAGACCTGCTGGGTCATGTCGTTCATCTTCTCGACCGCGTTGATGATCTGACGGCTGCCCTCGGCCTGCTCGCGCGTCGCGAGTCCCACCTGCGAGGCGATGCGGTTGATGTTCTCGACGGCGAGCCGAACCTGGCGCCCGCCCGCCGCCTGCTCGCGCGTCGAGTAGGCCGCCTGGGCCATCACCTTCTTGATGTTCTCCATCGCGGCGCGGATCTGCTTCGAGCGCTCGGCCTGCTCCTTGACGGCCTGCGTCACGTGCGTCGTGGCCGAGTTCATCCGCGCGACCGTCTCGAGCACTTCGCTTCCGGCCTGCGACTGCTTGCCCGTCGCGTCGGCGATCTTCTCCATCAGCGCGCTCGAGCGCGAGACGGACTCGATGATGTTCCGAAGCGCCACGCCCGCCTTGTCGGCGAGTGCTATGCCCTGCTTCGCCTCCGCGGCGCCGGAGCGCGCCACCTCGACGGCGTCGGTCGTCTCCTGCTGCACCTGGCGCACCACCTCGCCGATCTCCTTGGCCGCCTCGACCGACCGCTCGGCGAGCTTGCGCACCTCGTCGGCCACGACGGCGAAGCCGCGCCCGGCCTCGCCTGCGCGCGCCGCCTCGATCGCGGCGTTGAGCGCGAGCAGGTTGGTCTGGTCGGCGATCTCCTCGATCACCTCGAGGATGCGCCCGATCTCCTGCGAGCGCTTGCCGAGGCCGGTGATCACGCGGGCGGTGTTCTCCATGTTCTCGGAGATCGCCTTCATCCCGTCGACCGTGCGCACCACTGCCTCGCCGCCGGTCTTGGCGTCCTCGGAGGCGCGCGCGCTGATACGGTCGGCCTCGGAGGCGATCTTGGCGACGTCGTTGACCGCGCCGGCCATGCCCGACACGGTGCTGGTCGTGCGCGAGGCCGCCTCGCCGAGCGACTCGGCGTTCTGCGCGACCGAGGCGATGAAAGAGGCCATCTCCTCGACCGTGCTGGTGGTCTCGTTGACCGTGCCGGCCAGGCTCTCGAGGTCGCGCGCCATCTGATCGATCGAGACCGTCATCTCTTCGATCGTCGCGGAGGCTTCGGTCACGGTCTGCGCGAGCGTGCCGCCGGAGCGCGCCACTTCCTCGATCGACGCGCCCATCTCGGTGATCGAGCTCGACGTCTCCTCGACGTAGCTCGCCAGGCCCTGCGAGCTCGCGGCCACGGTCTGGATCGACGCGGCCATCTCCTCCATCGAGGTGGAGGTTTCCTCGGCCGCCTGCGCCTGGCCCGACGCTCCCTGCATGATGAGACGCGCGTTGGCGGAGATCTCGCCCGAGGAGGAGGCGACCTGTACCGAGGCCTCCTGGATGTTGTCGACGACCTTGCGCAGGTTCGCTACCATCGCGTTGAGGCTGCGGCCGAGCGTTCCCACCTCGTCCTCGCCCTGCGCGTCGATATTGACCACCAGGTCGCCTTTCGCGACCTGCTCGGAGACCACGGCCATCAGCTGCAGCGGCCGCAGCCAGCGCCCCGCGAGCGCCCAGCCCACGGCCGAGCCCAGTCCCACGAGCACGAGCGCGAGCAGCAACGCCTCGAACAAGCGACGCCGCTGCATCGCGCGCAGCGCCCGCTGGCTGATCGCCACCTCGACGCCACCCTTCACCGACTCGGCCGTGCTCGCTGGCGTCGCTCCGAGCTCCTCGCCGAGCGCCGTGCTGCCGCCCGAGGTCGTGACGGGAGCGCGGAACAGCAGCACCGGCTCGCCGTCGGTGGTGCTGGCGTCGCGCTCCTCGAGCGCGGCCGCCGGCGCCCGCGGCAGGTCCCGGATCGCCTTGCCGGTCTGGGCGAGGATCTCGCCGCGGGCATCACGGATCATGGCGCCCACCACGTCCGAGGCCTCGCCCGCGCCAGCGGCCACCGCGCCCTCGAGGAACTGGGTGAGCAGCGGCTTGTCCTCGGTCAACACGCCATACTTGGCGTTGAAGGCGAGATTGCTCGCCACGTAGCGCCCGCGCTTGCTGATCTGGTCGCGGATCAGCGCCTCGCCGGCGACGAGGTCGTAGACGACGGAGACGCCGCCCACCACCAGCGCAATACCGGCGAGCAGCCCCAGCATCTTCGTGCGGATTGACTTGGTGTTGATGGCCATCGTGTCACTCCTGCGAGACCCCGTCCGCTGCCTCGGCGGCGCGCGCGCCCGTGGCCGCAGCGCCCGCGGCTAGTAGCTCGTTCGCGAGCAGCCGCTCGAGGTCGACGAGGATGATGAGACGGTCGTCGAGCTTGGCGACACCCCGGATGTAGTCGCCGCCCCGCTGCACGACCTCCTCCGGGGCCGGCTCGATGTGCGAGACGGGGATCTTCAGCACCTGCGAGGCGCCGTCCACCAGCAGGCCGAGCATCCGTTCCTTCACCCTCACCACCACGATCCGGGCGGCGCGGTCCTGACCCACTTCGCCCAGGCCGAGCCGGCGTTTGAGGTCGAGCACCGGGAGGATGCGGCCGCGCAGGTTGATCACCCCGCGCACGAACTCGGGCGCCCGCGGCACGCTGGTGATCTCCGCGACGCGCCGGATCTCCTGGACCTGCTTGACGTCGACGCCGTACTCCTCGCGCGCGAGGAAGAAGGTCGCGAGGTGCTCGGTGGCCTCGGCCGCAACGCGCTGCTGCTGCGCCGGAGCGGAGAAAAACGACAGCGTCTGCTCGCGCCCGAGGATCTCCTCGGCCAGGCCCGAGGCCGGCAGCGACACGGCAGCGGGCGCCTCCGCGAGCGGTGCGCGGTCGAGCTGCTTCAGGATGTCCTCGGCCAGGCCCGACGCCGGCAGCACGACGCCCGGGCCGCTCGAGGCGGCTCGCGGCGAGGCCGCCGTGCCGACTGCGGGCTCGTCTTCGAACACCGGCTCCGCCGCGGGCGCTTCCGGCCGAGGCTGCTTTCCCTGCTGGGGCTCGAGCGGCGGCGCGCCGCGCCGCGCCCTCTTTCGCGCATCGGCCATTCGACCCATGCTCGCCTACCCTCGCGCCCCTGCCGGGGCGCCGAAATCCCTCTCGGAGGCGACGGCCTCCACGATCCGGCCGTCCACCTGCCGCACCCCGCGCGCCATGCCCTCGAGCAGCGCCTGCGTCGCGAGCTGGTTCAGCACGCGCGGGATGCCCTGCGCCGCGGCGTGAAGCCGCGCGATCGCGTCGTCGCTGAAGGGCGGCCGCGAGGCACCGGCCACCGACAGCCGGTGAGCGAAGTAGGCGTGGGCGTCCTCGGCCCCGAGCGGCACGAGGGCGAAGCTCACGCCGATCCGCTGCGTCAGCGCCCGGTACGCGCGGTGGCGCAGCCGCTCGCGCAGCTCGGGCTGGCCCACCAGCACGATCGCGATCAGGTTGCGGTCGTCGAGCTGGAAGTTCGTGAGCAGGCGGATCTCCTCGAAGGTGGGCTTGCCCGGGATCAGGTGGGCCTCGTCGACGATCAGCAGCGCGGCGCGCCCGGCCTCGTCGAGCTCGAGCAGGCGCGCGTGGATCTGGTCGAGCAGGTCGCTCACGTGGAAGCGCGGCTCGCGCACGCCCAGCTCCGCCGCGGTGGTGCGCAGGAACTGGCGCGGCGAGAGGCGCGGGTTCAGGATCATCCCGACCTCGTAGCGTTCGCCCACCCGGTCGACGAGCGCGCGGGTCAGCAGCGTCTTGCCCGACCCGACCTCGCCCGTGAGCAGCGCCAGCTCCATCTCCTCGACCGCGAACTCGAGCCGCTCGAGCGCCTCTTCGTAGCTGCCGTTCAGGAACAAGTAGCGCGGGTCGGGCGTCTTGCGGAACGGCTTCTCGCGCAGGCCCCAGTACGCCTCGTACATGGCGTCAGGCCTCCGCCACCAGGCGGCCGCGGGCGCTGCGCCCGCGCCGGCTGTCGAACAGCGACGCCACGTCCAGGATCAGCACGACCCGGCCGTCGCCGAGGATCGTGGCGCCGGCGATCCCCACGGCCGCGTTGATCACGACCGCGTCGAGCGCCTTGATCACCACGTCCTGCTGCCCGCGCAGGCGGTCGACGCTCAGCCCGAGGCGCTTGTCGCCGCGGCCGACGATCACCGCGTAGGCGTCCTTGGCGTCCGCGGCGGGCCGGCCGAACAGCTCCGCGAGGTGCACGAACGGCACGATCCGGTCGCGCACCCGCAGCGTGTCGCGCCCGTTCATGCGCACCAGGTCGCGCCTGGCGTAGCGCAGGCTCTCGACCACCGCGCCGGAGGGCAACGCGTACACCTCGTCGCCGACGTCCACCATCAGCACGGTGATGATCGCGAGCGTGAGCGGCAGCTGCAGCGTGAACTTGGTGCCGGCGCCGGGGATCGTCTCCGCTTCGATGAGCGCGTTGAGCCGCGCCATGCTGCGCACCACCACGTCGAGCCCGACGCCGCGCCCAGACACGTCGGTGACCGTCTGCGCGGTCGAAAAGCCCTCCGTGAAGATGAGCTGGATCGCGTCGCGATCGCTGAGCGCCTCGCCCTCCTGGAGCAGACCGCGCTCGAGCGCCTTCCGGCGCACCGAGGCCGCGTCGATTCCCGCCCCGTCGTCGATCAGCGTGATCACCACCTGGTTCGACTCCTGGGCGGCCGAGAGCAGCAACGTGCCCGTCTCCGACTTGCCACGCGCCCTTCTCGTCGCCTTGGTCTCGATCCCGTGGTCGACGGCGTTCCGGATCAGGTGCACGAGCGGTTCGCCCAGCTCGTCGATCACCGCTTTGTCGACGCGTGTGTCCTCGCCCTGCAGCACGAGCTCGATGCTCTTGCCCTGCTGGCGCGCGAGGTCGCGAACGAGCCGGGGGAAGCGTTCGAAGACGTGGCGGATGGGCAGCATCCGCACGTCCATGATCGTCTCCTGGAGCTGCGTCGACGCGCTCTTGACGCGGTGGACGGCCTCGAGCAGCTCCGGCCCGACCCCGGGCAGCACGTCCGCGATCTGCCGCGCGAGCTCGCTGAGCTTGGTCCTATAGATGATCAGCTCCCCCACCAGGTTGAGCAGGTGATCGAGCTTGGCGAAGTCGACGCGGACCATGCTCGAGCGCGCCGGCCCGAGCCCGGCGGCGTCGGGCCTGGCTTCGTCTCCCGCTCTCGAAGGCGCCGCAGCCGGCTGGGCCGGAGCGCCCAAAGGCGCCGCGGACCGGGCGAGGAGCGCCGCCAGGGCGAGCTGCGCCGGCCCGAGGTCCTGGTGCCCGCGGCCGGGAGCGCACTCCGTCTCGATCGCATCGCGCAGCGCGGTCGCCGACTCGAACAGTTGGTCGAGCGCCTCGCGATCGAGCGTGAGCGCGCCATCGCGGCCGCGGGCGAACACCTCCTCGAGCCGGTGGACGTAGTCCTTCACCGCGACGAGGCCGATCATCCCGCTGTTGCCCTTGAGCGTGTGCAGCGGGCCGAGCACCGATGCGACCACTTCGGGCTTCGCCCCCTCCCGCTCGAGCCGCAACAGCACGTCGTCGAGGATGGCGAGTTGCTCGCGGGCGTCCTCGAGGTAGATCGAAACGAGCTCGGCGGAGACCTCGAACTCCATCAGCGGGAGCCGGGCGCTGCTCCGGGGGTCACGGAACGGTGATCTTCTCGATCAGGCTGTGGAGCTCGGAGGCCTGGAAGGGTTTCTTCACGTAGCCGCGCGCGCCCATCTTGAGGCCGCGGATCGTGTCCTCCTCCTTGCCCTCGGTGGAGATGATGATGACCGGGATGTCCTTGTAGGCG
>Ga0247727_10002949_pt1 | contig 38290 bp, 34 predicted proteins | sample WisWelCaveWW1625_FD_202498 | JGI IMG/M metagenome (GOLD analysis project Ga0247727, IMG submission 202498) | Biofilm microbial communities from Wishing Well Cave, Virginia, United States - WW16-25 | ecosystem: Environmental > Aquatic > Deep subsurface > Groundwater > Cave microbial mat | place...
TGGCCCTGATGTTGGTCGTTGCCAGTTTGATTTATGTGGCCTGCGATACGAAGAAACCAATTTCGGCAATTGAGTCTGAAAGCGCGATTGCAGTTTTGAACAAAAGCACGCCTTACACGATTGAAACAATCAAGCCGGAGTTGAAGAAACTGTTGGCTTATTTGAAACAGAATCCGCAAATCATCACACCGGCCGTCTTAGCCAAAGCGGCGGAAAGGCACGCCACGATCAAAGATTTAGGTTTGAGCGAAAAATTTCCAACGGCGTTTCCGCTGGATAACGGCAACACGTTTGAAGTGTACATCGAATTGTTTGATGGGTCAGTTTCGACCGCTTCATCCATGGAAAACGCAGAAGCTTATTTCACTTTGGACCTGGATCGTTATCCGGAAGATGCGGGCGTGGCGGATCCGGATGTAATGCCCATCCATTTCAAAGCGTATGTGGCGGCAACCGAATACAACAAGAAAAAGGGCCTCGATACTAATCCGGAAAGCCGCCGGCAATTCGCCATCGATTCCACCACGCAACAGGTGAATTATTTGCTGTTGTTTGTTGGCGGCGAAGAATATCTTTCCAAGGCCAATCAGGAACGTCTCCATCAACTATGGGAGCACAGCAGGCCCGGCATTGCCAAAGCCCGACTGTCTGCCGATAACGAGTATTGGTGGATAACCAAGATCAAAGTCGACAAGAAGAAGGACAGCAGTAGTGAGGAGTTCGAGATGTATTACGGCTCAACCGGCTACGAGACTGATCCTTTTAATTACTATGCCATTTTTCAATTCAATGGAACTTATCAAAATGATGCCTCCGGAATTTCACGGCTTTGTCCGGATATTAATGGAACGGGCACGTTCACAATGCCGCATCCCATCGCCGTTGAAGCGTTAACACCCGATAGCCCGGCGGGCTTCAAAATCTGCCCCATTGAAGATGATTGTACCGTCGGTTATCACAAGAACGATGGTCAAGGGACATATAACTTTAACATGAATGTTGAAGACATTGATGTGATGACCTGGTTTAACCGCACCTACGCCTTTACGATCATTGATAACTGTTCAGACGATGATGACATTTATAATAATAGCGGGACGATCAGCTTTGGCGCGTCTCCCTGGCAATGTGTATATTCCTATCCCAGCGCTCCTTATGTCAGATTATGTTTTCGCCGAGGAAAAGTAAGTGATGCTGATACGAATTGGGGTGGTACTTCTTGCCCTATCGGCAGCTATCCTTGCCCCTGGTAGATGTTGAGGCTTCGTGTACAACTACATGATTCGGAGCAACAGCAGATCGGCTTGTATGCCGATCTGCTGTTGGTGCCGGAGTTAGTCTTTTCGATTTGAAAGGCCGAAATGATGAAAGTGTCGAATAGCAAACCGCCGCGTTTTTTATTGGGTTTGGCTTGCGGGCTTTTTTCGCTTACTTTTATTGCTTGTGAGCCCGACTACGGTAACTTGCTCACTTCTCACAAAGATCTAACGCCCTCGATTTTCGCATTCTTGAACACCGCCGCGGATAGCCAATACGTCATTCTTCAAAATCCAACCCCGGCGGCCGGGTCTTATACGGAATTTCTCGAGAAGGAATACCAACTTTATCGCCAAGCGATCGTAACGTTAGCCGATGGAGCCGGCGATTTCGTGTTTCATGCCAAATACGAACTCTTTTCCTCTTTTCATGAAGATTTCCCGCACGATTTTGTCTTCGTCAGCGCGCACCGGGTGCTGCCAAGAGAGAGTTATCGCTTGCGCGTCGAAATTCCACAAAAAGGGCTTTATACGGCCTCGACCACCGCGTCCGGGGATTTTCAAATTTTATCGCACCGGGCGCAAGATACGCTCGATGTCTTCAAGCCTTTAAGTGTCCGCTGGACCGCCTCGGAAGGCGCTGCCGGATATCGCGTGGGTTTGCGTTGGACGGTGCTCGACTCGTTTAGGATAAAGCGCGGGACAAGCACCAAAGTTGACACAGTTTACGGGAGGCAATATTTCTATGTCGAACCATCCACAGAACGAATTAGCATCGTCGATTATTATTTGGCTTTGTATTATAAATCCCCTGGCGCGTTTTCACAAACTGTAGGGAATGACGCCACCGTTTTCGTTGAAGCCTTCGATACCCCGGCCTGGCTGGCGCGTGATCTCAACCGGCGCGGCGCAATTTATTACGGCGGTCCGGATGAAGTTCGCGCGATGCCGGGGAGTTATAGCAATATTGCGAACGGTCGCGGCTTAATGAGCGCCGTCACCATGAAAACTGTTCCTCTTGTTCTTCCCCCACGAAAAAAATGAATACCAAACTAATTGCAAGTTGCAAGCCGCCGGCAAGCTACACTTCACCAGTTGCCGGCCCGCAATTTTCTCTTTGCCGTTTGCTGCACGTTGCTTGCTTCATCATCGTGACGATACTCGTTGGCGTATCGCGGAGCCAAACCGCGACAGCAACGTTAAGCGGAAAAGTTGCGGATATTGCCAATGGCGAGACGCTGCCCGGCGCCACGATTCAGCTTCTGCCCGGCAAACGGGGAACCTCGACCGATCAACAAGGCCGTTTTGTCATCGCCAAGGTGACACCCGGAAAATATCAAGTGCAAATCTCTTTAATTGGATTTGAAACAAAACGCGACTCCGTATCTCTGGCGCCCGGGCAAGCCCGTCATTTACACCTGCTGCTGAGGCAACAGGCGCTCAAGCTCCCGGAAGTCACCGTTACGGCCGAGCGGGATCGTCGCGTCAAAGAAGTAAATCTCAGCCGGAATTTTATCAACAATCGCGAGCTGCGCATGACTTCGGCCGTGGCCGAGCCTGATCTCTTTCGAGCGCTGGCGCTGCTGCCTGGTGTGGCGCAAGCCAATGATTTCAACAGCCGGTTTTACGTGCGCGGCGGGCAAAGCAATGAGAATCACGTTTTGGTGGAGGGCATGACGATCCACAATCCTTATCACGGTCTCGGCTTTTTCAGCACGTTCGACGTCGACGCCATCAAAGCTGTGGAAGTGCATCGCAGCATTTTTCCGGTGCGCTATAACGAGCGGTTGTCGTCGGTGACCAATGTGATTTTGCGTGACGGCAACGCCCAGCGCTTCTCCGGTCTCGGCATGGTGACTTTAGCCACTTCCAAATTGCTTCTCGAAGGGCCGCTGTTAAAATATCAACCGGAGAGCGGGCGCAAGTGGACTTTCATGTTGAATGGCCGGCGCACGTACGCGGACGCCTTTCTCAAATATCCACTCTACTTTTATGATCTCTCGCTGAAAAGCGTATACGATAGCGGCCGCAAGACGCGCCTAACGTTGCACGGCTTTTACGGATTTGACCGCTTTCAAAACAACGACTCGCCTTTTCCCTTTCCTTCTTATGGCGAGGATTTCTCGGATGTGCGGTGGAATAATTATGCGGTGGGCGTGCAATGGCAGCGGTTCCTGGCGGGAGGAAGCGTATGGAGCAACCATATCAGCGCCGGCGCCTTTCATTCGCTCGCCAGAGATGCAGAATATGTGGCTGCCGACAGCATTGCCTCTTCGCGCCAGGATAACACTATTCGCGAGCTGAGTTTCAACAGTGAATGGCAGGGTTCGTTGCGTCAACGATGGCAGCTTACCCTCGGCTACGCGTGGTCGCGCTTTTATATCGATCAGTATCTTGATCGTGTCGTCAACAATTTCTTTCGCCAATATTTTCAAGGGCGCTGGCCGGCGCAGGATCAGCATAAAATTTATGCGGCGATTGCCGGCGGTTGGGGTGAGCATTGGCTTTATGAGGCAGGTATCGCGGGCTTGTATTTTTCCGCCCATCGCTCCTCGGCGTTGGCGCCGCGTTTCGGCGTCAAATATCTGCTGAATGAGCAGTGGCGAATCAAAGCCGGAGCCGGACGGCATTATCAGTATCTCACCACCCTTGCGGATGACGACGATCCGGTGACGCTATTCGACGCCTGGCTGCCGACGCCGCGTGATCGGGCCATTGCGCGAGCGGATCACTACGGCCTCGGTGTTGAAGTCAGCCACTCTTCCTCTCTGGAAGCAGATGTCGAATTGTATTACCATCGCAACGATCATCTCACGCGCTATAACCGCACGCAACGCCCCGGCGAGCCTTTTTATTTGGAGGGCTGGAGCGAAACCTATGGTCTCGAAGCGCGCGGCCACTACAATTTCAAGACGTATTATGGCTTTGCCAATTATTCGCTGGGATGGGCGGCCTCACATTTCCTGCTGCGCAACCAACCGATGCGCTTCGCCAACGATTTCCGTTGGCAATCCTTTCCAAGTAACGGCGACATTCGACACCTTCTCAACGCCGTGGTCGGTATTCGTCCCGGCGGCAAATGGGATTTCAGCGCCACGCTGGTTTATCAAAGCGGCCGGCCTTATACGGCGGTGTTGGGTGAAAGCACGAATTTAGTCGATCTGCCATATCCTTGGAGTCTTTTCCCAACCATTAATGACCGTCGCGAAGGGTTATATCTTAATGGCGTGACAGATTTTGTGTACAGCTCGAAAAATGGCCGGCGTTATCCCTTTTATCAGCGCGTGGATTTTCGCGCGGCCCGTTCCTTTTCATGGCAGAAAATCGACTGGACTTTTTTCTTTCAAGTTTACAATCTCTTCTATCGCAAAAATACGGCTTTTCGTTTTCCGGATATTAGCTTTTTCCCTCTCACGCCCAGCCGCCCAAGAGGCTTGCCGGTTGTGCCGACGTTTGGCCTTGCCGCGCGTTTTTAAGTGAATTAGCCACATTATAAAGTCGAGTTTTCGAAAAACAACACGCGAATTAGCGCGAAGAAAGCCCTTGACCGGGGCTTTTCTTTTTTAATCCTACATTGGAATGTAAGGTTGTTGCGCCAAGTGCGACCAATTCTTAGCAACAATGAAATCGACTCACAAATTTGTCATCAAGTTTTTAATACTTTAGGAGAGACCATGAAAGCGATCGCAGTCACCCCGGGAAAACCCAACACCATGCACTTGCGCGAAGTGCCGAAACCGAAAGTTTCCGATATTCCGAACGGACGCGGCGTGTTGGTGAAAGTGTTGCGCGTCGGCGTCGACGGCACGGACAAAGAGATCAATGCCGCGGAATACGGCGCGGCGCCGCCGGGATACGATTATCTCATCACCGGCCACGAGTCGTTTGGCATCGTCGAAGAAGTTGGCCCAAATGTCGTCGAGTTGAAACCGGGTGATTATGTCGTCGCGACCGTGCGCCGGCCGGGCAGCTCGATTTACGATCAGATCGGCACGTACGACATGACGACGGACGATATGTATTACGAGCGCGGCATCAATTTGCGTCACGGTTTTCTTGCCGAATATTATGTCGATGATCCGGAATATATTGTGAAATTTCCGCGCGGCTTGAAAGAAGTCGGCGTGCTGCTGGAGCCGATGACGGTGGTGGAGAAAGGCCTGGCGCAGGCTTACGAAATTCAGCGCCGTCTCCGCGTGTGGCGTCCGCGCAAAGCCGCGGTGATGGGCGCGGGAACCATCGGCTTGCTCGCGACCCTCATGCTACGTTTGCGCGGCCTCGAAGTGGTGACGTTCGGCCGCACACCGAAACCGTATCTCAATTCCGAATTGATCGAAGCGCTCGACGCGCGTTATGAAACCACGGCGGATTTGCCGATTCTTGAAGGCGCGAAAAAATACGGTCCGTTCGACATCATCTTTGAAGCGACCGGCGCTTCCGCCGTCGTGTTTGAAAGCATGCAAGCGCTCGGCAAGAACGGCGTGCTCGTCCTCTCCAGCGTCACCGGCGGCAACAAGATGGTCAGTGTGCCGGCCGATAAAATCAATCTCGAATACGTGCTCGGCAACAAAGTGATGGTCGGCACGGTGAATGCGAATCGCGAGTATTTCGAGATGGGCGTGAAAGACCTGTCTCATGCCGAGGCCGAATACCGCGGCTGGCTGAAGCGCCTGCTTACGCATCCGGTCAAAGGCCTCGAAAATTATAAAGAACTGCTCGACAAACTGACGACGGCGAAAGGCGCGATCAAAGTGTTTTGCGAAGTGGCGGAGTTGTAAGGCGAGATAATCATTCTTCCAACGAATTGAAAAACCCAACGGCTGCTCAAGCTCTGTGGGGTTTTCTTTTTTAAAAACATATTGCTTCTATGGAGTTTTTGTTTTAAAATATGGCCGGCAATTGATCTGATATTTCAACCACCGCGAGAGGGAGTTCGTCATGCGTATCGCACGGAAGATTCATCCACCAATTCTTGATGTATGGCTGGCCGGTTTGATTCTCCCGCCGTTATCACTCCACGCTCAATCCAACCCCGTCAAAGCCCTAATCGGCGGCATGTAGATCGACGGTTATAGCGGCAAGCCGATTCGCAATAGCGTGATCATCATCGCGGGCGAGCGCATTAAAGCTGCCGACCCGAGCGCTCTTGCCGGCTTTGGCTTTCCATTCCGACAGCTTTTCGGGGCTGCGCGTTCCCACCATGACTTCGTAACCGTGTTTGTTAAAGCCATTGGCCAACGCCCGCCCAACGACTCCGGAACCTAAAATTCCTGCTTTCATCTTGCTCTTCTTTCTTTATTCGGTTTAATTGTTTGTACATAAAGGGCATCAGACAGATCACGAAAGTGACCTGTCCGATGTTCAGGGAGGAAGGAGAAAGATGTATTCGCAGCAAAACTATTTTTCGACGGCCAGCATCGCATGTCCATCCGGATCGCGCACGAGAAAGCCTTTTTTGAAGCCGAGCTTGGTTTCCGGAATCGCGACGGCGGCAGATGAAACGAATTCATAATTAGCCGCGGCGCGGATACGTTGCGCCAGCTTCTCGGTGTTATTGAAGAGCAGCGTCGTCTGCCAATGACTGAGATCGTTGGCGCGCGCCTCATCTGGATAAGGCCGGCCATCACGCGGCGCAAGATATTCGAGAAACTCGATGCCGGGGCCTTGGGGAGCGCGCAGGCCGCTGATGCGCAGTCGCGCGCCAAAAACGTTGTTGAGATGCTCCTGCTCGGTGCCGTAATTTTCACTTTCGCCGGCGACTTTCAATCCCAACACGTCACGATAAAATTTCAAGCTCTGTTCGGTATTGGTAACGACGATGGCCGTGTGATCGACTCCCAAAAACAATTTACTATTTGTCGTTTGCCATTTTGGATCGCCCTTTCCCGCCGGAAAATAAATAATTTCCAAATGGTGGCCATCCGGATCGCGGAAGTAGAACGCGCGGATGCCGGCGGCGCCTTTGTTCCAATCCGGAATGCGCTGCGGGCCGGTGGAAGCGTGCTGCACTTTGAACTCGCGCAAGCGCTGATACGCTTTGTCCATGTCGCTCACGACAATCGCAATGTGTTGAAACCATTTGTCGTTGCTGCGCATATCGCCGGGAATGGGCCGGCCTTCCGGCGCGAGATAATCGGTCAGCTCGATGAACTCGTCACCGAGCTGCAAACGCACAACGCGAATGCGCAAGCCAAATACTCCGTAGAGATGCTCATACTCATCGCCGGCAACTTCGACCTCGGAAACTTTTTCAAACGTCAACACTTTCGTATAGAAATCCACCGCGCGATCCATGTCCGAAACCGTCATGCCGACGGCGTCAACGGCTTGCACGAGATCGTGGCCGTTGGTCTGCGCTTTTGCTGAAAAAGAAAAGAGTAAAAGGCAAAAAGAAAACAGCAACCGGCCTGAACGTGATAACTTTTTCCTCAACATAAACATTTCTCCAAAAATAGAACGTTACACGTGTCACGTTCTTAAAATTGTATTTTGGGTTTTATTTCAACCGTTGCAGCAAATGATCACCAACCCGCAGCGCATTCGCCATGATCGTCAGCGCCGGATTTACCGCGCCGCTGGACGGAAAGAAACTTGCATCGACGACATAAAGATTGTCCGCCTCATGCGCTTTGCAATTGCGATCGAGCGCCGAGGTTTTGGGATCGTTGCCGAAGCGAATCGTGCCGTTTTGATGCGCGACGCCGGCCAGCGGAATCCGCTGTCCGAGAAAACGCTGCAGCGGGATGATGTGCTCCATGCCTTCGATTTCTTTCAACAGGGTTTTGAGCTTCGCCTGCAAACGCTTGTGGCCTTCTTCATTGTTCGGCGTGTACGAAAGCATGACGCCGCCGTTGCGATCCAGCGACACGCGATTGCTGGGATCGGGCAAGTCTTCCGAAGTGAGCCAGAAATCCAACGAGTGTTTCGCCATGATGTCGAGCGTCAAGCCGGGCACGAAAGGCGGCGCGTCGGCGGAGAGCGTCGTGCCATCCAATTTGCCGACAAACGAAATGTGGCCCATCGGAAAATCCCACTCTTTCGAGCGAAAATAAAAATCATTGAGCGCCAGCGTTTTCTGGAAAATCGAGGGATTCGGATGCTGCGAAATCGCGAGCACGATGGAGTTGACGTGGCCCATGTAATGGCGGCCAACCGTATCTGAGCCGTTCGCGAGACCGCGCGGATGTTTGTCGTTCGCCGAGCGCAGCAGCAACGCGGCGGAATTGATCGCGCCGCACGAGACGACGACGACGTTCGCCGAATACGTCTCCTTCACGCCGTTGCGCTCGACGTGCACTTGCGTCACTTCGCGGCCGGAAGAGTTCGTTTCAAGGCGCGAGACCAACGCGTCCGTCAGCAACGTGACGTTCGGATTTTTAAGCGCCGGATCAACGCATACCACTTGCGCATCGGACTTCGCGTAAACCAGACAGGGATGGCCGTCGCAGGTGTCGCAGCGAATGCAGCGGCTGTTCAAACGATCCTTCTCGTTGAGCATGATGCCAAGCGGCACATGAAACGGTTTGTTGCCGAGCTTGGCGAGATCGTCGTGCAATTTTTGGATGCGCGGCTCGTGGCTCACTTTCGGATAAAGATACGGCGCGCTCGCATACGGCTCGGTCGGATCGGCGCCGCGCTCGCCGTGAACTTGATAGAGATGCTCGGCCTTCGTGTAGTACGGCTCCATTTCATCATACGAAACGGGCCAAGCCGGCGAGAGGCCGCCGTGATGTTTCAGCTCGCCAAAATCCTCTTGGCGCAAACGGAACAGCGCTGCGCCATAAAACTTCGTATTGCCGCCGACATAATAATTGGTGTGCGGATGCAGCGGCTTGCCGTCTTTGTCGTGCCAAACTTCCTTGGTGTTGTATTTCGCTTGCACGTTGACGGCCTTGGTGCTCCAGTTGTCTTTCTCTCGCGCGACGTAATTGCCGCGCTCCAAAATCAAAATCTTTTTGCCGGAGGGCGCCAGATGATAGGCGAGCGTCCCGCCGCCCGCGCCGCTGCCGATGATGATCACGTCGTAATGATTTGCGCTGGCCATGCTTTTCTCCTCTGAAATGATTCTCCGATTGGTCGCGCAAGCTGGGCAATCCTTACAAAAAAACCTTATACCATTCAATCCCTGAATCGATTCGCCGGAACGATAGAATTCGAAATAAAAAAGGCCGAAAATGTCTCGGCCTTTTTATTTTTCAAAGCGGCGTGACGGGCGAGCCGTCGGTCACCTACTTCATGCCATCGCCGGCTGTTGCGGAGGTTGGGGTCGCGGCGGCTCAACCAACGACTCCGCCGGCTTTTTCGATTTCCGGCTCAGCGCGAGCTTGATGACGTCGTCCATTTCTTTCACGAAAAAGAACTGCATCGAGTCGCGCACGTGCTGCGGAACCTCTTCGAGATCTTTCTGATTCTTCTCCGGCAAAATTACTTTGTTGATGCCGGCGCGTTTCGCCGCCAAAGTTTTCTCTTTGACGCCGCCAATCGGCAGGACGAGGCCGCGCAAAGTGATCTCACCCGTCATCGCGATGTCGTTCGCAACGGTGCGATCGGTGAACAGCGACATCAACGCGGTAAACATCGTCACGCCGGCGCTCGGCCCATCTTTGGGAATCGCGCCAGCCGGAACGTGAACGTGCAGATCAAATTTATCGAAAATATCTTCCTCAATTTCGTACTGCTTCGCTTTGCTGCGAATGTATGAGAGCGCTGCATGCGCCGATTCCTTCATCACGTCACCGAGCGAACCGGTGAGCAGCAGGCCGCCCTTGCCGCGCATCTTGGTGGCTTCGATAAAGAGAATATCGCCGCCAACCGCCGTCCACGCCAAACCTGTCGCCACGCCGGTGCGGCGCGTGCGTTCCTTGACATCGGAGAAATACTTGACCACGCCGAGATATTTGTGAACGTCCTCTTTGGCAATGGCCTGCGTCGAAATTTCCGCGGCGCCGTTACTTTTTGCTTCGACCACTTCTCTCGCGACGCCGCGACAAATATTGGCGATCTCGCGCTCGAGATTGCGCACGCCCGCTTCGCGTGTATAGGAAGAAATCACGTGTTCGAGCGCTTCTTTCGTCAGCGTGAGTTGTTCCGGCTTTAGGCCGTGCGCTTCCAACTGCTTCGGCGTTAAAAATTTCTCGGCGATGCGAATTTTATCTTCCGCCGTGTAACCCGGCAGCTCGATAACTTCCATGCGATCTTTCAGCGCCGGGTGAATCGGGTCTTCCAAATTCGCGGTGGCGATGAACATCACTTTGGAAAGATCGAACGGCACTTCGAGATAATGATCGCTGAACGAGAAATTCTGCTCGGGGTCGAGAACTTCCAACAGCGCCGACGACGGGTCGCCGCGATAATCCGCGCCGACTTTGTCGATTTCGTCGAGCATGAAAATTGGATTATTCGAGCCGGCTTTCTTCAAGCCCTGAATGATGCGGCCCGGCAACGCGCCGATGTAAGTGCGGCGATGCCCGCGAACTTCCGCCTCGTCGTGCACGCCGCCAAGCGAGATGCGCACGAATTTGCGGCCCAACGCGCGCGCAATCGAGCGTCCGAGCGAAGTTTTTCCCACTCCCGGCGGGCCGACGAAACACAAGATCGGGCCCTTCATATCGGCTTTCAATTGCCGCACCGCGAGATATTCGAGAATGCGCTTCTTGACTTTTTCCAAATCATAATGATCTTCATCAAGCACCTGGCGCGCGATATTGACATCGAGATTGTCATCCGTGCCTTTGCTCCACGGCAGCTCGATCAGCCAATCGAGGTATGTTCGAGAAACCGTATATTCGGCCGCCGCCGGCGGAATTTTCGTCAAGCGCTCCAATTCCTTCTCGGCAACCTTTTTCGCTTCTTCGGGCAGATTCGCTTCTTCCAGACGCTTGCGCAATTCGTTGATCTCGCCGCGCTCATCTTCCTCTTCGCCGAGCTCTTTTTTGATCGCCTTCATCTGCTCGCGCAAATAATAATCGCGCTGATTTTTGGAAATCTCGCCCTGCACCTCGCTTTGAATTTTGCTGCCGAGCTCGAGAATCTGCAATTCTTTGCTGATGAACAACGTGATTTTTTCCAACCGTTGATGCACGTCGGTCAGCTCGAGAATCTCCTGCTTGTCGTTCATCTGCAAATTGAGATTCCACGCAACCACATCCGCGAGGCGGCCCGGGCTGTCGGTGTTCATCACCAGCATCGCATGTTCCGGCGTCAGATACGGCGCCAGCTCGACGGCGCGCTGAAACTGGCTGCGCAGATTCATCACCATCGCGTCGACGTCCATGCCCTCGGCATTGTCCGAAAGATACGGCTGCACCGCCGCTTTGAGATAAGGGTCGGTCTGCACGTAATCGAGAATCCGGCCGCGCGCAATGCCTTGCACCATCGCGCTGTGCGTGCCGTCCGGCATTTTAAAAACTTTCATGATCAGTGAGACGGTTCCCCACGCAAACAAATCATCGGGCTGCGGATCGTCCACGCGCCCGTCTTTTTGCGCGACGACGAGAAGCAGCCGGTTGACCCGCATCGCATCTTCAACCAGTCGAACCGATTTTTCGCGGCCGATGGACAGCGGCAGAATTTGTTGAGGAAAAATAACCGTATTTCGCAACGGCAACAGCGGCAGGATTTGCGGGATGCTCAATTCCATAGTTTCGCCTTCATACTTTTCGCTACTCATAACATTTCCATTTCCTGATAGAGTTCACAAACCGGCAACACTCAGATGGGCCCCGGCCCTCGATATTCATTTTAGATGGCGGTTTTTTTAGTCAGGACATAGCTTCGTTGATTTGACACAACAATATCTTCGTTATTTATAACAAAGCTCATACCAAACTTTACACACTTTCTTTATCTATAAATTATGAAATTTTACTCAAAAGTCTCATTAAAAAGGTGAGCAAAAGTTCTCGCCCAAAAAAGTGTTGCTAATATTGATATGCCAGTATGTTAAAATGACAAATAAACTGACAATTGTTATGCTCGCCCGCTAAGTTGGCAAATCAATTCATCGCCGCATCTAAAAATCTCGCTAAATCACTCGCCATACCTTCAAGCATCTCACGATCATAATGATGAAAGGCGTTCGGTGCGTGACTATCAATATCGATCTCGCCGTAAATGCGGCGGCCTTGAATCGGCACGACGATTTCGGATTTGGTTTCAATGCTGCAAGCCAGATAACGCGAATCGGCGTTGACATCGGGAACGATAATCGTTTCCTGTTCGGCGACGGCAGCGCCGCAAATGCCCTGTCCAATCGGAATGCGCGCGTGCGGCGTCGGCGCGCCGAGGTAATTATGCACGACCAACTCGTTTCCTTCCACCAAATAAATTCCCACCCAGTTATATTTGGGAAAATCGCGCTTGAGAATTTTCACACAGGCGCGATACGCTTCGTCAACGTTCTTCGTTTCCGTTAAAAATTGCTGCAATTCTTTTCGGCCAAGCGAACCAAGTACGACTTCAAGTCCGCGACGATAACTTTCCACGCCGAGTCCGGAGATTTGCGTTAAACAAATCTCGCGCATAACGGAGGCCTGACGAAAAGCTTCACGACGATGAACGTCAGAGAGATGCACTTCGACCGTTGGCAAATTCACGGCGGCAAGGGCGTCGCGTAAAGCGTAACTGTAATGCGTAAGCGCAGCGGGGTTAATCACAAGCCCAACGGCGTCGCGGCGATGGGCATGGATGAAATCGATCAATTGGCCTTCGTGATTGGATTGAAAAAATATCGGTTCGATCTGGCATTTCTCGGCGAAATTCGCGATCTGATCGTTGACTTGTTGCAGCGTCAAATGGCCGTAAATTTCCGGCTCGCGCTCGCCGAGCAGATTAAGATTCGGTCCGTGAATAAAAAATATTTTTCGCATAATGTTATGGTTGCCTCTAAACAACACAAAATCTGCCGAGCGTGCGCATCATCTAAATCCGGCGCCGTTTAAAAATAATCAAAATAAGAATCACTTTCAAGTAATCTTATCGTAACGAGTTGGCTGTAAGTATTGCGCAATCTGAACGACCAATAACAAAGATCGTCTGAAAACATCCGTGAATCAAATATTTCAAGGAGAACTTTACAATGGAATTGACCAAAACACAACTGCTCATCAGTTGGGGATTGCGACTCGTCGCCGCGGTGATTTTGCTGCAAACGCTGTTTTTCAAATTCACCGGCGCCGAGGAATCAAAATATATTTTCTCAACGCTGGGCGTCGAGCCGTGGGGACGCCTCGGCTCCGGCGTGGTTGAATTGGTTGCGGCCATTCTTTTGTTGATCCCGCGCACCACGACGATTGGCGCTATCATTGCGCTCGGAACGATGAGCGGCGCGATTCTGAGCCACTTGGTTTTTCTCGGCATCGAAGTGAAAGGTGATCGCGGCCTTTTGTTCGGCCTGGCGTTGACGATATTTGCCGCCTCGCTCGGCGTGCTTTATCTCCATCGTTTCGAGATTCCGATTCTCGGCGCGAAGTTGCGGCCGCAAGCAGTGTAAGATCCCGTAATTTCCTCTTGCGCCATCTGTAATCAGCGATTCCCAACCGCGCCGGCGGGAATTCGCTGATTTTTGTTCATCCTTCTTCAACGGCGCCCTTGCAATTTACCTTTTTTCTTTTATAATAAATCTCACCCGATTGAATCATTGATCAATTTCCCAGGCGAATGATCCTGAGCTGCGGATATTCGCGCTTGTTTCTCATTATACGAAATTGCACGAGAAGATGAAGCAAGAAACTGCCGAACGGGCGCGCGCCGAGCTGGAAATCAACGGCTCCGAAGAGCAATTTCGCTCGCTGTTTGAAAACAGCATCGACGCGGTTTTGCTCGCCACCCCCGAGGGCGTCGTCATGGCGGCCAATCCCGAAGCTTGCCGCGTGTTTGGGCGAACCGAGGAGGAAATTTGCCAGATCGGAAGGACCGGGCTTGTCGATCCGACGGATCCGCGCCTGCCCGGGCTTTTGGAAGAGCGGGCGCGCACGGGACGTTTTCGGGGCGAATTATTTTTCAAACGAAAAGACGGCTCGAGATTTCCCGGCGAAGTTTCCAGCGTGTTTTACCGAGACAAAGCCGGCGAGATGAAAGCCAGCGTCATTATCCGCGACGTTACCGAGCGCCGGCGCGCCGAAGACGCGCTGCGAAAAAGCGAGGAACGTTTCCGCGCGCTTTATGAGTCCGCGCCGATTGGAATTTCCCTCAACAACGCCGAAGGCAAATTTCTGCAAGTGAATCGCGCTTTTCAGGACATTCTTGACTACACCGAAGACGAGCTGAAACAAATCAGCTTCAGAGAGGTGACGCTTTCCGAAGACCTCGAAACGAGCAAACGCATCTTCGGCGAGTTGGTGGCCGGGCAGCGCCCGATGTTCCGCATTGAAAAACGCTATCGCAAGAAAAACGGCGATGTCGTATGGGCCAACACCGTTTGTTCCGCCGTGCGCGACGCCGGCGGAAATTTTCTCTACACCTTTGCGATGGTCGAAGATATCTCCGAGCGCAAGCGCGCCGAAGAAGAATTGCGCGTCATCACCGAAGGCACCGCCGCCGTCACCGGCACGGAATTCTTTCACTCGCTGGTCAAGCATCTCGCCGAAACTTTTCACGCGCGTTACGCTTTCATCACCGAATGCACCGATCTCACCAACACCGAGGTTCGCACTTTAGCTTTCATTGAAAACAACAAATTTCTTGAAAATATCACGTATGAATTGGCCGGCACGCCGTGCGAAAGAGCGGTCGGCGGCGAGACTTTTTATCAGCCGCAAAAATTATATGCGGCCTTTCCCAAGGAAGTTGGGATGGAGTCTTATTTGGGCATTCCGATTCATGATTCCAAGGGCCGCATCATCGGCCACCTGGCGATTTTGCACGATCAACCGATGGGGCCGGAGCCGCGCGGCCTTGCCGTTATGAAAATTTTTGCGGCGCGCGCCGGCGCGGAATTGGAGCGCAAGCGCGCCGAAGACGCGTTGAAAAATGCGCTGGCGGAATTGGAGGCGCTCAAAAATCGCATTCAAGAAGAAAATGTCTATTTGCAGGAGCAAATCAAGAAGGAATCGAATCTCGAAGAAATCATCGGCGCCTCAACGGCCATCAAAGCCGTTTTCAAGAGCGTCGAAAAAGTCGCGCGCACGGATTCGACCGTGCTCATTACCGGCGAGACCGGCACCGGAAAAGAGTTGGTCGCCAACGCCGTTCACGCGCGCAGTTCGCGCCGCGGCAGCGCGTTGATCAAAGTCAATTGCGCGGCGCTGCCCGCCGGGTTGATCGAGAGCGAGCTGTTCGGCCATGAAAAAGGCGCCTTCACCGGCGCGACCGCCCGCACCAAGGGCCGCTTCGAGCTGGCCGATGGCGGCACGATTCTGCTCGACGAAGTCGGCGAGCTGCCGCTGGAAACACAGGTCAAGTTGCTGCGCGTTTTGCAGGAGCAGGAGTTTGAGCGCGTCGGTGGCGCGCAAACGTTGAAAGTCAACGTGCGCGTCATTGCGGCCACCAATCGTAACCTTGCCGAGTCCGTCAAACACGGCTCGTTTCGCGCGGATCTGTTTTATCGGCTGAACATTTTTCCGATCCATTTGCCGGCGCTGCGCGAGCGCCGCGAGGACATTCCGATTTTAGCCAATCATCTCGTCGGCAAATTCAGCCGCCGGATGGCCAAACGGGTTGATCGCATTGCCTCCGAAGCGATGGGCCTGCTGACCGGGTACGAGTGGCCGGGCAACGTGCGCGAGATGGCGAATATTCTCGAGCGGGCGGTGATTCTCTGTGACGGCGGCGTTTTGCTAAAAGATCACATCGGCATTTCACCGCAGTTCCCGAAAGCCGAAAACGAGTTGGCGACGCTCGAAGCCGCCGAGCGCAGCCATATTTTGAAAGCGCTGGAAGAAACGAATTGGGTCGGCGGCGGTGAAAACGGCGCGGCAAAACGACTCGGCCTCAATCGCACGACGCTGCTGGCGAGGATGAAAAAGTTAGGAATTGAGCGAAAGACATAATCCTTGCGGGCGCAGCCGGACAATCTCGTTTGGAAATTTTAACGCTTTTACAGGTAATTTTCAGGAAGGTCAGATATTTGTCGACTCCATTAGTCCGTGGTAACGCGTCGTTCATCCGGGCGATTCGAGAAATCCGGATACGAAGCTATATTCGTTGCGGTTCTCTTTTCGTTGCGATATTTAGGCTGCCCCGAAGGGGTTTCAGGTTTCAGCTTGTCTGAAATCCTGGCGTAGTTTTTAACAAGTAAAATGTGTGCAAAAAAAAATTTTGGAAGGCAAAAAAATTTTAGGCAAAATGATTAAAAGCTTTTGAATGATTTTGCCCTTATAATCAGTTTGTTTTTTTGGTTCCGGCTCGTCCGGGTTTTGATACGTCTTCGATTTTTCATCACACCTTTATCATCTTACCTTCCTTTAAAAAAGCGTCAACCTTTCGTCATCAGTTGGCGTCAAAATATCGACACGTGTCAAAATATTGACAGCATTGTATTGCTTTACGCCAAAAAATCGTGCTTGATTTGTGCGTTTTAATTGTGATAAATTAAAGCATTTGGGTGGTGTCAATAAAGTCGATTATTTTGCGGCACAATTTTCGTATTACCCAGAAATGAACTTAATCATAACAGCAACCATGTTCCGCATCAAGAAAGTTTTTGAGAATCCCAAGCTCGCCATTTATAAAATTGAAGGCAAGATCACGGATGAAAGCTTGCAGGTTTGGATCGATGAGCTGCATGCTCTCAACCAACTGCCGGATCGCAAGATTATTTTGGACTTTTGCCAAGCCTGGTCGCTCAGCGCCAGCGCCATCGAATTTCTCACGGCGTATTTATCCAACAGCAGACCCGATATCCAAATCATGAATACGGGAATCGACGTGCGGAATACGCTTCACGCGGCCGGCTTGTCGGCACGAGTATTGGAATAGAAAACATTTCGTGTTTTAAACACCTCATTTAGCGCGAGGAGGATGAAAGTCATGTCGACAATTGCTCTGGAATACGCCCCGACCATCGTTGAGGTCAAACCGCGCCGGCGTCAAATCGCGGCGATGCCGGGTCCCAATCCGGAAACGTGGGTTGACGAGCACGGCGATTATTTGTACAGCTATGCGCTGCTCAGATTGCGCCAGCGCGAGCTGGCCGAGGAGATGGTGCAGGAAACTTTTCTGGCGGCGCTGAAGAGTTACAAAAATTTTGCGCGACAATCTTCAGAGAGAACCTGGCTGGTTGGCATTCTCAAACACAAAATCGTCGATCACTTCCGCCGCGCCAGCCGCGAGCGTCCGGTTGCCGATTTCGAAATATACTTCGATGACGATGACGCATTCCGCAAGTCCGGCGAATGGGTCGATCATTGGACGGTCGAGGGCGCGCCCAAAGAGTGGTCGGATGATCCGAGCCAGCTTGTCGAGCAAAAAGAGTTTTGGAAAATTTTCAACCGCTGCCTCGCGCAACTGCCGCCGCGTCTCGCCGAAGCGTTCACGCTGCGCGAAATTGACGGGCTGGACAGCGATGAAGTTTGCGAAATTCTCGGCATCACGCCGAACAATCTTTGGGTGATGCTGTATCGGGCGAGAGCTTTGTTGCGCCGGAGCTTGGAAATGAATTGGTTCGCGCTGCAGGCGTGATGCTGAATCGGTTTGCTCGTTGCGCCACAGCAAAGTTACAGCGAAAAATTTTCTTTGCAGTGTGACGAATTTTATCAGCCCGACCTCGTTTTGTGATTGGGCTAAGTTGGCGCGACACTCACGCTGGGTTTATTGTTCATGCCGGCCACCCCATAAGTTTTAATAAATAACCGTCTCAATTTCGCCGAAGCGATCTATTCTTATGAATTTGTAAACAGCCCATTAATGGCATAGGCTTTGCCAAAATAAAGGCATCGTGCTGCTGGAAGTGGCCGAACAAACAGTTGAGTGATTTTGTATTAACTCAGCAAAAATTTTTCAAAGGACTTGGCAACGCGCATCAAGGGAATGATGTAGTCCCCTTGGTGCGCGTTCTTATTTGGGGTTGACCGTTAAAATCTGTGTGCGGAAAAAATTTTATCAAAACCGCAGGAGGAGTTTATGTTCAAACGCATGTCACTCGCCGGCGCCTTCGCCGTATTCGTTTCGGTTTCCGGAGCCTCCGCCTTTGTCACCCATCTCACCGTGAGCAAAGTTGAGCCGGCATCGGTGCGGAGCGCCAATCGCGCCCAATTCGCGGCGAGGCCTTTGATCTCCCACGCCTCGTTTAAAACTTTGCAAATTGATCCCGCCAACGCGCCAACCATCCCTCGCGATTACGCCAACACGGTCCGCCAAGCCGCGCCCATTGACGCCGTTGATGGCGACATCGATCTGGGCGAAACTTTCATTTTTGCCGGCGACGCGGCCGTCAAGTAGCGGCATAAGGCTGAGATTGAAAACGACATGGACGGTGTGGGCGCGAGTCTTTTTAAAAGTAACTTCCTCCGGTTTTTTTCGTAAAATTTTCGAGAAATTAACCGGAGGAGAAACATGATCGAATTGTTGCTTTTTGCCGCGCTCTTGATTCTTGGGATGATCATTCTGAAGATCGCCCTATTCATCTTCAAAGTTAGTTTTTGGGCGTTGAGCTTGCCTCTGCAAATTTTCGCGGCGACCATCGCTTTGATTCTCGGTTTGTTGCTCATCATTCCTTTCGGGCTGCTGCTCGGTTTGCTGGCGTTGCCGTTCATCCTCGTTTCTGTTCTACTGCCGTTTATTCTACTTGGTTGGGGGCTTTATTTGCTTCTGCGCTCTTGAATCAGTAACCAGTGATCAGCAAAATCAGTGCTTGGTAAAACACGTTTCCGCCATACACTGGCCACTGATTACCGCCAACTGACAACAATCCTCTTGCTTTTCTCTCGCCAAAGTGCTAATTTTTTGTACAGTTTTGTCAACAGTTTATTCCCATCATTTTATACAACGGAGGAGGAAGAACATGGCCGACAATGGCAGAGCCATTTTAATGATCATTCCCGTTGATGGTTTCCGCGAAGAAGAATACAATGCCGTCCGCGAGGCTTTGGAAAAAAACGGCGTCAAAGTCGTGACGGCTTCGACCGTGAAAAAAGGCGCGTTGGGTTATAACGGAAATACGGTTAATCCGGACGCGCTCATCGACGAGATAAATCCGGATGAGTACGCCGGTGTCGTGTTCATCGGCGGCCACGGCGCGAGCCAATATTGGCACGATTATAAAGCGCACGAGATTATTCGCGCCTATGTCAAAGCCGGCAAGCTGATTGCCGCGAACGATCGCGCCCCGGTCGCGCTCGCCGTCGCCGGCATTTTGCCGGGCAAAAAAGTAACCGGTCACAATTCCATCTTCGAGAAATTGAGCAACGCCGGCGCGGATTACACCGGCAACAAAGTCGAGCGCGACGGCAATATCATCACCGGCGAAGGCCCGAATGCCATTTCGCTTTATGCCGCTGAATTGGCGAAAGCCATGAAACAAAATGATTAAAGACAAAATAATTTTTTTAATCTGGATTATTCGCAAAATTGAACCACGAGGACACAAAGGCACAATAAGGAAAAGAAGTTTATGAATCCTCGCGATGGAAGATAGTGTTTTGTGCGTTCAAGCCAAGAAGGCATGGCTCAAATATTTTTCAATAAAAACTTGGTGTCTTCGCGCCGTTGTGGGTTTTAATTGTTTTGCCCCAAATTATTTTGCCTTTAGAAAATGAAAGCCAATTTTCTGTACAATTCTTACGGCAAATTTTTGCAGGAAAAATTCGGCGCGCGCGTTCACAAAGTCAGCGTGCATGCCGGCTTCACCTGCCCCAATCGCGACGGCACGGTGGCGCGCGGCGGCTGCACGTATTGCAACATCGTCAGTTTCACGCCGGAAAGCGCGCGGCCGAAATATTCGGTGCGCGATCAAATTGATTCCGGCATCGCGTTCGTCAAAAAGCGTTTTGCGGCGAAAAAGTTCATCGTTTATTTTCAGCCGTACAGCAACACCTACGCGCCGGTCGATCACCTGGAAACGCTTTATCGCGACGCGCTGACGCATCCGGAAGTTGCCGGGCTTTCCATCGGCACGCGGCCCGATTGCATCGACGATGAAAAATTGCGCCTGCTCGCCGATTTGGCGCGCGAAACTTTCATCGGCCTCGAATACGGCATCGAATCGGTTTACGACGAAACGCTGCGCTTGATCAATCGCGGCCACGATTTCGCCTGCACCGCCGCCGCGATTCGCCGCACCCGTGATTTCGGCTTGCAGATTACCGGACACACCATTCTCGGTTTTCCGAACGAGACGGAAGCGCAAATGCTCGCCGCCGTTGAGGTGATCAATCAATTGCAACTCGACGTGCTGAAGATTCACAATCTTCACGTCGTCAAACACACCGAATTGGCGCGGCAATATGCGGCGCAGCCGTTTCACCTTTACGCGTTTGACGAGTGGAAAGATTTGGTGATTCGCTATCTCGAACGGCTTTCGCCCGCAATTATCATCGAGCGGCTCTATAGCGACGTGCCGCGGGATTTGCTGATTGCGCCGCGCTGGTATCTCTCCAAAGCCGAGATCATTCCGAGCATTGAAAACGAGATGCGCCGGCGCGAAACGTTTCAAGGACGGCTGGTGCGCGAACCGGCCGTAGTTTAATAGATTGATAAATTGCCCGCCAGCAACGAGCAACCAGCCAAACAGCAACCAGGAATATGGAACCCGAAAAACAAAAAACCGCGAAGAAACACCTCATCCTGCTGACGTTCGGGATTTTGACTTTGCTGAGCGTGTTATCGCTCACGACCTCATCCAATCGTTCCGCCCCGCTGACGCCGGCGGATACGACGCACCAACAAGCACGAAAGGTTCAGGAATGTCTAAACTGCCACGCGAACGACGCCACCGCCGTTCGACCGATGAAACATCCGCCGCAAGCGAATTGCAGCTTCTGTCACAGCCGGAAATAGAAAACGATTATGCTGACGCGCCGGCGAAACGCGACGGTCACGTCGATTCCGATCCGCACGAAAAAAATAGAGACGCGCGTCTCAAACATTTGATCCGTCAACTGCTCGTTGAAATCGGCGAAGACCCCAAGCGAGAGGGCCTGCGCCGCACGCCGAAACGGGTTGAACGCGCGCTGCGCTTTCTCACCTCCGGCCGCCAGCACGACATTCAAGAAGTTCTCAATGGCGCGTTGTTTGAAGAGAAATACAATGAGATGGTGATTGTGAAAGATATCGACTTCTACAGCTTGTGCGAGCACCATCTGCTGCCGTTTTTTGGAAAATGCCACGTGGCCTACATTCCCAACGGCAAAGTCATCGGCCTTTCAAAAATTCCGCGCATCGTCGATGTATTTGCGCGGCGGCTGCAATTGCAGGAGCGCATGACGACGCAGATTGCGAAAGCGCTGATGAAAGCGCTAAAGCCATCCGGTGTGGCGGTGGTGACGGAAGCGCGGCATTTGTGCATGATGATGCGCGGCGTGCAAAAACAAAATACTGTCGTCACCAACAGCGCGCTGCTCGGCATTTTCCACGACGACCGCGCTTGCCGCGAGGAATTCATGCAACTGATCGGGCATCGGCAGATGGGATGAAATTAACAAAGATAACGGAGAGTTTTATTGAGCACTCTTTAAAAACGTGCCAGCCGGTGTATGTTTAGAATGCGGCACACGTTATTATGCCGCGAATGTACTTAAAACAATTGAAGCAAGGGTTCGCAGAAGTAAAAAGGCGGAGAAAAAAATTCTCATGCCGGTATATTCTCTGTAATATTTTCAGGAGGCCGTATTATGAGGCTCATCTATCTCAGCCACTCATGTTTCCTCTTGGAAACCGGCACACATCGTTTGCTCATCGATCCCTTTCTTTCCGGCAATCCAAGAGCGCCGATCAAGCCGGAAGCGGTGAAGTGTGATTTTATTCTCATCTCGCACGGCCACGGCGATCACCTCGGCGATGCCGTCGCCATTGCGAAACGCAATAACGCGACGATCATTTCGAATTACGAAATCGCCACATTTTGCGGCAAGCAAGGCGCGAAAACACATGCCCAGCATATTGGCGGTAGCCATGATTTTCCGTTTGGCCGCGTGAAACTGACCATCGCCCATCACGGCTCCGGCTATCAAACCGATGACGGCTTTCTTTATCTCGGCAATCCGGTGGGGTTTCTCATCACAACCGGCGGCAAGACGATTTATCATGCCGGCGATACCGGGCTGTTCATGGACATGCAGCTCATCGGTCAGATGAACCGCATCGACGTGGCGCTGCTGCCGATTGGCGACAACTTCACGATGGGCATTGACGATGCCGTGAAAGCCGTGGAATTTCTCAAACCGCAAGTGGCGATTCCGATGCACTACAAAACTTTTGATATGATCGACGTTGATCCGCACGAATTTGCCCGCAAAGCTTTTGCAATCGGAGCGCGAGTCGAAGTTTTGGATATTGGAAAGAGTTTTGAATTTTGAAAAAACTGGCCGTCATCGGCGATCCGATTGCGCATTCGTTGTCGCCGGTTTTGCAAAACTTTTTGATTCGCCATTTCACCCTGCCATTTACTTACGAAGCGCTGCGCGTTCGCGTTGATGATTTGCCAAAGATGATGCAACGCTTGCGCGACGGCGAATTTCGCGGCGTCAACGTCACTCTTCCGCACAAGCAGGCGATCATGCCGTTTCTTGAAGAGATTGATGAAACCGCTGCCCGCATCGGCGCGGTGAATACGGTAGTGGCTCATGATGGGAGGCCGATCGGTTACAACACGGATGCTTTTGGTTTTCAACGTAGCCTCGAATTGGCTGGAATTGCGTTAGCCGGAAAAAATGTGCTCGTTCTCGGCGCCGGCGGCGCAGCCCGGGCGGTGGTCTACATCTTATTGCAATCTGGCGCGCAAAAAATCTTTCTGTGCAATCGCCATCTCGAACGGGTGCAAAGCCTGATCGGAGCTTTCGCTGCCGCTGAGAACCATTTGCAGAGTGTGTCGTGGCCGGATCGCCTGACGTGGTTGGAGAAAAATGAAATTGATATCATCGTCAATACGACCAGCGTTGGAATGCCTCCGCAAATGGAAGAATCGCCGTTGCCCAAACATGTTTTCTCGTCAAAATTGATCGTCGTCGATTTGGTTTACAATCCGCTGCAAACGGCATTTTTGTATGCAGCGCATGCAGCCGGCGCGAAAGTTGTGAATGGTCTCGCCATGTTGATTCATCAAGGCGTCGCGGCGCTGGAGTTATGGAGCAAGCAGCAGTTGGATATTCGCGATATTTATGCAAATTTAGAAAAAGTGTTGATTTCAATCAAGCCACCAACAACCAGCGGTCAGCATCCAGTATGAGTCATTTGCGTTACTTCACCGCCGGCGAATCGCACGGCCAGGCGCTTGTCGGTATTTTAGAGGGCATGCCGGCCGGACTCGAAATCGACGAAGAGTATATTGCGGCACAGCTCCATCGTCGCCAACAGGGCTACGGCCGCGGCGGGCGGATGAAGATTGAAAAGGATCGCGCCCAAATTCTCAGCGGCGTGCGGTTTGGCAAAACGCTCGGCAGCCCGATTGCGCTGATGATTGAAAATCTCGACTGGAAAAACTGGCAGGATAAAATGGCCGTTGCCGCCTCTGAACAGCAGTCGGAATTTCTCAAAGTCGAAGTGCCGCGCCCCGGCCATGCCGATCTTGCGGGCGCTTTGAAATACGGTTTCGATGACATTCGCAACGTGATCGAACGCGCCAGCGCGCGCGAAACCGCGATGCGAGTGGCATTAGGCAGTATCGCCAGAAAATTTCTCCAAGAGTTTGGCGTCATCATCGCCAGCCACGTTTTGCAACTGCACGATGTGAAGAGCCGCTTTTCACTGATTGATTTTGGCAAACCGAATCAGCCATTTAATTTTTCGCCGAATGAATTGAACGCGGCCGCCGACGCCTCGCCGGCGCGCTGTTTGGATGCCGAAGCAGAAAAGCAAATGATCGCGCGCATCGACGACGCCAAAGAAAAACGCGACACTGTTGGCGGCATTTTTGAAGTGGCGGCCTTCAATCTGCCGGTCGGCCTCGGCAGTTACGCGCATTGGGATCGTCGCCTCGACGCGCGCATTGCTGCGGCGATGATGAGCATTCCTGCGATGAAAGGCGTGGAAATCGGCGACGGCTTTGCCGGCGCGACGCAGTGGGGAAGCGAGGTGCATGATCGTATTTATCATAACGCCGAACGCGGATATTACCGTCAGTCAAACAATGCCGGTGGATTGGAAGGCGGCGTGACCAACGGCCAACCGCTGATCGTGCGCGTGTCAATGAAACCGCTTTCGACGCTGATGCAACCGTTGGACTCCGTCAATATTCGCACGAAAGAGCCGACGCCAGCGCATATCGAACGCTCGGATGTTTGCGCGCTGCCTGCTGCCGGCGTGATTGGCGAAGCGATGTTGGCGCTGGTTTTGGCGGATGAATTTTTGGAGAAATACGGGGGGGATGCAATAACTGAAATTCGTAAACATTTAGTTGCTGATGAAACTGATGAATAGGATTTTTCTCCTCGGCTTCATGGGCTGCGGCAAAAGCACGATCGGACGGTTGCTGGCTTCGCAGCTTAATTGGAATTTCATCGATCTTGACGAGCAAATTATCGCCCGCGAGCAAATACCCATCGAGCAAATCTTCGCGGCGCGCGGCGAGCCGTATTTTCGTCATTTGGAACTGTCGTTGCTCGAACAAATGTTGCCGCATGAAAAAGTGGTGATCGCGCTGGGCGGCGGCACGCCGGCGCAGGAAGCGGCGTGGGAAATTTTAAAACAGGGTTTGACGCTTTATTTGCGTTGCCATCCGGACGAGCTCTTCCGGCGCTTGAAAGATGATCCGCATCGCCCAATGCTCGGCAGAATGCAGCCCGCCGAGCGCTTGCTGCAAATCAAAAACCTGCTCGCGATGCGCGAGCCGTTTTATCGCCGCGCCAATTTCACCGTCGATAGTTTTGCCGAACATCCGCCCGCAGAAACCGCCGCAATTGTGGCCCAATTGATCCGAGAATATTTTCTTCCGCCGATGACCGCCGAAGTCGCCGAGAATCGCTGAAATTTTAATCTTCAGATCAAGGAGGGGTTATGAGTGACATTCTTTATAAAGAGCTTTCTGATGAAATCATCGGCGTTTGCATCGAAGCGCATAAACTGATGGGATCGCATTTCAGTGAGAGAATTTATGCAGGGTGCGTACAGCGCGGGCTAATGAAGCGATTGTCATCCCGATCTTGAAAGGCATGATCGAACGCTGCCTCACAAACGAACTTGAATTTTCTATCAGCTTTGTTCTTTCTGGCTGATTTAGAAACTGTCAGGTAGCTAGAAAGTTTTATTGACTTTTTGCAAATTTATATTATATTATAAACGACCAGAGAGCAAAAATTTTAATTCCCGAGTAGCTCAGCTGGCAGAGCAGGTGACTGTTAATCACCGGGCCGTAGGTTCAAGTCCTACCTCGGGAGCAAACGAAAAACCCGGAAGAATCCGGGTTTTTTCGTTTTGGAGGAAACACCTGATGGACCCATGATTTGGGGGCTGCTTTCTATTCTCACCGGCGCACGATCGATACCGTGACGGCCAAAAATATTTTCTGCATCTTTTCAGTTTCAAAAGTGAAAACCATAACCAAAAAAAGTCGGCTGCATGCCGAACGCCGCGCACGATCCCAAAAACAGACCGCCGATGATTAAAATAAAGGGTAGATAAACGAAGCGCTGGATCATGCGGTGTTCCCACGACAGGCGATGCATGATCGGCAGCAGCATGAAGGCGATGGTTAATCCCAAAAAGGAGACTTGGATTAAAAGCAAACAGGTGAAAGCAAACACCAGCCCGACGAAAATCTCGAAGGCTTGCACCGATTTTTGATCGGGGTGGCTGCGCGATAAAAACGTTTGCAATTCCGCGCGCCATTTTTTTCCAAGCGGCGGCTTCGGTTCAGGGACGTTGCTCGACGCGGCTTGGCTGCGATCGCCGGTGACGAGAAATGTTGCCTTGCCGGTGAACAGGTATGAAATCACGCCCACCGCGAATAACGGGGTGAGCGCGGCATACACCGCCGTGCTGTGGCTCAGAAAGCGGAATAACCGCAGCGGCCGGTTCGCCAATTCCAGAATAAAACAGAGCACCGGCGCGAGAAAAGTCAACAGCGTGATGGCAAAAAAATCCGCGCTATAGATCACGCTAAAACCGGAATGCAGCGTGTAGGTCGGCAAGGTGAATTCTTGATTGCGCCACACCATCGTCAAGGGATGCGGCACGCCCAAAATCGCCGGCAGCACGAGATTGGCATTGATCATAAACAAAAAATAGAACAACGTCAGCGGCAGATTCAACGTCGGAAAAAGAATGTCGAGTTTCTCCACCCACGAGATGCGCGGCGAGCGAATCAGCCGGCCGGCTTCGCGAAATAAAAATTCACAGGTGCCGCGCGTCCATTTCATGTGGCGAACACGAAACGCGCGAATGCTCTCCGGAAAATCTTCGTAACACACGACGTCTTCGACGAATTTGCCGCGCCAGCCGCGCTCGCGAATCCGAATGGCGTACGCCAAATCCTCGCTGACGATTTCCGGAAAGCCGCCGACCACCTCCCAACATTTCCGGCGCAACACCGCGCCATGTCCCAAAAACATGACGAAGCCAAATTTGTTGCGCAAGGGCTGATACCATTTCCAGTGAATATCGATGCCGATTCCCAGCGCTTTGGCCAGTGGGCTGGAAGCGTTGGGATTGCAGCGATGATTGGCTTGCACAAAACCGCAGGCCGGATCAGCCAGAAGATGAAGCGTCATCTTTTGCAAAAAATCCGGCGGCAGAATTTCATCTGCATCAGCGATGGCAAAGAAAGGTTCCTGGTGGACGGCTTTGGCGAGAGCGTGATTGAGATTTCCGGCTTTGAAGCCGCGGCGATTGGGGCGGCGCACCACGCGCACGCGCTCCGGATACTTTGCGGCAAACGCATCGACACGCCGCCGATAAGCCGGATCGGTGCTGTCATCGAGAAGATAAACCGTAAAGTTGGAATAGTCCTGATGCACGCAGGATTCGGCGCTTGCCTCGACGAAATCATTGTAGGTGGTATACAAAATGGCGACCGCCGGCGTTTGATTGGCGAAGTACGGTCTGCTCGCCGGCGATGCCTCATTTATTTTTTTACTGCGACGGTGAATCCCCGCGAAAAGCACGACACCGATGTTATAAAAACCATACAACCAACCGATTTCAATAAAGACGATAAAAAAAGCAGCGCCAGCCACGCAACGACGCCGTCCGCCATCTCGAGCAATTGCATGAGACGGGGATGGAACCAAATCAAGGACGCCAGCCAGCTTGCGATGATGGCCAAATGCAAATGCGGGCGCGGCGCGAGCGAATGCTCGCGTGAGATTGGGCGAGACAAGGCCGGCGCAAGTTCTTGAGAAAAAGCTTCGATGCCGAAGACAGACATTTTTATCTCTCCACTCTGAATCTGATTCCGCCCGAGATGACTGAGATATTATCCGCGGCCAAATCCTCGTGCCGAAACAGAAAATAAGCCCAGTGCCACGCGCCCAACGGCGCGGTCAACATCAGATGTCCGGCCCACAAGTTGCCGGTGGTGCTCGGGAGTTCGGTATTCGATTTGCCAAAAGCAGCCCCGGCGTTTAAGCGCCAACCGTTGGTAAACTGATATTCACCGGCAAGGAGAAAACGATTTTCTTTATTTTCCACGCCGGTTGTCTTTGCATAAAAATAAACCGGCTCGACACGAAATTTCGGCGTCAGAGGAAAATTGAAACCGGTATAAAACAATCGTTCGCCGCGATCATCTTCACGCGGGCCGGTGAATCCGCCGATTTTGAGAGCAGCGCCGCCGCGAAAATAAAAAACCTGCTCGAGCTGAACGAGAGTTTGCGCAATGTCGTTAGGCAGCTCGCGCCGCCCCACTTCGACGCGCGTGGTGTAATGCTTTTTCCAATTCACGAGACTTCCCAAAGAAATCGCTGCAACGTCTTTGCCTTCGCGCAACAAAACTGAATTGTCGAGGCTGAGGGCGTTGTCATATTTTGCCCACACGCGAAAATTCTGCGCCGGCCACAGGGCCAACTCGGCGAGACGAATTCCCAACCCGTCTTCGCCGGCGATGGCCGTTGCGCCTCCCCACAAACTCACTTCAAAAAAAGCCGGCAACTCGCGCAGCATTCGCCGAGCTTTTGCCGGATCGATTTGCCGCGGAGAAATTTTTTCCGCGCGGCTAAAAGCCTCACGCGCCGCCCGACCTTTTCCCGACCAAGCTAAACTATACGCCATGCCGATTTGCGCCTCAGCATGAGATGGACTTTTTTGCAGTACGACGGCAAAATCCTCCTGCGCCTCTTTTTGCCGGCCTTGCCATGAGCGCGCGTAGGCCCGGCCTAAGCGCGCCAGCAGATGATCCGGATTTTTTTTGAGCAGATCATCGAAGATCGCCAACGCCGCGCTTTGATTGCCGGCAGATGACAAACGCAGCGCCTCTACAAGCGCTGGTTCCTGCGCCGAAGCGCTGGGAAGCACCGGCGAACTGTAAATGAGAAAAAGCAAACAGGTCATAAAAATTTTCATGACAGAGTTCGCCGCTGGTGAATAAAATAAATTTGCCGCGCGCAAGCATTGGTCTTGGGTTGAATGATACAACATGGCACAACTTCCTCCTTTAGTGGAATCAAGATCAAGGGTTAATTAAACATTTTAAGAACGATAATAGCTCATTACCTTCAAAGTCCATACCAATTCACACTTCGAAATCAGAAGCATAAAGAAGTGAATTTGAGATAATCAGTTACGGTTTAATGAATAAAGCTTGCATAATGAATTGGAGAGGCCGGGATGCATTTTATGCACAAATGAATTGCGCAAAGTATGCACGATTCGAGAGAGGCGGATTTTTTGAAATAAGAAGAAAAGCCTTGATCATGAAGCTGAAATTTTTATATTGCTGCTCGTAGACGATATTGCGAATGAATCAGCATTAAGCTTTGAAATAATTACGATGAATACCTGGCGACAAGCACTGCGCGTCTCGGCTCCCGGACGAATTTGTCTTTTCGGCGAACATCAAGACTATTTGCATCTTCCCGTTATTCCCGGCGCGATTTCGCTGCGCATTGCCATCGAAGGAAAACGCCGTAATGACGCGCTCGTGCATCTCTCCCTGCCGGACATCAAATCGGAAATTTCTTTTTCGCTCGCTGCGCCATTGACATATCAGCAAGAGCGCGATTATTTTCGCAGCGCCGTCAATGTTTTGCGGCGGGAGGGATTTACTTTTTCAACCGGATTCGACGGCGTGGTGCAGGGCAAAATTCCCCTCAATGCCGGAACGTCAAGTTCCTCGGCGTTGGTCGTAACGTGGGTGAATTTTTTGGCGCAGATGAGCGACCAGCAGCGGCTGCTCCCGCCGGAAGCATGCGCGCACTACGCGCATGCCGCGGAGGTGCTCGAATTTCACGAGCCGGGCGGCATGATGGATCATTATTCCACCGCTTGCGGCGGCGTCATTTGTTTGACTTTTCATCCGGTTTTGCGGGTTGAAAAAATTGCGCCGCCATTGCAATCTTTTGTGTTGGGCGATTCCGGCGAGCCGAAAGATACGAAGGGAATTTTGGCGCGCGTCAAAAATCAAGTGCTCGAAATTACCCAACGTCTTGCCGCGAGCCATCCGGATTTTTCTCTGCACACGACGGCATTGGCAAAGCTTGATCGGTATGCCGGCGATTTGACTGCCGAGCAAAAAATATTGCTCTGGGGCACTTTGCGCAATCGCGATATCACGCAGGAGGCGCTGGCTTTAATGGACGAGCCGGACATTGATCATTTAATGCTGGGAGAACTGTTGAATGAAACTCAAACGGTGCTGCGCGAGATTCTCAAAATTTCAACGCCAAAAATCGACCGCATGATCGCGGCGGCTTTGCGGGCCGGGGCGTATGGCGGCAAAATCAACGGCTCCGGCGGCGGCGGATGTATGTTTGCCTATGCGCCGAAAAACCCGGAGGACGTGGCGCAAGCGATTGAAGCGGTTGGCGGAAAAGCGTATATCGTTCATGTTGATAGCGGCACGCGCAACGACGCTTAACACTCGATAGATCATGCATCCGAATATCGTTATCCTTGCTGGCGGCGTCTCCTCGCGAATGCGAAAAATGCTGCCGGCTGCCGCGCTTGATCCGTTGCTGCGCCCCGACGCCGAACAAAAATCCAAAGCGATGATTGGGGTCGGTGACAACAGCCGCCCGTTTCTCGATTATCTTCTTCATAATGTCGCTGCAGCCGGTTATCGCCATGTCGTCATGTTGATCGGTGAAAAAGATATGTCGATTCGAGAATACTATGAAGATCGCGACGCTGCGGCAAGATTTAAAAGTCTCAACATTCGATATGCGATTCAACCCATTCCTGTTGGCCGGCAAAAACCGCTCGGCACCGCCGAGGCCTTGTGGCACGCGCTCAAGGCAACGCCGGAATGGCGCGGTCAATCTTTCACGGTTTGCAACGGCGATAATTTATATTCACCGACCGCGTTGCGTTTGATGCTGGAGGACACGCATGACAATGCGATGATTGATTATGATCGTTCGGCGTTGCAATTTCCACCCGAACGGATTGCGCAATTTGCCGTCATCCAAAAAGAGGCGGCAGGTTTTCTGGTCGATATTATTGAAAAACCTTCATTGGAGGAAATGGCGCGCGTGGCCGATATAAGGGGAAGAATCGGCGTGAGCATGAACATTTTTCGATTATCATGCAATCAGATTCTTCCATGCCTAGAAACCGTGCCGCTGCATCCAATTCGACAAGAAAAAGAATTGCCCTCTGCCGTCAAAATGATCGTCGCCCAAAATCCCCAAGCCGTTTTCACAATTCCCCACGCGGAACATGTGCCGGACCTGACGCTGCAGTCGGACATCCTTCCAGTCAAACAATATTTGCAAAGAGAGTTTAAAAATTTTCACAAACGCTTTTGAGTGCATTATGAAAAAACCGTCTTTTTTTTGTTGCACGCTTTCCTGTTGTCGGCTTTTCAATCGGCGCTCTCGCAGCCTAATTCTCAATTCGCCAAACTCGACAAAAACGAAATGGCCGAACGCGTGCGGCAGGAATTTCTGCATGCGTGGAACGCTTATAAGCAATACGCTTGGGGGCACGACGATCTCAAGCCGTTAAGCAAAAACTTTCGTGACTGGCACGCCGTTTCGTTGCTTATGACGCCCGTCGACGCGATGGATACGATGATTCTCCTGGGGCTTACCGACGAGGCAGCCAAGACCAGGGAATTTGTTGTGAAAAATTTGTCGTTCGATCACGACCTCTTCGTCAAAAATTTTGAAATCACGATTCGATTGCTCGGCGGGCTGCTCAGCAATTATCAACTCATTGCTGACAAACGCTTGCTGGCGCTGGCGGAAGATTTAGGCAATCGACTGCTGCCGGCGTTCAACTCTCCGACCGGCATGCCGTACATGTACGTGAATCTCAAAACCGGCGCAGTGCGCGGCGCGGTCACCAATCCCGCCGAGATCGGAACTTTGCTCGTCGAGTTCGGCGCGCTCAGCAAGCTGACGGGAAAACCGATTTATTATGACAAAGCCAAACGCGCCGTGGTCGAGGCCTACAATCGCCGCTCAAAACTTGGACTCGTTGGCACGGGGATCAACATTGAGACCGGCGCGTGGGCCGACTCCACCAGTCATATCAGCGCCTGCATTGATTCCTACTATAAGTATTTGCTCAAGGGCTGGCGTCTCTTTGATGACAAAGATTGCGAGCGCATGTGGCGAACGAGCCTCGATGCGATCAACAAATATGTTGCGCACGAGGCGGACACAGGTTTCTGGTATGCTCGCGTGAATATGTTTACCGGTCAGCACGTGGCCACTCGCTTTGGCGCGCTGGAGGCGTTCTTTCCCGGCGTCCTCGCATTGTCCGGCGATCTCGACCGCGCCAAACGTTTGCAAGCGTCTTGTTACAAAATGTGGACGATGTTCGGCATCGAGCCGGAGGAATTGGATTATACCACCATGAAAGTGATCGACGGCGCGTATCATCTTCGACCGGAAATCATCGAATCGGCATATCATCTTTATTCTTCCACCAAAGACCCGCGCTATCTTGAAATGGGCCGCGCGTTTTTGGATGATCTTGTGCGTTACTGCAAAACCGGCGCCGGTTACGCCGCGCTTCGCAATGTTGAAACAAAAGAAAAGATGGATGAAATGGAAAGCTTCTTTCTCGCCGAAACGTTGAAATATCTCTATCTGCTTTTTGCGCCGGCAGAGACGCTTGATTTGCAAAAGGTGGTTTTTAACACCGAGGCCCATCCGATACGCAGAACTTGGTAAGCGCATCGACAAAAGTTTTGTGCACCCAACAAACGCTCAGAGGAAAAATCATGAATCCCTCACGCCGAGATTTCATCAAAACCGCGGCTATCGCCGGCGCGGGCATTTCCATTCTTCCTTCTCACGCCATCTTCGTCGACACCAAAACGCCGAAAGTTCGGCTTGGCTTTATCGGCGTCGGGCTACGCGGCCAGGATCATCTCGATCTCGCTTTGCGCCGCGATGATGTCGAAATCGTTGCTATTTGCGACATCCAGCAAGTGATGATTGATGCCAGTCTCAATGTTGTGAAAAAATCCGGCAAGCCGCTTCCGAGAGTGATCAACGAAGGCCCGTACGGTTATCGAAAACTGTTGGAGATGAAAAATATCGACGCCGTGATTATCGCCACACCGTGGGAATGGCACTCCGTCATGAGTCTCGACGCGATGAATGCGAAGAAGTATGTCGGCTGCGAAGTCATCGCCGGCGTGACGGTGGAAGAGTGCTGGGATTTGGTGAACGCCTCTGAGCGCACCGGCATGCCAATGATGATGCTGGAGAATGTCTGCTATCGCCGCGATGTGATGGCGATTCTCACTATGGTGCGACAGGGTTTGTTCGGCGAGATGGTGCATTTGCAGGCCGGCTATCAGCATGATCTGCGCGAAGTGAAATTCAACAACGGCAAGCAACCGTATGGCGGTGGCGTGGAGTTTGGCGAAAAAGGTTTCTCCGAAGCACAATGGCGCACGCAGCATTCGGTGAGGCGCAACGGCGATCTTTATCCGACGCACGGCATCGGGCCGGTGGCGATGATGACCGGCATAAATCGCGGCAACCGTTTTGTTTCGCTGGTTTCTTATGCATCCAAAACACGCGGGCTGCACGAATACATTGTGAAAAATGGCGGCGAGAATCATCCGAATGCGCAAATCAAATTCAAGCTCGGCGATGTCGTGACCACGATGATCAAAACGAATAACGACGGAACAATTTTGTTGCAACACGATACCAGTCTGCCGCGCCCGTACTCCTTGGGCTTCCGCGTGCAGGGCACGAGAGGCTTGTGGATGGATGTGAATAAATCGTTGTACATCGAAGGCGTGAGCAAAGAAGCGCATCGCTGGGAAGACGCCAAGCCGTATCTCGAGCAATACGATCATCCGTTGTGGAAACGTTATGGCAATGACGCGCAAGGCGCGGGGCATGGCGGCATGGACTTTTTCGTGCTGCATGCTTTCATCGAATCCATCAAACGCAAAGCCAATACGCCGCTCGATGTCTACGACGCCGTGGCGTGGAGCGCGATCACGCCGCTGTCCGAAGCTTCGATTCAATTGGGCGGCGAGCCGGTGGAGTTTCCGGATTTCACCCGCGGTAAATGGATGCATCGAAAAAATACGTTTGCATGGGATGAGCAGTACTGAGTTTCAATTTCTATTTTTAAGCCGCTACGGAACGAGAGGTGTTTGGTTATGTCTGAAATCAGCGTTTTTGATTTGTTTAAAATCGGCATCGGGCCGTCAAGCTCGCACACAGTTGGCCCGATGAAAGCCGCGCTCAAATTCGTCGAGGCGCTGCAAACCGCCCGTTTATTAAGCCAAACCAAAACTTTGCAAGTCGAGCTATTCGGCTCGCTCGCGCTCACCGGCAAAGGGCACGGCACCGATCGGGCGATTTTGCTCGGACTCGAAGGCGAGAAACCGGAGGAAGTTGATCCCGACGCGATTGATTCGCGCCTTGCAAAAATTAGAAACGCCAAATCCATTTCGCTTCTGAAAATTTTTCCGATCGCTTTTGACGAAAAAAAACATCTCATTTTTCATTATGACAAATCGTTGCCGCTGCATCCGAATGGCATGCGTTTCACGAATTATGATTCCGATCAAAAAATTTTGGATCACCGAGTTTACTACTCCGTTGGCGGCGGCTTCGTCGTGCAGGAAACAGAGGCCGCAGCGTCACAGCCAATGAGTGACGAAAAATCCATACCCTTTCCATTCAACAGCGGCGAAGAGCTTTTGCAATTAGGACGCGATCACGATTTGCCAATTCACCAGCTCGTGTTGGAAAATGAGAAGCGTTGGCGAGCCGAAGCTGAGATTCGCGCCAAGTTGTTCGAAATTTGGCAAGTGATGCAAGGCTGCGTGCAGCGCGGCTTGCGGCAAAAAGGCCTTTTGCCCGGCATTTTGAAAGTGCGACGCCGGGCGCCGGAATTGTATCGCGATTTAACCGCGAATCCGGAAAAGACGCTGCGCGATCCGTTGAGCGTGATGGATTGGGTTAATCTTTACGCGCTCGCCGTGAATGAAGAAAATGCCGCCGGCGGACGCGTGGTGACGGCGCCAACGAATGGCGCGGCTGGCATTGTTCCGGCAGTGTTGCATTATTATCAGCGGCTCTCGTTGCACCCGACTGATGAAGGCATCGTGCGTTTCTTTCTCACCGCGGGCGCGATGGGCAAACTCTACAAACAGAACGCGTCAATCTCCGGCGCGGAGGTTGGCTGCCAAGGCGAAGTCGGTGTGGCGTGCTCGATGGCTGCCGCCGGGCTTGTTTCGGCGCTGGGCGGAACCAATGAGCAAATTGAAAACGCCGCCGAGATCGGCATGGAACACAACCTCGGCTTGACCTGCGATCCGGTTGGCGGCTTGGTGCAAATTCCCTGCATCGAACGCAACGCGATGGGCGCGATCAAAGCGATCAACGCCGCGCGCATGGCGATGAAAAGCGACGGCTCGCACAAAGTTTCGCTCGACCAGGTCATCGCCACGATGCGGCAGACCGGCGCCGACATGAAAACAAAATACAAAGAAACTTCGCAGGGCGGGCTGGCGGTGAACGTGATCGAATGTTGAGGAGAGCGCGAATGCCGATTAGTCCCTTTAGTAAAATCTGTGCAAAAAAGCAAAGGTTTTTTCGATGCGTATCATTTCGTCCAGTGTTTATAGAGGTTTTACAACATTTTTAAAACTCTTCAACTTTTTCAAAGCCGGCCAAACAACATTCGGCTAAACTCAATCGTGCTTGGTATAACGCGGCGAAAAATCTCCTCCTCCGAAAAACGCCGAAGACACTGAGCTTTGCCGAAAAATATTCTTCGGCGACTTCGGTGAAGTTCGGCGGATAACTTTTCCTGTTTGGTTGTCTCGCAAAGCGGGATCCGCGTTGGGGCAAAACAATTGATATGATGGGACATTGGGCAACAAAACTCAGGAAAAAATTTTGAAGGTTTTATGGCAAAATAATTTAAAGGCGCAATAGTTTTCCTCGCAATCGTTTTGCCTTCTTTAAAAAACACCCGGCCAATTACTAAAAATCGGAGATTGCCATGAACAAAAAAGATTTTCAAATTCTTTACGACTACAATCGCTGGGCAAATGCGCGCGTGCTGGCAGCCGTCTCGAAGCTGACCGCGGAGCAATACACGCGTGACTTATCGAACAGCTTCTCTTCAGTGCGCGACACGCTAACGCACATTCTCGGCGCTGAGTGGATTTGGCTCGCGCGCTGGAAAGGAACGTCGCCGAAATCGTTGCTCGAACCGGCCGACTTTCCAACTCTAGAAGCGCTGAAAGCGTCGTGGGCGAAAATCGAGGTTGAACAAATGGATTTCGTTAACAACGTGACCGGCGAGTCGCTCAACAAGATGATATCCTACGTTAATACCAAGGGCAAAACTTGGACATATGCGCTCTGGCAGATGCTGCAGCATCTGGTGAATCACTCCACTTATCATCGCGGGCAAATCACCACGATGTTGCGCCAGCTCGGCGTCGAGCCGGCGGCCACGGATTTTCTTTTGTTTTTTGATCTGCAAGAAAAAGGAGCGGCGGCAAAATGACAGAACCCAAAGTGTGGACGTTCTTTTATGGCTCATACATGAATTTCGAGGTGCTCAAAGAAGTGAGCTTCATTCCCGCGCGCTGGGAGGTTGCCAAGCTGAGCGGTTTCGATATTCGCATTCAGCCGCGCGCCAACCTCGTGCGTTCGGAACGGGATTGTGTTTATGGCATCGTGGCCACGGCAACGCCTCAGGAACTCAGCCGCCTTTATGCGCACGCCAAAAACGTCTTGGGAGAAATTTATCTTCCCGAAGCCGTGCTCGTTGAGACGCTGGAGGGCAAATGGAAACCGGTGCTGTGCTACATTTGCCCGGCGATGGAATCTCATCCCGCTGCGAACGACTACCTCGACCGCATCGTTGGGCCGGCAAATGCGTTGGGATTTCCGCAATGGTACGTTGAGCGGCTTGAAAGCTTTCGGCCATAATGAGGGATTAGAATAACGACGATGATCAAACTAAAAGATCCTTTCTCGAAAGACGAAGTTCTACAATCTCTTGCCGGTGTCAATCGCGAAGTTGCCGACTACTTTGCCGCAATTCCCGCCAACGCATTTTTTACGCCGTTTCCCGCAGCCTGGTCGCCGGCGGAAAATTTAGTCCATCTGATCAAATCCGTCAGTCCGGTTGCCAAAGCCCTGAAGCTTCCCAAGCTGCTTTTGCGAGTTCTTTTTGGCGTCTCGAAAAAATCTTCTCGGCGATTCCATCAACTTAAAAATGATTATCGGCGCGTTTTGGCAAAAGGCGGCCGCGCCACCGGGCGATATATCCCGACCGTGCAAGTAGCAACCGAGTTTGAGCCGGCGCAGAAGCGCATTTTGCTAAAATGGAACGAAGTGGGAGAGCGCTTGCTCGCCGGCGTTCGCGCGTGGAATGAAGACGACCTGGAGAAAATGAGGTTGCCGCATCCGCTGCTCGACAAATTGACTGCGCGCGAGATGCTTTTCTTTACGCTGTATCACAACCTTCATCATGTCAATAATGTTCGCCAGCGGCTTGGGCACGAATTGATCGCGCTTTAATTCCGTTTTACTTGCCCACGAAACACGCGAAAATCAGGCAAGCGAATGAATGGATTTTGGGCGGCGCGGTAATGAAAAAAAACACGAAAATTTTTCTCAAATTTTTATTTGCGTTATTGCCCGCACTTTTTATTTTTTGTAAACAAGCCGATATTCAAAAACACGTTGCTAAGATGCTAAACTCGCATTTAAAACGTCATGACGCCATCGTCGCTCAATGTGAAACCCGATGAACTCAATCATCTCCATCGTGCCATTGCGCTCGCTCTCGAAGCCGAGAAGATCGGCAATCTGCCCATCGGTGCAGTGATCACGCTTGATGGCGAAATCATCGCCGAGGCCGGCAATGCGATGCTAATGCCCGACTATCACCCCGGCCGCCACGCCGAAATCGAAACTTTGCAACGGGTGCCGGTGGCGTTGTGGTCGCGCAGTCGTGAGATGACCTGCTACACTACGCTTGAGCCTTGCGTGATGTGCATGGGCGCGCTGTTGCTGCACGGTGTTGGGCGCGTCGTTTTTGGCGCAGCCGACAAAGTGGGCGGCGCCGGCAAAGTGCTCGCACATTTGCCGGAATATTATGCTGATGGAAAGGGAATTCCATTTTGGATCGGCCCGGCGCTGCCGAAACTTTGTGATGCGCTTTACCAGCGGGCTTTGCAACGCTTTGATCAACTCGCTTGTGGCCGAAGTGAGTTCATGAAATAAAACGTAAAAGTAAAGGTAGTGTCAAAAGTTCTATGAAAACCAGGGGGGATTTCTGAAAAGTCTGGAGAGTTGTTGTGGCTCAGAGTGTGTTTGCGTTTTCTTAGGCATGGAACAATG
>Ga0247727_10002950_pt1 | contig 38283 bp, 52 predicted proteins | sample WisWelCaveWW1625_FD_202498 | JGI IMG/M metagenome (GOLD analysis project Ga0247727, IMG submission 202498) | Biofilm microbial communities from Wishing Well Cave, Virginia, United States - WW16-25 | ecosystem: Environmental > Aquatic > Deep subsurface > Groundwater > Cave microbial mat | place...
TCGATTTTCAAGTTGATCTCTGAGTCGATTTTCAAGTTGATCTCTGAGTCGATTTCTAAGTCGATCTCTGAGTCGAACCCAAAGTCGATTTCCAAGTCGATTTCCAAGTCGATCCCAAAGTCGATTTCCAAATCGATTTTCAAGTTGATCTCTGAGTCGATTTTCAAGTTGATCTCTGAGTCGATTTTCAAGTTGATCTCTGAGTCGATTTCTAAGTCGATCTCTGAGTCGAACCCAAAGTCGATTTCCAAGTCGATTTCTAAGTTCTAATATCCGGTTCATAATCTTCTTCCTTTAAACCATAGCTCCCAGCCACTCCTTCACGACATGTCCTTGAAGCAGGATCGACTGGAAGAATATAGATTTTAGGAGAACCATCGTTGTTCTTATGTGTTCCATCAAGCACCTTTCCAAACGCAATAAGATCACCATTAATTTGTGCATGATAAAGCTCTCCATATTGATCCTTGTGGATCAATTTCATCGTCTTATTCTCCGCAAAGAACTGATCAATCCCAAACAAATCAATCATAACTCTCCGAATCTCCGCATTTTTCTCCGCAAATATCTTTTCAACGGTTATCTGCTCCTTGTGTTCAACAACCCAATCAGGAATCACAATTCCCTGAATTGCACAAATTCCCCATCCATCGCTATATTCAAGTGCCTTTTGTTCTGTGTTATGAAGATTACCCTGAATATCAACAGAAATTCTAATCGGCCTATCCGACATAAAAACAATTTTTTCGTAAGGAAACCAAATATGCAAAGTTTTTGCTTTTTTGACCAATAGCTTAAGCAATTCGGAATAATTCTTGTCAAACTCAATGCCTATTTCCTCGCAGAACGAATAAAAAGCACTCCAATATAACCACCAATTCGACATAATTACATTATCTAGTATTTTAGGATCTTTTGCCGCAATCAAACATTCCTTCGGTGATTGAAAGAATTTGATCGTTGGTGTTGTTAATTCCAAAATCTTATAAAGCTCTCCTATCACCTGTTTAGCAGCTTCTCGATTAATCCTGTCGGTAGAATACCCGTTTTTAATCCATTCTTGTGTTACTTCTTCTAGCCTAATTTCTTGCTCTTCCGTTAACGTATCAATCATTTCCTAAACTCCTTCCTGCATGCCGCTACTGTCTTATAAACCGGATCATTCAACTGATCAAGCGGCTTTGTATGGAGTGGAAGACCTGCAACATGAAGAAACTCATGCATGAATGTGTCTACCAAATCACCACAATTTTTGTCGCGAAGAATTGAAGTCGTAGTCAGCATGACAATTGCGGGGAATTTTGAATAATCAGTCCACGCACAGAGCTTTGAACTAAACGGATTAAAGGCAAACTGAACACCTTGTCTTGTGATCATTCGGGCAAATGAAACGTAGTTTGGGTAGAAGTTCTTTCTAAAATACGAACAGTTGACGATAAACCCAGTTGCATCATTTGCCGCCTTTTCTAGTTCAAGTTGGGTTACTAGCTCTATTTTTGAATGATTTTGCTTAGAAGACCTTAGCAAAACTTCAATATTAATACCTATTAATAAACATAAAGCAACTCCCACAGACAAACACCAATTTAATAGCCTTAACGACATATCTTCTCCCTAGCTTCAAACAGCTTTCTAGCCACGTCTTGAATTTCAATTGAAATCTTATCCGAATTAGCAACTAAAACTGCCAAAACACTTCCAAGCTCAATGAATCTTTCCATATCTTTTCGACGATCCACAACTCTCCGCATATTTTTAAGATGTTTAATTGAAATCATTCGTTCTGCCTCCTTTTATGTTAAGTATTATTTACAAATACCTTTTATAATGTTAATTCTATTTTCAGTTAATATCTCTGTCATTAAACATTGCCTCTATCAGGCATTCTCTGAGTTCATTTATCGGTCTTTCAGTCGAAACTGGACAATATTGATTAGCCAATTGTATGACTTTGTGGTCACTCATGTCGGAAACATGTTCACTGATCAGCTCTAAATCATTGTTTGTGTAATCTTTCATTGGATCTCCTTTATCTATAATGTTCTTAATTAACTAACCTTCTTTATCTATAATGCTCTTAACTAACTAACTTGCCAATATCCTTTTAATGTAACTTTAGTTTACACTTTATAACTAATTTCAACTTAGAATGGCCTAAATTAAAGTTCATAATTCAATCTCTCCGTCCTCAAACAAAGGCCAACTTAGCTCTACGAACTTATCTTCAGATAGTCTTTTACCATACTTAACACCTTCCTCGAAGATTTCAACCAACTTCCAAACATCGCCATTAGAATCAACGCAAATGTCACCAAAAAGACTTGAGATTGGAAAAAACTTCTCAAACCTTCCATCAACTAAACATCTGTCTGGAAGGATGATTGTCTGAGATTTAGAAATCATTTTAAAGCCTAACTCAATTTTCGATTCAAGAATGAAACCTCAAACGCCATTACATTTAGATCAACTCTTAACAATCGTTCGACTTCTTTTGGTGAATGTCTAAACTCGCTTCGGCGCAGTCTAACATAGTCTTTAAAAACCACTCTCAGACCTCTTGGTAAGGTTCTGTAGTCTTCAATCCAGGTAGTTGTTTTCATTTCACTTCCTCCTTTTTCTCGTTAGGTTGGTTAAACAAAATCGTACATTCAACTTTTTATCGCTCGAATTCGGTCCGAATACCTCCCAAAGTGCCCGCTTTTGTTGTCCCGAACATTTCAAATCTGTAGCGATTTCTGGTCTCTTTTTCGTTTTCAATGTCGACTACTAAGCTAGTTGATCCGGAATATTTTCCAACAAACCACTCAGGAAGTGGTTCTTTTTGCTCTGAGGCAATGTAAACAACCCACTTAGCCAACTTAATTGCATCGTTCAACGAAATAAATGAACTGCTTAAGTATATTTCTCCATCTTCGTAAAGCGCATAGCCCTCGCTTAATGTAAGTTTCATTGTATTTCTAATCTCATCAAACTTTTCAGCTTTAGTCATTTAATCCTCCTTTTAATTTAATTACTAAAAATAGCCTTATCTTCGTTCCCTAAGCTCGGGATGAGTTTTCATGAAATCCTCGTAAGTGATGTTTTGTCGATTAATCTTGTCCCCGAATAACCATGGATACTGAGCTCTAAGATAACTTAAATGACAAAACATCGCCTCATTTGCAATCGCACTAATTGAAGTATGTCCTGGCATGTTATCTGTGTGAAGTTTCAACAATTTCTCAGTCTCTTCTTGAAAACAAACTGCTCTAGTTTTTGTTCGTTTCATTTTGAATCTCTTCATTCTTGAATTCCATTGAGCTTAATTGGTTTTGTTTCTCAAACAATCTTGGATGACTCAGTTTTAAAATAGTTAAATGATTATGAATTGCCTCATCAAATGTTCCACTTATAGAAACCAATGGCATGTTTGATAGATAAAGTTCAAACATCTTTTGGGTATCTTCTTGCAGATAAACGCTATAACTCTTTCCTTTTCTCATGATTTTGCTTTTGAACATTTTTTTCCTTTCTTTTATTATAATAATTATTAAAAAGCATTTCGTCAAGTTCTTAGATAAAGTAATGCTCGTAAACGATCGTGAGCGTCCTTCTTTTTGCTAATTTTAGGACATAATTGTCCGACTTTTTATGACGCAGTGTTTTTTATATTTGTAAGTATTTAATATTATTCATTTTAGAAGACCTTAGAGAATTGGTTAATTATCTGACCGCGTTAAGAATGATGATAAATAAAACCGACTCGCACGATCGTTTACCAGATTTACTTCATTTACTTACTTAACATAGATAATCATGTTAAGCCAAGACATTCATTGACCGGTGGTACAGAATTTGCTAATCTTTTCAAAGAACCTATTTAACTTTTTGGAGGAATTTTTAGCAATGGAACAAACCGTAGAACAAACTGAAACAAGTCAAGCAGAATCTCAGCCAAACTCAGAGTCTAACCAATCTGAAACAAACGCTAAAACAGAACAAAAACCAACTCTCGTAAAGATTAAAGTTGACGGAGAAGAAAGCGAAGTTGAGATCAATGAACTTCGAAGAAAGGCTCAAAGAGCAATCGCGGCTGATAAGCGTTTCGAAGAAAGTGCCCGAATTAAAAAGGAAAGTGAGGCATTTAGATCGAAGTTAAAAGAAAAACCAATCGATGCGCTGCTTGAAGCTGGCGTTGAAAAAGCTGAGCTGCAGAAAGTTATGGAAAATTGGCTTTTAGAAAGAATTGAAGAAGCCCAACTTGATCCAAAAGAGAAAGAAATTCGAGATCTTAAGAAATGGCGTGAAGATCGAGAACGGAATGACAATGAAACAAAACAAAGAGCTGAAAAAGAGCTAATCGAAGCTGAATCTGCGAAATGGATGCCTCAGCTCACGACCTCGATAAAGCAAAGCCTCGATGTTGTTGGTTTGCCAGAAACAACATTCGTGGTGCAGAAAGTGGCACGGAACTTGAAGAATGCCCTCGCAAATGATGTACCAGATTACACAGTCGATGATGCGGTTGACGACGTTCTTCACGAATATGTGAAAGATGCGAGGACGTTTGTTGATTCGTTGTCGATTGAAGAGCTCTCTCAGTTCCTTGGCGAGTCGAACCTCAAGAAGCTCAATGACCGATTGGTCAAGAGTGCTGACGTTCAGTTGGGCAACCGAGTCACAAGTGAAAAGCAACCTCGCTCGACGAAAGCGAAACCAGATCCTAATCAACGAACACTCTCAAAAGAAGACTGGAAGAAGATGATTCTCGAGAGAGCTCGAAGCTAATCGGTTTGGTCATCATGTAAATGACGTGCCGCTTGGTTGGTGCATTATTCAGCAATAGTCATTCCTCTCTGTTAGTATAGTTCTTGCTAATGCAATCTTCATTCCAGTTCATTTAATGCAAACTTTGTGCCAATCAAAATGCTGCAAGACGTTGATGTGAATGGGCCCGGTGGGTATGTGTGAAACTGGCGACACCCCTGTACGGATATGGATATTGCGCATTGTGTCAGATTTCGAGCCGAACTAAAAGTTTATTAAAATTAAAAAAAATAAACTAAGACTTGACAAATCGGCATGAAACTTGCTATTTCTAGATTAGACATGCCAAACGGCGTTATCAGTTTTCAGCACCCTTCAAACTGAAATCAAGAGACAAAACTTTAATTATTTTAAACAGGAGATGACAACATGTCACTTGATTTATCTAGACTTAGTGGTTTTTACAAAGAAATCTACGGGGATTCGCTTGAGAAGCTAGTTCCTGAAAATTCAGTTTTAGTAAAAAGGATTAATTTTTCAAAGCAGGACAAAATTGGTAATAAATTCCACCAGAACGTGCTAGTTTCGATGGAAAAAGGCTTTACCCACGCAGGTCCTTCTGCCGGGGCTTTTACCCTCAACTCTTCAATCGGACTCCGAACTCAGGATGCTCAGGTTGATGGTTTTCAGTTCTTGCTTCGTTCAGCAGCGGCTTATAACGTCCTGACTCGTGCAACTTCCTCAAAGGAAGCATTCATGGAAGCAACCAGTTTGATTTTCGAAAATATGGTTGAGTCTATGACACAGCGTCTTGAGGTTGAAATGCTGTATGGTTCTAATGGTCTTGGTCTAACTTCTGGATCAGTAAACCAGTCAGCCACCACGACCAGAGTTCAGCTAACAGCAGCCACATGGGCTTCTGGAATCTGGGCTGGGCAGGAAGATCTTATCGTTAACTTTTATAACTCCACTCCAACACAAATTGGCGGAGATTTCACAATTTACCAGATTGACACCGAGAATCGTTATTTGTTCGTAAGCGGTTCAGCAGGTGATATTACTGCGCTAGACGCAGCAACTGCTGGTGGGCTTGATATCTTCTTCGATGGAGCGTTTGGTAATGAAATGGCGGGGTTGGATGAGATAATCACCAACACTGGAACATTGTTCAACATTTCAGCCACAACTTATAATCTGTGGAAAGCCAACACATTTTCAACGAGTGGACAGCTTTCAATGGCTAAAGTGCTTGCAGGTTTGAGTAAGGCCGTGGACCGAGGGTTAAAAGAAAACGTTATTTGTCTTGTTAATCCAAAGACATGGACCGATCTTCATGCTGATCAAGCAGCTCTGCGTCTCTACGACAGCTCTTATAGTAAGAGCAAGTTCGAAAACGGTGCTGAAGACATTCGATATCATTATCAGAATGGAATGGTTGAGGTTGTGAGTCATCCTTGTGTTAAGCAGGGAGAGGCTTTCGTCATCCCTCCAAAGAGATACATGAGAATCGGATCTTGGGACATTAGTTTCAAAGTCCCTGGTGAGCCAGAAGACAAGATTGTGTTCGATCAACCTTCGAATGCTGGGAAAGAATTCCGTTCTTACACAGAACAATCTATCTTCGGATCTCATCCAGCTAAGAGCTTAAAGATCTCCGGATTTACGAATAGCGTCTAGAAATAGGCGTTTATGGTGGGGTAGGGCTTCCTATCCTCCTCCTTACCCCACCTTCATTTTTATACTCGAGGATTCAAGGAGTCTTAAGAATGGCTTTTTTACGAATGATTTTAAACTACCCAGAGAGTGCGGCTGGATTTCTTGGCTTCATTTCGCCTATAGAGGCAGGACAGCCCAGAGAAGTTTTAAGGAAGTTTTCAGATTATCTGAGATCAGTCTCGGGTGGGCAACGAAATTCTAGCTTGTTAATGGCTCAGAATTCAGTGAAGGCCAGTGGAACGATTACCTTTGCTTCATTCATTGCAAACAACACCGTGACGATTAACGAAGTTGTTTTCACTGCCAAAGCCAGTCCAGTTGGTGCGAATGAGTTCTTACTTGGCGGAAGTGATACGGCTACAGCCACAAACCTTGCAGCGAAGATTAATGCTAGTGCCCTAGCCAAAATCGTTAACGTGGTTACGGCTACTTCGGCAGCGGCAGTCGTTACAGTTACTTGCTCAATTCCCGGTCTTGTTGGAAATGTTTGTACTCTTGCAATCAGTGCCAATGGTTCGGTTAGCGGGGCTAATCTAGCAAGTGGCTCTGAGGGAACAGCAATTACCCTGGATCGATCTTAAAAACGGTGAGGTTAAACTGACCTCATGATTACACTTACAATAAATGGTCAAGCCTACTCGTTTCCTGAGACTGGAGATAAAAAGTGGGGGAATCTTGTTACGGTTTGGGCTTCTGCCGCTACAAACGGACTTCTTCAGAAGAGCGGTGGTTTGTTTCAACTCACGTCTGAACTTGATTTTGGTTCGGCATTCGGAATTGTTTCAATTTATTTCAAATCTCGCTCGCTGAATCCAAGTTCAACCGGAGTTATAAGGCTTTCGAATACTGATTCGATTGGTTGGAGGAACATTGCGAACAGCGGAAATCTTCTTTTAACGCCAAGCGGCGTTACTGATGGGATTCTTCTTTATAATTCAATTCCCCTTAATCCATTAACTACAAATGGTGACTTGTACATTCGCTCGAGTGGAGCTAACTCACGACTTCCAATCGGTCTGCTTAATCAGGTTTTAAAGGTTAGTGCTGGTGGTTTGCCGGAATGGGCAAATCAGGCCGGCGGCGGTGATGTTACTGGACCAGGTTCAAGTACTGATAATGTTTTGGTTAGATGGAATGGCATAACTGGAACAATGATTAAGAATACTTCTGCGACAGCGACAGACACAGAAATTAACCAACTCAGTGGTGTGACAACTTCAGTAATTGAAAGTGCTTCGAATCTTGGTGCAAGTGGGTCTTCTGTTTTTAAACAAAAAACAAGCCACAACCTAGAATTCAGAAAATTAATTGCTGGAAGTGGAATCATTTTAACCGAGAATGCGAATGATATTACTATTGTCGGCAGTGGTGGAGAGGGGATTTTTATTGTTGAACCAAGTGAAGGTGGAGCAGGTATTGAAGCTGCGCTAGAAGCCGCAAAAACTGCTGGTGGAGGGGTGGTTCAGCTTAGAGCGGGGACTTATTCGATCATTGATGACATTGAACCTCTTGGTTCAGATTACATGTGTGGCGTTACTCTGCGGGGGGTGGGGCCTGAGACGGTTTTATCTATTGACGTTAATAATCTAACAACGGCAGCTTTGTCTCTTGTTGGTGGAACTCTCAACGTGAACCAGAGTATTTCTAACGTATCAGCAGGGGATACTTCAATTACTTTCTCTACTGCTTCGAATGCCGGTACCGTTAAAGCGGGGGATCGTTTGATTATTGCGGGAACAGATAATGAAAGCTTAACGGATGTCTCTTATCCTCATGAAGCCGCTGCTGACGGTAATCCCGGTACAGGTGTGGTAATGTTAGTGAATCCAATTATGAAAACTTTCACAAGCACTACTTGTGCTATGAATTTCCCAACTGAGGATAATACCATTGCCGCAATGAATAACGCTATTGAAGATTTGACTGTGAAAATGGCAGTTGCACCTCTTAGCGCAGCCATCTTTGGAATTAGAATTCTCAAGCAACAAGACTTTAAAATGAGAAATATTGTGTTTGAGGGATTTAGAAATAACTTATCTTCCTCTGGATCTGCTGTTGTTCAATTTGATACCTGTTTAGATCCTGAATTTTCAAATATCAGAATTCTTGGTTCCACGAATGAAGGAATTTTATATAACGGAACTTTTGGTGGTGTTTTACAGAGATGTAATATATTTCAAACAGGCCAACAAGGAGCTATAGTTTTTTCTGGAACTTATGACCATTTGGTAGATAACCATAATGTGATTGTGAGATCGACCACTGGAATTAATTTCATTGGCTCGAATCTGAGTAGACGGATAAAGGTTGACAAGAACTTTATTAAAGACTGTACTGATGCAGGTATTGCCTCCCCGGGTGTAACGGCGATAAATGACTCCGAAATAACCCTCAATGTCATAGAAAAGGGCGGGAGTAACGGAGGAATTTATTTGCGGAGTAATAGAATGCAAATTATTCAAAATCAATTTTATCATTGTGCTTTGGGAATTTATCAGGATGCGGGATCGGATTCTGTTATAGCAAATAATACATTTAGATTTAATGGATCGTATGCCGTTTACCTCCAGGCAGGTTCGGGCCACCAAGTTGAAGCTAACAAGATGTACGGAGGAATTGGCGGAGATTCAGCTATAGTGTTAGCAGGCATAAGTAACAACAAAATTTCTTCGAATTTTATAAATGGAATTACTGGAAAAGGAATATCTCTTACTGGAGATAGTGATAATAATTTAATTGATGCAAATAAAATATCAGGAACTTCAAGTGATGCTATTAACATTGGAAATTCTTGTGATAATAATTTGATTTCTCTTAATCATTGTGTTGGGTTAACTATCGTTCAAGGAACGGGAACGGGGAATGATTTCATTAGCAACAAGGTTTAGGAGAATAAAAAATGGCAGCGATTAAACAAATTAGTGGAGTGGTAGATGGAGCTAGTGCAATTGCGCATGAGCTTGACACGACAACTGCATTAGCAAACCCGACAGCAAAACTGCTTAGCGTTAAAAACGCTGGAGTCGAGAAATTTTCTTTGGATAAAGACGGCGTTCCAAGTGGAACTGGTTTGGGAAACGTTGTCGGCCCAGCATCAAGCACTGATAATGCTATTGCTCGATTTGATACAACAACAGGAAAATTACTTCAAAATTCTTCGGTTTTACTTGACGATTCTGGAAACATTATTCCAAACGTTTCTGGGGCTGAGCTTGGATCGACTGCTTCACCTTTTGAAGCTTTAAATGTGAATAATGGTGTCACAGACGGCGGGACCATTAAATTTGATGGGGGGAATTTAACTTTAAAGGCCAATGCCGCAGGAACCGACTTGGAGGTAGGGGGAACTGCGACTTTATTTGTTCCTGAAACAAATGCAACAATAGAAATAGGAAGCACAACCAAGAACTTTAAACGCATCTTTTTAGATAATGGGGCTACAGATGGAGGAGCGGTTAACTTTGATGGGGGAACGTCTAGATTTTTGAAGTCTAGTGCAGATGGGTTAGCGCTTGCAGCAGGTGGATTTACTTCGATTATTCCAAATACTGATGCAGTAACTTCTCTAGGAAACTCAACCAATCAATTTACTCGGTTATTTTTAGATGCAGCTAGTCCAAGTGCGGCGAGTAATGTCCTTTCTGCTGCTCAAATTGTAAAGGGATGGGCAAAGTTAACTGTGGGAGTTGGGACTGTGACCGTAACTGATCATTATAACGTAGTAAGTGCATCAGTGATAACTTCAGTAGTTAATGTTGTTTGGGATGTTGACTTCGCAAACACAGATTATGTTTGTATTGCAGTACATTTAGTTGTTGATTCTAATAGACGATATCTTCATCCGACTGCAACAAATGTAGGTTCAACGGACATAACAAAATACGACACAAGTAATGGTTCCGCAAGTTCACATGCAACTGGAGATGTGATTTTAGTATTAGCCATTGGAGATCAATAAAATGAAGGTAAGAGTTTATATAAATCTCGATAACACCGTTAAGACCGTTGAAACAAGAGTGGATTTAGTTTATGAAAAAGAAACCTCTCTCTATCCCTCTCTAACTGATATTGTTATTGATAGTCTAGAACTTCCTCCTAGTCAGGATAGTGATGGCATTTCTCTGATGTATAATTGGTTTTTTGATGGAAACGCGATTGTTGTCGATCCCAATCTCTCCAATCCAGAGCAAATGGTTTTTGATAAGACAAAGTCCGATAAAGCTGAGTTATCAACGTTGTTAGCAACTGCTCTCCCCACAAATTTGAACTTAAAGAGAATGATTGAAATTATGAAACAATTACAAGGACTTTAAATGAGTTGTTTTCTTTCAAATAACGTGCCAAAATAAAGCAGGAGTTTATTTAAATGCGAAGAATTACAGACAAAAGCCTATTAACTACGCAAGATTTTGCAAGTGATACGAATTCTAGTGCTCTTGACTTAGAATGGCATGAAGGATGTCAGTTGTGGGCTTATGTTAATGCAACGCAGCCAGTTGCGACTTCTTATGAAGAAGCTGACGTCAATGTTGCTAATGACACGATTACCGAAACAGCTCACGGATATGCAACAGGTCTTGAGGTTGTTGAAAGCACGACTGGAACACTTCCTGCTCCGCTTGCTGTTTTGACGGATTATTATGTAATTCGAGTCGATGCTAACACGTATAAGCTTGCGACTTCAAAGGCAAATGCCGTTGCAGGAACGGCGATTAACTTGACCGACGATGGAACAGGAACGCATACTACGACACCAAACGCTCTAAGCGGTGGTTCAGCTTCGATTCAGGTTTCGCGTGATGATGTTACTTACGTTGAAATTAATGGAACTTCAGTTGCAATTACAGCCAGCGGAAATCTGGTTTGGAATGTCGACAAGCAATATGCAAGATATATTAGGGTTTCATTTTTAATAACAGACGGCCAACTAAACGCAAGCGTGTTTGCAGTTGGTAAGTCGGAATTTATGAATGCCTAGAAAGGGTTAAAAATGTTTAATTATAAAAATCCAGATGACACTAAAAAAATTAAGATGAGCATATTGGACAAGCTTATAAGTTTTATGGATGATGACGATCTCGAGCATAAGATAAAACCACGAGTTTCTTCCTTTAAAATCGCTGCTATTTCTCCTTCCGAGCCTAACGACTCAAAAGAAGAGGCTGGAAAAGAGGTTCAGGGTCCGCCAGTTCGGCCAGATGTTGAATCCGAAGATCGAGACATGCTTGAAGAGATGCTTAGGCGGAGGGGTAAACGACTAAAGGACATGGAATAGAATGTGGCAATCGATTATACGACAACTTATTTGGTTGAGTCGCTTAAGAGAAAAGCGAGTTTTCCATCCTCTCAGAGTCTCTTTACCGACTTAGAGCTAATTTCTTTTTTCTCGGAAGAACTGCGAATAACAGTTGTTCCCCTAATCATTAAAGCAAGAGAAGAGTTTTTTGTTGAATCAGTTGATTTTTCGACGGTTACCAATCAAGCTCAATATGATATTCCCTCAGCTGCAATCGGAGCTAGGATTAGAGATCTTCTTAATGTTCAACCAACTGGGGCTCTTATTCGAATTCCAAGGATGGCACCCGAAGATTTCTCTAATTTCAATTCAAACTGGCAACAGCCAAGCGGTTTTTATATAGAATCCAATAAGATTGTCCTTATTCCCACTCCAACTCGCGTTGTTAATCTTCGCTTGACCTATTTTCATCGAAGAAATCAGCTAGTTCCTGTTGCTCAAGCTGGACAGGTTTTGAATGTTGTTGGAACTCTTGTGACTCTTTCTAGTGTTCCTGATGATTGGGCAGCTCAGACTGAAGTAGATTTTGTAATGGGTGAGCCGAATTTTGACGTTTTCAAACGTTCTGCAGTTATTCAAGCCAGAGCTGGTTTTGACTTGACCTTTCTCTCTGCTGATATTACAGATCTTGCAGCCGGAGACTGGATTTCACTTGAAGGAGAAACCCCGATACCAGCAATTCCACTGGAGGCATTTGATGTTTTAATTCAAGCCGTTGTTGTTCGAATTCTTCTAGCCTTAAATCTTCAGGGTGCTGCTAAGAATGAATTTCAGTTGCTTCAAGAAATGAAAAACGACCTGTTATCAATAATTGTTCCAAGAGTGGAAGCCCAACCAAAATCATTTACAGCAATGGGTGGGATTCTCGGCAGCATGACGTTCCCACATAATTGGTCTTTGTGGTAAGACATGTCACAGAGTTTAACACTTAAGGCTAGAGGACTTTTTACTCATCCCAATCCATTTTCAGCTGTTCCTGAAGGTGCACTGAGCCAGGCCGAGAACGCTGTCATTGATCGAGAGAATCTTGTTGAAGTTCGGAGAGGTTTTGGTCGTTATTCCAGTGCTGTGATTGGCGAGATTGATCAGTGGATTGAGTTCAGAGACGCGCTGTTCGCTCATAACAGAACAACCGATGAACTGAAAAAAGATAACGGCTCTGGAACATTTTCAGTTGTTGGCACAGTTATCGCACCTTCCAGTCGAGTTGCAGTCAAAGCAACTGAGGCGAATAAGAATCTCTACATAACCTCAACAACTGGAATTCGAAAACTCGAATCACCCTCTGGAAGTCTTCAAGATGCTGGAATGCCTGAGGGATTGGACGGAGAGGCAACAGTAGCAGGTGCAAGTGGGTTTTTGGCGAATAGTGCAAATGTTGCTTATCGAGTTGTGTGGGGGATTACGGACTCAAATGACAATTTGATTCTTGGCTCACCAAGTCAGCGAATTATTGCCACTAACAGTAGCGGAGGGACTAGAGACATAGATATAACGTTCACAATACCGGCAGGTATCACAACTTCACACTTTTACCAAATCTATCGAAGTCCCCAAACAGCTTTGATTACTGATGAACCGAATGACGAACTTCAGCTTGTTTATGAAGATAACCCGACAGCCGGTGAGATTACGGCAAAAGTTATCATAGTTACCGACAGTACACCTGATGAGCTTAAAGGAGCTTTTCTTTATACTTCGCCTAGTCAAGAAGGCATTTTGCAGGCAAATGAGCGCCCTCCGATTGCCAGAGATATTGTTTTGTTTAAGAATACTGTTTTTTATCTCGGAACGAAGACTAAACATAAAACACTTGTGAATTTAATATCAGCAGGCCCAACAGACGGAATTCAGGTTGGTGATACTGTTACAATTGCTGGCGTTGTCTATACCGGTGCAGCAGCTGAGAATATAGCTGCAAATGAATTTCAGGTTTTCACTGCCGGAACACCTGCCGAGAATATTGAAGATACTGCAAAGTCTTTAGTTAGAGTTGTTAATCGAAGTACTAGCACTACACTTGTCTATGCTTATTATCTTAGTGGATTTGAGGAACTTCCTGGAAGAATTATGATTAGAGAACGAGCTATTGGAGGTTTTTCATTTACCTTTAATTCATCTCGAACAACAGCTTGGACTCCGAGCCTTCCCTTAACAAGTGTTAATGAAGATCTTCCAAACAGAGGCTATTTTGCTAAATCAGGCCAACCAGAGGCAGTTCCTTTATTAAACTTCTTTGATTTCGGTGCGGCTGATGAAGAGATCCTTCGAGGAAAAGCTTTAAGAGACTCGCTATTTGTCTATAAAGATGATGGTATTTTTAGAATTCTTGGCGAAGATTCTACCTCATTCAGAGTTTCGCTCTTTGATGATACTGTTATTCTAACAGCTCCTGAAAGTGTTGCTAATATGAATAATCAGACTTACATTTTTAGTGAAGGTGGTATTGTCTCTGTTAGCGAGACTGGCGTAGCGATAGTCAGTAGACCAATTGAAAACGTCTTACTTCGAATTGCAGCACAGACTGGATTTGAATCAGAGACTTTTGGGACGGGATATGAGAGTGATAAGAAGTATATCTTGACGACTCTCAATGAAGACGGTACAGAACGTCTCTTGTTTGTTTATAATTTGTTGACAGATTCATGGACGACTTGGGATAGATCCTTTCTTGCAGGAATTAATTTCTTTTTCGATAACAAGCTTTATTTTAGTGAATCTGAGAATGAATTTGCATACCAAGAACGAAAAGACTTTGATCTAAGTGACTATAAAGATGAAGAATTTTCAGTAACGATCATAGCTTTCTCTGGAGACGAAGTTACACTCTCTAGCGTGACCAATCTCGAAGAAGGAATGTGGATTAAACAAGGAGCTGAAAATAAGACTAAAATTCTTGACATAACTGGATTTGTCTTGACAGTTCAAAATGAATTGACTTGGTCGCTTGGAGCTGCATTGGTTGATAATCCAATTATAACGACTATAAACTGGCTTCCCATTGACGCTCAAAATCCAGGAGTTGTTAAACGATGGAACAATTGTGAAATTATTTTCAACAATGTCTCGTTTAACTCGATTTTCCTTCTTTTTGAGTCAAATTTCACAACTCAGAGTAGTGAAACTGAACTTATTTCGAAATCTTTCGGAGGTTGGGGTGAATTTAAATGGGGTGAGTTGGCTTGGGGAGGTGGGATCGAAGGTGAGCAGGTTATTCCATCGTTTGTTCCCAGAGATTGTGCTTGGGCTGTTTGGCTTCTTCCACAGATTCGACTTGAGGAACCAGAAACGACAATGGGTCTTGCTGGTTTGAGCCTTTTTTATGAAGTTGTAGATAATAGGTTTAGATAATGAAGGCTGTAACAAAACCAATGCACTTTTTAATACAAAAAGGTATGAAAAATGGCTAAGCTTCCTCCAATTCAACGACTTTCCCAAGAAGATTTCACCGATGCTCCGCCTTGGTTAGAACGACTTTTGTCTCCAATTAACCAGTTCTTCGAACAAATTTACACGACTTTGAATAAGAATCTGACGTTTGGAGATAACATTTCAAGCCAAATCAGAGACTTAGAGTTTAAAACCACAGCAAACTACTCTTCCACTAACGAATGGACTGTGTTAGAATTTGAAAGTGGTCTCAAGACAAAAGTCAAGGGCGTTTTGTTGGCTCAGATTCAAGTCAAGAGTGCAAGTTATGTGCCAATTGTTGATAGTGTCTCATTATTTTGGCGAGAGGAGTCAGGTTCAGTGAAAATTACATTTATTTCTGGGTTGAATGATTCAACTTCCTATACGACGAGAGTTTTGGTATTTTAATGGCATTTGTTAAAAAAACAGAAGAAGACCAAGAATTTGGTGGACAGCAACCACAATCACCCGCACCGGGGGGAGTTATTTCAGGCGGCAGTTCGACTCAGCAAGCTCAACAGCCTAAAACAACTGGTTCTAGTGGCTTATTTACTCCGTTACAGCGATTTGTTAAGGCAAATGTTCCGCAAGCTCAGCAATTGGCGGGTGTAATCGAAGGAAGACTTGGTGAAAGAAGGCAACAAGCCCAACAAGCTTTGCAATCTGCTGAACAAGGAGCAATTGGCGAAGTTAGAGCTGGTGTTCCACAGAGCGATGCCATTCTTCAGCGAGCTATCTCTAGTCCGACTTCTCTCTCGACCCAAGAACGAACTCAACTAGGTGATGTTCTTAGTGGAAAGCTTAAAGGTCCTCAGTCGTTTCAAGACACTCAAGCATTTTCTCAATTCTCACCTGAGCAACAACGTTCTCAGCAAGAATTAAATCTGCCTCAAACTGCGGCAGGGAGACGGGAACTAATTGGCAGACTTTCACCAAATCGCCCATTTTCAACTGGTAGAACTGCCCTAGATGAGCTCCTGCTTCGTGGGCAGACCATCGGCACCCCCCAAGCTCCAAACGTCGAACAGGCACAACAAAGAGTCGCTTCTGAGATTCAAAGAGCTCAAGAACAGGCGAAAACTCAAGCCGGTTCTGCCAAAACAGCTCTTCAGAGAGCTGCTGAACAGGCTCAACAATCGATTAATGAAAAAGCAGCTCTTGTATCGGCTGCTCAACGGAATGCTGCGCTTCAAAGATCAGGCGGCAAGGCCGTTGATCTTCCTGGCGTTCTTCCCGGACAAGTTGCTTCGGCTAGTGAACTGGCAAAAATGGATGCATTACGTCAGTTGGCTGGTCTAGATCCTCTTGTTCTTCCTGGATCTGGTCTTTCTCCTGTTGCCATTCCGTTTGAAGGATTTAACACTCCAACAAACAGGTTTTTTGAGCCTGCTCCCATTTCCGCTCCTGTTCCAGTTCCAACAGCGAAACCAACTCTTTCTCCGATAAGAGTGCCAACAACGATAAATCCTTCTAAGATCCCAGGCGGAAGACTTGGTGGAAAGGCTAGGATTCGTACCTAATGCAAATGAGAGCTACTACTCAAAGTGACCTTTCTGTAATTAATGCTTGGAGAGATCAGCGAAAGATTCCAGTTCTTCGATTCATTCCACCAATCGGTGTGATGATTGAAGACGTTGCTTCTGGTTTTCTTCTCCCAATTTATCAAGTTCCAGATTTGGCATGGATTGAGCTTTTCACTAGCAACCCAGAAGCAGGGATCTTCGATGTTAATCGGGCGGTTGAATTAATTGTCGGAAAGCTTGAAGCAATTGCTTTTATGATGGGAGTTCGACATGTTTTTTCAATCTCAGCGAAATCAGGAATTGTTAAAAAAGCCAAAAGAATGGGTTTTTCGGAATCTCCCGAGAAGTTTTCATTTCTTTCGAAAGAATTAGGAGCTTAAAATGGGTGCGATTGGTAGTTTTTTTGGTCTCGGTGGAGGAGGAGGCGGTCGAAAGCAGCTTGAACAGGCAATTAAAGGAATTCGCGGTGTTCGACTTCCAACCGCTGAAGAACTTCAATTTGCACCAGAAATGTTTGAGACTCCTCAGGTCTTTACCCCAACTCTTCGTGGTGAGGTTCCAGTTGTCGACAGCCAATTCGAAGGAATAAGCACTGATCCAATTTTAAAGCAAGCTCAGCTTCAAGCTTTGTCTCAGCTTCAGAACATTGGTTCAGAAGGTGGTTTGACTGCAATAGATAGGGCTCAGCTTGGCCAGATTCAAGCCGAACAACAAAACGTTGAGCGAGGCCAAAGAGAAGCAATTCTTCAAAATGCTCGTCAACGAGGGGTTAGTGGAAGTGGTCTAGAACTGGCTTCATTACTTCAGGGTCAACAAGGCGCTGCTACCAGAGCGGGTGAAAGAGGTCTTGGCGTTGCTGCTCTGGCCCAGCAGAGAGCGTTGGACGCAATTCAACAGGCTGGTGCTCTTGGTGGGCAGATTCGTGGCCAGGAATTTGGTGAGCAAGCTCAAGCTGCACAAGCTCAGGATTTGTTATCTCGATTCAACACAGAAAACATGATTAATCAACAAAGAGAGAATTTGGCTGCTCGAAATCAAGCTACTCTTGGAAATATTGCTGCAAGAACTCAAGTCGGTCAACAAAACGTTCAACAAAGAAATCTTGCTCAACAAGCAAACCTGAATGTAAGGCGTCAGGCTGCACTTGATCTTCTTGGACAACGACAAGCTGAAGCCGGTGCAATTCAGGATCTTGCCGGTCAGCAAGAGCGACAGGCTAAAACTCGAAGAGGAATTCTTGGCGGTGCACTTGAAACTATTGGAGGTTTGTTTTAACAATGTCTACTTTATTTGAAAAAGTTAAATCAATTGTTCCAGACGCAACTGAAGAAGAGGTTAACAATGCTGCTCAACAGTTTCGGGCGGTTGATCCTTCTTTAACTGACGATCAGCTTATACAAATTGCGCAAAAAGCAATTCAATCGAACGTTCAGCCACAGAGCACAGTACCAGAAGCTCAGTCCGAACTTCAAGCCGCTGAGTCTGCCGGTTCTGAGAGATTCAAAAGGTCGATTCCAGGACAGGTTGTAAAAGGACTGGGATCGGCATTTGCAGAGCGATCACCTCAGATTAAAACAAAAGATGAGTTTGTTAAAGAAGAAACCGTTAAACCATTTACTCGTGAGAAGCTTGCTGAGTCGATTTCATCCAGAAAAGCTGGAGAGAAAAAGACTCAAGAAGAATCAGCTTTAAAGGCTAAGCTTGATGATCCAAACTCCGAAGAATCAAAGCTTGCTCAAGGTTTATTAAGTAAGATCTATCCAGACAGAGATTTCGGTCAGTTTAGTGCAAGCCAGCTTGATAGGGTTCTCCCAGGCGCTCTTAAAGTTTTTGGAATCGAGTCAGAAGTCGGTCAACGACAGTCTAGTGCACAAAGAGCTCAGGCTAAAGAAGAACGACTTTCTTCTCAATTTGAAGAGACTAAAAGTCTTCAAAAAGGTGAAATTGAAAGACGAAAGAGCGAACGCGGTCAGAATGTTCGCGATAAGATCATAAATGATTTCAATAAAGATGCAGCTGTTAAGAAGCTTGTTGAACAAGAAAGCGGCGCAGTTAATGCCCTTAATTTAATTAATCTTCAAAATCCAGTTGCCGATGAGGCTGTTAAGACATTCTTAGCAAGAGCAAGCGGCGAAGTCGGAAACTTGGCACGTTCCGAACAGGAGCGATTTGGAGGCAGTCCGGCGGTTAAAAATCGAATTCAACGACTTTTGACAAAGAGTTCGGTCGGAACTCTGCCTTCCGAAGATCGGCAATTCTTAAGGGAAATCGCCTCTGCAATGCAGAAGAATTCCAGAAATAGATTAAAAGAGCGAGCTGGCGTGATTTCCAAGCAGAAATCCAAGGCTTTTGACATGAATCAAGCTGATGTTTTAGATCTTATTGGATTCAAATCGACGTTAAGTCCTGAAGAGCAGAAACGAAAAGAAGACTTGATGAGGAGAGCTCGTGAGTAAAGATCAATATTTTGCAACGCTTTCAATTGAAGATATTGGAAGTGCACTTTCTGATAAGATTCAGAAATACTACAACTTTCTTCGTCAAACCAAGCGTTGGGCAATTATGAAAGCTGCTTACGACATGTACTACAAAAGCGAAGCAATTGCTGGTTCGCTTTATCTGAGCGGTAATAATAAAGAATATGTAAACATTGTGATTAATCATTTTCGGAATATTGTTCAACACATGCTGACTCTTACAACCTCTCAGAAACCTGCCTTTGATGCAATTGCTAGAAACAATGACACGAAGACTGAAGCTCAAACAGTTCTTGCTAACGGTCTTCTTGAATATTACATGGCCGAGAAAGAACTTGAACCAAAGTTTCATGACGCAACCGAACTTAGTCTTGTTTGTGGAGAAGGCTTTCTGTCCACAACTTGGGACGTTACTAAAGGCTCTGAGATCACCAAAGATCTGGAGTCAAATCTTCCTATCAAAGAGGGCGACGTTTCTTATCAAGTTTATTCAACGTTAGATGTTATCAGAGACTATACAAAACTAAACGCTGCTGACCATCAATGGTACATTACTCGAACCTTTGTTAATCGATTTGACTTGATCGCTCAGTTTCCAGAACACGCGGACGCGATTGCTAATTTGTCACAGAATCATAACTTCGGTTATGACATGAGATTTCACTTTTTCGTAGATGATGATACTGATGATATTGCAGTTTTTAACTTCTATCACTCAAAAACGCCAGCCGTTCCAGACGGCAGATTTGTCGTATTTTTGGCCGACGATTTGGTCCTTATGGAAGGACCGTTTCCATACTCAGACGATCTTGGTCTTCCTGTTTATCGAGTCGCTCCTTCGATCAAGCAACAGTCCCCATTCGGTTTTACTAGTGCATGGGATTTGCTTCCAATTCAAGAAGCCATCACACTGCTTGATTCAATTATTTTAAGTAACCAAAACGCCTTTGGGACTCAGTGCATAGCAACTCCTCACGGTTCAAATCTTCAATACACGGCCTTGACGAAGGGTCTTGCATTGATCGAATTTGATCCAAAAAGCGGTCCGCCCGTTCCATTAAATCTTGTCAAAACGCCGCCTGAAATATTCAACCAACGTGCTAATTATGTACGAGATGCTGAAGTCGTGAGTGCAGTCAATAGCGTTGTTCGTGGTGACCCAGCAGCGTCGCTGCGTAGTGGAAACGCTCTTGCATTGATTCAGAGTAATGCCATTCAATTTAGTTCAGCGCTTCAAAAATCTTATCATCGATTTTTAAGCCAGGTCGGAACTGCAACAATTCAACTTCTTAAACAATTTGCAAAACATCCGAGAATGGCAATGATTGTTGGTAAGAGCCAAAAGGGCTATTTAAAATATTTTAACTCAGACGATTTGAGCGACATTGTTCGAGTAACGATTGATGTTGGAAATCCTCTTTCAAAGACGATCTCAGGAAGAATGAACATCGCTGAAATGATGATTCAACAGGGTGCAGTTGAGACTCCTGAGCAGCTCATTCAAGTGCTTTCTACTGGAAGGCTTGATCCAATCATTAATGACCGTCGAGACGAGCTCATGCTGATTCAAGAAGAAAATGAAATGCTTCTTGAGGGAAAACCGGTTAGAGCAATGATCACAGACAATCCAGTTCTTCACCTAAAAGGTCACAAGAGCGTGACAGCTAATCCAGTTCTTCGAAATTCTGGCGATCCAAAAGATCAAGCAGTTCTTGCTGCAGCGCTGATTCACGAGCAGGAACATCTTGAATTGTGGACAAATGCGAATCCAACTCTTCAAAACTTTTATGCGATCATGAACGCATCACCTCCAATCCCAACAGCTCCACAACTTCCGCCAGGGTCGGTCGGTCAGACAATGGACTCAACTAACCCAGTTATGAATGCCGCTGCAAATAGCTTGCCAAGTCCTCCCGAATCACCTAATCTTGAAGGAGAGTTATGACATTGAAACAAAAGAAAATTCACAGAGTTATGAGTGAATTCAAGGATAACGAGCTAAATATCGGAAAATCCAAAAAGAAAGTAAAAAATCGAAAACAGGCAATAGCAATTGCCCTAAGTGAAGCAAGGAAACGAGGTTATTAACATGAGTGATTCATATATTTCAATAGGTCCAGAAGGATCAGCATCTACAACAACATCTAATGCAACTCTCGATTCCTCCGGTGAACTAACAACCATTAAAAGCGTAACATCTTCATTTCCAACACATGAAGACTCAGGCTTGGCCGTGACTTTTGATGCGAATACTGGGGACATCGTACTTTTCATCATTAATTCAGTGATTGGAAAAGTCGCCAACACTCCTGGGGGTTTTTATTCGGCTTATCAGATTGATGGAGGTTCGGATAATGCACTGCCCTTACAAGCATCATTTCAAACAACTTCTGCATCTCAAAAGTGGCTCCATTATTCATTGACCCAACCAATACCCATTACAACAGATGGAACACATACCATTAAATGGAGAGTTGCCGTTGATGGAGGAGGGACATGGGATATCGGCGATGACGACAGTATTAACGGAGCAAATTCTAATAGAACTGAGTGCCATGTTGTGAAATTATAAGCTATGAGTATTTCTTGCATTTCAATAAATCTTAGAGGTTAAAAATGACCAGAGCCGAGAAAGAACGGCAGTGGAAAAAAGGAAATCTTCGGTGGAAGCTTAAACCTGTCCAACGTCGAATTGACGACGTTTTTGAAGCGGGTTATCATAAGTTATTCGTTGGTGAATGCTCAAGACGAATCGGAAAGACCTACTGGGCTGTTTTAAAATGTTTTGAATTTGCTCTCTCCAAGCCCAATTCGAATATTGTCTATGCAAGTGCTTTTGTTCAGCATCTTGAAAAGTTCACCGTTCCTGCCGCTCAGCTAATCATGGAGGACATTCCCGGGGACATTAAGCCAAAGTGGATTGAGGGGAAGAAGACTTATCGATTTAAGAACGGGAGTATTTTAAACCTCGTCGGTCTGGATAAGTATCCTGATGGAATGAGAGGGAATTTCATTGATCTTGCGGTGTTTGAAGAAGCTGGCCAGATTAGTCGCCTTAAATATCTCTATTCAAGCGTAGTCTATCCTGCAACCATGAAACGATTCGGATCTCGAATCATCATGATCTCAACTCCAAGTTCAGAGCCTGAGCATGAATTCATCATCTTTTGTGATAGAGCTCAACAATTTGGATCTTATATCATCATGACAATCGATGATGACACCGAACTAGATAGCCCAACAAAGCTTGAGTATCTTGAAGAATGTCTTGATGATGAAACCCGACAACGTGAATATTTTTGCAAACGAATTGTTGATCAGAATCGCCGCATTGTTCCAGAATGGCAAGATTCGTATGAAGTCGAGATTTATAGACCAGTCGAATTTCCGTATCTTCATCGATATGTCTTTATGGACATTGGAGTAACGGATCTAACCGCAGTTCTATTCGGATATTATCACTTTCAACGACAGGCATTGGTGATTGAGGATGAAATAACGATCAATGGCCCTCAGATGACAACCGACATTCTTCAACGGCTGATTAAAGAAAAAGAAGCCCAACTTTGGCCTAAAATGAAGACTAGACAGCGAATTTCTGATAATAACAATTTATTGTTACTTCAAGATTTGTCTTCAATGCATGGTATTCCGTTTCTCGCAACTTCTAAAGACAGCTTAGAAGCGATGGTTAATGAAATGAGGATTTTCATTAAAAACGGACGATTATTTGTCAGTCCAAAATGTAGACTAACTCTGGGAGGGCTTAAATTCGGAATGTGGGATAAGTGGAGAAAGAAGTTTGATCGTTCAATCAATTTTGGTCACTTTGATCACCTTGCTGCTCTCATGTATGGAATTCGAAATATTGATCAACATACTAACCCAATTCCCCATCTTTGGGATCAAAACATTTCAAAAGAAACACATTACATTCCTCCAACTAATCTATACGGTGGTAGTGATATTTCTAACAGTGGGAAATTGTTTAAGAAATTCTTCTCAACAATTTGCGGCAAATAAGGTATGCTTAGACTGTGCCATTAACTCCTAAAGAACAGGTAGAACTTGACGAACTTCTTCGCAGAGAAGAAAGTGGTGAGGAAGCCCCGATTGAAGCCGCACAACCTTCTGCGATTGAAAATCGTCAACCAGTTTCAACACTTGAAGCTTTGGGTAGGGGCGCAGTTGAAGGAGCTAATCTTGGATTTTCTCAGGAACTCCTTCCAATCACCGTTCCTGCGCAGCGCGGCTTGATTCGAGGAGTTGAAGCGGTTAAGGACCTTTTTGGTGCTGAGCCAACATTCTCAGAAGAAGACATTGCAGCAATTACTCCTGAATCTGAAAGTGCTGAGATTGAGCGAGCTAAAGGTGAAAGACCACTGACGTTTCTTGGCGGCGCAGTGGCTGGCGGGTTGAGCTCAGGTCTCGCAGGCGCACCTAAAACACTAGGCCAGGCAGTTAAAACAGGGGCTACGCTCGGTGCAATTAGTGGAGTTGGTAGTGCTGATGGGGATTTAGGCCAAAGAGCGATTGGAGGAGTTACTGGTTCGGTTATTGGGGCAGGATTTGGCGCTGCTGGACAGCTTGCATCAAAGATTCCTCAACTTGGTCAGGCTATTTCAAATTGGGCTGACGAATTCTCAGCCAAATCAACTGAGATTCCAGTTTCTGTTGTTAGAAATCTAGGACAGAAATTAGACCGATTTCGCTCAATCGGAAGAATTCTTCGAAGCGAAGGAATTACAAACAAACCTCAGACTCTAAATGCAGTTAAAAATCAGGTAGATGGGCTAACGGGAGAAGTTGGAGAGACGCTTGGTGAGCTTTTCAACCATGCCGATAGAGCGATTGATCCCTCTGCTTTTCAAACAAAAGGTCAGCTTCTGGAAGGAATAAAGAAATCAATTCAATTTCCAGGTCCAAGAGAAGAACGAATGTTGATGAATGAACTCGGGAATTTAACTTCGAAGTTCTCAGATGATCAACCACTTAGCCCAACACAAGCTTGGGGAATGTTTAAACAGATAAACGAAGCAGTTAATCGATTTGGTCGTTCAACTCTCCCAGCTGACGAATCTAAAGCCGGTCTTCTTATTCAAGCCTCTGATTTCATGAAACGAAATGTTGTGGATAATATCGCAAAAAAACAACCCGTGTTAGGTGAGTCTATTGATGAACTTTCTAATCTGTATAGCATTATCGTAAAGGCTAAAGGCGGTTTAGAAGGAGCTCTTGATCGTTCTCTTGGTCGAAGTTCTGGTGGAGTCGGTCCTTACGAAAGTTTGTTTAGAGGCGCGACACAATCTAAGCCAATTCGTGGCATGGTTCTTGCAACCACTGAAGTTATTGAGAAAATGATTCCTAATTTAGGAAAGTTCGGTCCAGTTCTCGAAGAAGCCGCTAAACGCGGAGGTCAGTCTCTTGCCTCAACCCATTATTTGCTGATGTCCAGTAATCCGGATTATCGGCAACAGTTCAACAAACTCCAAGAAAAAGAAGTGGAAATCAAAGAAGGCGAAGAGATCAATTTCCCTCGAACTGAGGAAGAAGCTCTAGAAAAGGTTCAAATTGAGTAGAAAGTACTCTAACGAGGGAAAATGAAGAAAATTGAATTAAAGCTTGATCGACTTGATGAACGGCTTGACAAGATCTCAATCACGCTTACTTCTCAAGCTGTAACTCTTAAAGAACACGTTCGGCGAACGAATATTGCAGAACAGCGAATTGATAGTCTGGGACTTGACTTAAAGCCAATTCAGCGACATGTTAGTCAAATACGCGGTGTTGGCAAGTTTATTGGTCTTTTAGGAACGTTGTCGGCAATCGCAGCCGTCATTTATTCATTAATGAGAAATCCATGAATGATAAGTATAAGATAATTCTTGGCATAGGAATTGCAGCGATTGCTGGTTATTACTTATTTGAGCCGAAAGAGGAGATTAAGAAGAAAACTGAACATGTTGAATTTAGTGACACTGGGGTTAAGAAGACCAAAACCACTGTAACGACCAAACCAGATGGTTCATCTATTAGTGTTAAGGAAGAAGTCGAAAATAAGAACGTTTCTAAAATTGAAGATCGAAAACAAGAAAGTCGAAAGCCAGTTTCAAAAGACTGGCATATGGCTGTGGAAGTTGGAGTTAAGCAACTTGAGTTTCATTCTCCAATCTACGGACTAACGGTAGATAAACGAATCCTTGGACCGTTTTGGGTCGGGGGTTTTGTAGACACAAGTCGAACATGGGGATTCAGACTAGGAGTTTCATTTTAATGTTTAAGCTTATAAGAAACATATTAATATCCTTAATGATAATGATTCCAACTACTGCAAGCCCAAGAGGCGAAAAGATTTGTCTAGGATGGCCCGATCCAATCTTTCTCGGCCAAACCCCTTCCGAATATCATCGAAAGCAGATTTTGAATAAAGCAATCAAGGTTTGTGGCTGTGGAATGATTGATAAGATTATAGTCCTTTACATCGACGAGCTCTTGATGCTCAAAACAATAACTGTCTGCACATCAGTCTAATGTTCTGCCCTCTCTGTTCATCTACAATGGTTCCAAGTATCATGAAACCCTTATGGATGGAATGCAATCACTGTTCTTATCGAAAGTTCACTCCCGAGACCCTCACACTTGATGCGATATTAATGAATCGGCACAACACCCATAAAAAAGAGTTTTCAAGAGAAATTCTTGAAAATCTGCTGGTGCTTCAGAATCGAGTTAATCAGTTGTTGAAAAAGGTTGGAATTTCGCTCGTAAACGTTTCAAGTGGCTGGCGACCTCCCAGCCTAAATTCAGCAGTCGTGGGAGCGGCGAAGAAAAGTAATCACATGATCGGGAAAGCCGTTGACATTATTGACACCAGTAAACAGGGATTAGCTAAAGCCATTCTTGAAGATCTTTCAAAACCTAGCATTGAATTATTAACAAAGTTTGATCTTTCAATGGAGAGTCCAAAATCAACAAACAAGCTAATTGGGCAGTGGGTTCATTTACAAAGCGTTCTTCCAAAAAGCGGCAATCGAGTTTTTATTCCCTAACGATTAGAAACAATTGTCATAAGAGCTAATAAACCAATATAAAAACCAAGAAGAGTGATCAAATAAGCAAACAAGCCTGCTAAGAACTTCGGATCAAACTTCATTTTCTACCGCCTTCCGATAACCCAACTGTTAATGAAAGCTTTGAAACTGTCTTTTTCAACGAGCTGAGCTCGTTCAGGATGTTTGTCAGGTTCTCCTCAAAAACTGTATTCGAATCGAATACTTTCTGAGCCCTTTGAGCATTAACCCATCGCTTCCAGCCATAGTTTGCCAGAACGGTCACAAGACTGATTGCCGAACCTAGATCACAGGTTGGATTGGTTATCAACTTAAAAAGTATTACAAAGATTGCAGTGTTTGTTAGAGAAAGCTTTCCGTCTTCATCCAACAATCGAACAAAACTAAAAGCCTTTTTTATCCAACTCATGACCATTCCTGCAGCTTTTTGGCGTCTTTTATAGCCCTGTGGCTTCTTTTGCAGCTTTTTGGCTTCTTCATGACTACTCCTGCAGCTTTGTGACTTCTTTACCAAAAGCCTTTTTAAATTCATTAATTGCATCAAGCTTCGACACACTATCGTAAACCCACATTCCTTCTTCGTCAATTAACAACTGATTCGTAACCTTATCGTAAATCGCATCAACAGCAATAACCCTCCAAGGCTCTCCTTTTTCAATTCCAAGTAATCTGAATGTTTTCATTAATTCCTCCTTCTTTAAAGTTTAATCAATTTACCCTCAACAATGCAAGTGTTCTTAATAATCGGAACAGGTACGAGATAGACAAATCCTGTTTTCTTGTCCAAATAGCCATATACAAAGCCTAGAGACCAATTTCTAGCCTTCTTTATCCTATGTTCGTAGTCCATCTGATTCTGATCCCCTAACCAACCAGCCATAACACCAATATGGCGTTCCCCTGTTGCATTTCCCTCGACAACATAACCAAGTCGATGAGTATGACCGATGATTAAATTATGCTGATATGCATCAACAGATTGCGCAAGAGCTGTTTTACCGGCATAGCCGCAATCATGGGTAATGTACAGTTTTCCAATTTTTATGTCCTGTTTATAAGGAACAAATTCGAAACCAAGTGTGTCTAGTTTTAGAATAGACTGTGTTGAGATGATTTCAAACAACTCGGGAGCTTTTCGAATTAAGTAACGTCTAAGTCGATCTTCGTGGTTTCCTTCAACAAAAATATAACGTTTTGCATTGAGTTGCTTTAACTGTTTAAGAGCACCAACTGCACTGTCAATGTCCTCTTTAAGACAAAAATGCCTCTTTGGATCTTTATCATGATCCGAAACTGGGTAAAAGTCTCCAAAGTCACCTAAAACCACAAGCGTGTCGGGTTTAAACCAACTTGCGGCCTTTAACATCAAATCCCATGCATGCCGATCTACATAAGGATGATGTGAGTCTGGTACGAACCAAAGGCGCTCTATTTGTTTATCTTTCATTAAAGATCCTCAAGATTGACTGCTTTTCGAGGTCTGGACGCTTTTTAGTCGTTAACCCCATTTTGTATGTTTGGTAATGATATCTCCAGCATGGAATTGTTAATAAAATCTTGGTTTTATTTTTCATCAGAAGTTGAATATCACACCATGATAACTTTTCCTCATCTCGAAGTCTAACCACAATCTTTTTAATCTTATCAGTTACTTCAGTCATTCATTTCTCCTTTTAGTTTTGTAAACCAAATATCTTTACCTTCCACAAACGTCTTAATAGATCTCATTGCTACAAGTCCATCAATTATGGCTTTAAAGTCATATCCTTTTGGAATGGCGTAGCCGCTTTTGAATAACTTGGTCAAAAGTTGACTCTCCGAAATCTTACTAGGTTGGTAAGGAATACAAGATAAAACATTGAACATTAGTGAAGGATCTCTATGAGCATGACGAACTCCAAATGCCTCAACAATTCCCTCTGAACCGGTTTTAAACAATTCAAATGCTGCATCCACATGCTCTCGTCGAATAAGCATTCCATCAATTGCACCAAAAATCATAGAAAGCTTTAAAATGTGTGTTTGATCTCTAGCCCTAAGAGTTCTTATCACTCCGCTATATTCAATCAGCTTCTTGTCAATTTCTCTAAAAATCTCGTCAAATCGTTTCTGTCCACTTAGGCTCCATTCAATCGGTCCTGACACACTAGCGGCAATCTTCATAGTATTCAATATTTCATATGGGATTTCAAACTCTGTGATTGGATGAGAAAGCTTCTCAACAGCACCTGATTCGACTACAAACATGAATCGCGACAACAAGCCATAAGAGTTGGTTGATTTCGGAATGTCACGCTCTAAATAGTCAGGAGTCGTTGCCCCAAGAATCGTCAGTCCGCCGTTAGTAATAAGCAAAAACCCACTCTTAATGGTGTTTTTCTGAAATGTATCTTCGGGAGCGTCGTAGAAAACGATCAAGTCAGAAAACATCGAACCTCCTCCGATATCTTCGACAAGCGAAGCAAGCTCTCCAGCTTTAGCAAACAAGAAACTTTGTTCGATCAACTGTCCTTCAAATTCGAATGTTCTTTTACAGTTACTTAACTCGGTTAACAAAGCAGCAGGCGTAGTTTTGTCTGAACATAGGCTCAGTTTAAGATCAGCCAACTTTCCAGCGTTAAAAGCGATGTTAATGGCAGTTGTCTTTCCGCTTATCCCAGGAAAACCAACCAAGATCACAAAGATGTTTGGAAAGGTCTTTCCTGCAAGCCCTCTATCAATCCAAACTCTCTTTTCGAGCAAACCACTTAACAGGGCGACAAAACAAAAGCTGTGATACTTTCGAGAGCCCTTTGTCAGACCAAAAACAAAATCTGCATATTGGTCGATTATGGTCATTTTATTCCCAGGCCTTTTAAATTATCGATCACAAGCTCTGCCATGGTTTCATGAAATTCCCATATCGCTTGAAGAAGAGAGGCCGTATTATACGCATCAAAAAGAGCTCTGTGCTTTTGTCCAACTTGTTGGACATTCCAATCCTTTAGCATGCCTTCTAGGCTCTCAGAGCCGATCTTTCTTCCAAACATCAAACTAACCCACATTGCAATGCTCTTAGCGTCGACTGACTTTCCACGAAACGGAAACTTCTTTGTTTGCTGTTTAAGCTCAGCAATGTCATAATTTCCCCAAGAGCACAGAACTACGTTTTTACTTATTTTCGTAGCCCATTCATAGAATTTCCTAAGTGCTTCATCAAAACTTGGTGCCGTTGAAATCAAATTCAAGTCATTGGGTGAAAGTTGACACAGATTAACAATGTAATCGTTAATAGTCTCGTCTGGATTAACAAACGATTGAAATTTAGATTCTTCAATCTTTCCAATTCGAGTAAGCTTAACAGCACCTATTTCGATAATCTTTCCGCTAGGTTGATTAGCTTCAAGATCAAATACGATTAAATCATACCCTAATCGCATTTTTCCTTCCATTTCTCCAGACTAACCATGTCACCCCAATCTAGTCCAATTGTAACGTCATAGCCAACCTTTTTGGTTAGGCCATTAATTGTAATAATTCCAACTTCACCAAACACCGAATCTATTGCGGATAAGAGTTCTTCTAACTTTTGTCTCGAAACAGTGAACAAAAGAGAGTCATGAACTTGATTCGAAATTCGAAATCCTCGTTTCCAGAGCTCAACTAATGCTAAATTAGTCATATCTCCGGTTATCGTCTGCGGTAAGTAATTATAAGCCTCTCTCGCAACATTTTCATTAAAAACCCATTCATTTCCTTTTTTGGTCTTAAGCTGTCTAGTGAATCTTCGAATTCTGCCGTGAGGCGTCACAAGAAAACGATTTTTCTCGAGAAATTCTTGTGTTGAACGATGCCATCGTACGACTGCCGGCGATACCGTGTTCATCTTTTCGAGAAGTTGCTTGGCTTTTGTAGTGGAGATGACCAAACCTTGCGTTAACATGCACTCACTTAGCGTAAACGGCCCCATATCGTAATTAAAACCATGTCGAATTGATTTCGAGGGATCTCTTTCGGCTTTAGTAACTTTTTCAACTGGAATGTCATATAGAAGAGAAGCAGTGATCTTGTGGAAATCAGCGCCTTCGTCAAGCCACTTTAACAACTGAACATCTTGACTGAGCATAGCAACCAAAACAGCTTCAATTTGACGCCAATCAACTTGTACAAAGACCTCATTAATATCAGCTAAGAAGCAATCTCTAAACCCCTTTCTTGGCATGTTTTGAATATTCGCTCCAGTTCCCCAAGGAGTACCGCTTGAGCTAAATCTTGACGTCTTCGTACCATCAGCATCATCCTTATCTGTTCCTGCAAAACCAAGCTGAAATCGAAAACGACCATCTGGATCGATTCGGGCTTTGAGATAATTGTCGATAAACTTAACCAGTTTTCGGTAACGTTTGAGAAGTTGAATAAATTCATTTTCAGGATATCGTTGTTCAAGTTTTGCAAGGGCCTTTGCATTAGTTGACTCTTTTCTTATTCCTTTTGAAGTTTTGACGGTTGGTATTTTTAATTTCATTTTCTTAAGAATTGTCATTATTTGGGTAGGAGACTTTAAATTCAATGGAATTTGGGTGATTTTTGTGGTTTTTTGGGACAGATTAACGACTCTTTTTGGAGTATATGGAAGAAGAATATCCTTAAAAGTCTCAACAGTTCCTAAATCTAAGGATTTGTCCGAACATAGAAGAGTTAAAATTTGGCTTAATCCTAACTTTCGAACATGTTCAATAAGTTTTTTCTTTGCAGGACTAAGTTCAGTTTTCTGCAGAATAATGCCATTGTTTTGAAGAGTCTTCTTAGCAGTTTTCTTTAAAGTTCTTTGTTCTGTTCTAGCCTCGAGTCGTTTTTTTCGCTGTTTGGCCTTGTCAAAACGAATCCCGTGAGTACAAATGTCAAGAAGTGGTTCGAACAGCGAATGAGTGAATTTTTCATAAAAATCAAACAGTTTTTGATTCATCAATAAGTTCGTCTGTTGATTAAAACACTCAAGCGTATAGATTGAATCGAGTGCGTTATAAATGTCAAGTCCATCACGTCGATCCTTCCAGGGTCTTACAAACAAATGCATTCGAACAATGTCGTTTAGACTCCGTTCAAACTCCGGCGCTAAGCAGTGAGACATTGCTAGAGTGTCGTTTATGTTTCTTACTCTAACTCCAACCTTCCATAACCACATGCAATCAAAGATGAAATTGTGGAAGACCTTCATCACATTCTTATCTTCAAGATAGATGACAATAAAGAGCCATAATGGAGACATAAGTGGTTGCTCTACAACAATCGCCCCAACCGAACTTGCAAGAGAAATTGATGAAATCGTTCCCTGGGCTGTTTCAATGTCAACAGCTAAAACATCTCTTCCTTCACAGATTTCTCTGAGCTTCTTTCTTTGCTCACACTCAAACTCACCGTCATCAAGCCTAATTGAGTAAATAAGATCATTGCGCTCCTTTAAACCATTTCTAAAAACAGTCTCAGCTTTTCGAAGACCGTGAACGAGCCAAAATGGATTCAATGCTCCGTTATGCTGAAATGCGCTTGGGTGAATGACTGGGATGACTGAGATTCCAATTCCCCAACGATCCTTGCAAATATGGCAATGAACACTTGTGATTGAACCCTTTTCATTGGTCGAAGCCTTTAAAGCAAAATCGCCTGCTGCAATGATGACTTTTGGCTCGGCTACCATAACCCGTCGATGTAAGTCTTCGTGCCAGAGTGAAAGTTCAATACTTGGTATCATTCCACTATAAAAGCTGGATTTCTCGTGCTTAAAGATTTCTCTCTCAAAAACATTTTCATAACGAATTGAGTTGTCAGGAATCCCGGCTTGCCAAAGACAACTTCTAAGCAAGTGCCCAGCTCTGCCAACGAACGGTCTTCCTTCTTTAATCTCGTCTTTGGCCGGCGCTTCTCCAATGAGAAGAATCCCGCCCATAGGGCCGAAACCAAGAACTTGACGCTTTAAATCACTTATTTCCACAGTCTAGTAAACCAATTAAAGGAAGGAAAAATCAAAAAATGAAGCCATATTCCGATATAAATACTAAGTAAAATTGTTTCAAAAAATGCTTTCATTTTTTATTTAAATTTCCGCCGTTAAGTTAAAAGCCCAATTTGAAGCTCATTAAATTTATTTATAAAATAAATTTTTGAAGTCAGTCGATTCCAAGGAAAACAAAAAAACTCTTCTTTGGAATGCCAAAGTCCTCTAACTTCAGTCTTCCATATTTCTCTGTCCACTTCTTTAACAAGTTCTTTAATCCCGTCTGGAACTTCTCTTCCAAGCAATTTAATTTCTATTCTCTTTTGAAGATATTTTTCCATTTCTTTGTAACCTCTAATTCGGCTTTTAACGCAAACCACCAAATCACTTATATAAGCCTCATGAGCATCATGAAGAAGACCTGCAAGCTGAGTAAAAGCTGAACAGTTTTGTTTTTTAAGCTCAGCAGCAACATCAAGCGAATGTTCAGCTACCGAGTAAAAAACAGGAATCTGGCCGCTCCAACGGCAAACTTGGCTCAGACCATGAGCAATATCTTCGAGACAAATTGGAACAGTTCTCAGTGTTCCGACATGACCTGAAAACGTTAAAAATTCGTTTTGTCTTGGAAGTCTAGTTGATGACTTTCTTTTCATTTTGGTTTAACCTTTCTTGCATCTCAAATGCAATATTGTAGCCAAGTGTGGGAAGAAGAGCTTTTAAGACTAACATAGGATTTATTTCTTTAAGCTCATCATCACTAAATGACTTTAGAAAGGCTCTTATGGCAACCAAAAATAGCTGTGCAATCTCTTCAGAGTCAGGTGGTAGTGGATGGTTTAGAAATGGTCTCATCTTCGTCTCCCTTAATGGCTAGGCCCAGTTTCAATTCTATTCTTTCAAGCCTTTTCAACAAATCATTGCAGCCAACTATTAGCATTAGGTATCTTGACTCAAGCTTATCGACTCTATTACGTTTTCTAATCGATTTTGCACTCACGTTCCACAACCTTTCATGAAGAATGTTGTAAATAAAGCCGCTAAAAATAGCCAGGCAAGAATGAAATTAAGTAAATCAGGATGCTCGCCGTCGGTAATCCCGCCATTTTCTTGTGTAAACCATTCCTCGTTTCTTTTTCGTTCTTCCTCGGCTGTTAACGGACATCTACAAAACTTCGTGAAGTGATGACATTTGCTGCAAATAGTTTTGTACCTGATCATGTGAAATCAATCTGATTATTAACCACATTTGGATCTACGACAAAAGTCTCAGTAATCTCTTTATCAATAACATCATTAAGACAAATCTTTGCAACTTCGAGATACTTATCTGATTCTCCGCTGTAAGGACTTCGGCGTTTTGCCACGCGAATTAATGCTTCTAGATTGTTTCGAATTTCGACTAAAAACTTATCAATCGGTTTCACTTCTTCCTCCCTTGCTTTGTTAGATAAATATTAACTAAAAATATCCATTATTGTATAAATGTTAACCCAATCAAACTAACTGCGATAATCGTTAACATCAACCAGCTTCTTCCGACAAATATTATCAAATCATGTTTAAAGTTTGACAAATCTACCTCCTTTCCAGACAAAACCTTGCCTAAGGGCACTTTCAAACAACTTAACACCATTTGCTTTGCTTTTAGGACTTTCCTTCTCTTGAACCTTATTCAAGTCCTTAAACCATTCTCTTACGTCGATATTATTTCTCATCTCCGTTTCCTTTCTTCAAAGGCCGGTCATCAAGACCAACCTTTCCTCTTAGCTCAAATTCAACAATTGCCAAAAGGTGCCAAGCTGCGTTGGCTAAATGATTTGTATTGGTTTCAGGATCAACATTTTCTCCCGTAACCCACTTAAAAACGTGTCTTAAGCTGGCACCTATCAAAGTCATGTAAGGAATGCCTTTTTCCCAGTTCCTATCGGCATATTTAGCTGCTCCGGCTGTGTAGACATTTCCAAGTTCCCACAAAGCTTTAAATGGAAGAAGATCAAGTCGATTTTTTCCCACAATCTCCTTAACGCCGCCAGCCTTTGTAAACCATTCCTTTTTCATTTTCCGTATTTCCTCCAGAGGTTAAAAATAACGAACCAGATAAAAAAGCTTGCCCAGACTATCAACAAAGTCCCGAGAATCATCTTACTCTCTGTGACGCTGTCTGGGGTTATTACATGATTTGTTATCGTGCTTAAAGCCATTCTTTGAATTGTATTCACAGGGAACTGGAGTTGGTTCAATTGTTGGAACCGTTGTTGACTCGACTGCTGGAATGTTTACTGTAACGGCAATTGGAAATTCTAGAGCAGTAGTAGAACTTTCTGAATTTGGCTCGGCAATATCAAGTCCTTCGGTGTTTCCAAAGTAGTAGTTAAAATAATCATTCTCAACTCCACAATTTGATAAAACAATCGCTGCTGCAAGTAATACAACTACGTTGTAAAAGTGTCTTCGATTAAAATTCATTTGCCCCCCATTAAAATTTTAAAATAAAGGGCGGATGGGACTTGAACCCACGTCTTCCGGCAAGACATGCCGGCGTTATAATCAGCTTAACTACCGCCCCAAAATACAACTAGTTTTTAGAAACAACAAACGAGCTAATTTCTGCCTTTGGGGCATAATCTTCGCCGGTTGTTGGATTTTTGTCAGTAACAATCTTTGTATAGGCATAAAATTCACGGCCAGCTAGGTTTAAAACCTCACCGTCTGCGTTAATAAATGCACCAAAGATCTTATCTCCATCTTGATCAACTCGCTTCCACTTTGTACCTGCAATTTCAGCCGCAGAAAGCCCCAGAGCTAGAAGAAATTTAGCCGTCTTAACATCAAACATTCTTTGTGTCTTTGCATCTTTAGATAAAAAGAAACGCTGAAAGATTGACTTATATTTAAACGTATCTGAACCGGCTGCATTGATCACAACAGTTAAGTAATCAAGTCCTGACTTCTGGGAAACACTAATCATTAAATTAGCATTACTGACTCGAAGATGATTCCTGCCGGCAGGAAGTACTTCTTGTTCGGCCGTCGCTTCATCAACAACTGATTGATCAATTGCTGGTGCTTCGTATGTATCGGTGTTAAATGGTGATTCCATTATTTTCCTCCTAATGAAAAGTTAATTTATGTTTTATTTAATATAACGATTAATCCACTTTATATCAAGATTTTTATTTAAAAAATTATCACATCTTTCTTTAATTTTTTCGGTGCAAGATTCTTGCCTAATAAAATCAGCTGTCTAAGTTTCCTGATAGAAATCATCATCATTTAACCTCAGGCTGCCGATAAGCAGTCTCTTCAAACACTGAGTAGTTTGGCTTAATCAACAGACCTTCTTTCGTGAGCCATTTATCAGCAAGCCCATTATTCGCAATTGCATTCGAACTCTTTCTGGCACGAATCTTGTATTCACCGGCTTGAGCTGAAAAGAACAGAGTATTTTGAAACATCTGTGGCATGGCTTTTCGAAACGAGCCACTTCCACTTACTGCAAGCATTATCGTTCCATCTTCCATTTGTGTTTTTTCGACGTGAGCGTTAATGATAACGTTACAGGGCAGACTTTTAAGAAGACTTATAAAAGATTCTTGAACGTCAGTAAATAAATTCCAAACAGTGAACTGAAGTCGTTTCTGCTGCTCAAGAGGCACGAGGTCAGAAATACTTGGATCTTGACCTTCTGGAACACCTGCCGAGGCTTGCATTCGTCTTAAGAGCATTTCTGATAACCTGGACCAGGTGTCGATACAAATTGTCGCACAGGGCGATTTTCCAGCTTCAAACTCAGCTTTCAAGACTAGAAGATATTTCTTAACCTCACTCGGCGTTTTGAAATCAGAAACGACTTTAATCTTTTTCTGAGTCTCAGCCGGGATCTTATCCTTAAGCTCTTTCAGCTTTCCATCAAAGTCCAAAACAATCAGCGTTCCATAAGCAGTTGCCGTAAGAGCAGCCGTTGTCTTGCCAGTCCCGCTATCACCAATCGCAAGAACTGAAAACCTTGTGTTGTTCTTGGTCTCACTTAAAATTTCTTCTTTCATTTATCACTCCTTTATTTCGTCTGTTGTTAAGATCTTTGAACCATCTGGTCTAAAGTATCGTGTGTCTACCCAATGACCAAGGCTCACAACTCGTTTCGAGGCATGACATTGGTCACATTCATTAATTATTCTTTTAAACCCAGTATGTTCTTCGATGGTTCGTTTAAGAGAATTCTGCCCATCACACCAAAAACACCAAGTTATTTTAGAGACTAGACTCATTCCTCCTCAATTCGAACTTCAAAGTTACCATAAGGCTTCTTTTGAAACAACAAATCTTTCATCTCTTCACGACGATCTGGCACTGAATTACAAAGCGCTGCATAAGAACATCTTCGATTGTAGTTTGAGCATGAATCTGGATCATTAGTCGTCAACCTGTCTTGCATGATTGAATCGGCAATTAGCAAAGATTTCTGTTTTGTGTTTTCAAGCCATTCGCTTAATTGCCAGTCTGAAATCTGAAACTCCCATCTTTGAAACAGTTCTTGATCAAGCTCTTCTCTCGTCTTTTTTGTCCGACCTTTTGGTGAAAGTATACTAAATTTGTTACTTAAGCCCGATAAAATGAATGACTTAATGTCATAACTGTTCTGAATAGCAAGCCACCAATAACCAACAAACTGACTGTTTGGCATTATTCGGTCAAACAGGATGTCTTTGAGTGAAGCTGTTGTTTTATATTCAAGAATCTTATTCGAGCTGACAATTCCATCAAGTGTACCGCAGTAAACAACTGTCAACTTGTATTCAAGATCATCAACACGTCGATGTCTAGAATTATAGACAATCATCTCTAGAGACTTTTCGGCTTCAATCTTCTCAAATCTTCCATAACGTTCGATGTATTTTGAAACAAGCATCTTGGCATGGGCCAACGACAAATCTTCGTCAGGCAGCTTGACGCAGAGACCTGAAGTCTTATAAAACTCCTCAATGACTTCTATTTCTTTAGCCGGATTGCAGAGTGCAAGATGAATCGCACTACCAAACTCCATCTTTTCAGATTCGAAATTAGTTGTTAATGCTTCAACATACCGTCTATAACCGGCAAGAGCGCAGCTAAACCATTTTGAAATGCTTGATGAGCTAAGTTTTAGATGCAGATGTTTCATTTTATAACAATCCTTTATTTATATTGCTATAAATTTGAAACGGATTCCAAAGTCGATCTCTAAGTCGATCTCTGTGTTTACTCCAAATTTCAAGATCAAGCTTATTCCAGAGCTTACCCTCTAATTGAATTGCAATTTGTTTGTTAAATCGCCAATTAGACTTATATTTAAGTTTCCTAGATTGGTCAGTCAACAACGGTTCTCCAGCCAAGCATTGATCTCTCAACCTGCTGTCTGATTTCATAAATACCAGGTTCTGGAAACTGAATCGGCGTGTGATAATCATCATCGCTTGGGGTCATTTCTGGAACTGGCCCATGAGTTAAAAAAGCCTCTGCTAAAACATGCGCATACTTAACTTGAATTGGCTGACCCTGAGGACCGGAAAATATTCCTCCATCATACAGTCTAACGTTTCCATGAACAAAATGGTGATGACCTGTTGCTTCCCCCAGTGCGACTACTTTTGATTCAATCTCTTTCAAACCCTTTGGTAATTCGCTTACTCGCTTAATTAAAAGATCTCCTTGGGCTGCTTGTTGTTTAAATGTTTTCATTCTTGAATCCTCCTTTTGGGTTTTTGTTTGTTTTTAGTTTAACTCAAGATAAATTAAAAATCAATGTCGCTCTCTGAGTCGATTTTCAAGTTGATCTCTGAGTCGATTTCTAAGTCGATCTCTGAGTTGATTTCCAAGTTGATCTCTGAGTCGAACCCAAAGTCGATTTCTAAGTCGATTTTCAAGTTGATCTCTGAGTCGAACCCAAAGTCGATTTCCAAATCGATTTTCAAGTTGATCTCTGAGTCGATTTTCAAGTTGATCTCTGAGTCGATTTCTAAGTCGATCTCTGAGTCGAACCCAAAGTCGATTTCCAAGTCGATTTCCAAGTCGATCCCAAAGTCGATTT
>Ga0247727_10002951_pt1 | contig 38280 bp, 42 predicted proteins | sample WisWelCaveWW1625_FD_202498 | JGI IMG/M metagenome (GOLD analysis project Ga0247727, IMG submission 202498) | Biofilm microbial communities from Wishing Well Cave, Virginia, United States - WW16-25 | ecosystem: Environmental > Aquatic > Deep subsurface > Groundwater > Cave microbial mat | place...
TAACTCCGGTAAAAACAGATTTAGTTTCGAATTCCATACATTATCTCCATCGTTAGTTGTAGGGACAGGACATTGTCCTGTCCCTACGATTATTTAATTCCGATTACTGACAAACACAAACCCTAATGTGCGTTCTGTCAGCGGATCCTTTATTTTCGAAGTCATTTTTACTTTCTCTTCCTCACTGCATTCGTCCTCGAATTTTACCGCCAATTTCCAGGTGGGCTTGGAACGGTTATGTACCTTAGACACCGGTTCCTGCCCCAAGAAACATCCCTTTGTGAAAGAAACAAAATCATCTTCATCAACATTTAAAATCATTTCATTGTGATAATCAATCCCGTGGATCGGAAGACGATTCTTCAAACGAAACAACGTGAATTCCTCTTCGGAAACGCTGTTGGGCAAATCTTGTTTGGTAATCAACAATCGTCCCGCCTTTTGCACAATGACATAATCCTCATCTTGTCTTGGGGTATTGCCATCCAAATCATAATAAACCCGATAATCTTCTTTGGCAACCTTGGCTTTACTTAAACGAATGAACCGATCCAAATGCCCCAAGAGTTGTTCATAATATTTCGATTCGATAATGACAAAGACCAAATCATCACTGACCTTCAGCTGGTCAAACGTCGCGACAATCTTACCGTGCATGTCCAGAAAGGCACTCTTCGGTTTGTCGATGGTATTCGCCGAAATACCGTTTAAAAAATTAACCGGATTATTTCGGACACTTAAAATCGTCTTATCCAACCGATAAATTTTCATAGGAAAAGCAACGGCGTTATTATATTAAAGATGCTGTAATATCTCCAGATATTTCTCTTTCGGGATGCTGAGCAATCTTAGATTATTAAGAATGATAAAGGCGGGGATTTCTTTTCTGGCTGGAATAACAATGGGCCTCTTTAAATCAACCCTATGATAAATACAATGACTGCCTCTTTTACGAATGAATTTGCATCCTACATAGATGAGAAATTTATCAAATGTTTTGTAGTCGACAGGGGTTAAGTGGGGCACGGCAGTTTAACGTGTTCTACGGTTTCGGCGATAAATTGTCGGGTGGGAGGTTTCCAATGCAATTTAGGACGAGAGACTTTCTTCCAGCCGCACTCTACCAGGACATCTTCCAATGTCCCCATCTTTACTGTCTCCGCAAAAAATATATCCAAAGCTTCCGTGAAATTCTTCTTGGCTTCTTCAAAAGTTTCACCACAACTGGACAAATCAAGGGCGGGACAGTAGGCGATAAATTGCCGGCCTTCCTTATAGAAACTAATAGATACATTGGTCTCAATATAGTTCATAACTTAATCCTCGGTTAGAGTATAACATAGACATCATGGTTTCTCAATGCATCACTTCTCACCACGGAATCTCTTTACGGTCGCGGAAGAATTTACCGCGGGGGCCTGAATCTGGAAGAGTCGCTAGCCACACAGCGGTGTCTGCCCCTTCTTCGACTGAGCGCGTGGCCTCAGGGCCGCCCATATCGGTTTTCACCCAACCTGGGCACATACTGTTGACCAAAATATTGTCAGCCTTTAATTCCGCCATCAAAATCCGCGTGAGGGCGTTTATGGAAACTTTCGAAAGCCGATATCCTGTGTAACCGCCGCCCATATCGGAAAGTTGTCCCATGCCACTGGATATATTCACGATCCGGCCGTAATTATTTTCTTTCATCAAAGGCACCAAAGCTTGACACAATAAAAGCGGTCCGTAGACATTTGTTTCCATAGTTTTTCGAACCGTTTCAATGTCTAATGTAAAGACTCCGGAAAAATTCACGTCATCTGATTTACGGTCAATGAAAATTCCGGCATTATTAATAAGGACATCGCAGCGGCCGTAGTCCTTCTTTATGTTTTGAGCAAACCGTTGAATACTCGCCGTAGAGGTAACATCGAGTTGTTCGTAGCGGATCGGCATTTCCTTTTTTTGCAACTCTTCACAGGCCTTCAATCCTTTTTTCTCATCCCGGCTGGTTAAAATCACCAGAATATTTTTCTTCTGGGCCATCTGCCGGCAGATCTCAAAACCAATCCCGCGGTTGGCGCCGGTAACAACGGCAATTTTTCCCTGCTTCATTTTGCAACTCCAACAAGGTCCAGGGTCAAATCCACCTCATCATCCAGAAGCATTTGTCCCTTTTCTAGAATCCGATTGTAGGTGATGCCGAAATCTTTGCGATTGATGGCGCCATGAAGAGACAAACGTGCTTGGTTTCCGGTTATTGGCAATAAAGAATACTGAAAACTCGCCGGCTTTGTTTTGCCTTTAATCGTCAAGTCGCCGGTGATTTTATCGCCTTCAATCTTTTTGGAAACAAATTTTGCCGTCGGATACTTTTTCGCGTCCAAAAGTTCTGCCGCTAAAAGATCCACATCGCGCTGGACATTCCGGGTATAAACGCTGGCCACGTCCACCTCCCCCGCCAGGGCGGTTATCTGGGTGTTATCCGCGTTTAATTCCACCTTCCCCTGGAATTGACCAAAAAGACCGCTCACATAACCAGCCAACTCATCAACTTTAAAAAGAACCGTCGAGTGCCGTGGATCAATGGTATACGTGGCGGCGTTGGCTGTCAGGGGGAAAATAAAATTTAAAAGAAATAATAAATAAATTTTCTTCATAACCACTCCTTTATTTTTCCTTTTCCCAATCGTATCTTTTCTTTTCCGTTGTAAAAGGGATCGGTGATTCGGCAATTTTTTCCTGACCGTCTTTACCGACGGCTTTGATACGCACCGCCCAATCGCCTGTGCCTTTATTGACACTCTTATCCGGGATGCGGCATAACCAGCTATTGGCCGCCGCGCTTTTATACGGCCCACCAACTTTCTCCCATTTAGATGGATTTTTTCCCCGGCCCAACTCAACGGTGAATTCTTGAAGATTTCCTTTCACTGTCCCGAAAACATCCACCGACTGAACCTTTTTGTCGACACGATTAACTCGCAGCTCAGACAAACCGACATTCAAAATGCTGCCGGTGTCCACCCGCAAAGCTGCCGCCGCATCCAAAATACCGGCCCCGGTTAATCCATCCCAGCCTTTTTCCTTCATATCCACGGCCGTTGACAAAATAATGTCTTCCAATTGACTGTTGGTGAGTTGCGGATTCTTTGCCAGAAGCAGCGCCGCGGTGGCCGCGACCATCGGCGTTGAAAACGAAGTCCCCGAGGCCTTGGTAAAACGCCTGTCCTTGATCGCCGCCGGACCATCCCATTCGGCATCTTTAGATTGCAAAGAATAAATTCCTTCTCCCGGTGCCAAGAGGGCAATGTTCGGCCCCCAGTTGGAAACGGTGCTTCGCGTCCCTTGATAATCCAAAGCCCCGACAGCGACAACGCCTTTGGCCATGGCCGGACCATACTGAGAAACATGTTCGCCGTCATTGCCGATGGCCACGGCAACAAAAACCCCCCGGCTCCTGGCATAATTCACGGCCAGTTGTTCCAATTGTGATACGCCTTTGGCCCCCAGGGAAATATTCATCACCCGCGCCCCGTGATTAACCGCGTAATGAATGGCGCGGTAAATATTCAAACTGTTGGTCTGTCCTTTTTTGTCCGTGACTTTCAAAACCATGATCTCGGCACCTGGATTGATGCCGGCTATCCCTAATGCATTATTGGACTTGGCGGCAATGATTCCGGCGACAATCGAACCGTGTCCCTTAAAATCTCTTAAATCATTATTTTCATCGAAGAAATTCCAGCCGTGAATATCATCCACGTAACCATTTTTATCGTCATCCATTTTGTTGTCTGGAATTTCTTTAGCATTCGTCCAAACATACTGTGGCGCGTCAGGGTGTTCTATGTCCAATCCGGAATCAATGACGGCCACCAGAACATTCTTCGTTTGTCCGTCAATCACATCCCAGGCGGAGTTGGGATCAGACTTCGGCAGGTATCCGACTTTTCTGATCCCCCATTGGTCCACGATATCGGCGCCAGGGTCCTGGCGCAGGCTGATACTCGAATCGCCGCCGCCCATGGTGCCATCGCCCATTTTAAAACCACTGCCTAACAAAACCTTGGTGAAACTTTTCACCACTCCGCCCGCTTTGCCGCCGGCACTGTTTTTTCCCGATTTAAAATACAAAGGGTCGTTCGGATCGGTTGGCGTAATTTCTTTCTTCGCCAGGATATGCCGTCCGAAAATCGGGTCCTCGATATAAATCAACGCACAACAATGAAAGGGATCAAAAAGAATCTCCACCTTCACTTTATTTTTTAGCTGATGGTTGATACTACTCGCCAATGTGTTCATGTCACCGGGATACATTCCCAGCTGTGGGACCAAAACCGAGGCCGGTTGAAATTTCGAAATAAATTCCACCCATTTATTTTTAATCCTTTCTTCCAATTCATCCGGGGCTTCAACAAGACCCAGGGATTCCGCGAAGCTACCGGAAGAATTGGGAAAAAAATACTGCTGGCTTCTGGATTCAGCTGTCTGGAGATAATCTCTCGTCATATCAGGATAGTCGATGGCCTGCTGACGGGTGACCGAGCCCACGGGAACTCCCGCCGCGTCGAAAATAGCGACGGCCGGTTCTTTATTGACCGTTCCGCTGACAACTAAAGGTCCGCCTAACCCCAAAGCCGCGCCCGGGCCCTGTTCTTCCAAATACTCTCCATTGAAAATTCCCATACCCCAGTGGCTGCCTATCCGTCCGAAATCGAGACGCCCGATCGGCGTTTTGACTTCGGCCCATTGACGCGGTACGGAGAAATCAGCGCCGCCCATTCGCAAATTTCCTTCTATTGCCGAGGAAAGATTTCCCAACTGCTTATCCACTTCCCCGACACGGGTGCGGGCATTGTTTAAAGTATTTTCCGTCATTTCTTTAAGCATGGGATTTTTGGTAACTTCCGGTTTGGTCAAAGCCTTTTCCATATTGGTGATTTGCTCTTGAAGATTAACCTTCTCCTGTTTTAAATCTTCCTGCTGTAATCTCATCGCGGCCAGCTGAGGGTCGGTCTGCGCCGGCGGATCGATCTGCGTCATCCCGCCGCCGTATTTGAAATAATCCAGCGAAAGATTCAACTGTGGGAGATTGAGCATTTCTCCGCCGTCATCCGAACCATTGGGGCCAAACAGCCCGCCCCAGTTCACGCTGTCTTTAACGCGCGATCCCGCCATTTCCTCACCGCCATCGCACATTTGTTCCATCGGCGATTCCATGACTCCGGGATAATTATTCTGATTAACTTGAGCATCCTGGAAATAATTGTAATTGAAAAATACTCTATCCTGCGGCCGCGGTGATTCATTTTCGGCAATTTTAAAAGTAGGCGCGGTTTGAATTTGTTCCGCGGGTATTGGTGAGGTTACTTGTGTTACCGTCTCCTCAGGGACAACAACGGTTGTTTCATCTTTGGGAGGTTCAGGAGAAGTTTGTGTTGAATCCGTTGGTCTCTCAAAACATTTCGAGCACCAAACATTGGCGTCTTTAAGAAAAATATTTTCGCAGGCCATCTGGGCGTTATAGCAGGTGGCGCAATTAGGGAACATCTGATGTTCCTCGCAGGTGGTCGGCTCCTTCCAGTTTTCATTTTCCTGACAATGGGCACATCTTAATCTCAAAGGTTTGTCAATCATCACACAGGTTTCGTTCTCGAAACATGGATTGGGCTCACAACCTTCGGGCATGTCGTAATAGGCGCATCCCTGTTTTTGTTGTTCCCCCCAGTAACACGTATAACATTCGGGGCCTTCCTTGGTGCGCGTCATGGCCATGCAGCGACCGCCGATAGCTTCACAATATTTCTGACATCCCTCGTGGGTAAGATTCGGCGAACAATCTTCTTTTTTCTTAATACACTCAATACACTTTTCGCCAATCTCCGGGACATCGACCAAGCGCCAATCCATTCCCTGTCCGCGGCAAACCGCGGCGCTCACGGCGTAGCCTAAACTCGCGCAGCTTTTTTCCGGCTGACCCGGCGGTGGCGGTTGTGGAGGTACCGGTTGGTTCTTCGGGATACATTTGAAACACTTCTCCATATTCTTGGTCATGGCCCAAGGAACGCATTGGGTTTTCGGATCGGCATTGCACGGGGCGCACTCGACTTCTTTCAATAATCCCATGTCTTTACATTCAGCAATTTTCTCTTCGCATCTGTAACAGTCATTGCCGTCATGGACGCCAACCAAAACGCATTTTTTATCCGGATCAACGCAGGTCTTTTGACAATCCGCCAGCCAGGTTGTTCCGGGCCATTTTTGATTGCAGCGATCGGGACGCGCGACACAATCATAACACTGTTCGCCGCTCCAGGTTTTGCCGCCGACAGTTGTTCCAGTTAAAGGGACCGTCACGCCGGCTTTAACGCATTCGGTGGCCGGATTCGCGTCGCACAGCCAACAATCCCACACATCCATGTATCCTAAATCCGAACAATACTGGTCGCGCGCGCAGGTGTAACATTCCAAATCTTGGCTGGGATCGGTGGGATTTTTACCGGGAAAATCTTTGACCTTCAAGCAACCATACTCGGTGCCTTCGGGACAAATGGCCTGACAGAATTCTTTCGAGACCGTTCCGAATAAATTCTCCGAGCAGGCCTGCGTCTCGGCGTCCTTTTCGGGCGCGGCCGAAATAGATGACTGCGGGAATTGACTCAGGCAAAAAAAACAAAAATACATTAAAGACAAAAAGATGACTTTCGTGATTTTCGACATGCCCTTCTCCTATGTTAAAAATTTTATGCTGGGCAGCTATGAAAACCTTGTCTTAGGAAAGATACTTCTTCTTCAGATAAAGATGCAGGTAACCGATAGCAATGAGGCCCAATCCAATTAAAACGAGCGAGAGCGGCCAACCCAAACTGTTTTCAAAATACTCTATTGTGATCTTAGAAATGTAGGCAACCAAATAAATCGAACCAAAGGTCAGAAAGGATTTGCTTCTAAGATAAACGCTGAGGAAAAGAACGCCGAAAACCAATCCCGGGAACAATAATTCCCAGAGCACATTCTGATGAGGTTTCCAGTCGCCTAAAACCAAGGCTGCTCCCAAAAAATACATGACACCAAAGCCGAGGAGAAATCCGGTTAAGGCGCGATAACGGATTGTAGAAAAATAGTACCCCAAAACTCCATAAGACAATCCCGTAAACAACACACGATAGGCGATAAATTCCCAATCGTAGTTTGGCCGGCCTCCAACAAGATAATCCGTCAAACTGAAAAATAGCCATGTTCCCCAAACCACGCTAAAAAAAACAAAAAGGGTCGTTCGGTACACCCAAAATGACAAAAGATAAGTCGCCACTAAAATGGCGGAAATAAAGCTCTGTAAGCCTGGGGTTCCCACCTCAAACCCGGCGAGATCAAAAGTCACTGAAAGGCCTAACGGCAATACTAACGCCGCAATAAAGTGAAACGCCACGCTTACCTTCTCAAGCCGCTCCTGGCTGTTTAAAATAACACCGGTGATATACGCCGCTATCCCAGAGCCCAGCGTTACCAAAATCTTGGTCAAATCACTGAGAGTGGACCAGCGCTGTGAGATGAGAACAACAATACCCAAAAAGACAATCGCCCCGCCGATATAATAAAGAATATGGGAAATCCCCAAAGGATGCGTGACGGCATCATCGGCACCTGTGTTTGCGCCGGTTTCATAGGCGGACAATACTTCCTCTTTGCTGGCAAGTCCCTTCGCAGCTAAAATCTGAACTTGCCATAAAATTTCTTCTTTTTTCACGCTATTATCACTCATCCAGCCACCCTAAGAAACGCGCCTGCCGATAATAAGTCTTGTCATGCTGCAGGTTCAGTTTTTTACTCGTATTGTGCCCTTGAAGATATATATCGTGGCGGTTCGTCCCTGAATAAAAGAATGGGAAGAAACCATCTCCCCCACTTCCATAAACAACCTCCCAGCCGTCTTTGGATTTCGAATTGGAATTGAGATATAACTGCTGGGCTTCCTCAAAGGTAATTTCTTTGCTCTCGTTGGTTTTTACATCGTGGATAAATATCCGGACAACTCCCGGAGTATAATTGTCTGGGTGTTTGACCTCGCGCTTTCCCAGTCTTCCCTGTTGCACCTCATATTGACGGCCACCCCAATAATCGTCTCCGGAAACATAAAGAAAATTATATTGTGGTTGAGGACTGAATATGGCAGGAACATAAATGCTGAGGGCGACGATGAGAATCATCAAAATCGGAATCGCCAGGCCGACAATCAGTGAGATATTTTTAGGAGGACGCATTGTGAGAAATTATACCAAACATCCCAAATAATACATACGAAATTTCTTTTCCCTTACTCAACCGTTCGTTTCGCCAGTTTTTCCACCCGCATCGTGGTCACAATCGCCATAATGATGGCCAGGCTAAAGACGTAAACTCCGTCCTTTGGCTCAACGTTGGCCAAGGGGCCTAATTTCATGACAACAATGAGAATCGCCACCACAAAAACATCCAGCATGGACCACTTGCCCAGTATTCCCAGCCATTCTAAAAGCCGACGGCGACGGGCTTCATCAAACTTTATCTGCCAGAGAAGCCCGAGCATCACCAGCTTGATTGTTGGAAAAATAACCGAAAAGAAAAAGAGCACGGCGGCCAAGAAATATTCCCGGTCGTGCACAAGGCCAATAATCCCGGTGATGACCGAATATTCGTTTTTCCAAAAAATCATTTTCTCGACCTTCATGACCGGAAGCGATAATCCCACGTACAACAACATCCCAGACAGAACAATCATCAACGGGATATCCCAACGTTTAGGGAAAAATTGTTGGAGAGATGTCGATGCCATAATTTGGGCTTTAAAACCTCAATTGACTTGTTTTGTTAAAATGATATACTTGCCTACAGAATGAGGATAGCCTTTTCACCACATGCTATCCGGCGCTTGCAAGAACGTAACATCTCAAAACAGCAGGTTATCCAGGCACTTCATAAACCCTTCGCGACTCTTCCGACAACGGACAAAAGGCGAAGGCGTATCATGGCTATTATTGACAAACAAACTTTGGATGTTATTTATCTCCCAAGAAAACACGACATCCTTGTCATTACCGTCGCATGGTTAAAAAAAGAGGACAGAAAAATATGCCCATAAAGCAAATCACCATCGATCCCCTGGCCGGGGCCGCCTATCTTAAGATCAAAGAAGGCAAAGTCGCCAAAACCAAGGAATTCTCCGAAGAGGTCTTCCTAGATTTTGATGTACGTAATCATCTCCTCGGTATAGAACTATTAAATCCCTGCTGCGGAACTCTCCGTAAAGTCGCAAAGAAGTATCATCTCTCTATCCTCGATAAAGCCGCTTCGCCGTTGGAAAAAATTCTGCACATTGCGTAGAACCTATCGATTTTCTCATGTCCTCTATTTAGGCACTTGGTACTTCTCTCGTTTATACGATATCAACAAATTTAACTTGTGTTATTTTCCCATTACATGGAATGCGAAAGTAAAAAGCATTCGTGTGGATATCCTTGAACTCATTTACAAATTCAATAAAGAGGTATTCTTCATCAACCACATGACTCTCGAAATTCAGCAGTACCTGTCGAAATCTCTCTCGAAATTTTACCGATTGCTCCTTGCGACCAATCTGGTAAATTATAACCTTCACAATACATTTTACATCCATGAGCTTATAAAAATCTTCCTCAACATCTTCCAATCGCCCCTTATGATCTTCCCGCCCCCATTCACACTCAAGACCTAAAATTAATTTTCTATAGCAACCTTTGAATTCCTCTGCCCAAACGAGATCCAACAAATATTCGCCCGCGTTAATACTAGAATAAATTTTATATTCGTTGGAGCCCTTGTTAAAAAATATTTCTTTAATGCCTTTCGTCCATTCTCTATAGCTCAATTTACTTAGATCACATCCCATTTTTTGCTGTTCTTCAATGAAAGCCTTTAATCCTTCTTTAAATGTGGAATAAACCCATTGTGCACTTACCATTGAGTTCTCCCTTTCTGATTCTTTCTCCCCCTCAAATAATCCTTGATTACTTGCCTATGATCAAACGCATAATCCAATTTCAAAAGGTCCTTATACGGAACGACCTTTAATCCTTTGGCGTCGTCGCCGAATTTGGGGCGGCCGACACCTTTGGCGATAAAAACGGTCGTGATCGTAGGAAATCGCGGGTCGCGTTTGGGGTCGGAATAAGTTTTTAGCTGACGAACGTTTACCAGTTTCATATTTGTTTCTTCTTTGGCTTCGCGGACAACGGCTTTTTCCAGACTTTCACCATAATCAACGAATCCTCCGGGAAGCGCCCAGCCGTACGGCGGATTGGAGCGTTCGATTAAAATGATGCCTTCCTTTAATTCGATAATCGCGTCCACCGTCACATACGGCCCCCAGCCTAAATCGTTTTGTAAATGATTAATGTAACCACGAATAGTTTTATCGAACACCTCAAATGTATTACGGTCGGAAACGGAAATAACGATCTCTTGAGGCGCCTTCTCTTGACGGCCTAATTTCACAATCTCCTGCGCCAAAATTTTGGCCGCGCCGATTAGGAGAAAATTTCCATCGGCATAATCCGCAACTGCCACAGTGATGGATTTTAATGGACGCTTTAAGACCAAAGCCTGCGTACAAGCTTGACGGAATTTACGTTCTTTAATTTTGACGTCCGTTGCCGTTATATTCAAAAAAATAACCCGCGTAGCTTTGCGACTCACAACATCAGCACAGGTGATTCTGAGTTCAGTATTTCTGACTTTCATATTCTACTTATTCCCTTTGGGATCTAACGTCTCAAACAATTCTTGCTCAAGCTTTCTTAAAGAATAATCCTTCCCATGTTTAAAATCTTTGAAAGCCTTCCAGAATCTTATAACCCTTGGTTTCCACCATGGGACAAAAATAATAACCATGGGGTTATATTCTTCGGCTTTTTCGACACGACTCCTGACACCACTACGATGAAGAAATATCTCACGGGCTAACCGATTCGTATCCCAAGAACAGTCGTTTCTCTTTGACCAATTGATAACAAATGCATAAAGAGATACCCTGGGAAACCAGTTAGTTTCAATGTATTCCTTCCAATTCGGACTATCAGAGTACACCAGAACCGCATATTTTTTCTTTGGGTACCAAATAATTCTCACAAGCAGACAAAAAATTAATGCTTTTATTAACCAAAAAATTCCATAAGCAATGAGATAAGCGAATACCCCGAGAACAACCAGACCTAGAAGAATAAGGGTACCCAAGATGAATGTTCCTGCTAAACCGACTAATCCAAAAAAATCCATCACGATTCCTTCTCGTTTGCTTTTGATCCTTTATGTGCTATCTCCTGGGCTAACTTTAGGGCTTCTTGTTTTGTTTTAATCTTTTCCATCACCTGCTTCTCTTCGACTTCACGAAGAATCTTCCCAAATAAAGGCGACGGCTTTAGTTTAAGCCGGCGGATCAAATCGTTACCGTCAATCAAACGCACGAAAGGTTCTTTCTTTTGTTCCTCGAGATATTGACTAACCAAACTTTTAACGATTTTCTCATGATGTTGCTGGTCCTCTTCGGTGGTCATCGGTCCGCGGGTGGATCTTTGGTCGGCCAAAGACAAAAACAGAACACTTAAAGCCTCGTCTTTGGTATCGCGGAAATACCGGAATATCGAGCGGCGACTCGGGTTTTTAAAATTTGATAGATATCCCGGCCGCAGATGCCAGTAGACCAGATCTTCCAAGGCATAGCGTTCTTTCGTGGATAATTTAAGCATCTTGGCGATCTTGCGAACGATGATTTTACCGACCCGCTCATGACTGTGAAAGGAAGTCTTGCCGTCCTCAATTTTTTTGGTGTCGGGTTTGCCGATATCGTGCAGCAAGGCCGCGAGTTTCATGACGGCGAAACGCTTGTGCCCGCCGCCCAAATCTTCGTTAAGATATTTTTGGATATCCGTATCGTCTTTCACTTCCTTAAAAACTCCCTCGAGCTGGACAACCGTTTCCAGCGAATGCGGCCAGACATTGAGGTGATGATACGTCCCTTGAGTGACTTTAAACATCACGCTGACTTGAGGAATAATTTGTTCCAGAAGACCGATCCTATCCATGGCTTTAAGATTTTCGGCGGTACGCTCGCTGGAAAGGATCTTGAACAATTCTTCGCGGATTCGTTCATAGGAAATATCTCTTAGCAGGTGCAGATCTTTTTTGATTTGAGCTAAAGTCTTTTTGTCGATAGAAAATCCCAGCAGGGCTTTGTGGCTGAAGGCGCGCACCACGCGCAAGGGGTCGTCTTTAAAACCGCGCGCGGAAACCATTTTGATTTTTTTGGTTTGAATGTCCTTTACGCCGCCGTAAAGGTCGACTATGTTAAGACGATTCAGCCATTCTACGTCATTGCGAGGAGCTTCTAAATTTTTATTAGGCGACGAATCAATCTTTAATTGAGATTGCTTCGCCCCTTTGGGGCTCGCAATGACAAGATCCACACACAACGTATTAATCGTAAAGTCGCGATGAAACAAATCTCCTTTCAACGTTTTGTCACGGAAATCGGCGAAATCGTAAATAAAAAATTTTCCCTCTTTACGCTTAACGATTCGAGCGCAGCCATGTTCTTTATCCAGCAGCACATAACTTCCCCTGATTTGATCGGCAAATTGACGGGCGACTTTAAGAGCGTTTTTAGAAACGGCAAAATCAAAATCACAGCACGGACGATTTAAAACAGAATCGCGCAACGCACCGCCCACGAGATAAACCGAAACCTTATTCTTCCTGGCCAGGGTTTGGATAATTGAGAGAGGGATCTGCTCTAAGAGAGCGCTGAGTGGTGGGAAGACAGATGGCATATCCTTCAAGACACAAGACACAAAGACACACGACACATGTTAAAACAATTCTGGCTTGTGGCCTGTGTCTTGTGTCTGGTGACCATTTCGTTTTTTATGACTTTGTAATCGCCGTTTTATTTAAAACTTCTTCTTCCACAAAGATCGGGGCATCGGCCCGGACCGCCAGGGCGATCCCGTCGGACGGCCGGGAATCCACCGTGCGCGTTTTTCCGTCGGAGGCTTTGATGACCAATTTGGCATGAAAAGTATTGTCAACTAATTTATCGATGACCAATCGCTCGAGTTGGGCATCCAGCTCTTTGATGGTGGAAGCCAGCAGGTCGTGCGTAAGCGGTCTTTGGACCTCGATCCCCGAGAGTTTCATTTTAATACTAGAGGCCTCCAGAAAACCAATCACGATGGGGAACTGCCGGGAACCGTTTTTTTCTTTAAGAACAATAATCTGGTCCTGTCTTTTTTCGTCAATGATGATTTTACTAAGCTCGACTTCTACCATAGTTGTGTCCTTTTGTATCCTTCTTTTCTTTATCTAACATATATCGCAATTCACTCATGAACTGATTCACATCTCGAAACTGTCTATAAACGGAAGCGAAACGGACATAGGCGATTTCATCTAAAACCATTAATTTTTCCATCAACAATTCGCCGATATCTTTGGCGGCGACCTCTCGGTCGTACTTTTTCTGAAGCGTCCGTTCGACCTGCGTCGTCAACTCTTCAATTTTATCAATACTCACCGGACGCTTCTCGCAGGCCTTGATAATGCCGGCAATGATTTTTTTGCGGTCAAACGGCTGGCGGCTGCTGTCGCGCTTGATCACCATTAAAGGGACCTGCTCGACATACTCGTAAGTCGTGAAGCGCTTTTCGCATTTCAGGCATTCACGGCGCCGGCGGATCGAACTGCCGTCAGTGTTTTCACGCGAATCCACGACTTTGGTTTCTTTATAAGAACAAGCTGGGCATTTCATATGTAAGTGTTAAGTGTTAAGTGTTAAGTGTTAGGTTAACACCTAACACCTGACACTTAACACTCATTAATATTAATTCCTCGCCAATCCTTTATACAACGGAAACTTCTTCGTAATCTGTCCGACTTCTTTTCTGATTTTATCCAATCCTTTTTTATCTTCGCGATGCGTTATTGCCCGGTCAATGAGCGCGGCGATTTTTTTCATCTCCCGTTCTTTCATCCCGCGGGCGGTCAGTGCCGGTGTGCCTAAACGAACCCCGCTGGCCACCATCGGCGGCTGCGGATCATAAGGGATGAGATTTTTGTTCACCGTGATTTTGACCTCATCTAAAACATGGGCGGCGTCCTTGCCAGTGATATTTTTCGGACGCAAATCAACCATCATCAAATGATTATCCGTGCCGCCGGAAACAATACGAAAGCCTAAACCGGTTAAGCACTCCGCTAATATCTTTGAATTCTTAACAATCTGGATCTGATAGCGTTTAAAGCTTGGGCTTAAGGCCTCTTTAAGAGCGACGGCCTTGGCGGCAATGACATGCATCAAGGGTCCGCCTTGAATACCGGGAAAAACCGTCACGTCAATCTTCTTGGCAAAATCCTGCCGGCATAAAATCATTCCAGCCCGTGGGCCCCGCAGGGTTTTATGCGTTGTCGTCGTGACAAATTCCGCGTAGGGAACAGGGTTGGGATGCAATCCCGCCGCCACCAAGCCGGCAATGTGCGCCATATCCACAAAAAGATAAGCGCCGATACGGTCGCAAATTTCCCGGAATTTAGAAAAATCAATCGTCCGGGAATAGGCTGAAGCGCCGGCTAAAATCATCTTCGGTTTGTGCTCTTCGGCCAATCGTTGAATCTCATGGTAATCCAATTGCTCGGTTTCCTTGTTCACGCCATAGGGAACGATTTTGTACGTCCTGCCGGAAAAATTGAGTTTATGGCCGTGCGTCAAATGACCGCCGCAAGCTAAGTCCATGGCCAAGACCGTATCCCCGGGCTGCAAAGCCGCGTAATACACGGCCATGTTCGCCGAGGACCCGCAATGGGCCTGGACATTGACATGTTCGGCGCCAAAAATCCTTTTGGCCCGTTCGATGGCCAACCGTTCAACCACATCGACATTTTCGCAGCCGCCGTACCAGCGCGCGCCCGGATACCCTTCGGCGTATTTATTCGTCATCACACAACCCTGGGCTTCCAAAACCGCCTCCGAAACGAAATTTTCCGAAGCAATCATTTCCAGATTATCGTTCTGCCTTTTGATCTCATTGACAATGGCTTGGTAAACTTGTTTGTCCGTTTTCTTTAGATGACGCATGTTACCCCTTTCGATGGATGCGGTAGGGGCAACCCTCGTGGTTGCCCATTTGCAAACGGGTCGATACCTGCCTCACCGGCAGGCGGGCAAGGTCAACCCCTACAATTATTTTCGAGCCATCATTTCTATTTTTTTGATTTGATTAATCCGTCGCACATGGCGCCCACCTTCAAAGGATGTCTTCAACCAAACGCGCACAATTTCTAAAATTTCTTTTTGTGAAACGAATCTTGAACCAACGATTAAAACATTGGCGTCATTATGACTCCGGGACAAAACCGCCGCCTGTTTGTTATAACAAAGGGCTGCTCTTACCCCAGGAACTTTATTGGCCACAATCGAATGACCAATACCGGTCAGGCACACCAAAATCCCACGGGCGCCTTTATTTTCGGCAACGCCTTTGGCCACCTGATAGGAAAACTGCGGATAGTCGCAACTGATATCCTTGCGGTGCGTGCCCACGTCAATTGCGCGGTACCCCTGCTCGGTCAAGTACTCGGATACTTTATTTTTCAAACGGTATCCGCGATGGTCAGCCCCGATAAAAATCCTCAAATCAGCTGGACGACCTTTTCGATTATTTCCTTGATTGTGATGATGCATTCTTCGTAAACTTCTTTCGGTTTGCCGATAGGATCAGAAATATCCAAAGAAATTCCTGAGCCCGAAGACATTTTGGCAAATTCCTTTAAAAGGTAAACCCTTTTCTCAACCGTTGGGCAGATATCCAAAATCTGCCGGCGATGCGTCTGCGTCATGACTAAAATCAGATCCGCTTTCTTCAACATCGTTCGGTTGACCGGCTGAGAACGATGCATCGTGGCATTGATGCCTTCTTTTCTTAAAACCTCAAGCGTTTCCGAACTGGCCCCCATCGTCACATAAGCGCCGGTACCGGCGGAAATCACTTGCACGTCCTTTCTGTCCCCCAACATCCGCTTCATCAAATATTCCGCCATCACCGAACGGCAGCTGTTCCCGGTACACACAAAAAGCACGACCTTTTGCTTAACGACCCGCTCAATTTCTTCCGAAGTTATCGGCCCCTGACGAATAATTTTACGGTCGGGCGCAGTTAAGTCTACCACCGTTGAGGATTGCCCCACCGTCACGGAACCGCCATCGATGGCCATGTCCACCAAACCGTCCAAATCATTTAAGGCCTCTTGGCAAATCAATGGCGGCGGATTGCCTTCAAGATTTGCCGACGGCGCGGCAATCACGCATTGCGACTGGTAAATCAAATTAAGCGCGATCAGATTATTGGGCATCCGGATACCGACGGTTTGTCCGGGCTCTTTGCCAGTCATCACGATGGTCAATGGCCCTGGCCAAAATTCATCGATAAGTTTATAGGCAGAGATATCCGCACTGTCGGACAAGAGATCCACGAATTCTTTTCGAGCGATCAAAACCGCGAAAGGTTTGTCCTCGGCGCGTTTCTTGACTTCACGCAGCCGTTTGAGGGCTTTGGCGTTCGTATAATCGGCCGCGATCCCGTACACTGTTTCCGTCGGAAAAATCACCAGTCCGCCCTGGCGGACAATTTTAGCGCACTGGATAACGCGGTCAACTTCGGGAAAAATCGGATCAATGGTTAAAATCTTTGTTTTCAAATCTCGACCTTTGTCGCCTTGATCTTCTCAGCCTGTTTCCTTTTGTAGTCCTCCAATTTTGATCTTAACGTGGAATCGTTTAATCCTAAAATTTTTAAAGCCAGAAAACCGGCATTCTTAGCTCCACCCTTGCCGATGGCCACGGTCGCAACCGGTATTCCGGCGGGCATTTGTACCGTTGACAACAAGGAATCCATTCCGTTGAGAGCGGTCGTTTCAATGGGGACGCCAATGACCGGGATGGACGTGTGCGCGGCCACCACTCCCGCCAAAGCCGCCGCCCCGCCGGCGCCGGCGATGGCGACTTTTACCCCGCGCGATTCCAGTGCCTTGGCATATTCGGCGGTTTCATCCGGTGTGCGATGCGCTGACAGGACTTTCACCTCACACGGGACATCAAACTCTTTAAGTATTTTTGCCGCCTCGCCCATGGTGGGTAAATCCGATTCGCTGCCCATAACGATGGATACTACGGGAGTTTTCATAGACAATCTCCAATGTAATTACAAGATGAATAGAAAATAAAAAAACAAAACGGGTGCTAAAATCGCAACTCTAAACTCACCGACGTGTCGAACTCATGTGCTTCAACGCCTTGGCGCCAATGTCTCGACGAAAAAAACAACCGTCAAACTTGATTTTTTCCACGCTATTATAGACATTTTCTATCGCCCCTTCAATATCGTTTCCTAAGCTTGTCACGCCCAACACGCGCCCACCGGAAGTCAAAATCTTTCCTTCTTTTTTTTCTGTTCCCGCATGAAAAATAATGGTATCGCGGACAGAAGCCGCCGCATCCAGCCCGGTGATTTCCTTGCCTTTCTCATAAGTCTTCGGATACCCGCGAGAACTCATCACCACGCAAACGCATGCCCGTGTTTCCCACTCGATTCGAATTTTATCCAGTGATCCTTCTAAACTGGCAAAGATAATATCCAATAAATCGATTTTAAGCCGTGGAACGATCGCCTGCGCTTCCGGATCGCCAAAACGAACGTTAAATTCCAAGACATTGATTCCAGTTTCGGTGATCATCAATCCGGCGTAAAGGATCCCCCGAAAAATATTTCCTTCCAGTTCCATGCCGCGAATGGTCGGAGCGATAACACCCGTGGCAATCGTCTGCAAATAATCCACAGATACAATCGGCGCTGGAGAATACGCCCCCATGCCACCGGTATTGGGACCGATATCACCATCGAAGATACGTTTATGATCCTGCGAAGTTTCCAGAATCTGAAAATGTTTGCCATCGCTGACGGCTAATATCGAAACCTCTTCCCCTTTTAAGAACTCCTCGATGACCACCTGATTCCCAGCCTCTTTGTAAATCTTTTCCACCATAATTTCATCAAGCGCGCGGTCGGCTTCTTCTAAATTCTGACAGACCACGACCCCCTTGCCAGCGGCCAGGCCATCAGCTTTGATGACCGCCGGGTAGCGGATCTTGGCTAAAAATTGTTTGGCCTCACTGAAATTATCAAAAGTTTTGAAATTCGCCGTTGGAATCCCATGACGATGCATGAATTCCTTGGCAAAAACTTTGCTGCCCTCTAATTGAGCGGCCTGCTTGCTGGGTCCAAATATTCTTAACCCCACCTTCTCAAATTCATCCACAATGCCGGCCACCAAGGCGATTTCAGGTCCGACAATGGTTAAATCAACCATTTCTTTCAAAGCGAACTGGAGAAGACCCCCGACATCTTCCGGCTTAATATCGATACATTGGGCTATTTCGGATATCCCGCCATTGCCGGGGGCACAAAAAATTTTTTTGACATGCGGACTTCGTTGCAATTTCCAGACCAGGGCATGCTCACGGCCGCCTGCGCCAACAACCAGTACTTTCATAAACCATCACCTTTCATTGTGTAGAAGTAATTCTTCCTGCCGACAGGCAGAAAATTGCCTTTACCGAAAAATAATCTTTTTTTCCCGATCAGAAACGACAGATCCGATTTGCCAGCATTTCATCCGTAAACGGGATAAATGACTCATCACTTTCGAAACAACTTTTCTGTCGACCGCCAAGACTAAACCGATTCCCATATTAAGCGTTCTAAAGATTTCAGACTCGGCTATTCTACCTTTTTTTTGAATCATTTGAAATATTTTTGGCACTGGCCAGCTTTCCCTCTCAATTGCGGCGCATTTGCCCTCGGAAATAATCCTGGTCAACTTTTCGTAGAATGCCCCGCCAGTGATATGCGCGATCCCTTTAATATCGAAACGCCCCAGCAAATCTAAAACTTCCTTCACGTAAATCCGAGTCGGCCGCAATAACTCTCCGGCTAATTTTTTCTGTTCAATTGTTGAAAAAACTTTTCTGACCAAAGAAAAGCCGTTGGAATGAAGGCCATTGGAAGCTAAACCAATTAAAACATTTCCCGTCTGAACTCTTGAGCCGTCGATGATTCTATCTTTCTCCACAATGCCTATGGCAAAGCCCGCCAGATCATAATCATCCGTTTTATACATTCCCGGCATTTCGGCCGTCTCACCGCCAATCAAAGCGCAACCGGCCTCCTTGCAACCAGCGGCAATTCCCTTGACCACTTCCTTAAGAACATTTGGCTTTAACTTCCCGCAGGCAATGTAATCCAAAAAGAACAATGGTTTGGCCCCCACACAAAGTATATCATTGACATTCATCGCCACCAAATCGATGCCAACAGTGTCGTGTTTATTCACCAAATTCGCGAGCAAGAGTTTTGTACCGACACCATCGGTCGAGGAAACCAAAACCGGATTTTTGAATTTCGTTTTATCCAGTGCGAATAGACTTCCAAAACTCCCTTTACGTTTAAGGACACCGGAAACCGATGTCGCCTTCACCAGCCCTTGAATCGAATCCACAAACACATTAGCTTTCTTGACATCGACTCCACTGGATTTGTAAGTTATTGACTTTTGCATATTTCTCTGCTTGGCTTTGAAAACAAAATTAAGAATATTATTAAATCAAAAATAGGAAACAACAAATCCAATTTCGTTTGGTTAGAATAAAATAAATCGAGCATATCCGTTAAACAAATAAAACCGAAAAAAATTACTGCTGCAAAACGCCCTTTCGACTTCAAACGGTATAACTGGACTGTTGTATACGGTCCAACGATTGCCACAAAAATTCCACCACCCAATACCGTATAACCAAGCCATCCCCATTTTCAATAACTGTCATACGTTTTGGGTTTGACAGTTATTGAAATTAAAAGTAAAGTCCAAAAAGCATAAATACCACATATAACGGCAATTATTTTAATCAATATCTTCATCCTGACAATCTCTCTCTCACGTACCTTATTCCATTCTCAAAAATCTTCGCGCCGTCACCATAATCGGACTTCCTTTTTAATCGAGTCCAAAAAGGGTGTTGAGTAAAAACAAAATGGCGTTCCGGATGCGGCATCAGTCCTAAAACACGGCCGCTTCTATCACAAATGCCGGCGATATCTTCGATTGAACCATTAGGGTTCTCCGGATAAATCGGTTTATTACCCAACGCGTTACAATAACGAAAAATAATTTGATGATGATCCGTAAGTTCCGTCAAGACCCGATGATCCTTGGGAATAAATTTCCCTTCACCATGTGCTACCGGTAAATAAATCGGAGAGCTAATCTCTTCCGTCCAGACGCATCGACCCTGGGGTTTAAGATGAATCCAACGATCTTCGAATTTCCCGGAATCATTGAACATCAAGGTGACATTCTGACGGAAATTTCCCTCGCCGCTGGTTTCCCCCGGCAAAATACCCGCCTTGACTAAAATCTGAAACCCGTTACAAATCCCGATAATGAGTTTACCGTCCTTTAAAAACTTTCTCAACTCCTCGCCTAATTTCAGGCGCAACTCATTAGCCAAAATTTTTCCGGCGGCAATATCATCACCGTAACTAAAACCACCGGGCAAAGCCAAGATATGATAATTTTCAAACCTTTCTTCACCGCTAAAAATTCGGTTGATATGAACAAATTTGACCTTAGCCCCGCAGCTCTCAAAGGCAAAACCCGTTTCCTGATCGCAATTGGTCCCGGCCGTCCGCAAAATGATAACTTTAACTTCTTTTGCCATTGCTCTTGTTACGATTGTTATAAAACTTCTTTACCACCTTGACCACATCCGCGGGCGTATCGACCACCTGAAAGATGTCTAAATCTTCTTTATCGATACAACCTTCTTTCAAAACGGTCTTCTCCATCCATTCCAAAAGCCCTTTCCAATACTTTGAGCCGAAAACAATGACCGGAAAACTTTCCATGCGTTTGGTCTGGATAAGCGTGATACTCTCCGAGAATTCATCCAAAGTCCCGTAACCGCCGGGAAAAATGACGAAGGCCGAGGCATATTTTAAAAACATTACTTTCCGGCAGAAAAAATAATGAAAATTCAAAAGGGTGGTAATGTAAGGGTTTGGAACCTGTTCAAAGGGAAGATCAATGTTTAGCCCGACAGATTCGCCGCCGGCCCGTTTGGCGCCTTTATTGCCAGCCTCCATAATGCCAGGCCCGCCGCCAGTCATAATCGCGTAACCTTCTTTGGCCAAAAGATACGCCGTCTCTTCCGCCAGGCGATACATTTTATGATCCCGTCTAATCCGGGCAGAACCAAACATGGTCACGGCCTTGCCGACCTTAGAAAGCACGTCAAACCCATCGACAAACTCCGCCATGATCCGAAAAACCCGCCACGGGTCTTCCATGCTCAAATCTTCTCTGATCTTTCTTCTATTTTTCATCTCCGGTCTCCAATTACCATCTTAAAGTTTCCTTCCATGCTTCCTTGAGCATATGAATGTTAGTTTGCACGCACCTTTTTCCGTCTAAACCATTAATAACAAAATCTTCTCTCCCCTGGACACTTCCTATCAAACCATAAGAAATCCCTTTAAGCAAACGTTCAAATTCTTTTTTTCTTGTCGGCGCAATTTCCACTATAAACCTAGAATTTGACTCCGAAAATAGCACAAAATCATTCCTCTTGATCCCGCGATAGGGGACTTCCTTTAACGAAACCTTCACGCCTAATTCACCGCTAAAAGCCATTTCGGCTAATGCCACAGCCAATCCGCCTTCGGAACAATCATGAATGGATGAAATCAATCCACCGGAAACAGCTTTTGAAATCGCTTCAAAAATCTTCTTTCCCTTCTTTGCATCAACTCGCGGAACGCGATTGCCTAAAACATCAAAAGTATCAAAATAAATAGAACCGCCCATTTCATCCTGCGTTGCCCCAACAACATAAAGAAGATTTCCGTCTTCCTTTAAATCCATGGTCACGGTCTTACGGACATCATCAAGGACACCAATCGCCGAAATCAATAAAGTTCCCGGAATCGGCAGGGATTTCCCATGAACCGTGTATTCATTGTAAAGACTGTCTTTGCCTGAGATAAAAGGTACGCCATAGTCTAAAGCAAATTTGTAGCAACCTTCGGCGGCGCGGACCAGACTTCCCAGACGATCGGGTTTATCCGGGTTGCCCCAGCAAAAATTATCGAGAATGGCGATGCGCTCTAAACTTCCTCCCACCGAGATAATCTGGCGAATGACTTCATCAATACAGCTGGCAGCCATCCAAAACGGATCGATCATTCCAAAACGTGGATTTATTCCGTTAGCGACAGCAATTCCTTTCGTGGAATTGAGTTTAGGTTTGATAACGCTCGCGTCCGATGGCCCATCGCAATGGACACCGACCAAAGGTTTAATCACGCTCGCCCCCTGAACCTCATGGTCATATTGACGAATCACCCATTCTTTGGAACAGACATTGTAGTGAGAAAGCGTTTCTGTCAATTTTTTGTTTAAATTCTTTGCGACAGCGATGCGCGGCTCTTTTATCTTTGAACTCACCCACACGGCCTCTTTCGTCGGCATGGGAACGCCTTCATGCAAAAATTCCATGTCCAAATCACAAACCTGACAGCCGTGAAAAAATAATTCCAAACGTTTCGAATCGGTAAACTCCCCGATGACGGAGGCCTCGACATTTTCCCTTCTAAAGATATCCAAGAGCTCTTCTATATTCTTTTTGGGAACGGATAAAACCATTCTTTCCTGCGATTCCGAGATCCAGATTTCGACGTAACTTAATCCCGCATATTTTAAAGGGGCCTTTTCTAAATCCACCCGGCAACCTAAATCTTTTCCCATTTCACCGATGGCACTGGAGAATCCACCGGCCCCGCAGTCGGTCACGCAGGAAAAAAGATTTTCATCCCGCGCCTGCAAAAGACAATCCAGGACTTTCTTTTCCTGAATTGGATGTCCGATTTGAACCGCTCCGGAAGAAATCACTTCCGACTCATGCGTCAGTTCCCCGGAAGAAAATGTCGCACCATGAATACCGTCTCGGCCGGTTCTCCCACCCACCGCCACAATAAGTTCTCCAGTACGGGCCACTTTCTTGACTCTATTTCTTGGCAGCAATCCAACCGTCCCACAATAAACCAAGGGATTGCCGACAAACCGCTCATCGAAAAGGATAGCGCCGTTAACAGTCGGGATTCCCATTTTATTACCGTAATCGCGAACACCGCTGACGACACCTTTCATCACGCGTTTGGGATGAAGTGTCCCCTTTGGCAAACGGCTCAACGGTAAATCCGGCGGCGCGAAACAAAACACATCCGTGTTACAAATCGGTTTGGCGCCAAGGCCAGTGCCCAATGAATCCCGAATCACCCCGCCGATACCGGTGTTAGCACCACCGAAAGGCTCCAGCGCGGAAGGATGATTATGCGTTTCGACTTTGAAACAGACATTCGAATCTTTATCAAATTCAATCACTCCGGAATTATCGTGAAAAACCGACACGCACCATGATTTATCCAACTCATTTGTAACTTTCATAATCGTGGATTTGAGAAGGCTTCGGATCAACTTTGTTTTCTTCTTGCCGTTGTCACTATATTGATAACGAATATTGCCGCGAAACGTTTTGTGATTGCAGTGCTCGCTCCAGGTCTGGGCGATGGTTTCCAATTCGCAATCTGTTGGATTTCGTCCCGCTTTCTGAAAATACCTCTGAATTGTTTTCATCTCTATGACATTCAGGAAAAGTTGTCCCCGCCGGCTGATTTCCAGCAATTGTTCGTCATTGACCTTAAGCATTTCGACCATGACCACATCAAAATTTTTTAAGTCTTTGCCAGCGGAGGAACTTTTAAGGAGAGAAGAAGTATGATCAGCAACGTGCTGGATAAGTTTATTGGCTAAAACCTTCTCAACGATAATGGTTATCTCCCGATCGGAAATTTCACCATGAAGTAAATATTTTTTGGCGGTGCGAACCGAACGGACATTCATTATCCCTAAATCTCGAATACCTTTAAGGGTGGACTCTTCAACCGGGTCCATCACACCGGGATTATAGGCGATTTCAATTTCCCGAAGATTTTTGGAATTTTTCGAAAGGTATTTCTGAGCGGAGCGAAAGGAATAATCCTGGATGATTTCGTCGGCTAATAATTCCTGGCAGATTTTCTCGATTTCATCTTGTCGAAGGTCACCCGCGATTAAGAAAACCTGGGTAACGTTGACTTCCTTAACGGAACGAATACCTAAATCCAAAATATCCTTGCTAATGCCCGCACCAGCGGCATCAAAGATACCTGGTTTATCTTTTATTTCAACGCGCCAGACCATGTGAGTAGGATTAAAAAATGAAGGATTAAAAGGTATTTTTGAAAAATTTATTGACTTACCCTGGCCAGAACTTCCTGGTAGGCCTCTTCAATGCCACCTAAATCTCTTCTGAAGCGATCTTTGTCCATCTTCCTACCGGTGCCTTTTTCCCACAACCGGCAAGTGTCCGGAGAAATCTCATCGGCGAGGATTGTCTTTCCCTTAAACTTACCGAATTCCAATTTAAAATCAATGAGGTCTAAGTTAATCGCCCCGAAAAAATCCTTCATCAAATCATTTATCTTAAAAGTAAATTTCTTGACTGTCTCAACATCTTTATCTTCGACCAGCTTTAAAGCGCGGATGTGATACTCGTTTATTTGGGGGTCGCCCAAACCATCATTTTTATAACAAAACTCTAAGATGGGACAGGCCAAGAGCGTTCCTTCTTTGATGTTCAGCAGTTTTGTTAAAGAACCGGCAGCCACGTTTCGGATGATGACTTCCAAAGGAAAAATTTCGACTCTTTTGACCAGCATTTCGCGGTCATTTAAAATTTTTTCAAAGTGGGTGGGAATACCCTGGGCTTCCAAAAATTCAAAAATCTTCGTGGAGATCTTATTGTTGATGATGCCCTTGTCCTGAATCGTCCCTTTTTTGGCGGCGTTAAAAGCCGTGGCATCATCCTTAAAGTATTGAATCAAATAATCCGGAGAATCCGTTTCATAAAGAATCTTAGCCTTGCCCTCGTAGATTTGTTTTGCCTTTTTCATCATTAAATCCCCACCTTTTTAAATATTCGATCGCGATGACGAATATAAAATTTAATGTCAAAACACATGTCAATCTCGGCTGGCTTTAAATATTTGCGGACCCGTCGGTCATGACAAAGGACCTCTTTGAAATCCGATGTCTCCTGCCAGACCTGCATGGCACAGCCCTGAATCATATTATACGCCTCATCTCGGGTCAGGCCTTTGTTCATCAATTCCAGCAAAACGCGCTGAGAATGAATAAGCCCCTTGGTCGTGGCCAAATTATTAATCATATGCTTAGGATAAACTAAAAGGCCTTCTAAAATCGGGGTAAATTTATTAAACATATAATCCAAGGCGATGGTGCTGTCAGGCAAAATAATTCTTTCCGCGGAGGAATGGCTAATATCGCGCTCATGCCAAAGATTGACGTTCTCAAAAGCCGCCTGGGAATTGGCCCTCAGAATTCTGGCTAAGCCTGTGATTCTTTCTAAGGTAATGGGATTTCGTTTATGAGGCATGGCGGAAGAGCCCATTTGTCCCTTAAAAAACGGCTCTTCTACCTCTAAAACCTCTGTTTTCTGTAAAAGCCGAATCTCGATAGCAAATTTACTTAGAGTAGAACCAATCAAAGCCAAGGTGCTGACAAAATGGGCGTGAAGGTCTCTTTGAAGGATTTGCGTGGAAATATTAGCCGGCTTTAAACCCAACTTTTCACAAACATATTCTTCAACAAATGGATCAATATTGGCGTAAGTTCCAACGGCACCAGATAATTTACCATAACGGATATTTTCTTTGGCCTGTTCCATGCGGGTTAAGTTACGCATCATTTCATCATACCAGACCGCCAGTTTCAGACCGAATGTGGTCGGTTCGGCATGAACACCATGGGTGCGGGCCACACAAACGGCATCTTTATATTTTCGGGCTTTAATTTTAAGAACGTTAAGTAATTTTTTAATATCCGCGATCAAAATATCGCTGGCTTCAACACACTGCATGGAAAGGGCGGTATCCAAAAGATCCGATGACGTGAGACCCCGGTGTAAATATTTTGCCTCAGGACCCAAACTTTGACCAACGTTCACAATAAAAGCGCCAACATCGTGCTTTGTCTTTTCCTCTAAAAGTTTAACCTGTTCTATATCAAAACTGGCCTTCTTTTTGATTTTTTCCATGGCTTGCTTAGGGATCGTTCCCAATTTCGTCATAGCCTCACAGGCCAAGACTTCGATTTTAAGAAAAATATCCAGTTTATGATTCTCAGACCAGATATTTCCCATCTTGGATAACGTATAACGGTCAATCATTCCTAACTCCTTTAATCATAATTAATTATTAAATAAAATTTTTAAGGTTAACGCAGAGCTGTACTATATCAAAAATCATTTTCAAGGTCAAACAAAATTCCAATATTTTTGAAAAAAATAACTGCTTTAGAATCATAACCTACTGTAAATATTAAGGATAGAACTAATCAAGGGGATACAAAGAAGTGTCTATTGTGGGGATTCAAGACTTTGCATCTTATTCTGGAAGTACTGAAGGGTGGCCTCCATGCTTTCCTGGGTGACCAGAGGGGTTACCTCCAATAATTTCTGTCCGCCCTTACTATTATAGAAATCAACGAGCTGTTGCAATTCATCCTGCTCAAAATATTTGTCATAAATCGGCACCAGTTGGAGAACAATCTCATCGATATTAAACAAAGCCTGTATCTTTTCCGATTCATCGGCTGAAGCCTTCGAAAGCATGTCCGCAAATATCTTGTCCATATTGGCTTTGGTGCCGCTGACCTCAATTAATTTCCAGATCAACTGCTGTTTATTCGCGGATGGTGATAGGGGAGTATTTACATCCACAGATAAAGCGGGTGACTCTGGAGATATTTCTTCCGGTTGAGGTGGCGGCAATTTAATTAGATTGGAAGAACTATCCTCAATCCTCTGAGTGGGCGGGATGCTGGCTGGGATCTGCGGTTGTGGCGCGGGCGCTGGATTCGACTCACCTTCGATTCGGTCAATCTCATCAGCAAAATAGGTCAGCGTGATTCCGCTGATATCGACTTTGACCTGTTGATCGGTCTTTTCGACAATTTTCCCCTCAACTTTGATTCCACTCTTAAGATATATCGTCTCGGCGCGGCAAGGCGAACTGAATAAAAGAAAAATGCAGTACACAAATATTATTATTTTTATCCTCATACCTTAAATCAACTCCTTAAACTTTTCATCAGTCAATCCAGCATCACGGATGATTGCTTTAAGAGTATATGGGTTGATTCTTTTATGGCGGGGGATAGTGATGTGGTGAGTCCCATCGGACATGCCGATATGTTTACCTTGCCTTATGACTTTAAATCCTGCTTTAGAAAAAGTAGCAACAATACGGTCAGAGGAGAGGTCTGTAAATAACATCAGACAGAAACCTCAACCTCATACAAAGAGCCCTTCTCCTCTTCACTAATCATCTCCAAATACGTTCTAATAGCATCTCGGATATTTTCTAATGCCTCTTCTAAGGTATCACCCTGACTATGACATCCCGGCAAAAGAGGACAATGGACATCATAACCATACTCACTTTTGTGAACCGTCACTGGATAACGCATACTCTTACCTCCTTAAAATTTTTTCGTATCATCCACTTGAAATTTACCATGCTTAATCATTAGCGTCAAGTCGTCTTATCTCTCTTTACCAAAGCTATTTGCCATACGTTATTAGCCTTATTTCGCTTCCGCCAACTCATACTCGGACTCTTTGAGCGCCGGGGATTTGGCATACGACACCTCTGGCGGCATAGCTTTATCTTGCGCTTGGCCTGAGCGAAGTCGAAGGCCTTCGCCGGCGGGCTGCTTCTCGCCCTCTGACACCCCCAACAACATCGGTAAATTCATCACCGGCACAATATTGTAAATCACCGGATAAAAGCCGTCGATGTTCATTTGCCCCAATTGGGCGGGGTCGAAATTCAATTCAGGAACTTGAATCCCGTCACCTTTGATTTCTAAATTTAGATTGGTTGGGTTAAAATCAATACCGCCGCGATTGGGAGGTTCTGATCCCATTGAGATAGAACAAAGAGCCGGTTCTAACTTGAAATCCCCTTGACTAATGGGGAGCATTACACGAACTTAGCGCGGAGTACAATTCAATAAAGTCCCCACGCCTTGCGCATAGCTCTGTGCGATGGGCAAATGGTGGTCAACGTAAACGAGCAGAGAATAACAACGGTGATAAACCGAAATAACGGGCTTTTGGAAGATGGCTGGGTTTTTATGGGTAACATAATGTAAAGTCTATTTCGATTATTACAAATATTAAAAGGCAATCAAATTATAACACGGGAAAAGGAAAAAACTGGTATTTAAAGACGGACTGGAGAAAACGGTTTCTGGAAAAGGTTTGAAAGCGTAAAATGATTATGTTACGATAAGCCCTTATGATTGACCAATTAAAATTGCAAATCGACCAAAGCCTCCGAGACTTCTTTCGGCGGATAAAAAAAGAATACAAGCTCCATCTTGTCCACCCGATTCTTTTTGAAAGCATCCATGATTTCTCACTGCGGAAAGGCAAGCGTATACGGCCGCTTCTGCTGATCCTAAGTTATAAAGGCTACAGCTCACCGAATTCGCATATCCCCAAATCCCTTTTTAACGCCTCGACCTGTATGGAATTGCTGCATAATTTTATGTTGATCCACGATGATATCATTGACCGGTCGGATCTACGGCGAGGGAAACCGACCCTGCATAACATTCTCAAAAAAGCCGTACGTACCCCAAACCAGGAAAAGCTTGGGGCCGATCTCAGCATCATTGCCGGAGACATTGTTTACGCCCTGGCCATTGACGCCTTTTTATCCATTGATGAAGAGCCTTATCGCAAGGAAGAAGCCCTCAAATATTTTATTAAGACCGCGGCCTTCACCGCCATGGGCGAATTTATTGATATCCTTCACGGCGTTCAGAGCGTTCGTCAGATCACTGAAAAGGACGTATTTCTCAATTACACACTGAAAACCGCCCGATATACCTTTGAGTGTCCGTTGGTGGTGGGAGCCATTCTCGCTGGTGCCGACAAAAGGGATATCGATAAACTATCCCGGATGGGTGTCATGATTGGGCAGGCGTTTCAAATTCAAGATGATATCATCGGAATTTTTGGCTCGCAAAAAGCCATCGGAAAATCTATTCTTAGTGACTTAGCCGAATTTAAAAAGACCCTTTTGGTCTGCCACGCTTATCATCAGCTTGAAAAACAACAAAGAAAGAAATTTTTGAAATATTTTTCTAGAACTCCAAAATCATACGCTGACCTCTTGGCCATACGAAAAATCTTTATCAAGTCCGAAAGTCTCACCTACAGTATCCGCAAAATTAAAAAACTCATCGACAATTCCGAAAAAATTATGGAAGAACTTCACATTCATGATTCTTATCGGCATGTGATCTGGCAATCGTTCATCTCGTTATTTAAAAGCACCAGCCAAGTTGCTCAAGGGTATAATATTCCCATACAGATTGAGTAACCTTCACCGAACACCCCCGAGGTGTTATGGTCGTATACGACCGGTTCACCTTGGGGGTGTCATTAAATCAATCTCACCGATAACTCATCTAAAACAACCCTGCCTTTGGCCGTCGTTTTTAACCAGGCGCCTTCTCTCTTTAAAAAACCTTCAATAATAAAACTATTAAGCATTTCTCGGCTTTCGGGAGTGAGAATACATTGGAATCTTTGCTCCAGCTGGACAACATTCACCCCTTGGTTCATCCTCAACCCAAAAAGCAATGTCTCTTTGAGTCGAGCGTGGGAATCAAGTATCTCTCGGCCTTCGACAGGTCTTTGGCTTTCTTTCAGCCGATGGATATACTCCATCAAATTTGAAACGTTCCAATAGCGCTCGCCATTTTTATGCGAATGGGCACCGACCCCAAGACCAATATAATTCTCGCCTTGCCAATAGATCCTGTTATGTTTCGACTCTCTCGCTGGTTTAGTGAAATTACTGATTTCGTATTGAGAAAAACCTGTTGACTCAAGGGCCTTCATGACAAGGGAATATTGTTCTCCCTGAGAAGTACCATCCTGCCAGGTATATTTCCGATGATAAAATCGGCTGCCTTCTTCTATCGTCAGAGTATAAAGCGATAAATGTTCGCCACCAAATCCAGCAATCCCATGGGCATCTTCTTCAATTTCCTTGTTGGTTTGCCCGGGGAAAGAATACATCAGGTCCAGATTAATATTATCAAACCCGGCCTCTCTTAAAATATCAAAGGCTGCCCTGGCTTGGTCTGCGTTATGCGCCCTTCCCAAAAATTTCAGATAACGATCATTTAACGATTGTACCCCCAGACTCAACCGGTTAACACCAAGCCCGCGCATCAATTTGGCTTTCTGGATATCAAAAGTCACCGGATTAGCCTCCAACGTGAGTTCACAATCAGAGATCATCCGAAAATTTTTCTGAATAATTCCAAACAAACGTTCCAGTTGAATATTATTCAACAAAGACGGCGTTCCTCCTCCCACATAAACCGTCTTAAGTAATTCTCCCTGATAAAAAGCCGCTTCTCTCTCTAGGCAATCCAGGTAGGAATCCACGTGATGCTCTTTACCGACAGCGACGACAAAAGAACAAAAATAACATTTATTCTGGCAAAACGGGACATGGATGTAAAGCGCGGTCATTCGCGTTCAACCTTTCTTACTAATTTTTTCCGAACCAACATTAATAGTGGTAATCAGTATCCCTGCCTACCGGCAGGCAGGTCGACGTTTGTTCTCTTAAAATTTTTAACATTGGTTGCACAAACGTCAATAAAAGATACCATAGAATTCTAACACAAAAAATCAAAATAGTTTTTGCATATTCCAAAAGGACTGTGTTATATTGAATCCGTTGGTTTAATTTTAGAAAGGAGGCGACACCGTGGCAACGAAAAAAAAGAAAAAAGCAAAAAAGAAGTAAAACAGTTATAAATTTTTTTATCGAAGCCCTTCTTGAAAGGATAAGAAGGGCTTCGGTATTTTTAAAAGATGTCCCCTTGAATTAAACGAAATAACCCTACGGCCATATGGCCGTAGGGTTATTTCGAGCGATGTATAATTCTTTAGATTCTTTTTCTGCTCACGCCCCTTTTACTTCCGTTATTTTTCTCTTCTGTTTTCTGAAGCTTATCAAGCATGTGATATTTCATCCAACCTTCGGCATAAAGGCGCAACCACTCATCCGTCGCCCGTTCGATACCGATATTGTATCCCGCCTTTTGACTTTCAATCCACAGATGCTTGTGGATTTCCTCCATGACCCGCGTATCTTTGAGCAATTCCTTTAACTCCGAAATCTTCATTCTCTCCTCCTTGCCATCCTCTAACCTTAACAATACGCTAAAACAGGCTCGCACACTCACAGATGATTTTAGGCAACGTTATTCTAACCTAAAAATTTCAAAATGCAAATCAAAATTCTACAGAAAAATTCTACAGAATTCTTTAAGCTATCAAAGCTCCACACTCAAACTCGCTCTTTTCACCTCCGCCCGGACATGCCACTTCGCCATCACGATACTCAATTCATAAAGAAGCAATAACGGCAGCGCCATCAAAAGCTGGGAGACGCAATCGGGTGGAGTTAAAATAGCGCTGATGATGAAAATAAAAACAATGGCATATCTTCGCTGCTGGATAAGAAACTCCGGTGTGACTATCCCAATCTTGATAAAAAACAACATCACCAAAGGAAATTCAAAAATAAGGCCAAAGGCCAAAACCAGTGTCCCGACAAAGTGGATATACCGGCTGACGGTGATCATCGGTTTGATAAATTCTGTTGAGAAGCTTAAAAGAAAAGTCATGGAAAACGGCAAGGCAACAAAATAGGCAAAGGCGCAACCCAAAAGAAAAAGAATCATGGAAAAAGGCGCAAAAATGGTTACGAATCTTTTTTCTTGCGCTGTCAGCGCCGCTGACAAGAATTGCCAGAGTTGAAAAAAAATAATAGGCGAGGACAGGATAAACCCACCGAAAATCGTCAATAAGATCCGGGCCTCAAACGCTTCCGACGGAGACAAAAAGTAAAGCTGGCCAACCGGCTTAATCAAGAATTGGAGAACACTTTCCGCATATTGATAAAACAGACAAGAAGCGGCGATAAAAAAAATCAGGCACTTAATAATTCTCGCCCTCAACTCTTCAAGATGATTGAGAAAAGTTGACTGTCTATTTTGTTTTTCCATCATTTTCCTTTGTGTCGTCTTTGAGATCATCTTGAATATCTTTTCCGACCTTGCGGAATTCTCTTATGGCGTCGCGCAAGGACGCCGCAATTTCCGGCAGCCTCTTGGCCCCGAAAAGAATCAAAACCACCACAAGAATGATGACTAATTCACCCCAACCGATCCTGGACATGGTCACCTCCGTTTGGCCGTTATTTTACCGCTTATCAAAAAATAAAACAAGACAAGAAAATTCCTCCCTTCGGTCGCCCCAGCTTTCCTTATTATAATTAAAAAAGGATGCTGGGACTGTCCCAACTTCCTCTAATGGCTCTTTAAGGTAAGTTGGGGCGTCATACCTGCCTGCCGGCAGGCAGGTCTTCTTTGCTGCACTGGCTTTCCTTTAAATTCTATTGCAGCCAGTACTGCACCAGTGCGGTACCAGTTCCATGAAATCCTTTATAGAAAAACTGGTGCTGTGTAGGAAAAAAATTTTTAGCAGTTAGGAAAATTTTACAGTCTTGGAAAGTTAACACTTTCCAGATTACTATAAAACTTTCCAAGCAGCAAAGAAAAGTTTTCTTTGTACTTTCCTACACTGTAAAAAACCACCTCTTGACTAAACTTTCAATATCTGTTAAATTTTGTTCGGTACAATATCCAGTCTAAAAATGATTATTATCCTCTGGTTAATTTGCTCCACCCTCTTTGTATTCGTGCTGACCCTGGCTTTTCACGGATTATTTTCCGATATTAAAATCAAAGAATCTTTGCGCACTTTTGTTTCCGGCTTTCTTAATGGTCTGTCTGGTTCCGAATTACTGGGCACTAAAAAAAAATTACCGCTCGAATTATACCAATGGGAGACCATGGACGACGAAGGTGTCTGTGATGATTGTCTCGAGCGGGCTTCCTGGCCGCCAATGGATATTGCCGATTGGATGAAAGAAGGCATGCCTCGGACTCCCGAAGCCGACACCGAATGCGCCGACAAATGCCGTTGCCGGCTTGTTCCTTATACGCCGACAATTCATTTTGGGAAACAAAATAAGCGACGCTCTTAGCGTTTGCCGACCACCCTTTCTGGAGACTTTATGTGGCGAGTTCTCATCGCGGAGGACGATCCTAAGACCCGAGAAACACTCGTTAAGGGCTTTAAAAAGACTGCCCGCTGCGTGTCCGTCGCCAACGGCGATGAAGCGTTAAAAACCTATCAAGCGGCCCGCAATTCCAAAACACCATTTGACTTCATCCTCTTAGATGTCACCATGCCCGGCACCGATGGATTTGAAGTCCTTAAGACCATCCGCGACCAAGAAGAAAAAAATCCACATCCCCTCCAAAAAGAATCGCGCATCATCATGATCACGGCCTACAAAGATTCCCTTTTAGAAAATTACAATATGGGGTGGGATGATTTTATTACCAAACCGGTGGATATCAAAATCCTAACCGAGAGAATGCGCGCCTTGACAAAATAAAAGCGCACCTTCTACTATTTATTTTCTTCCTTCAAATTCTCCTCAAGAGCCTCTTGAAACTTTTTTAATTGCTGCCGAAAAACTTCCCTCGCGGGATTCTTTCTCACCAGTTCCGTTTCAATCTCTACGGCTTCCTCAAAACGTCCTAATTTATAGAGCACTTCCGCCTGGGTATCCCGATAGGCATCATTCTCCGGTTCTTTTTGCAATGCTCGCTCGATAAAATCCAACGCCTCATCAAGATTTCGATCACTTTCGACGTAAAGCCAGGATAGGTCATTATAACCATCGGTGAATTCCGGATTTTCTTTAACGCTTTCTAAAAGTAATTCTTCTTTGGTTCGTTCATCGAGCTGTTGGAACAAAGCCTGATATTTCAAATATGCCGGGTTTGATGAAAAAACGAGCAGCAGCGAAAAGACCACCACGAATACGTTATACGCGTAATGCATCACGGCACTGGATATCGTTGAGCCCGTCCATTCCCGCAATAACGTTAAAGCAACTCCCAAAATCCCGACAATACAAATCGCCAGCCAATCTCCCCAATACTGACCCACGTGAAGAAGTGTAAAAATACCGGCAATACAACAAACAGTAAAGACCCTGCCCTTGAGCTGACGAATGACCGCGAAAAAATATCCCCGAAAAATCAGTTCTTCTAAAAGCGGAGCCACCAGTGTCGCGACAGCCAAAAAAAACAACAATGCCGTGGACGATTTTGTTCTCTCCAAGACTTCACTAAGCGGCGTTATCGGGGCTTCTGGCCGGTTCAAAACAATCATCGCGGCGATGAAGGCCAAGAGTATCCCAAGTATTAGCGGAAAAAATATCAATTTAAAAACTGAGATTCCCCTTCTTACCAATCCAACGCTTGCGAAGAACCCTTGCGTAGAAGTCCTTTGATTTGTCCGGTAAATTAAAAAAATCATTAAAAGTAATGAAAAAACCGAAGCAATCAATGCTTCCTCCAGTTCCTCCAAAGAAATCGCATAAAGTCCGGCTAAATGTTCATAGATAATAAACCCCCAGAACATAAAGACCGCCCAGATAACAACAATACCCGTGGCATCCGTGATCTGAAAAAGCCGATTGTCTTCGGTTATTTCCGCTCCGATATTTTGTTCGGCGGTAGACGCAACGATAGAAAGTTGCTGCTGAAAATGATATCGCCTCAAAAGATAAACGGGCGAAATGGCCATGAATAAAACAGTCCACTCTAACGGAGTATAACTCAATACTCGCTCATAAAGCTGACCATCCTGCTTTCTAAGCGTATCCGCGTCAAAATAAACGATGAATATCAGGCCTACCACTAAGAAAAGAATCATAAATTATCTTTTTTTATATTTTGACCTTCCGGCTAAATCATCCTCATCAATTTGGCGATAAAAAACCCTTCCATGGTCTCATTAGGTAAGACGCGCAGGCAATGACTGACCTGCCGGTCGAATATTTTATTGTTCCATTGTTCTACAGCTCGCGACATCAGGATCGGAAAATTCTCTGGTTTTAGGACACGGAAGGCATTGTTCGTTTTCTGCAGAAACCAATCAATCATGGCCTCGTTTTCTTCCGGAGCAAATGTACACGTCGAGTAAACTAAAAGACCCCCGGGTTTGAGCAATCGGCTGGCCGACAAAAGCAACTCTTTTTGTTTATGCGCCATTTCTTTGATTTTCTGCAGGCTCCAGTAGGCATAAGTTTTTTCATCAAAGACTTTGAAACGCCCTTCCGAACTGCACGGGGCATCCACGAGAATCCGGTCAAATAAATTCACTCCGCGGCTGAATCTTCGGGCATCGGTCAGCTTCGGCTGAATCATATCCGTACCTAAGAGAGCGATAACAGATTTTAATTTGAAATATCTTTCTTTAACACTTTCCAAAGCCAACAGACTGCCTTGATTTTGCATCAGGGCGGCGATTTGCGTTGCCTTCCCCCCGGGAGCCGCGCACATATCCAGGATATGGTCGCCTGGTTTAGGGTCCAATATCAAAGGGACCAGCATGCTCGAAAGGCTCTGAATAAAAATAAAACCGTTTTGGATAAGAGCCGTCGCTCCCAAATCTTTTTTGGAAATGCCGTCCAGGATCAAAGCGTCGTGATACCAAGGAACTTCTTTGAAACGGATGTTTTGTTTGCGCAAAAAATAGATGACCTTTTCCTTACTGGTTTTAAGGATGTTAACGCGGACACTGAGCGGTGACGGCTCAATAAAAGTCTTTAAGACAGATTCCTGATATTCTCTGGGAAAAATTGTTTGCAGCCGTTCGATAAAAAGGGGAGGGAGAGAATTCATCGAAAGAATCAGTCAGGCGAGACCGAAAAGAGCACTTGCCATTTTTTATCACCTATTTTCTCCAAGGCCACCATGGTCCCGGTTTTAAAGCCGACGATCTCTTTAGCTTCTGTCCCTAACACCAGTTTCGACGTCAAACGGGACAAAAAAGGCATATGCCCGACAATCAGCGAATCCTCCGTCATTTTAATAATTTCCTGATAAATTTTGTCCACCGGGTCATTGGGAGATAAAGAATCCTTGGCCAGGAAAGGACATTGCAGATTAAGAACGCTTTGGATAATTTTAGCCGTCTCTTCGGCGCGTTTCTTTCCGCTATGATAGATTGCTTTCACGGCCAAGGCCTTGTCTTTCACTAACCCGGCGACCTTTTTGACTTCCTCCCGTCCCCGAGGAGATAATGGCCGTTTAAAATCAGATTGTTCCGAGACCGCTTCGCCATGGCGCACGAGATATAACTTCATCTTACTGTTTTTCTCCAAGAGTTTCGGCCTCAAAATCATCCACGACCTTTTTGACTTCCATTTCGGCCTTCTCGATTTTATTCTTGCAAACCTTTATCAATTCAACCGCTTCTTTGACTTTATCGGACAAATCATCAACATCGATTTCTTCGCTTTCGATTTTTTGAATGAGCTCTTCAATCTTCTTCATCGCTTTACTGTACTTAATATCGACCATGCCTACCCCCGTTTAATATTTTTTACGTGACTTTCAATGAAGCCGTCCACCACTTGAGTGATCAATGGTTCCGCCGGCTTTATCTGCGCGATACTTTTGACGGCCTTGCCTTCTTTTGATCGGGTGATGCTGAATCCGCGCTTGAGCGTATTGACCGGACTGGCAATCTCAATGATCTTTTCACAACTCCTCACCTGCGTGACGGCGCTTTTTGTTCTCATCCCGGAGACCTTTCTTAAGTCGTCTTTTTGACTGGCAAGCCGTTTCTTTTGCTCGCGCAGGCTTTGCAGCGGACGATGTTTGATATCTTCCATAACGCGGTTCACCAAAAGATGATGACTCTTCAACAAATGGATTGTGTCTGTCTGCAGCGAAAAGGCAAAGCCCTTCAATTTCTCTTTCTCTTTGTTCTTCAACTCCTCAAAGCTATCGATAACGCCACAAACCTTTTCTTCCATGCCAGCCAAAAAATCACGGACTCTTTGGACAAAAAATTGCGCCACAGCCGTCGGTGTCTTCTGAAAAGTGTGCGCCGCCATGTCGGTGACCGTCAGATTAATTTCATGGCCGATGCCGCTTAAAACTGGCAATCGGGATAGAGCAATTTTCTCGGCAATGGCCTGGCTGTCAAAACAGCTTAATTCCGCGATCGAACCTCCCCCGCGGGTAATCACGATGACATCCAGACACTCCATTCTATTAAGGACATCCAGCGCCCGGCAGATGTCCCTTTCCGTCTTCTTTCCCTGCATCAATGAATTTCTGCAGAATACCTTAAAGGCGCAACCGCTTTTCTTCAGCTCACTGATGAAATCATTGTAAGCGGCCGAATCATGCGCTGTGATCAGACCGATATTCAAAGGAACCGGCGTCAACTCCACCGACTTATTTTTATTCAAGATACCTTTTTCTTTGAGCAAAGCAATGACTTTCTGGCGCCCCTGAGCGATTTTACCCAACGTATGAACCGGATCAATATTCTCCACGATCAAACGCACCGCCCCGTGCGGTGGATAAAAATCCACCCAGCAGAGGAATTTAACTTCAATGTCATCTTTGAGTGAAAAAGCGTTCTCCGCTCTTTTCAAAACTTCCTCGATGTACATTTTCTTCCCCGAAAAAATAACCAGCCCGATACGGGCGAGGATTTCCTCAGAGACGGCATCCTTCTCACAGAGCTCGAAAAAAATATGTTTCTTGTCTTTATTGCGGTCATAGCCCTGAATCTCTCCGCAGACCCAAACCGCCTGCGGGAAGCCATTATTCAGGACTTCCTGGATGAGTCCGTTAAGTTGGGAAACCGTGAGGAATTCTTGAGACATAATATATTATTATGTGTGACCAAATTATGAATTGAAAAAGCCTAATCCAGTCCTTAAGATTGTTGATGCGGAATCACATAACCCTGCCGATTCCCGTCGGCAAGTAAGGAGGATTAGGCTATGGCACATCATA